>ERZ808246.1434-NODE-1434-length-17156-cov-3.154962_pt1 | contig 17156 bp, 16 predicted proteins | sample MGYA00521083_ERZ808246 | MGnify/ENA primary metagenome ERZ808246 (study PRJEB31516, sample SAMN03275577) | gut metagenome | biome: mammalia-associated habitat; material: feces | host: Papio cynocephalus | place: Kenya | collected 2012-07-07 ... | reverse complement strand
AACCTTTTCAACCATTTCTTCTATTCTGGTTGGGTGGATACGACCATCAAGCATAAGTTTTTCTAGTGTAACCTTTGCAATTTCCCTCCTTACAGGGTCAAAACTAGATAAAACTATTGCGCCTGGAGTGTCATCAATTATCAAATCTACACCAGTAGCTTGCTCAATTGCCCTTATGTTTCTACCTTCTCTACCAATTATTCTACCCTTCATTTCATCATTTGGCAGTGTAACGGTAGAAACAGTAATTTCGCTTGCTTGGTCAGATGCACAACGCTGAATTGCAAGTGTAATAATATTCCTTGCCTTTTTTTCGGCATTGCTTTTTGCATCTTCTTCAATGTTTCTAACAAGTATAGCCGCATCTTTTTTTGCATCTTCTTCGTATGTTTGAATAAGCATTTTTTTTGCGTCTTCTCTACTCATTTTGGCAACATCTTCTAGCTTTTTGCTAATTAGCTCTTGGGTTTCTAACTCCTTTTGCTTTATAGCTTCAATTTCTGCCTTTTTATCCTCTAATTGCTGTTTTGCAAGTTCAACAGAGTTTTGCTTTGCATCTAGTTGCTCTTCTCTTTTGTTTAGGTAGTCTTCACGCTGATTTAGCCTATCTTCCATTTTTTGAGCATCGGCTCGCCTATTGCGAATATCCTCGTCAGCCTCTACCTTTAGTTTGTGGACTTCTTCTTGTGCAGAAAGTACTGCTTCTTTTTTTGCAGTTTTTGCTTCGGCATAAGCATCTTCCAAAATTTTTGTTGCAGTTGTTTTAGCTTTGCCAAGTTTTTTTATAAGTAGTTGTTTATCTACAAAATATCCGCAAACCACGCCACAACCAAGTGCAATTACAACAAAAATAATTGCAAACCAAACAGGAATATCAAGCAACATTCCAAAATTGTTTGTCATAACTTTCTCCTTTATTAAATTTTTAATGTTCACTTTGGCAATTTGCCAAAAATATATATAAAAAATATTATTAGTATTTAATATACATAAATATGCTACATTTATTTTTGCAATTTGTCAATTAAATAAAAAAATTTTTACTAAAAAATTGTCAAGCGCCGTTAAAAATTGCTTGACAACCTAAAATTAGACAAAATTTGTTATATTAAAGATTTAGCTAGATTTTAATTTCTTCTATATTGTTTAGTGCATTTGCAATCAAGGCCTCAACATTAAGTTTGCTTTCCTCTTCTTCCACCTTTTTTAAGTTTGGCTTTATAAGTGGATATTTTGGCAAAAATACTGTGCAACAATCTTCGTATGGCAAAATTGATGTGTTGTATGTGCCTATCTGCTTTGATATTTGAATAATCTCTTCTTTATCCATTGCAATCAATGGCCTAAAAATAGGCAAAACCTCTGTTACAGAGTTGCTACTTGTTATGCTTTCTACTGTTTGGCTGGCGACTTGACCCAAATCTTCGCCAGTAACAATGGCTTTTGCCCCAATTGTGTTTGCAAGACGCTCGGCAATTCGCATCATAAATCGCCTCATAAGAGTAATCATATATTCATCTTTGCAACATTTGTGAATGCTCTCTTGAATTTCGGTAAAAGATACAACATAAAGTTTTTTTAGATGAGTGTATGGCTTTATAATTTTGGCAAGCTCAACAACTTTTTGCTTTGCTTGCTGGCTTGTGTATGGATAGCTGGCAAAATGCAAACCGGTTAGGTGCATACCTCTTTTGGCCATTTTAGCAAGCAACTGGGCTATCTATTCCGCCGGAAAGCAACGCAATGCCATCAGCACTACTGCCAACAGGCATACCACCTGCACCCAAAATATTTTGATAATAAATGTATGTTTTGCCGTTTTCTCTAATATCTATATAGATTGTAACCTTTGGGTTATGAACATCTACTTTTGCTGTGCTGTTGTTGTTTAGCACCAAATCGCCAACCATACAATTTACTTGCATACTATTAAGCTCAAAAGTTTTATCGGCTCTGTTTGTTTCTACCTTAAATGTTGTGTTTTGTAGCCTTATGCCATCACAATATTGGGCAATACTTTGTTTGCTGGTGTCAATTTCTACTGCTTTGCTAAAACTATGTATTCCAAAAACGGTTTTAAGTTTGCTTACAATAAGCCCCTCATCTTTTGGGTCATAATTTTCAACAAAATATCTAGTTCTAACCCTTTTGCAAGTTGCACTTATGCCAAACAATGCATATTTTATATCCTTTAAAAGCAAGTTTTCAAAAAAACTACGATTGTTGCCCTTTAAGTATATCTCTCCATATTTTATCATTATTACATTTTTCATAGTATTCTCCAGTTTATTTGCTAATATTTTGCTTTAAAATTTTATACTGTGCAATAAGCTCGCTTGTTGCAATTTTAATTTCTTCTGGTGTGTTAAAACTAGAAAAACTAATTCGTATGCTACCAAGCACATAATTTTTTGCAACGCCCATACCCTCAAGCACTCGGTTGTTTTGCTTTTTGCTACTGCAAGCACTACCTATTCCAATCAAAATTCCCTTTTCTTCTAGCATATGAAGCAAAACTTCGCCTCGCAAGTCTTTAAAACTTATGCTTAAAGCATAAGGCGAATTTTCGGCCGCTTCGTTTATAACAAAATCGGAGCAATTGGCCTTAACCTCTTGCTTTATGTAGTCTCTAAAGGCTGATATTTGCTTGTAATTGGCATTTAGGTTGTTAACCACAATTGTGCTGGCATTTGCCATACCAACATAGCCACTTAAATTTTCGGTTCCACTTCTAAAACCACCTTGCTGGCCACCACCCAAAATAATTGGCTTTATTTTGTTTATATTTTTAACATAAAGTGCGCCAACGCCTTTTGGACCATGAAATTTGTGTCCAGAAATTGTATAGGCATCTACATCAAGGTCTTTTACATTAACATCTATTTTTCCAAAGGCCTGCGTGCCATCGCAATGAAAAATTATGTTGGGGTTGTAATCGTGAACAATTTTTGCCAGTGTTTTGATATCGTTTATTGCACCAGTCTCGTTTGAAACATGCATGATAGATACAAAATGTGTGTTTGGGGTAAGGGCTTTTTTAAGTGCCTCAACCTCTACCTGCCCATTTTTTGATAAAGCTACAAATTTTACAATTTTGTTTTGCATTTTAAGGTTGTTTGCAACATTAAAAACGCTTGGGTGCTCGCCTGCTGAAAATATGTATTCGGCATCTTTTTTGCCCGTTGCAAAGCCATTTATAGCCATATTATTGCTTTCGGTTGCGCCTGATGTAAAAATGATATGGCCACCTGTTGTGCCCATATTTTTGGCAAGTTCTTCTTTTGCGCTGTTAAGCAAACTTGCGTTTTCTATAGCCGGTTTGTATAGCGCCGAAGAATTGAAATATCTTTCGCTGTTAATTTTGTAGATAGTTTGATTTACGCTATCAAATATTTTTGTTGTTGATGCATTATCCAAATAAATCATACGCTTATTGTATCACTTTTTGCAATGAATATGCAAACATAATTAAAGCTGATATGCATTTTTTTGTTATGGAATTAGGTTTAGGGCATTTGTTAAATTATCGGTGTTCAAATAAGTGCTTGGAATTTTGCCAACGATAATGTTTTCGGCAACCAAAACTTGATTAGAAATTAAAATTGTTTGGGTGTATAGTGGCAAAACAATGCAAATTGAGGTTTTTATTGTGATGTAAATTTTGTGATAGCTTTGGTTGATGCCCATGCTTGCAATTTGTGATTTGTAGGCAGTTTGAACCGAACCTATCGGCACAATGTTTAGCTTTACATTTGGCCCTATGCCAGCAAGCAATGGTATGCCTGTAAAAGTGCCTAGTGGCAAGCAATAGTTTAGTGAATTTTGGCTGTTTAGTGTGTTTTGAATTTGAGAATTTATGTTGTTGATTAAATTGTTTGAATTTTTAGAGTTTACTGAAAGCAACGTCACATTGCCATCGGCATCTTTTTGAATACTTATCAAATTATCATAATCGTTATTTTTAAGCGTGCCCAAAATGGCTGTATTTATAACGCTGTTGGTATAGGCTTTTATTTGTGCTGTGTTTGTCTTTACAATTTGTGGATTTACATAAACGCTAAAATATACAAAAACAAGTGCTAAAATAATTAGCACCCACAAAAAAAATTTTTTTAAACCGCCCTTTTTGGCTTTGCGTTTTTGCATAACTATTCTTATGCATAGCAAAATTTTTTTATGTTATTGTTCTTTGTTGATGCAAAGTCCAAAATTGGTGTTAACTAGGTTTTTATTTAAAAGTTAAAGGAATAAAACCAACAAAGCAAATTTGCTTTATCACACTGCCAGCAAAAGCCCACATATAGCTAAACCCAACTTTTGCAAACTGCCATCTACGCCATTAACTGTTTTTTGTTTTGCTGTGAAATATAAGCCCCATAAAAAACGAGAATATTACCGATGCTGCAATACCTCCGGCAGTTGCAGTTAACCCACCTGTAAAAATTCCAATTATTCCTTTGGTTGATACATCGTGAATAACACCCTTTGCCAAAGTCCTTCCAAAGCCTATGATTGGTATGGTTGCACCAGCTTTGCCAAAATCTACAACATACTGATATAGCCCCGACCCCTCTAAAATTACGCCAAGGCACATAAACAGCACAAGAATGCGTGCACTTGTAAGTTTTGTTTTTACAATTAGTATTTGACCAATCAAGCATATAATGCCACCAGTCAAAAATACTTTAAGATATGTTAGCCACATCATCATCACCTCTTTCTATAACTACTGCGTGAGCAATGCAAGGTATTGTTTCGCCTTGCCCAGTTGTTGTTGGGCTAAGCAAGGCCCCTGTTGCCATAAACAAAACCCTTTTGTAAACTCCAGCATCCATTTGCTTTAATATATACGAGTTTAAAATAGACGCACTACAACCTGCCCCACTTCCTCCCTGAAATGTTCGTTGATTTCGTCCAAAAATCATTTGGCCACAGTCAGAGTAATTGCCACCTAGTTTGTAGCCACGATGTTGCATCAAATCTCTTAAAATTTCACTGCCAAGTTTGCCCAAATCGCCGGTAACAATCAGGTCATAATCATCGGGCGTTCGCTTGGTATCAACAAAGTGCTGATACAATGTTTCGCTTGCCGCAGGCGACATGGCGGCACCCATGTTGTTTGCGTCGGTAACCCCGTAGTCAGTAACCTTTCCAAAGGTGGCCATAGAGATATAGTTTTTGCCACCTGTGTTACTTAAAATTGTGCAACCAGACCCAGTTACTGTCCACTGACTTATGGGTGGCCGTTGGTTGCCAAGTTCTAGAGGCATTCGATATTGCCTTTCGGCGGTAGAAAAATGACTTACGGTTGCACATATTGTTTTTTGTGCATAGCCACCATCAATAAGTGCCGAGCCTATCGCAAGGCTTTCACACATTGTGCTACAAGCACCATAAAGCCCAATAAATGGTTTTTCAAAATGCCTTGCAGTAAAACTTGACGAAATTATTTGGTTAAGCAAATCTCCACCAATCAAAAAATCAATATCATCAAGGTTTATTTTACCTTTTTTTATTGCCCCCTCTATGGCAAGCTCTAGCATTTCTCTTTCGGCAAGCTCAAACGATTTTTGCCCACACAAATCGCTTTTTAACACTTTATCAAAATATTTTGCAAAGGTGCCGTTACCCTCTTTTTTGCCAACAAGCGAATAGTAGCTTTGTATTTTAGGCTTGTTTTTAAAAACAATGGTGTTTTGACCAAGTCGGTTATTTTTCATATCACTCCTAAATAAACAAATAAATTACGCCAATCAAAATGCTTGATACAATGGCACAAACAATAACTGGGCCTGCAACAACAAACATTTTGGAACACATACCAAGTATAATGCCCTCTCGCCTAAATTCCATGGCGCTTGAACAAATGCTGTTTGCAAAGCCAGTTATTGGGATAATTGTGCCTGCCCCTGCAAACTTTGCAAAATCGTCAAAAATTCCAAGCCCAGTAAAAAGGCATGTTAAAAATATAATTACAATAAGCGTCCATGTGCCAAGCTCCGACTCTGTCATGCTGGGAAACCAGTTTTGCAGGCAATCGGTTACAGCTTGCCCAAAACAGCAAATCAAGCCACCAACAACAAATGCAAAAAAAAGTGATGGCCAAAGTTCCGTTTTGGGTGATTTTGCCGAAACATATGCCAAATATCTTTTGTTGCGTTCTTCTTTATCCATATATTCTCCAACAAAATTATTGCCAAATATTGCTAACTAATACACAAAATTTTTTCGATATTTTAAAATAATATACAAAATTTGGCACAAACTAGTTTTGTAATTTTGGAGGAATTTATGAAGCTTAAACGATTTTTAACTTTTGTTGCAGTTATACTACTTTCGGTGTGTGTTGTTGGGTGTGGAAACAACAACACAACCGCAGCAGTGGCTAACAATTTGCAAAATGATGCCGATAGATTATCGACTGTTGTTGCAAAACTTGAAGAATTTGACAATAGAGATATAGTTGTAAAAGATATTTCACCTTTACAAGCTGAGGCCGATGTTGCAAGTTATTCGCAATCTATGGCGTTATATGGCAAGTATGGCTCAAATTTGGGCTACAATTCTAGCAAGACTGGTGCCAGGCCAAATGATAAAAATGCCAAATATGTAAACGCAATTGGCGAAAAAATAAGCGCAAACACGCCATATCAAAGCGACTATATGGGTTCAAAAACCGATAACACAGCAAAGCCAAACAATCGCCAGCAAAGTTATGCCGGTGAAACTTATACTAGCAGTGACGACCCTAAAACAGCTCAAAAATCATACAAAACTAGATATGTTAACGATATAACGCAAAACTTTACCAGAGATTTGGTGGATAGCTACTTAAGCAAAGTTGAAAATTGTTACAACAGTTGCGCTGATTGCATTGGTTGCAATGCCGAGTATAAAATAGAAAAAACTAGATTGGAGCAAAATTTGAGGGACTGTAAGGTTTTGTGCCAAAAGCTAAAAGATGGCACAATTACCCTATCCCAGCAAGAAATTGAGCAATGCCAAAAATGCCTAAATAGCCTTAACAGCAACATTCAAAGGTTAAAATCTACAAAAGGCAATGTTTCGGCAAAACAAAAAGATGTGGAAAAACTTAAATCTAACTTTGCAAGCAATTTGGTTACGCTTGATGATGCCTATCAAAAATTGAGTGATGCTTTGCAATGCCGTATTGAATGTGTTAAAGATTGCAACAATGACCTAAATTGTTTGTTTGATATTATAAACAAAACAAATGTAAACATAAGTGATGCGCAAAAAAATAAAAGCGACCAAAAAGACATAGACCTTAGCAACGAAAAATTGCAAAATGAAATAAATCAATTGCAAAACAACAATGTTGTAGTTCCTGCACAAGATGAAAATTTAAATAACAAAAACAATGCTCAAAACTCTGTAAAAAACAATGATGATAATACAACTGAAACGCCAGCAATTACTAACAAAAACAACAATTTGCAAGACTCAAACAGAACTCAAAAAGATGCAAATAAACAGCAAAATAACAACTTGCAAAACACAAATAATTCGCAAAATCAAAATGGACTGCAAACAAGGTTAAGTGAGCAAACACAAAATACTGAAAATAATGCAGCAACACAAAATTACAACACTTCTAACGGCACAGATTACACCAAGCAAAATGGTAATTTAACGCCAAATTCACAAAATGCAACAGACCAAAATTCGCAAGTGCAAAATTATGCAAAAAACGCACAAAACGGCCAAGTCGCTGGTGGGAATGGTCAGCAAAATGTAAATAATGGCACGCAAAACAACAATGCTTATGGGCAAAACAATTATGCTGGAACAAATCAAAATTATGGCTACAATGGGTCATATCAAAATGGCTATCCTTACCCACCCAAAAACATTGATACCTATAGAAATATAACAAAAAATATTGATACCTATGGGCCATATTACACTGGCTATAACGGAACAAATGAACAAAATAATGTTGGTTACAACAATCAATATTCAAATGATTATCAACAAAACCAGACTGATAATACAAAAATAACAAACTATCCAGCCGTTGATGATAAAAACGTTGTTGTAGATAATGACGCAAACCAAACTGGTTTAAAGCGACAAAATGCCACTGTTGACCCTGTTTTTGTAAAAAACGGCAACGCAAACACTGTAACAAAAAATAATAAAACTGTGCAAGGCACAGTAAAAAATGGAACAACCACATCAGGCAAAAAATATAATTTTTACAATACAAAAAAACCAGTCCAAAAACAAAACAGTTCTGCGTTGTCAAAAGATAAAAAAAGTTTGCATAGTAGTGAAAATTATCAAGTAAATACTAATAAAAACAGTGCTATGCAAAAAAATGAAACACCAAAAAAAGATGTGCAATTTACAAAAACATATTTTAACGAAGTTTATTAAAAAAAGGCGAATACCAGCCTTTTTTTATTGTTTAAATTTGCTTTTTAATTTGCTGATTATTTTGTTTTCTAGCCTGCTAACTTGCACTTGGCTTACATTTAAAATATCTGCAATTTCGCTTTGTGTTTTATCTTCAAAATATCGCAAAGCGATAAGTTTTTTATCTTTGCTAGGCAACTCTTTTAACAGATCTTTAAGCACAATTTTGTCAATCATATTTTCGGTGCGATCGGTATCTTCTATGCTTTCCATAATAGTTCTAGAATGTGGGTTTGTTTCGTCTTGCTTATCATCAAGCGAAAGTAAAGATTTTCGGCTATCCATAGCATAAACAATTTCTTGCTCGTCAACCAAAAAGTGCTTTGACAATTCGGCTATTGTAGGCTCACTTTTACCACTTTGCCTAAAAGATTGAATATATTTTTCTATTTGGATATTTAAGGTTTTTAGCGCCCTGCTAACCTTTATTGACCCATCATCTCGCAAAAATCTTTTAACTTCTCCAGCTATCATAGGCACAGCATAAGTTGAAAATTTAACTCCAAAGCTTTCGTCAAAATTGTTTATTGCCTTTACAAAACCAAGTGAGCCCAGTTGAAACAGGTCGTCATATTCTACGCCCTTATTTTTGTATATTTTAATCACACTTTTTATAAGAGGTGAATTTTCGGTAACAAGCAAATTTTTGGCATTTTCATCACCAAGCCTGGCACGCTTTATTAGGTTTAGTGTTTCATCTTGCCCAAGCATTGCTTTCTCCAACTATTTCAGCACTGCTTTTTCCTATGTGTTTTGTCATATAAACGGTTACACCAGCCGATTTGTTGCGCTCTAGTTTAAAGCTATCCATAAAGCTTTCTATAACCGTAAAGCCCATTCCACTGCGTTCTTCTTCGGGCTTTGTTGTAAAAAACGGTTCTATGGCTTTTTCTAGGTTATCTATGCCAATGCCATAATCTGTTACGGATATGTTTACATCTTTATCTGTTAACTTAACTTTTATAACAATATCTCCAACCTTTTGCGGATATGCATGCACAACGCAATTTGTAACAGCCTCACTAACTGCAGTTTTAATTTCCGTTATCTCGTCAATAGTTGGGTTTAATGGCAAACAAAATGCCGCCACACTGCTTCTTACAAAACTTTCGTTTTCACTTAATGACTTTACTGTCATTGTTAATTCATTTTTATACTTCATATCATCTCCTTAACTAATCTTTGGCATTATATTAAATAGCCCTGTCATATTAAAAATTTTTTCGGCGTGCTTTGATGGATTGCAAATGTATATTGGAATGCCTCGCTCTTTTAGTTTTTTGTATCGGCCAATAAGTATTCCAACACCAGTGCTATCCATAAATTCTAACTCGGATAAATCTATAATAACTTGATTAAACCCAGCTTGTAAAAACAAATCATCAAGCGTTGTTTTACTGTATAAAGCATTGCTTTCGTCAAGCTCGCCACTCATAGTAACATACATTATGTTGCTGTAAATTTTGCTTCTTATCTCCACAATTTTCTCCTCAACTTGAATATATCACAGCCAAAAACAAAAAAAATGGCAACATTTGGTGTATGTTGTCATTTTTTGTAATATATGGTTGCTAGTTTAATCTGTTGCAAAATATCAAGTGCAAAAATATCTACATTTTTCCAACAATTTTGCAATTTAAAGCACAAAAAAAACGGGATAACCCCGTTATTTTGGTGGGCAGAGATGGATTCGAACCACCGTAGGCTACGCCGACAGATTTACAGTCTGCTCCTATTGGCCTCTCAGGCATCTGCCCAAACTGGAGCTGGTGGGCGGACTTGAACCGTCAACCTGCTGATTACAAATCAGCTGCTCTGCCAATTGAGCCACACCAGCATAAAGTTAAGCCTTGGCTTAACTTGGTGCCTAGAGGCGGAATCGAACCACCGACACGAGGATTTTCAGTCCTCTGCTCTACCGACTGAGCTATCTAGGCAAGAATAGGTAAAAACCTAATCTTTTTATGGCAAAAGTGCCATACAACAAATTTTGCACTTTAAAAAAGTGCAAGAAATTGGCGACTCTGATGGGGCTCGAACCCATGACCTCCGCCGTGACAGGGCGGCGCTCTAACCAACTGAGCTACAAAGCCAAACAAAATTGGTGGACCTTCACGGACTTGAACCGCGGACCGACCGGTTATGAGCCGGCTGCTCTAACCAACTGAGCTAAAGGTCCATCAGTGCCAAAAGGCACATCACTGGTCGGGGTGAAGAGACTCGAACTCCCGGCCCCATGGTCCCAAACCACGTGCGCTACCAACTGCGCTACACCCCGAAGTGAACCATATTTTGTTGACTTATTTATGATAGTATATTTTAACAAATTTGTCAACAGTTTTTTTAAGTTTTGTTACACTTTTTTTAACAAACTGTTTTTTTAACTTTTAAAACTATCTTTGTTAAAACGATTGCAGTATTTATCTGCATTAACTTTTTTGTTTAGCACAAGTTTTGCAACTGGCTTTTTGCAAACAAAGCTTGCAACCAACTTTTCTACCCCACGCACAACACAAACCTTGCCACCAAAAATGGCAATTTTTACAGGAGAAAGTGTTTTGCCTGAAGTTAGTTTGTTGATGTAATATTTTACCTTGTATTTGTTTAGTTTGTTTAGCTTTTTGTTAAAATAAAAATCATCTTGTTTTAAGTTGATAATTTGAACAATGTTGTTGCTTGTTTGTTGCAAATCGCTGTTATAAACGATATAATCAAATTTGTTTTTTTGTTTTTGCTCGTAACCAAAGCGTTTTAGTCTTAATCTAATTTGCTTTTCGCCCCTAGATTTTAGCCTTTTTTTAAGTTCGCTTTTATGTCTTACGGTTAAAAAAATTTTTACAATGTCGGTTTTATCCTTCATTTTTTGTGATAGGTTTTGAGCACCTTCTACACCAATATCTTTAATTAGTATTTTGCCATTTTTAATGTATTCATCAAAAATTTTGTAAGATGAACCGTAAAAATTGCTATGAATGTGTTCATGCTCGATAAACTCGCCATTTTTTATTTTATCCTGAAATTCGTCTTTTGATATATAAAAATATGGCAAGCCCTCAATTTCGCCCTCTCGCCTTTCTCTAGTTGTGTATGTTGGCATCAAAACCAAATTTGAATTTGCCTTTTGCATTTCTTTGATAACTGTGTTTTTGCCAACGCCCGAACTTCCTGATAAAATTACAAACATTTTTATTCCTAACCTCTAATTACTTTTGCTTAATTTTTTTTGTTTTGCCCTTTTTTGACTTTTATACTCGTATTTATTTAGCATATCTTCCATACTTTGCGAAACCTTTTTGCTAATTTCGTCATAAAGCTCTTTTGTTGGCTTTTGACCAGCATAGCACGATACATCAATAGGCTCGCCAATAACCAACCTGTTTGGCCTAAAAATTACAGGTTTTCGCACAATAACCATTGGTATGATTGGCGAATTTGTTTTTAGTGCAAACATTGCAACGCCGTTTTTTAAGTCTTGCACTTCTTCTGGGCTAGACTCTCGTGTTCCGGTAGGGAAAATCATAAGTGGCTTTTGTTTTTCTTTTAGCACTTTTAGGCAGTCTTTGACAGCCTGAATATCGCTTGTGCCACGATTAACCTTTATTGTGCCCAATTTTTTTAAATACCAGCCAACAAGCTTGTTTTTAAAAAGCTCGGCCTTGCCCAAGGCATAAAATCTGCAAAAATGCTTTGTGCCAACAACAAAAACATCGTTGTTTGTTATGTGATTGCAAGCCCAAATACACTTGCCTTTGTTCATATTTTTTTTGCCAATTACTCGTGTTGGAAAAAATATTGTGTAAAAAAGCCACAGCCAAAACATACTAAACCAATATATCATTTTTTATCCTCTATGTATTCTAAAAATTTATCTACAACTTGTGATATGCTTAAATTTGTGCAGTCTATAGCAATTGCATCTTTGCACACAACAAGTGGCGAAATATTGCGTGTTTTATCTCTAAAATCTCGCTCTTTTAAATCGTCCAAAACTTCTTGATAACTAACTTTTTCACCTTTTTTAATTAGTTCGTCATATCGTCTTTGTGCCCTAACGCCAACATCGGCATCTAAATAAAATTTGTAGTTTGCCATTGGCAAAACTATTGAGCCTATATCTCTGCCGTCCATAACAACACTTTGATTTTGAGCAATTTTACGCTGAGCTTCTAAAATGTGCCGTCTTATAACTTTGTGTGTTGAAATTTTGCTGGCAACATCACTTACGCTATCGGTATAAAGCTTATCCGTTACATCTACACCATCAAGCCAAATAATTTGCCTTCCGTTTTGATATGTTGTGCTTACGGTTGTTGTGTTTGCAATTTGTGTTGCAACATCTTCACTTGATGCATCTAGCCCATTTTGCAAGCATTTTAAAGCAAGTGCCCTATAAAGTGCACCTGTGCTTATATATGGAATATTAAGTTTGCTTGCAAGTGACTTTGCTATTGTTGTTTTGCCAGCACCCGCAGGGCCATCTATTGCTATAATAAGTTTTTTATCCATAAACACCTACTTATACTATATAATATTATTAAACTTATTGCAAATATTTTGTAATTAAAGTAAAAATTTTTGCAAAAAATTGAAATTATTTTAACAAAAATTCTTTTACATCGTTCACAATTTTATCAACATCTTTGTAGTTATACTCAACCACATTTGGCATTGCCTTAAACCAAGTTATTTGCCTTTTGGCATAATGCCTGCTATCTAACTTAATTTGCTCTACAAGTTGGTTATATGTTATTTTGTTGTCAAAATAATCAAAAAACTCCTTGTATCCAATTCCACCCATACTTTGGCTATCTTTGTTAAGCCCAAATTTTGCAATAGTATCTCTAGCCTCGGACTCTAACCCCAATTTTAGCATATTATCAACCCTTGCATCAATTCGGCTGTATAAATCGGCTCGATTGTCGTTTAAAAAGATAAGTTTGTAATCATATTTACTAACAAGTTCTGTTTTATAATCGGACTTTTTTTTGCCAGTTAACTCAAAAATTTCTATTGCACGAATTATTCGCTGAATATCTTTTGGGTACAATTTGCTTGCACTTTGTGGGTCTATTTGAGATAAATAGTTTAGCAAGTATTCCCCACCTTTTTGCTCGGCAATTTTTTTGTATTTATCACGAACAGCATCTGATTTTTGTGTGCAACCCAGCTCAAGCGGGAAAAGCAAGCCTTTCATATAAAGCCCAGTTCCACCGGCAATTATTGGCAACTTGCCACGGCTTAAAATATCGCTTATGATATCTCGTGCCATATTGCGATATTCGGCCATATCAAATTGCTGATTTGGCTCTTTTATATCAATCATATAATGCTTTGCCAAAAGTTGCTCTTGCTTTGTTGGTTTTGCTGAGCCTATGTTAAGATATTTGTAAATTGCAATGCTATCGCAAGAAATTATTTCGCCATTAAACTGATTTGCCAAACTTATGGCAAGTTTAGTTTTTCCAACTGCCGTTGGCCCACCAATACAAACAATTTTGGGCTTTTTTATACTATCCTTTTGAACCACTTTTCCACTTCCGTTTTTGTAAGTTCCACAACAACTGGCCTGCCGTGTGGGCATTGAAGTTGCATTGTTTCGGCCTTCATTTGCCCTATAAGCGAATTAACTTCGCCAGCCGATAGCATTTTGCCTGCTCTAACTGCACATTTGCAACTGTGTTGCATAAGTTTTGTAAGTATCAAATCACTTTGTTTAAGCGATTTCATATTAGTTAAGTCTTTTAAAATTTCATCAAAAAATTGATTTATGTTTATATCCGCAAGCAAAGCTGGAATAGAACTTATAATAAATGTATTGCTTCCAAAAGGCTCAATATCAAAGCCCAAATTTGTAAGCTTATCCAAATTATCCTCCAAAAATGCAAATTCTTGCATATTTACATTTATGGTGTATGGCGCAAGTAAATGCTGTTTTTGAACTTTTCGAGCATCAACCTCTTTTACAAACCTATCAAAAAGCAAACGCTCGTGGCCAGCGTGTTCGTCAATAATATAAACTTTATCTTGCTTTTCTACAATCAAAAACAAGGCAAAAATTTGTCCAACAAACTTTATATCGCTTGTTTCAAAAAACTCTTCGGTTTTTGTTTTTGTAGGCTTTGAATCTAAATTGCTGTTTGGTGTTGGTGTTTCGGCAAGCATTGATTGCTCAAAATGATTTGCAATAAGTTTTGACATAATTGGGCTTGTTGGTTGATGCAATTGCACATTTGAGTTTTGGCTTTTGCCTTTATCTAAAAGCGCTTGCAAAAACAAATCATCTTGTGGCTGATTGTTTGCATTAGAGTTTAATGCATCTTGGCTTATTTGACCGTTATTTTTAGACATATCTTGCAAGTTTAAATCAAGATTATTTGCATCAATTTTTTGTGGCTCTATTTGAACAGTTTTTGGTTGCATAGCACTGTTTTGGTCAGTATTTTCGGCACTACTATGCAAAAAACTTGAACCACTTTTAACTTCGTCATAATTTGTAACAACACTGTTTGGGGTTGTTATTTTGTCGCAATTATAAAGTGCCGAACTTATAGCATTATAAACTGTGCCATAAATTTCGTTGCTGTTGTTAAATCTAACTTCCATTTTGGTTGGATGAACATTTACATCTAGCTTATCTAGCGGAATGTTTAAGTCAAGCACAAAAAACGGGAATTGCCCTTTCATAAGATAATGCTCGTAGGCATTGTAAACGCAAGTAGAAACAAGTTGTGATACCACATAGCGATTGTTTATTGAAAGTGTTTGATATGTTCGGTTTGGCTTTGAAAATGTTGGAAGCCCGATATATCCTGAAACCGAAATTCCGTTATATTTGTTGTATAAATCAACTTTTATAACTTGGCTTGTTGCTTGCTTGCCATAAACAATATAAATTGCATCAAGCAAATTTGTGCCTGTACTTTGATAAATAAGTTTATCATCAGCAATATATTTAAAGCTTATGTTTGGGTGGCACAAAATGTATCTTGCAACAAGATTGGTTATTTCCATCGTTTCGGCTTTTGGCTTTTTTAAAAATTTTGCACGTGCCGGAACATTAAAAAACAAATCACTAACACTAAGTGTGGTGCCGTTATCGCCACCAACTTCGGAGGTTTCACTTTGCTTTCCGCCCTCTACAGTGCAAGCCCTAGCAAATGTTTGGCCCTTAATTTTGCTTGTTAACTTAACTTTTGCAACACTGCTAATACTTGCAAGCGCCTCGCCTCTAAACCCAAGCGTGCCTATTTTTTCAAGGTCCTCAGCCGTTTTTATTTTGCTTGTTGCGTGGCTAATAAAAACCTTGCTAAAATCGTCAGGCTCTATGCCCGAGCCATTATCGGTTATGGTTATGTTTTTTATTCCACCATCGGTTATGTTTATCAAAATATTTGTAGCCCCAGCGTCAATGGAGTTATCAAGCAACTCTTTAACCACACTTGACGGCCTTTCAACAACTTCGCCAGCAGATATTTTGTTAAAAACACTTTCGTCCAAAATGTTTATTTTTGACATTGTTAATCTTCCTTTAATTTCTCTTTTAGGTCATTTACAAGGCTAATGGCTTCAAATGGAGTTAATGTTTCTATTTTTGTATCCTTTAAAATACCAATAACCTCTTTTTCGCTTCGCTTTAATGTTGCCGATTCGCCCTGTTTTTCAGCTTCAACGGCCACTTTGTTATTTATATCAGCTTCTTCAAGCGATTTTAAAATTTCTTTGGCTCGCGTTATTATGCAATTTGGAAGCCCTGCAAGCCCAGCAACTTCTATTCCAAAACTTTTGCTTGCACCGCCCCTAACAATCTTTCGCAAAAATACTATTTCGCCATTAAACTCTTTTACACTTATATTGTAATTTTTAACTCCTTTTAAATTTCCCTCAAGTTCGGTTAGCTCGTGATAATGTGTAGAAAATAGTGTTTTGCTAACCAAATTTTGACTTATGTATTCCATAACTGCCCAAGCGATAGAAAGTCCATCAAAAGTGCTTGTTCCCCTGCCAATTTCGTCAAGCAAAATTAAGCTGTTTGGAGTGGCATTTCTAAGGATATTTGCAACCTCGGTCATTTCTACCATAAATGTGCTTTGGCCAAAAGCCAAATCGTCTGTTGCACCAATTCGAGTAAAGATGCGGTCGATAATTGGTATTTGAGCTTGTTTTGCAGGCACAAAACTGCCAATGTGAGCCATTAAGGTTATAACAGCAACTTGCCTCATATAAGTGCTTTTTCCGGCCATATTTGGGCCTGTTATTATCATTGTGCGATTATCTTGCTTATCAAGCAATGTATCGTTTGGAACAAACCCATCTTTGCTAAGTGCCTCTACAATTGGGTGTCTGCCATCAACAATTTTTAATGCTTCGCCTTCGCCTGCTATAACAGGTTTTGTTAAGTTGTTTTTTATTGCAACAGTGGCAAGTGAACACAATGCATCAAGATATGCAATATACAAAGCCGTTTGCTTTATTTCGATAATTTTTTGTAAAAGCTTTTCTCTAAGCTGGCCAAACAACTCAACCTCTAACTTAAGTGCCTTTTCACTTGCTCCCAAAATTTTTTCTTCCATTTCGTTTAATTCGGGTGTTACATATCTTTCGCAATTTGCAAGTGTTTGTTTTCTTATGTATCTAAAAGGCACAAGCTCTTTTTGGCTGTTTGGAACTTCAATATAATATCCAAAAACTTTGTTATATCCAACTTTTAAATTCTTTAT
>ERZ808246.1433-NODE-1433-length-17163-cov-19.399053_pt1 | contig 17163 bp, 14 predicted proteins | sample MGYA00521083_ERZ808246 | MGnify/ENA primary metagenome ERZ808246 (study PRJEB31516, sample SAMN03275577) | gut metagenome | biome: mammalia-associated habitat; material: feces | host: Papio cynocephalus | place: Kenya | collected 2012-07-07 ... | reverse complement strand
TCCACGGAGAAGGCGGGAGGGGCTCCGCGAGGGGTGCCGTCGACCCCCGCGGAGTCTCTGGAAGTTGCTCTATGTATTAAGGAGTAGGAGAAGTGGGTTCTGAGCAACCGGAAGGATAAGGGAGGGAGGGGGGGGACAACGTCTCTCCGTCCGACCCGTTGGACGACCCCGTGGCATCACGAACGGACGGAATTCTCATGCCCATGAGAAAGAATTCTCATGGGCACGAGAACGGATCGCCTGCAGACGGGAAATTGTCCGTTAGTTTGAGTTTTCTGTCGAAATCAAGCGTTAAACATGTAGATATCTCCTGGAAATCGGAACGCCCGGGTCAAGCATCTCCGTTTCGCCCGTTTTGTGCGTTCGAGAGGAGGTCAAAACGTCCCGAAACGGATTGCCGATTTCCATTGCGGGCTCTAGACTTCCGCTTTTTTCAATTGTTCCTTTTCATTTTTGACCCTCGCTCTCCGCCCATCGGAGCGGTCTGTCTCCGGGTGTCCCACGACAGGGTGAACTTTTTCCTGAGTCACCTGTCAAGGTAAATGCCACTAGTCCGCCCCCCATGGGGGCGGGGAGGGGGAGAGAGGTCCTCCCGCCTTTGAGGAGAACGTCCATTGCCCGAGTAGATGCCACTAGTGCCCTAACCCATGTTTGTCAGAGTAAATGCCAATACACTATGGGCATTTACTTTGACAATTCACAGCCGGAAAAATAGTTGAAATTTCCCCTTGCGCAAGCAAACCGAAATATGATATAATATACCTCAATTCGCCGGGCTATTAGCTCAGTTGGTTAGAGCGCTTCCTTGACATGGAAGAGGTCAGTGGTTCGAATCCACTATAGCCCACCAGATCGCCGGCGACGCCCCTAAGGTTGGTGTGGGTTTGCCGCGGCGAGGTTTTCGACACTCCTTTGCATTCTGTTGCGTGCAGACAGACAGCCGGGTCGTTTCGCCGCCTGAATATCTGTTCATGGGGCGCTTCGGGTTGCGCTTGGCGAAGATTTTCCGCGAGAAGAAGGAAAAAGCGAGAAATATGCGGTTTTTCGTTCCTTGGGGTATGTTCTCTGTTTCTTTTCCGCGTATTTTATGGTATAATACGTGCATGAATTTACTTAAAGCATTGTTTGGGACGAAAAACGAGCGCGAGCTCAAGAGATTGTGGCCCGTGGTGCGTCAGATCAACCGCATCGAGGAAGAATATCAGAAGAAGAACTTCTCTGATGAAGACTTCCCCAAGATGACGGCGGCGTTCCGCGAACGGGTTGCGAAGGGCGAGTCGCTGGACGATCTCCTGCCGGAGGCGTTCGCGCTCGTGAAGAACGCGTGTCGGCACCTGGTCGGCACGACGGAGGAAGTCTGCGGGCATACGCTGACGTGGAACATGGTGCCGTTCGACGTGCAGCTTCTGGGCGGCATCGTCCTGCACCAGGGCAAGATCGCCGAGATGCAGACGGGCGAAGGCAAGACGCTGGTGGCGACCCTGCCGCTCTACCTGAACGCGCTGACGGGCAAAAACGTCCAGCTCGTGACGGTAAACGACTATCTGGCGAAGCGCGACGCGACGTGGATGGGCCACCTGTACCGGTACCTCGGCCTGACGGTCGGGTGCATCCAGAATTCGATGGACTCCGCCGAACGGCGCGCGCAATACGCCTGCGACATAACCTACGGCACGAACAGCGAATTCGGCTTCGACTACCTGCGCGACAACGGCATGGCGCAGGATCCCTCCCAAGTCGTGCAGAACGGACACTATTTCGCGATCGTGGACGAAGTGGATTCCATTTTGATCGACGAGGCGCGCACGCCGCTGATCATTTCGGGTCCGGCGACGATGTCCACGAGCCACGTGTACCAGCAGTTGCGTCCGCTGGTGGACTCGATCGTGCGGGTGCAGACGGCGCAGTGCAACGAACTGGTGCAGGAGGCGAAAAAAGCGTGGGAGGCGAAGGATCTGGACAAGGTGCGCGACCGCCTCTACATGGTCTACCACTCCATGCCGAAGCACAAGCAGCTCCTGCACCTCCTGGAGAATCCGGAGATCCGCAAGATCCACGAGGACGGCGAGATGCAGATGCTCTCCGAAATGCGGCGCGAGTACGCGCACGAACTGAAGGGGCGGCTCTACTTCACGATCGACGAGCGCACGCGCGAGGTGTCGCTGACGGACAAGGGGTGCGAGAAGATCTGCCCGCAGGACCCGACGCTGTTCGTCCTGCCCGACCTGGCCGCGCAGATGAGCGCGGTGGACGGCGACAAGACGCTGACGGAGGCGGAACGGGTCGAAAAGCGCCGCGCGATACAGACGGCGTTCATGGAAAAGAGCGACCGGGTGCACGTCGTGAACCAGCTTTTGCGGGCGTACTGCCTCTACGAGAAGGACGTGGACTACGTCGTCCAGGACAACCACGTCTACATCGTCGACGAATTCACGGGGCGCGTGCTGCCGGGGCGCCGGTGGAGCGACGGCCTTCACCAGGCTGTCGAGGCCAAGGAAGGCGTGGAAATCGAGAAGGAATCGCAGACGCTGGCGACCATCACGATCCAGAACTACTTCCGCCTCTACAAAAAGCTCTCGGGCATGACGGGCACGGCCGAGACGGAGGCGCGCGAATTCAAGGACATCTACAAGCTGGACGTGGTGTCGATTCCGACCAACAAGCCCGTCAACCGCGTCGACGGCAACGACCAGATCTACCGCACGCAGCGCGAGAAGTTCAAAGCGATCATCGCCGACATCGCCAACCGCCATGCGAAGGGGCAGCCCGTTCTGCTCGGCACGGTGACGGTCGACACGAGCGAGGTTCTCTCGCGCATGCTGAAGATGGCGCACATCCCGCACGAGGTGCTCAACGCGAAGAACCATGCGCGCGAAGCGGAGATTGTGGCGCTCGCGGGCCGGAAGGGCGCCGTGACGATCGCGACGAACATGGCCGGCCGCGGCACGGACATCAAGCTGGGCGAGGGCGTGCGCGAACTGGGCGGCCTGCACGTCATCGGGTCCGAACGGCACGAATCGCGGCGCATCGACCGCCAGCTGCGCGGACGCTGCTCGCGCCAGGGAGACCCCGGCTCGTCGCAGTTCTTCATTTCGCTCGAAGACCAGCTCATGCGACTCTTCGGCTCTCAGCGCATCTCGGGCATCATGCAACGGCTCGGACTGCAGGAAGGCGAGGTCATGGAGCACAAGTGGCTCAACCGGTCCGTCGAAACCGCCCAGCGGCGCGTCGAACAGCAGCATTACGCGGTGCGCAAGCGCACGCTCGAGTACGACGACGTCATGAACAAGCAACGCGCGATCGTCTACGAATTGCGCGGAACGATCCTGACGGGCGACGCGGCGACGGTGCACGGCACGATCCTGGACGTCATGAACGATCTCGTGCGGACGCAGTGCGAACGGTATCTGGCGAGCGAGAAGGACGGTCTGCCGCTGGATTTCCTGAATTGGCTTGGCGTGACGTTCCCCGTGACGGTGACGGAAGAGGAGCTGAAGCCGCTTCTGGGCAATCCTACCGCCGCGGGCGACCTCGTCTTCGGGCGCGTAAAAGAGGCATACGAGACGAAGTGCGAAGGCGAGGACCCCGAGATCCTGCCGCTCATGGAGCGCGGCGTTTTCCTGGGCGTCATCGACCGCGAGTGGCAGGATTACCTGCGGGCGATGGACGACTTGCGCCAGGGCGTCAACCTGCGGGCCTATGGACAGCGCGATCCGCTCATCGAGTACAAGAAAGAGGCGTTCGCCATGTTCGAACGGCTGATGGCGTCCATCAAGACGAAAGTCGTCTCGAGCGAATTCCGCTCGACGACGATGACGAATCTGCGGCGGATGCTGGCGGAGATGGAGGCGGCGAAAGCGCGCGCCCAGACGAACGAAGATGCCGTCTCGCTGGACGGGCCGCGGGAAGAACAGCCTGTCCGGCCGGCGCCCGCCGAAATCCCGTGCGCGCCCGGGGCGAGACATGCCGACAACAAGAAGGCCGTCGCCGACGTTTTCGCGTCCATGATGTCGACGCCCGTGCGCGCAATGGCGCCGCGGCCTGCGCAACCTGCGCAAGGGATGGCCGGACGGAACGACCCCTGCCCCTGCGGCTCGGGCAAAAAGTATAAAAAGTGCTGTGGAAGGAATCAAATATGACAACTGCAATCATCGTCGCGGCGGGGCGCTCGACCCGCATGGGAGCCGGAATCGACAAGGCGTTCCTCTCTCTCGTGAACAAGCCTGTCATCGCCTGGTCGCTCTTGGCGTTCGAACGTTGCGCAGACATCGACCGCATCGTTCTCGTGGTGCGCAAGGACCAGATCATGGCTTCCAAAGCCGTGGTCAAGATGTTCGGCATCTCCAAGCTGGACAAGATCGTGGCGGGCGGTGCGCGCAGGCAGGACTCCGTCAAGGCGGGACTCGAGGCCTGCGAACTCGATACGCGCTACGTGCTCGTGCATGACGGCGCGCGGCCGTGCATCGCGTCCGAAACGATTTCGGAGGTTGTGGCGGCGGTCAAACGCCAGCCGGCCGTCACGCTTGCCCGCCGCGTGACGGACACCCTCAAGCGCGTGCCCAAAGGCGTTATCGTCGCCGGCACGGAAGACCGCTCGAAGCTTTGGTCTGCGCAGACCCCGCAGGGCTTTCAGATGGGCGTTCTGCGCAAGGCCTACGCCGCGTTGAAGGAGGAGGTCTCGGATGACTGCCAGGCCGTGGAGCTGGCGGGCGAGGTCGTGCGCGTCATCGAGAACAACAAACCGAACTTCAAGATAACCACCGCCGAGGATTTGCAGTTGGCGGCGGCGATCCTCAAGTAGGCCATGGAAAGACGCATTGCCATCCTGGGCGACATTCACGCGAATCTCGATGCGCTCGAGGCCGTGCTGGACGACTGCCGAAAAGAAGGCGTAACGGACTTTCTGTGCACGGGCGATGTTGTCGGGTACAATGCCTGCCCGAACGAATGCGTCCGGGCAATCCGCGATTTGGGCTGTCCGGTCGTGAAGGGCAATCACGACCACTATATTTCTTCGGCGCAGAACCTGAACGACTTCCAGCCCAACGCGGCGGCCGTCATCCGCTGGTCGCGCGGGCAGCTTTCGGAGGGCGATCTGGCCTGGCTGCAGGGTTTGCCGTTCTCCGTCGCGTTCATGGGTCTGACGCTCGTGCATGCGACGATGGACCGCCCCGAGAACTTCGGCTACGTCTTCGACAACTACGAGGCGGCGGCGAACTTTGTCCAGCAGAAAACCCCCGTTTGCTTCCATGGGCACACGCACTGCCCCATGGTCTACGAGAAGAAAATGGATGGCGTCTTTCGGATAGATCCGCAGGATCTGCAGCTCTGCCCGGGGCGCAAATACTTCATCAACGTCGGGTCGGTGGGCCAGCCGCGCGACGGCGATCCCCGCGCCGCCTATGTGATCTACGACCCGAAGACGCGCAGCATCCGTTTTCGCCGGCTCGATTACGATATCGCCGCGGCGCAGGAGCGGATCCGCGCGGCGGGGCTGCCCGAACGCCTGGCGCAACGCCTGGCGCTTGGCGAATGACACTTGGACCAATTCAAACTGAAAGGGAAACCCATGAAGAAATTGACACTGTTCGCGGCTTGCCTGGCGCTGGGCCACGCCGCACAAGCAGAAATCCTGACCGTGCCCGTGCTGGAAGGCGAAGGCTGGTTTGGCGGCGCCACGACATTCGGCGCGAAAGCGCCTTACGGCTTGCGTACGCCGGCGCTCAAATTCGACATCCGTTCGAACAACTACTCCAATCAGGCGGTTCCGTTCCTGCTTTCCACGAAAGGGCGCTACATTTGGAGCGATGCGGCGTTTGCCTGCGAGGTGGCGAATGGCGAGATCCGCTTGACGGGCGAGGCGCCCATCAAGCTGGTGCAGGCGGGCACGACGCTGCGCGAAGCGTTCCGTGACGCCGCGACGCGGCATTTTCCGGCTTCGGGCAAGCTGCCCGACCGCGCACTTTTCGCCAAACCCCAGTGGAACACGTGGGTCGAGCTGACCTACAACCAGAACGAGAAGGACATTCTCGCGTACGCGCGCGCAATCGGCGAGAACGGATTCCCTACGGGCGGCGTATTGATGATCGACGACACGTGGCAGTTCGGCTATGGCATCTGGCAATTCGATCCGCGGCGGTTCGGCAATCCGAAAGAGATGGTCGACAAGCTGCACGCGGCGGATTGGAAGGTCATGCTGTGGGTCTGCCCCTTTGTCTCGATGGACTCGCCCGGCTACCGCGAAATGGCGTTTGGCATGCTGGACGCCGGCGTGCGTACAAAGCGCGGCGGTCTGATCTGCGAGAAGCCCGGCGACCCGAAGCCCGTCCGCTGGTGGAACGGCAAGAGCGCCATCCTTGACTTTACGAGTCCGCTCGGCGCGGCGTGGTTTGCGCGCGAGCTGAAACGCCTGCAGACCGACTACGGCGTGGACGGCTTCAAGCTGGACGCCGGCGACATGGACGAATATCCGGCGCCCTACACGACGCACGAGAAGGCGTCGCCTTCCGAACTCTGCGAGGCGTACGCGAAAATAGGTCTTCAATTCCCCCTCAATGAATATCGCGCGTGTTTCAAGATGGGCGGCCAGCCGCTCGTGCAGCGCCTGTGCGACAAGGACCACAGCTGGGCGGCCGTGCAGGCACTCGTCCCGGACATGATCCAGGCCGGGCTTCTCGGCTATCCGTTCGTCTGTCCGGACATGATCGGTTCGGGACAGTGGAACGCTTTCACGCCGGCGGCGCCTTTCCCGTACGATCCGGAAATCTTCGTGCGCAGTGCCCAGGTGCACGCCCTCGCGCCCATGATGCAGTTCTCCGCCGCGCCTTGGCGCCTGTTGAAGGGAGAGGACTTGAAGGCCGTGCGGGACGCGGCGTGGCTGCGCATGAAGTTCACGCCCTACATCCTTCGCGTGGCCGAAGAATCGGCGAAGACGGGAGAACCGATGCTGCGCGCCATGGAATATGCATTCCCCGGGAATGGGTGGGAAACCGTTACGGACCAGTTCATGATGGGGGACGATCTGGTGGTTGCCCCGCAGACGGTCAAGGGCGCGACGTCGCGCATGGTGGCCGTTCCGCCGGGCGAGTGGGTAAGCGATGACGGGCAAACCGTCGCCGGACCCGCAAGAATCGAGATGGCGACGCCCATCAGCCGTCTGCCCTACCTTGTCCGCAAAGGCGCGAAACTGTTCTGACTGCCTTGAAAGGAATCCTCAAATGAAAAGATTCGGACTCTTTTGCGTCGCGGCGTCCTGCCTGTCCGCGACATCCTTTGGCGCCATTCGCGCCGTCACGCCCGCGAAGTGGAACGATGACCCGAACTGCTGGCAGATGAAGCGCCACGCGGAAAAAATGTCCGCCGTCGCGAAAGGCGGCGCGAAAGTCGTCTTCATCGGCGATTCGATTACGCACTTGTGGGAACACGCCGGAAAGCGTGTCGCGGCGGCGCATCTCTCGGAAGGCGATTCCCGGATGCTCAACCTCGGCACGGCTGCCGACCGTACGGAACATGTCCTGTGGCGTCTCGAGAACGGCGAATTGGACGGCTACGAAGCCAAGGCGGTCTTTCTCATGATCGGCACGAACAATACCGGGCACTTCCCGTTCGCGGAGGAGCCGCCGGCCGACACCATCCTCGGCATCCGCGCCGTTCTGGACAAAATTCGCGCCAAGCAACCCAAGGCGCTTGTCGGCCTTCTGCCGATATTCCCGCGCGGGCGCGACGTTTCGGACGCCTGCCGCATCCGCAACGAGATCGTGAACAAGGAAATCCGCAAGTTTTGCGATGGGAAGACCATCTTCTGGATCGATTTCAACGACCGATTCCTGACGGCGGACGGGTTGCTCTCGTCCGAGTACTTCCCCGACAGGCTGCATCCGTCGGAAATCGGCTACGAGATTTGGTTTGCGGCTCTCAAGCCCTATATCGACTATGCGCTTTCCGACGGACGCCTGCCGTCGCCGGTGAACCTTTTTCCTTCGCGCGTGACCCGCGAAAACGTACGCATGGACGAGCTTTCGACGGTCTATCCCGTCTCGCGCATCCGCAATGAAGGCTATGGCGCCCAAGACTGGTGGCTCGATCGGCTTCTGAACAATCGCAACCAGATCGTCGATTCAAAGGGAGCAATAGACCTCGTATTCTTCGGCGACTCCATCACGCACAACTGGGACGGAGAGGGACGCGAACAGCTCGCTGAATTGCGCAAGACCTACTCCATCCTCAACATCGGCTATTCGGGCGACCGCACGGAACATCTCGTCTGGCGCGGAGAAAACGGTGAATTGGACGGTTACAAAGCGAAATGCGTGATGCTGATGATCGGCACGAACAACCAGGGGAACCGTCCGGAGGATACGGCCGCAGGCGTGAAGCGCGTGCTGGAAACGATCGCCCGCAAACAGCCGCAGGCCAAAGTCCTGCTGTTGCCTGTCTTCCCGCGTGCGCAGCCGGGCGAAGAGGCTCGCAAAAAGAACGAGAAAGTCAATGAGATCATCCGCGGCTATGCGGATGGCGACAAGATTGTTTGGGTGGACTTCACGGCGAAGTTTCTGGACAAGGACGGCGACGTGAAGTGGATTATGTCCGACCGTCTGCATCCGAACGCTGCGGGCTATGCCATCTGGACCGAGGCGGTGCGCCCCTACTTCAAGGCTGCTTGCGGAAAGTAGACGCGGCGTTCAACAACCCGGAAATTTTGAATATGTGCTCGACCAGCTTAGGGTCGAGCACTTTTTCCAGATAGGGAACGACTTTATGGCGCACTTTGTTGCGTTCTATCGAGATGTCTCCGTTTGACGCGTCTTCGCGCCATTCCTCGCCATATTTGCGCAAATAGTCTTTGAGTTCCCGGTCGCGGCAGCCGAGAAGCGGACGCACGAAACGGACAGACCCTACCGATGAGGTTTCTTTTATGCCGGCAAGTCCTTCCGGCCCCGAGGCTCGGCGAATGCGCATGAGGAAGGTTTCCGCCACGTCGTCCATATGATGCCCTGTCGCAATGGCTTCCAGACCGAACTTTTGCGTGCAGTCCGCGAAAAACGCCAGCCGCACGCGCCGCGCGGCCATCTCAAGCGATTCGCCGCGGTTGCGGCAGACGTGGGCATGGATGCCCTTGAACGGGATCCCCAGTCGCTTCGCCAAATTGCGCACAAAGCGGTATTCTTCCTTGGATTCCTCCCGCAGGCCGTGGTCCACATGCAAGACGACGAAGCGCTGGGCGGCATTCTTCTTCTTGCCGCCCTTGGTGAGCAGAAAAGCGAGCGCAACCGAGTCGGCCCCGCCCGAAACGGCGAGACCTATGCGTCCAGACGGCAAAATTGAACGGTTTACTCTCATTTTGGAGAATTATTGGCGGAGAGAGAGGGATTCGAACCCTCGGTGGACTTGCGCCCACACAACCTTTCCAAGGTTGCACCATCGACCACTCGGACATCTCTCCATTGTCATGCGCCCAGCTTGCGCTTGGTGCCAGAGGAGGGACTCGAACCCTCACGTACTTGCGTACGGCAGATTTTGAGTCTGCTGCGGCTGCCATTACGCCACTCTGGCCCGCGATTGGAGCGGGCGAAGGGAATCGAACCCTCGTCATCGGCTTGGAAGGCCGACGCTCTGCCATTGAGCTACGCCCGCCAGCCAAACGACTGAGGCATAGTATATCATATTTTGTTTGCCAGTACAAGGGGGGTAATCGAAAAGTGCGGAAAATTCACACTTTTCCGCTGGTCCTGGACAAACCGGAGAAGGACACCCGCCCGAAAGAGGTCTTTTCGAACAATCCGAGGATGAGAAGCGGATAGCCGTATTCCGGTTTTGCTCTCTACAAATTTTCCGGTTTTGCTTTCTACACGACAACAGCGCAATTTTTGTGGTGGCGTGGAAAATCAGAATTTGGTATAATATTGCGACTTCTGGAAAGGTAAAGAGATGAGATTCATATCAACACGCAAAGGGCTTGAGGCGACGTGCGCCGAGACGGTTTTCCGCGGGCTTGCGCCGGATGGCGGCTTGTATGTGCCGGTTTGCGCAGGCGAGAAGGGGCCGCTGGACTTTGCCGCGCTGGGCGATTTGCGCGCATGCGAGGAGTACGTGTTGGGGAAGTTGTTCGGCGATTTGCCGGCCGAAGTGCGCACGGCGGCCGTGGACCGTCTTCTTTCGCGCTTCCCCGCGGCGGATCCGATTCCGCTCGTTTCAGCGGACGGGTTGCAGATCCTGGAACTTTTCCACGGCAAGACGGGGGCGTTCAAGGATGTGGCGCTTTCGATGTTGCCGGTTTTCATGAAGCATGCCGCGGGCGGGCGGCGCGTGCTGGTGTTGACGGCGACGAGCGGCGATACCGGGTCTGCGGCGATGCAGGGCTTTGCGGGCGTCGAGGGGACGGAGGTCGCGGTATTCTTCCCCAACGTGGGCACCTCGCGCGTCCAGCGCCTCCAAATGACGACGCCGGCCGAGGCGAACGTGCACGCAATCGCCATCAAGGGGAATTTCGACGACGCGCAGGCGGCGGTGAAGCGGATTTTCGCGGACGCGTCGATCAATGCGGAGGCGGCGGCGCACGGGGTGGCGCTTTCGTCCGCCAACTCGATCAACACGGGGCGGCTCGTGCCGCAGATCGCGTACTACATCCTCGCGGCGGCGCGTCTCGGCGGGCAGCCGTTCGACGTGGTGGTCCCGAGCGGGAATTTCGGCAACATCCTCGCGGCGTACTACGCGAAGAAGCTGGGGGCGCCGATACGCAAGTTCGTCGTGGCCTCGAACGTGAACGACGTGCTGGCGCGGTTCGTGAAGACGGGCGTGTACGATCCGGGCGACCGGTTCACGGTGACGAATTCGCCGTCCATGGACATCCGCAAGAGTTCCAACGTCGAGCGCCTGCTGTGGCTTCTGAACGACGGGGACTGCGCCGAGACGGCGCGGCTCATGTCCGACCTGGCGACGAAGGGACGCTACGAGCTGAACGACGCGGCCAAGGCGAAGCTGTTCGCCGATTTCGAGGGCGGCGTCGCCACGCCGGACGAGACGGAAGCGGAAATGCGCCGGATGCGCGCGTCGTGCGGGTATGTCCTGGATCCGCACACGGCGGTCGCGACGCACGTGGCGCGCAAGCTGGGCTTCCCGCGCGGCGGGGTCCCGGCGGTGGTCGCCGCGACGGCGACGCCGTACAAATTCCCGGAGACGTGCTTGCGGGCGTTCGGGGAGGACGTGCTCACGAATCCGCCCCCTGACTTCAAGGCGCTGGAGGCGCTGCCGGTCGTCCAGACGAAAGTGGTCGAGGTCGCGGGCATCGACGACGCGGTGAAGGCTCTTTTCGCGTGAAGCGCGACGATCGAAGAAAGGATGGATGGAATATGAAGACAGCCAAAGTGAACGGACAGGAAATCTCGGCGCAGGCCGTGGAATTCGAATTCGACCGCCTCGTGCGCTTTTACATGAGCCACGGCATGACGCCTGACGAAATCAAGGCCAATCTGGGCGAACTGCAGAAACGGGCGCTCGACCAGGCGATCGGCGCGAAACTCCTTCTGGATCGCGCCTCCCAGCTCGACATGCCGGTGACCGCGGCGGAAATCGACGCGGAAATCGCCAAGGTCGTCGAACAGGTCGGCGGCGAGGAGAACTACAAGAAGGCGCTTGCGGCACAGCATATCACCGAAGACGACTTCCGCAAGGAACTCGAGAAGGGCGCGCGCGTCAACAAGCTCGTCAACCAGGCCTGCGCGCACGTCGCCGAGCCGACGGAGGCGGAAATCGCCGCGTTCTACGAAGCGCACAAGGCGGAGTACGTGACGCAACCCAAGGTCCTGTGCCAGCACATCCTCGTCAAAAGCGACGAGAAGGACCTGCCGGAGGCGAAAGCCGCGGCGTTCGAGAAGATCCGCGAGATTCGCGAACGCGTCATGAACGGCGGCGATTTCGCCGAAGAGGCGAAGCGGCATTCGGACTGCCCTTCGGGACGCGAGGGCGGTTCGCTCGGCTGGTTCGGCCCGGGCATGATGGTTCCGGAGTTCGACAAGGCCGCTTTCGCGCTCAAGAAGGGCGAGGTTTCGGATATCGTCCAGACGCCGTTCGGCTACCATATCATCTACAAGGCGGACGAACAGCCCGGCGCGGCGCGCACGCTCGTCGAGGCGCACGATGAAATCCGGGATTTGCTCCGTCATCAGGCGCGCGGCAAGGCGACGGAGGCTTTTGTGGACGAGTTGCGCGCAGCCGCGAAGATCGAGTATGTCGACCTGCCCGGGCACGACGGATGCGGATGCGGGTGCGGGCATCCCCACCACGGGTAAGCGCCATGGACATCACCAGCCCCAGCAACCCGAAGCTCAAGCACGTGGTGAAATTGCGCACGTGCTCCACGCGCGACGAGTCGGGCGAGATGATCGTCGAAGGGTTTCGCGAATGCCGTCGCGCCCTTGACCGGGGCTACCGTCCGTACGCCATTTTCCATTGTCCGGACTTCTATCTGAAGAACGAGAACGAAGCGCAACTCATCGCGGACGCCGAGAAGGCGGGCGCGCAGGTCTATGCCTGCACCAAGACATGCTTCGCGAAAATCGCCTACAAGGAGCGTCCGGACGGGCTTTTGATGGTGGGGCCGCACGTCTCGATCAAGCTTGAGGATCTCAAATTGCCTCCCCGGGCACTGGTTCTGGTGACGGAGGCGATCGAGAAGCCTGGCAATCTCGGCACGATTCTGCGTTCGGCGGACGCGGCGGGCGCGGCGGCGGTTGTCGTCTGCGACCGTACGACGGATATCCACAATCCCAACGTCGTGCGGGCTTCGACCGGGACGATGTTCTCGGTCCCGATCGTGGAAGCGACGAGCACGGAGGCGCTCGCCTATCTGAAAGCGCACGGCTTCTCCATCCTGGCGGCGACACCGCATGCGGAAAGACTCCATTTCGAGGTCGATCTGACGGGGAACGTCGCGATTGCGCTGGGTGCCGAGCAGTACGGTCTTACGGCGAAATGGATGGACGGGGCCGATTTGCGGGTGCGGATTCCCATGCTGGGCATGGCCGATTCGCTGAACGTGTCGGCGGCGGCGACCATTCTCGCCTACGAGGCGGTTCGGCAGCGGATCTCCGCGGGAATCGACAAAGTCCCGGCCTGCATACCCTGGCACGGAGAAGGGAGTCACGACAAGTGAGCGGACCGAATGTATTCGCGCGCGCCAAACGCGACGCGCTCTCGCCCCTGCGGTTCTATCTGGCGCTTTTCGGCCTCGTGCTGGTCTCGATCGCGGCGTTCCGGCCGCAGTGGGGCCGTGCGCGCGTCGAGACGTCCTCCCGCGCGCGGAACGTCGTCATCGCGATCGACGTGTCGCGCTCCATGCTCGCCGAGGATGTGCGTCCGAACCGGCTGGAACGTGCGAAGGCGGACGTGGCGGACATGATCGATTCCCTTGGCGGCGACCGCGCGGCCCTCGTGGCGTTTCGCCGCACGGGCGTCGCGGTCTGCCCGCTTACGACCGACCGGGCGTATTTGAGGAGCGCGCTCGAAGCGCTGACGCCCGACAGCGCGCCGCGCGGCGAGACCGACCTCGGGAGCGCCATCCGCGAATCCCTCAATTTGATTTCCGCGGACTCCTCTGCACCCGGGCTTGCGGACGACCACAGCGCGATCATCGTCATCTCGGACGGTGGCGATTTGCGCGGCGGGGCGCTGGATGCGGCGCGGCAGGCCAGGAAACGGTCGATTCCCGTCTTCACGATCGGCATAGGCGACCCGCGCACGGGGGCCCCCATCCCGTCCGAGGACGGGCGCGGCGCGCAACGCTTCAAGGGCGAGGAAGTGCGCGTCAAGCTGGACGAAGCGCCGCTCCGGGCGATTGCGGAGGCGAGCGGAGGACGGTATGTCCCGCTTGCGACGGCGGGAACGGCAGAGACGACGCTCGGGGCCATTTACCGGCGGTTCCTGCGGCAAGTCGCCGCAAAAGAACAGAACGAGGCAGAAGACCGCAAAGTGGAGCGCTACCAGCTGTTTTTGGTTCCGGGGCTTGCGCTCCTTTTGGCGTCCGCGTCGCTTTCGCGCGGCCGGTTGCCCAAGGCGCGGGCGGACAGGAAGCATTTAAAGGTCGAGAAGAGGCAAATATGACGGTTACACGCAGACAGGCTCGCGAATGGGCTATCCAGATGTTGACGGCGATGGATTTGAATCCGCCGGACGAAGGGGAAGATTTCCTTGGGCCGTGCTGGGACGAGATCGCCACGCTCGAGGACGTCTCCGCAAAGGCGCCTGCGCGCTACAGGCGTTTCACGGAAGAGCGCGTCCTGGGCGTCCGGGCGCATTTGCCGGAAATTGACGCGCAGATCGAGTCGCACCTGGCGAATTGGAAACTCGATCGCCTGGGGACCGTCGAACGCGCCGTACTGCGTTTGGGAGTCTGGGAACTTCAGTATACGGACGTTCCGCCCGCCGTGGTCATCAACGAGGCTGTGGATCTCGTAAACTGGTTCTCGACGCCCGCTTCACGCGCTTTTGTGAATGGCGTGCTCGACAGAATCGCTCACGAAAAGAAAGAAAAGGGAGATGTACAATGACAGCGCGAGATTATATGCAGCGTGCCATTGAATTGGCGCAAAAGGGCGAAGGGCACACGCGGCCGAATCCGCCCGTCGGGGCCGTTCTGGTGAAGGCGAGCCGCATCATCGGAGAAGGCTACCACAAGCGCGCGGGCGGTCCCCATGCCGAGGTCGCGGCGATCGCCAACGCCCGGCGCAAGCATGAAGATCCGCGCGGCGCGGCGCTTTACGTCACGCTCGAGCCTTGCTCCACGCCCGGTCTGGTCGGCGCGTGCACGGATGCGATCGTCGAGGCGGGCATAAAGGCGGTCGTCTACGGCGCGCGTGACCCGAATCCGAAGAACGCGGGGCGCTCCGAGAAGGTCCTTTCGGCGGCGGGCATCGCGTGCAACCTCTTCGCCGACACGGCTTTCTTCGACCAAAAAGGCGGGAACGAACTTGTCAAGCCGTTCGCCAAGTTCATCACTAAGTCCGTTCCCTACGTGACCGTCAAGATCGCCATGTCCCTCGACGGGCGCATTTGCGACAACAAGGGCAATTCGCGCTGGATCTCGAGCGAAGACGCGCGCGAGGCGACGGGCGAACTGCGCGAAAAGGCCGACGTCATCCTTGTGGGCGCCGAGACGGTGCGCAAGGACAATCCGACGCTTCTCGCGCACGGGACGGCCAATCCGGATCTCGTGCGCGCGGTCGTCACGCGCTCCGGGAAGCTGCCGAAGAAGGCCACCGTTTTCACGGACGGCAAGAACGAGACTTTGGTGTATAAAGCCCCGGACGGGAATCTCGCGCCCATGATGGAGGATTTGGCCAAACGCGGCTACATGCACGTTCTGTGCGAAGGCGGCCTGCAACTCGCGACCTCGCTTGCGGAGCAGGGCTTTGTCGACCGCTGGATTTCCGTCATCGCGCCGAAGGTGATCGGGGCGCGTCCTCTCGCGAAGGCGGCCGTCGTGCCCGAGGTCGTGCTTATGGAGGACGTGCTCTAAGCCGCGCCATGTTCACGGGGCTTGTGCAGAAAATCGGCACGGTGAAACGCGTATCGCGCGGACGCGGACTCGTGCTCGAGATTGGGTTCGAGCCGTGGTCCCGTCCTTTGGAAGAAGGCGAGTCGGTCGCAGTCAACGGCGTCTGCCTGACCGTGGTCCGGAGCGACGCGACGCGCTTCACGGCGGACGTCTTGCGTGAAACAGAGGACCGGACGGGGCTTGCCGCGTTGGTCCCGGGCGAAAAAGTGAATCTCGAACGGGCTTTGCGGGCCGGCGATGCTCTGGGCGGACATATCGTGCAGGGCCACGTGGACGGACGCGGCGCCATCCGCGAGAAGCTGCCGCGCGGACGCGATTTTCGCCTGCGCATCGCGTGCGGCCCCGTTCTCGCGGCGCAATCCGTAGTGAAGGGGTCCGTCGCGCTGGACGGCGTTTCGCTTACGCTGACAGAGGTCGGGCGCGATTGGCTGGCGGTCGACTTGATACCCACGACGGCGAAAGAGACGACGCTCGGCTCAAAGAAAGTGGGCGATTTCGTCAATATCGAGGGCGATGTGATCGGGAAATACGTCTCCAAAGCCGCGTCCCCTGCGGGGCTGACCCTGGAGGCGTTGGCGCGTGCAGGCTTTTTGCTCGGACAATGAAGGAGAGAATCCAATGAAAAGACTTTTGACCATACAGGACGTTTCGTGCGTCGGGCAGTGCTCGGCGACGGTCGCGTTGCCCCTCATTTCCGCCTGCGGCGTGGAATGCGCGGTTTTGCCCAGCGCGGTGCTTTCGAACCACACGGGCGGTTTCAAGAGCTGGACGTTCACCGATTTGACCGGAGAACTCCCCAATGTGGAACAGAAATGGAAAGAGCTCGGCATCCGCTTTGACGCGTTTTACACGGGTTATGTCTGCGAAAACCAAATCGACCCCATCCTTTCCATCATGTCGAGCTGCGCGAATCCCGGCGCTTTGCGCATAGTCGACCCGGCCATGGCGGACAACGGCAGTCTGTATCCGGGCTTCGCCGCGGACTTTCCTTCGAAGATGGCGCGACTTTGCAAAGGCGCGGACTTCATCCTCCCCAATCTGACGGAGGCGGCGCTTTTGACGGGCGGCACGCCCAAGCTCGCGGGATATACGCGTGCGGAGATAGAGGCGCTTGTCGCGAAACTCCATGCGCTTGGCGCCAAAGGGGTCGTTCTGACGGGCGTCTCGTTCGATCCGGGAGAATTGGGGAGCGCGATTAGCGATGGAAATTCCATAGTCTTCGATTTCAATCCCCGTATCGACCGCATGAGCCATGGAACGGGCGATGTGTATGCCGCGGTGTTCGCCGGGGCGCTCCTGCGCGGCAAAACGCCGGTGGAAGCCGCCGCGCTCGCGGCGGACATTGTTTGCGAATCGATCAAGGCGACCGATCCGGCCCACTGGTATGGTGTGAGTTTCGAGCTGGCCATTCCGCGGCTGGTGGCGGCCCTCGGCGCGGATTGAACGCGCAAGAATCCGAATAAAGCCGACGAAAGACTTTGACGGGAATGGATGTCCGCACGGTTTTGCGGGATCCTGTTCTCTGATACGCGCTTTGGAATGCCAAGGCGCGTGTTTCCGTTTGTTCCGTATAGGCGACTTTCCCTTGTTCTGTATTTCTCTGTCTTTCAGAG
>ERZ808246.1432-NODE-1432-length-17165-cov-63.496727_pt1 | contig 17165 bp, 13 predicted proteins | sample MGYA00521083_ERZ808246 | MGnify/ENA primary metagenome ERZ808246 (study PRJEB31516, sample SAMN03275577) | gut metagenome | biome: mammalia-associated habitat; material: feces | host: Papio cynocephalus | place: Kenya | collected 2012-07-07 ... | reverse complement strand
CCGATGTTCACATGGCCTGCGGTCGGGGTGATCGTGCCGTCGAGGATCTTCAGCAGCGTCGATTTGCCGGCGCCATTCGCACCGACGATGCCGAAACGGTCGCCGGGACCAATCAGCCACGTCACGTCGTCGAGGATCTTACGGCCGGTCACGGTAACCTTCCGCGCCGCGGACGTGACCTCCGGCACGGATGCGTCAGCATCATCGACCGACTTCTGCGCCTGTTCCTCGGCCTGACGCGCGGACTGCGCGGCAGCCTGCCGGGCCTCGGGCACGCCGGCATCCACCAATCGCGGATCGGTCAGATCGTCGACGGCCACTTCGACGGAACCGTGGGCCTGCGGTTCTGCATACATGGCCGGCACCACGTCCACACGCGAGGCCGACGCCTCCATTTCCGCCACATCGGGGTCGACGTCGGCCTCACCCTGCGCATGTTCGAAGATCTGCGTCACATCGATCAGATCGACCACCTGCTTGCCCAGTCGGGAGGTGGCCATCTGCTTCAGCTCCAAAGTGTTACGCACCGGCGGCACGTCGGCGATGAGCTCCCGCGCGGCCTTGACATGGAACTTCTGCTTGGTGGAACGCGCCCGGGCGCCGCGGGTGAGCCATGCGAGCTCCTTGCGGGCCAGGTTGCGGCGCTTGGTCTCACGCACGTCGGCCTGGCGGTCGCGTTCCACACGCTGCAGCATGTACGCGGAATAACCGCCTTCGAACGGGTCGATCACACCGTCATGAACCTCCCACATCGATTCGCACACCTCGTCGAGGAACCAACGGTCATGGGTGACGAGCAACAGCGCGCCCTGGCCGGACGGCCAACGGTTCTTCAGGTGTTCGGCAAGCCAGTGGATGGTCACCACGTCCAGGTGGTTGGTGGGCTCGTCGAGCGCGAGGATGTCCCAATCCTTGAGCAGCAGACGCGCCAGGTCGGCGCGGCGGCGCTGGCCGCCGGACAAGGAACCGATCTTCGCGTCCAGGCTGATGCCGCCGAGCAGGGCCTCCACGATCTCACGCGATTTGGTTTCGGCGGCCCACTCGTAGTCTTCGCGCCCCTCGAGCGCGGCCTCGCGCACGGTGGCGTTGTCGTCGAGCGGATCACGCTGGTCGAGCATGCCGAAGGTCAGGCCTCCTCGCATGGTCACGCGGCCGGAATCCGGTTCCTGCGTGCCGCGGAAGAGGTGCAGCAACGTGGATTTGCCATCGCCGTTCCTGCCGACGATGCCGATGCGGTCGCCCTCGAAGACGCCCTGCGTCACATCGGTGAAGATGTTCTTGGTCGCGAAGGCGAGCGAAACGTGTTCAAGTCCCAAATCATAAGTCGGCATAAAGCACCAATGTAGCGCGGCGACGGAACACCGCCGCCGCGCCGGTTCTTCACGACCTGAATCGCGTCTATTCGGCGAAGGGGCGGGGAATCTCACGACCGGCCACGTACCGGTGGCTGATATTCGCCGGCATGCCAGTGTAGATGAATTGTTCCACGCGTTCCGCAACGCTCAGCTCCCATGGCGAGGTCATTGGCTCCACCACCAGCGCGTCGAACGCGTAGCCGGGTTCGAACGATCCCACAGGCGCTTGGCCTGTGGCCGCGGCCAGGAACCTGCCCGGCTCCTTGGTGGCCATGTGGAACGCTTCCGGCAGACGTAGCGCCGTCTCGTCGGCGTGCTGGGTCTGCCGCAGTTTCGACACCGCGACCGCGGCGGCGATATGCCGATTCATGTCGGGCACGTGCCCGGCGTCCACGTCACTGGCGATGGCGACATGCAATCCCTGCTCCAGGTAGCGCCGCGCCGGCATGATGCCGCTGGTCAGGTTGGCGTTGGACTGAGGACAGTGGGCCACGATCACGTCGTGGCGGCGCAATGTGTCGATTTCCTCGTCGTCCAGGTAGATGCAGTGCGCCATGATCGTTTTGCCGTCCCGCAGCAGCCCGTACCGTTCGTACACGTCCGTGTACGACGCGCATTCGGGGTGCAGTTCGCGCACCCAGGCGACCTCGCCGCGGTTTTCCGACAAATGCGATTGCACCGGCAGATCATATCGTTGCGCGATGTCGGCGAGCCCGCGCATGAGTTCAGGCGTGGTGGAGGGCACGAAGCGCGGTGTGACGATGTAGCCGATGTCGGGCGTCTCGCTGCGCATCGTTTCGATGACGGCGACGGTGTTATCCAGGGATTCCTCGGTGCTTTCACTCAGTTCCTCGGAACCGTTGCGGTCCATGTTGACCTTGCCGATGACCGGCCGAAGCCCCGATTCCTGCGTGAGTCGAGCGAGCGTCAGCGTGGCTTCGCGGTGCAGGGTCGCGAACGCGCTGAAACGCAGGGTGCCGGCCTCCCACATGCGCTGGATGAAGCGCCGGTACCAGACCTGCGCGTATTCGGGACTGGCGAATCGCGCCTCGGCGGGGAACGTGTAGGTCTCCAGCCAGGGCAGCAGTTCCTTGTCGAGCCCAAGTCCTGCGGTCGGGTATTGCGGGGCGTGGATGTGCAGGTCGTTGAATCCCGGAATCACCAGCGCGTCGCCGAAGTCGGTTTTGGGCGCGTCCTGCCAATCGGCCGGCACATCGCCCATGGACTCATAGCATCCCGAAACGATGCCGTCCTCCACCGCGACGACGCCGCGCCTGACGCCCACCAGCCGGTCCGGCGTGGGCGTGAAGGCGATGTCGCCGACATACAGCATTCGATTGCCCGGGCGTCGCCCGGCCTGTGCGTTCATATGCATATGTTCTCCCTTCTGCGAGCGCCGCCAGCATATGGCGTGTGCCGCGCGTTCATGCCACGCATTCCGCCGAATTCCGCCTGTTCCAGCGTACGCATCATGCCGGCCGCTCTGCATAAGACGGCGAAGGTCATGCCAGCAGGTCGGCGTATTCCGCCTTCCACCGGTCCAGTTCGGCGCGCATCGCCGCCTTGCCTTCCTCCGGCGCGAAGCATGCGTCGATCGAATTACCCGCGATGACGGCGAGCGCCGTCATCGGCAACCCGGTTTCGGCGAAGGCCATGTAGTTGCGTGCGATATATCCGCCGAAATACGCGGGGTCGTCGGAGTTGACGGTGACGCGCACGCCGGCGTCCAACAGCTGACGGATCGGCACTTTGGCCACGTCGTCGACCACTTGCAGCCGCAGGTTCGACAGCGGGCACACGGTGAGCCCGATGCCTTCCGCCGCCACGCGTTGCACGAGCGCGGGGTCGTCGACGATGCGCACGCCGTGGTCGATGCGTTCGACGTGCAGCACGTCCAGCGCCTGCCGGATGTATTCCGCCGGACCCTCCTCGCCGGCATGGGCGACGAGGTGCAGTCCCATGCCCGCCGCGCGCTCGTAGACCTGTTCGAACAGTTCGGGCGGGTAGCCTACTTCCGCTGAATCCAGGCCGATCGCCAGCAGCTCGTCGGCGCGGGGTTCCGCGGCGTCGAGCAGCGCCTGCGCCGATTCGACCGGCAGGTCGCGTACGACGCTGAGGATCAGCGCGGCGTCGATGCCGTATTCGGTGCGGCCTCGTGCGATGCCGTCCTGCAGGCCGTCGAGCACGAGGTTGTAGTCGAGTCCGTTGTTCATGTGCACCTGCGGATCGAAGAAGATCTCCGCGCGGCGCACCCCGTCCTCGTGCGCGTGCGTGAGGTAGGCGAACATCAGGTCGGAGAAGTCCTCGCGGGTGCGTAGCACGCCCATGAGTTGGTAGTACAGGTCGAGGAAGGATTGCAGGTCGGCGAAATGGTAGCGGGAGCGCAGGTCGGCGAGTCCGTCGAACGGCAACGTAACTCCGTTGCGTTCCGCCAATCGCAGTGCGAGTTCCGGTTCCAGCGTGCCTTCGATGTGCAGGTGGAGTTCGGTTTTGGGTAGTTCTTGAAGAGCTTGCGATATGCGGGTGCTGATGGCCATGGTGTCCCTCCTTGTACACGTCGGCGACAAGGCCGTTGCGGCCTGATGTCGCCGATTATATGGCGTTTTATACGGCATTTTTTGAAAATCCCGGAATATCGACGGTTACCGCAGTGTGGCGGCGTGGGTGTTGCAGCGGGCGGCAAAGCCTGAGAACACCTGGTCGGCGAGGGGCTGCAGACGCGGGTTGCATTCGGCGAAGTCCTCGCGCAGTTTGGATTTGGACCCGCCCGCGGCCTTCAGGTCCTTGACCATGCTGGGCTCGTCCAGCCATTCCTCCAGCAGGGTGGGCGTGACTTCGAGATGGAATTGCAGTCCAAGCGCCGAACCGAAGCGGAACGCCTGGTTTTTGGTGGCGGCGGATCGTGCGAGCGGCTGCGCGCCTTCGGGCAGCGAGACCACGTCGTTATGCCAGTGCAGTACGTTGATGGTTTTGTCCCACATGGAGAAGTAGTCGTGCTTGTCGATGCGTTTGATGGGAGCGAATCCGATTTCGGGCTCCTTGCCGGATTTGAGTTTCGCCCCAAGGGCCGTGGCGATGATCTGATGGCCCAGACACACGCCCAGCACCGGCTTGTTCACTGCGATGGCGGCGCGCGCCAGCTTGGCTTCGGCCTTCAGGCCCGGATATTCGTCGAAATCCAGCGCGCCCATCGGCCCGCCCATGATCACCACGCCGGCCACCTCGTTGAAATTCGGCAGTTCCGGCTTCTTCGCCTTGACGACGTTCACCACCTGGTATGGCAGCTCCATGTCGTCCAGACTGTCGAGGATGCGCCCCGGCTTCTCCCACGGAACATGTTGCAAAATCAACACTTTCGGCTTAGTCATAATCCCTATTGTGGCACGACCCACGTAAACGGCAAACGTTTGACGTGCGAGCACCGGCCGCACACGCACCTTGTCTGGTTTGATGCCTACTCTATGAACCATGGCAAACACTCAGGAACCGCAGGATTTCAACGCTTCCGTCATGCCGAGCACGCTTGTCTCGACGCAGGTGGCCAAGGCCGCCGCAGGACTGAAGCTGTACGATACGGCCTCGCACGCCGTAAGCACGTTCACCCCGATCAAACCAGGCGAAGTGGGCATGTACGTCTGCGGCGCGACGGTGCAGTCCTCGCCGCACATCGGCCATATCCGCGCCGCCGTGGCATTCGACATCGTGCGCCGCTGGTTCCTCAAGCTCGGTTATCAGGTCACTTTCGTACGCAACGTGACCGACATCGACGACAAGATTCTTGACAAGGCCGCCGCGGCCGGACAGCAGTGGTGGGCCCGCGCATACTACTACGAGCGCGAGTTCAGCCAGGCCTATGCCGACCTGGGCGTGCTGCCGCCCACCGTCGAGCCGCGCGCCACCGGCCATATGAGCGACATGATCGACATGATCCAGCGCATCATCGATAACGGCCACGCCTACGTGGTGAGGGATGCCGACGGCAAGCCGACCGGCAACGTGTACTTCGACGTGGCCTCCTGGCCGCATTACGGTGAGCTGACGCACCAGAAGCAGACCGCCGTCGAGGATGAGGCTTCCAAGGTGACCGACGCGATGGGACCGTCCGTCGACAACGCGGGCGACGACAAGTACAATCCCGTCGACCCGGCCGACGCTTCCCCCGACAAGCATGATCCGCGCGATTTCGCACTGTGGAAGGCGCCGAAGGATTCCGATCCGCTCGACGCGCGTTGGAATACCCCGTTCGGCACCGGCCGTCCGGGGTGGCATATCGAATGCTCCGCGATGAGCCACCGCTATCTGAAGGATGGTTTCGACATCCACGGCGGCGGACTTGACCTGCGATTCCCCCACCATGAGAACGAAATGGCCCAGACCCGTGCCGCCGGCTACGATTCGGCCGCACGCTGGATGCATTCGGCATGGGTGACCGCCAAGGGCGAGAAGATGTCGAAGTCGCTGGGCAACGGCCTGTCCGTGCCGGCAGTGCTGGCGAACAACTCCGCCTGGGTGGTGCGCTATGCGCTGGGCGGCGTGCAGTACCGCTCGATGCTGGAATGGTCCGATCAGACGCTCGCCGAGGCGCGGTCCGCCTACGAGCGCGTCTCGAACTTCATCGAACGTGCGGGCATCGCCATCGGCGAACAGCCCAGCCGCGCCGAGGTCGCTTCCGTTTCCGCCGATGTGCTGCCGGCGGACTTCGTCGCCGCGATGAACGACGACATCAACGTATCCGGCGCGACCGCCGCGATCTTCACCGCCATCCGTTCCGGCAACACGCTGCTGTCGAAGCTGGCCGACCGCGCCGATTCCGACGCCGCCAAGGCCGAGGTGCGCGAGGTGCTGCTCAACGTGCGCGCGATGCTCGATACGTTGGGCCTGGATCCGCTGGCGGAACCGTGGGCGAACGGCGGCACCGCGGGCGGCGAGGCCGGTGAAGGGGAATCCGCCGAGCATGATGCGCTCGACGCGCTGATCTCCGAGCAGCTTACGGCGCGCGCCGAAGCCCGCAAAGCCAAGGACTTCGCCAAGGCCGACGCGATCCGCGACGCGTTGAACGCGGCCGGCATCGCCATCGAGGACGGCCCCCAGGGCTCCACTTGGTCGCTGAAGTGATCTGACCGCACGCATCGCACCGAAATGGTGGTCTTTTTGGACGGAATCCGCTCTGATTCCGTCCAAAAAGACCACCATTTCGTCGTTTTCGTCCGAAAGGACCGTATAGCGCCGGCAGGCGAGGCGTGCCCTGGACGTGCCACTCCCCGATATTTCCCACACGACGGCTAAACTGAGGAACATTATGGCAGCATTTAGTTCTTTGACAGACCGGCTCTCGAATGCCTTCAAGCATCTGAAGAGCAAGGGCAAGCTTTCCGAGGCTGATATCGACGGCACCATCCGCGAGATCCGCCGCGCGCTGCTCGACGCCGATGTGGCGCTCGACGTGGTGCGTTCCTTCACCGGCCGTATCCGCGAGCGTGCGCTCGGCACCGAGGTTTCCGAAGCGCTCAATCCGGCCCAGCAAGTGGTGAAGATCGTCAATGAGGAGCTCACCGCGGTGCTCGGCGCAGGCGTGGACCGCCCGCTGAACTTCGCCAAGAATCCGCCGACGATCATCATGCTTGCGGGTCTTCAGGGTGCCGGCAAGACCACGCTGGCCGGCAAACTGGGTTATTGGCTGAAGGATTCCGGCCATACCCCGCTGTTGGTAGCGGCCGATCTGCAGCGTCCGAACGCCGTGACGCAGCTTCAGGTGGTCGGCGAGCGCGCGGGCGTGCCGGTGTACGCGCCAGAGAAGGGCGTGCAGTCCGACGGCGGCGAAGCGGTCGTCTCCCCCGGCCAGACCACCGGCGATCCGGTGAAGGTGGCCCGTGACGCCGTCGAGCTCGCCAAGCAGAAGCTGTATGACACGGTGATCATCGATACCGCCGGTCGTCTCGGCGTGGACGAGGAGCTGATGAAGCAGGCCCGCGACATCCGCGATGCCGTGCAGCCGAACGAGATTCTGTTCGTCATCGACGCGATGATCGGCCAGGACGCCGTGCAGACCGCCAAGGCCTTCGATGAGGGCGTTGATTTCACCGGCGTTGTGTTGTCCAAGCTGGATGGCGACGCCCGTGGCGGCGCCGCGCTGTCCGTGGCGTCCGTGACCGGCAAGCCGATCCTGTTCGCCTCCACCGGCGAGGGATTGAAGGATTTCGAGGTCTTCCACCCGGATCGTATGGCCTCCCGCATTCTCGACATGGGCGATATCCTCACCCTCATCGAGCAGGCGCAGAAGCAGTTCGACGAGGAGGAGGCCCGCAAAGCCGCCGTCAAGATCTCCGACGGTTCCTTCGGCCTTGACGATTTCCTCGACCAGCTTCAGCAGGTGCGCAAGCTTGGTCCGATGAAGAACCTGCTCGGTATGATTCCGGGCATGGCGGCCCACCGTAAGGAGCTTGAGCAGTTCGATGAGAAGGAAATCGACCGCACGGAGGCCATCATTCGTTCGATGACTCCGGCCGAGCGCCGTGATCCGAGCATCATCGACGGTTCCCGCCGCGCGCGCATCGCCTATGGCTCCGGCGTCACCGTCTCTCAGGTCAACGGGCTGCTGCAGCGTTTCGAGCAGGCCGCGAAGATGATGCGCCGCATGAGCAACAAGGCTGGCGCCGGCATCCCCGGCTTCGGTGGTCCGGCCATGGGCGGCGGCAAAGGCAAGGGCAAAGGCAAGAAGAACAAGAAGAAGTCCGGCAAGTCCGGCAATCCGATGAAGCGCGAGGCCGAGGAGAAGGCGTTGCGCGACAAGCTCGCCGGCAAGACCTCCGGCGGCGCTTCCAGCGGTTCCGCGTTCGCCAAGAAGCCGCAGAATCCGGCGCTTCCCGCTGGTCTGCAGGATATGATGGGCGATTCCGGCGAGCTGCCGCCGAACTTCGGTGGCGGGCTGTCGGGTCTGCTGCACTAATGCACTGAGCCGCGCATACGAAACGAAGCCGCCGATGTCGGGGAATTGGTTCCGACATCGGCGGCTTCGTTTATTCGGGTTTATTCGTACGGTGTTTCGGCTCCGTGCCGGTGTTATTTCAGCGTCAGCGTGGCGGCCAGCGCGAGATGGTCGGTGCCGTTGACGGTGAAGGAGCGCACGTCGGACGCGTCCAGTCCCGTGGTGAACAGCACATGGTCGAGGATGAGGCGCGGCCACGGGATCCACGACGGGAACGTGGCACGGCGGCCCTTCGCCTCGTCGAGCGCGGCGTCCTTGAATCCGGCGGCCAGCAGTCCACGGAAGCTCGGATGGTCGGTGCCGGAGTTGAGGTCGCCCAATATCACGGTGATATCGCCTTTTTTCTGCGACGTGGACAGCTCGCCCAGGCCGATGATGCCGGCCGACCAGTCGCGGCAGCCACGCATCGGCGACTTCGGATGCGCCGAAACGAACGTGATGCCACGCATCGAATCGATCGGGAAGCATACGCCCGGCACGTCGGCTGCGGGAATCTCCACAGTGACCGGCGAGGTGTCGCTGGGCTCCACGCGGATCCAAATGCCGTTGAATCCGCCGTTGTCCGTGTCCTTGCTCTCACCCAGCTGGCGGTACGGCAGCAGGTCGGACAGGCCGGCCTCATCCAGAGCCGCGACCAGATCGTCCGTCAATTCCTGCAATGCGAGCACGGCGATGTCGCGTTCCTTGACGGCGCTGACGATCGCGGCCGCGTTGGCGCGACCGAACCGGCAGTTGAGCGTCATCACGCGGAAATGGCCGTGTTTCGCGGCTTCCGCAGCGGTCAACACGTGTGTTTCACGGGATGTTCCACGCTTTTCGGCGATTTTGTCGGCCATCATCTGCGCCGTGTTGATGGACGTGAGATTGTTGTTCCAGTACGCGATTTTGCGCAGCAGGGAAGCGACGCATGCGATGGCCGCGACGACGGCGAGCGCGGTGTCGTGCATCGCAAGACCGGCGATGGCGATCGCCAGCGTGGGAATCCACAGCAACGGCGTCAACGCGATCAGATACGGCAACGGCAGATGGCCGTCCCAGCCGACCGGCATTTCGCTCAATGCGATCCACACAATGCACACCAGCAACACGATCCACAGCGCAATAGCCATGCAAACCCCCTTGGCGCGGCCGTGAGCAGCCGCGCGAAAACATCGCCAACAACCGCCCTAGCATAGCGGCTTCGTCCGATGCCGGCACATCGGGCAGTCAAACCCGCCCAAACACCTCACGAATGCCCAACGTCTCCAGAAACCTTGGAACCGCGCCAAGCGCGACCACAACCACAACGCGTCCATACCCCACGGTTATAATTAGCCAGTTATTCGCGCGCGCGAGGCCCTCTACCAATCGCGCGACGTGAGGAACACGTGGGTTTCGGATTCCGTGCCCCACACAGAACACGAAACACACACCCCTAGTTACAAGGAGAGCCATTTTGGCAACCAAGATTCGTCTGAAGCGCATGGGTAAGAAGTTCTACGCGTTCTACCGCGTGGTGATCATGGATTCCCGTACCAAGCGCGATGGCCGCGCCATCGAGGAGATCGGTACCTACAACCCGAACACCCAGCCTTCGACCATCAACATCAACTCCGAGCGCGCCCAGTACTGGCTCGGCGTCGGCGCCCAGCCGACCGAGCAGGTGCTGAACCTGCTGAAGATCACCGGTGACTGGCAGAAGTTCAAGGGTCTCGACGGTGCCGAAGGCACCCTGAAGACCGTTGAGGCCGGCCCGGACGCCGCCGCTCGTGTCGAGGCCGTCGAAGCCCAGGCCCAGAAGCTGAAGGCTGCGAAGTCCGAAGCCGACGCCAAGGCCAAGGCTGAGGCCGAAGCCGCCGCCACCGAGGAAGCTCCGGCTGAAGAGCCGGCTGCGGAAGCCGAGTGACCATGCTCGCCCAGGCTGTGGAACATCTGATCAAGAACATCGTCGATTTTCCCGATGATGTTTCGGTGAAGTCCCATGAGAATCCGCGCGGCGAGCTTATTCGCGTGCGCGTGAACCCCGAGGACATCGGCCGCGTCATCGGCCGTAGCGGACGCACGGCGAATGCGATTCGCACCGTGGTGCAGGCACTGTCCGACCACAAGGTGCGCGTCGACATCATGGACGTGCGCAGGTGAGATCCTAGCGTGGTGCGTGATATGCATTCCGACGACCCTCAACAGCTTGAGCTGCTGAGGGTCTGTCGTATCGGGCGTGCGCAGGGGCTCAAGGGCGAGGTCACCGTGCAGATCTTTACGGACGAACCGGAATACCGATTCGCTCCCGGTGCTGTGTTGTATACGAAGGACGGCGAGGAAGAGTACGTGGTGGAAAGCTCCCGTACCTTCAAGAACCGTTGGATCATCAAATTCGAAGGCATCGACGACCGCGATGCGTCCGAGGCCGCCAATGGCGTGGTGCTGTATGGCGAAGCGGACGATCCGGAGGAGATGCTTGAAGCGGACGAGTGGTACCCGAAGGACCTGATCGGTCTTGAGGCGCGCCTTGCCGAAGACAATACGCTGGGACTCGAGCCCGGCACCGTGGTCGGCAAGGTGGTGGATGTGATCGAAGTGGCCCAGTGGCTGCTCAAGATCCGTCTGGCCAATCCCGTCAAGGACGCCGATGGCGTGGTGGTCGAGAACAGCGCGCTCGTGCCGTTCGTGGACGAGCTTGTGCCGGACATCGACCTCGAGGGCGGATATCTGACCCTCGATCCGCCGGGCGGGCTCATTCCGGGGCTCTGACCCCGCTGATTCCCAAAGGCGCTGGCTTCATGCCGGCGCCTTTCGCATATGCGGGGCGCGTCAGGCCGACCTGGCGGCCATCTTGGCAGGCATGACGGTATTGTGGAACATTATGAAGATCGATATCGTGTCCGTGTTCCCGGAATATTTCGAAGTGCTGAACCTGAGCCTGCTCGGCAAGGCGCAGGCGAAAGGCCTCGTCGAAGTCACCGCGCACAATCTGCGCGACTGGACGCACGATGTGCACCATTCCGTCGACGATACCCCTGTCGGCGGCGGAGCGGGCATGGTGATGAAACCCGAGGTGTGGGGCGAATGCCTTGACGAGCTGCTGCATCTCGAACCGGCCACGATTACAGCCGAAACCGATGAAGTCGACGACGAGGCCCCGTCTTCCAAGCCCCAGCCCTCCGCGGATCGCACGGCCGACAAAGCCGACGGGACGGAAACCGCCGCTCCCGGTCCGGTGCTGATCTTCCCGAACCCGTCCGCTCCCCTATTCACACAGCAGGACGCGACGGAGCTGAGCCACGCCGACCATCTGCTGTTCGGCTGCGGACGCTACGAGGGCTACGACGCGCGCATTCCGCGGTATTACCGCGCGCAGGGCGTCGACGTGCGCGAATATTCGATCGGCGATTACGTGCTCAACGGCGGCGAAGTGGCCGTTTCCGTCATGCTGGAGGCCATCACCCGCCTGCTGCCGGGATTCATGGGCAACGCCGCGTCGATCGTGGAGGAATCCTACACGGGCGAGAACGCGCTGCTGGAGCACCGCCAGTATACGAAGCCGGCCGATTGGCGCGGCATCAAGGTTCCGGACGTGCTGCTGTCCGGCAACCATGCGAAAGTGGACCGTTTCCGCCGCGACGAGGCGCTGGCCAAGACCGACGAACTGCGCCCGGACCTCATCGAGACCCTCGACTGCGCGAAGCTTGACAAAGCGGACCGCAAGACGCTCATGGCCTTGGGGTGGGAGGTCTCCGGAGCGCACCCCCGTCGGCGCTGATTTCCTTCCTGGGCGCCAGGCTCCGCCGGGGAATGCATCAGAGGCTTTCCCCGGCGGAGGCATCGGCCGCGCCGGAGGAAACGGGCTCGATGTAATAGACGGCGGTTTCGCCGTAGTCACGGCGATCGGAGATGGTCCAGCCTTCCGGGGCGGTCGGTTCAGCGGAACGCGTGGAACGTTCCAGCATGATCACCGTGCCGTCGCCGGTCAGTTCGCGGGCCGCCAGATCGGCCAGCAATTGGTTGCACGCCTCGGTTTCGAACGCGTACGGCGGATCGATGAAGATCACGTCGAACGGGGCCACGGCGGAGGTGGAGGCCACGTATTTCTCCGCGCGGGCCTTGATCACACGGGCGCTCATGCCCGGCTCCCACGCACGGTTACGCTTCAATGCCGTCAGCGTCTGCGCGATCAGCGCCGCGGCGGGAGCGACCGATTCCACCGCCACGAGTTCGTGCGCGCCGCGGCTCAAGGCTTCGACGCCCAACGCGCCGGTCCCGGCGAACAGGTCGAGCACGCGTGCGTCGTCCAGCACTCCCCACGAATCGAGGTGCGAGAAGATCGCCTCCTTGGTGCGGTCGGTGGTGGGTCTGGTGCCCGGCTTCGGCGTGGTCAACGCCATGCCTTTGAATCGTCCTGAAATCACGCGCATATCGTCACAGCCTAGTTGCTGGTCAGGAACGTCTCGTTGCCGCGTGTGAAGTCCAATACCGCACCCACAAGCTGCACGCAATCATGCAGGGCGGGGTCCTCCGCCACCAATCGCTGGGCTTCGGCCCTGGCGTCCTCGATGATTTTCACATCCTTGACCACGCGCAGCAGTTTCAGTCCCGACTTTCCGCCGGATTGCGCGTCGCCGAGCACGTCGCCCGCGCCACGGAACTCAAGATCGGCCTGCGCGATTTCGGCGCCGTCCAACGTGCCGGAAATCACTTCGAGTCTCTTCGCCGCGTCGCTGCCCTCCGGCGCGCGGGAAATCAGGAACGCGCCCGATTCGGTACCGCCACGGCCCACGCGTCCGCGCAACTGGTGCAGCTGCGACAATCCATACCGGTCGGCGTCGAAGATCACCATGCAACTGGCCTTCGCCACGTCCACGCCGACTTCGATGACGGTGGTGGCCACCAGAACCGGTGTTTTCCCGGATTCGAAATCGGCCATGACCTGCGTCTTCGTCGCGTCGTCGTCACGTCCGGTCAGTGTGGCTATGCGGATGCCGGCGAACTGCGGCAGCGATCGCAATCGTTCCGCGATTTCCGCGACGGCGTGCAATGGCGGCCTTTGTTCGCGCTGCGCGTCGTCCTCGCCCAAATCGTATGCCTCGTCGAACGCGGAGCCAACTTCCGCATCCTCCGCACCGGACGCCGTATCCGCGTCCTCGGAATCCGCGTCGATACGCGGGCAGACCACGTAGGCGCGCTCCCCCGCGTCGATACGGTGGCGGATCAGTCCGAACATCTCCGCCATGAGCGAACCGTTCTCCTCCGGCACGATAAAGGTGCGGATCGGCTTGCGGCCGCCCGGAAGCTCGGTAAGCCAGGAGATATCAAGGTCGCCGAACCAGGTCATGGCGGCGGTGCGTGGAATCGGCGTGGCCGTCATGACCAGCAGATGCGGGGCCGTGGAGCCTTTGCCGTTCAACGATTCGCGCTGCTCCACGCCGAAGCGATGCTGTTCGTCGATCACCGCCAGCGCGAGGTTGGGCGCCTGGAACGTCTTGGAGAACGCGGCGTGTGTGGCCACCACGATGCACGGCTTGCCGGAGGCGGCCGCGGCGAGCACGCGCCGGCGCGCGGCGAGCTTCATGCCGCCGGTGAGCAGCAGCACCGGAATATCGGCTGGCCGACCAGCCTGATCGAACGGTTGTCCACCGTCCGCCGATGCCGTTCCGCCGTCCACGCCGACTTGTCCACTTTTGTCCACAACCGTGTTGTGCGTTGTTTTTCCGCCGGATTCCCCGGATTGCGCGCCGTCGCGCATACGCTCCACCATGCCGCGAATGCTATCGTAATGCTGTTCGGCCAGCACCTGCGTCGGCGCCACCAATACCGCCTGTTTGCCGGAGCCGACGGCCTGCATCATCGCGGCGACCGCCACCACGGTCTTGCCGGAGCCGACCTCGCCCTGCAGCAGACGCTGCATGGGGTAATCGCGTGCCATGTCCGAGGAGATGTCGTCGATGACCCGCTGCTGCCCATCCGTCAGCGAGAACGGCAGCGACGCCACGAAATCGTCCTTCAGACGGGTGTCGACGCAGACCGTCGCCTTGGCCTTGCGTGACGAATCGCGCGACTGCACCAACGCCGTCTGGCAGACGAGCGCCTCCTCGTAGCGCAACGTCCGCAACGCCTCGTCGAACCGCCGGCGGTCCTGCGGATCATGGATCGCCATGAACGCCTCGGCACGGCGCATCAGCCCATGCTCCGCGCGGAACCGTTCCGGCATGATGTCCGGAACCGCGACGGCCAGCGCTTCGGTTCTGGCCTCGCGATCGGCTTGCGGAAGGTCGGATTCCCCGCTTTGCGCGTCGGGCGCCCCCTCCTGCCGTATGGTGCCCGCCGCCTGGGCCGCCGCATATTCGCCACCCCGCAGCGCGTCCATGCATTTTTCGATCGATTCGTGGATGTGCTCGCTGGAGATCCGCGAATTCGCATGGTATACGGGCCGGGGACGGCATACGTGCCGCAACGCCTCCTGAATCGATTCCGCATCGTATTTCAGATTGCCCGCATAGGTATTCATTCCGGCGTGATTCCCCGCGAAATCCGCCGTTCCATCGCTTCCACCGAAGCCGTCATCCCATTCCGCACGCTCGGCTTCCGTACGTTCGACGGCCGGATCCACGGTCAGCAAGTCGGGATGTGTGAATTGCAGACGGTCGTTGTACACGCTCGGCTCCCCCGCGATTACCAGCAGCGCGCCCGGCTGCAGTTTGCGCTGGGTCCAGTCGACATACGATTTCCGGTAGGAGAAGAACACCAGCGACGCCACGGAGGCGCCCACGTGGCGGCTTGCCGCGAAATCGCCGTCATCCACGTCGGCGACCAGGCGGAATCCGCGCCGGGCCATCGGAAACACGCGCACATCCCGCACATGCGCGGCGAACGCCATCTTCTCCCCGATTTTCGCTTCGCGCAGCGCCTTCGCCGGTACGGGATCGGTAACGCGGAACGGATAGTAGGTCAGCGCGTCGCCGACCGACACCACGCCCAGCGATTTCAACGCGTTGGACCTGCGACGGTTGCTTTCGACGGAAGAAATCGGGGTTTCCAGTGTGGTGCTCATAACACTCCATTGTGTCACGACGGGATGATTGTACGGCGGGCGGAATTCCCCACCATTGCGGAAGAGCGTAGTCGCAGGAGCCTGGTCGCCGGCACCGTCTCGAATAAAGCAAAACCCCGGCGGCCTCAATCGGCTTACCGGGGTTTCAAGCTGTTATTTCGCGATTCACGCTTCAACGCGCTGGACCTTGCCAGCCTTGATGCACTTCACGCAGACGCGAACGCGAACGTTCTCGCCGTCGATGGTGGTGCGAACCGGCTGCAGGTTCGGGCGGAAGGTGCGCTTATTGCGAATATGTGAGTGCGAAACGGTGAAACCGGTCTGCGGTCCCTTGCCGCACACTGCGCAACGAGCTGCCATAATGGACTCCCTATGATTACTATTGACTTGCAAGTCTGCGCGTTCGATGTCACACAACGAAGTGCATGGCAGAACACACAACTTCTCAACTATACAACCAGCCCCGGCCAATCGCAAAACCTGTGGATGGGAATCGCGGAAAATTCCCCGTATTCCGTATTTTTTCACACGCCAACTTGTTCATGCGATGTTCATGTCGTATGGCATCCGGACCCGCCGCGCTCCCCTACGCTGTCCTATGGAATAAGATGAACATAGGATTGACATTGAGCCGAAAAGAGTCAACATTGACCGATACAGCCGATTCGCACGCAACCGCAACAACGCGAGCCGCTGCGGATTCCAAGAAGATGACGTCCCGCGAGAAGAAATGGATCGTCTACGACGTCGGCAATTCCGCGTTCGTGCTGCTGTCCACCGCCGTGGTGCCGATCTACACGAATTCGCTGCTCAAGGCCGCGGGCGAGACGAACATCGTGTCCACCTGGGGTTACGCACAGACCATCGCGTCGCTCGTCATCGCCGTGTTGATGCCTTTGCTTGGTTCCATCGCGGATGTGCAGGGCATGAAGATCAAGTTCTTCACCGGCTTCTTCCTGACCGGCGTGGTGATGTGCTGCGCGATGGCGCTGCCGCTCGGCTGGCTCGCGTTTCTCATCGTGTGCGTCCTGGCCACCATCGGCCTCAACGGCTCACTCACCTTCTACGATTCCATGCTGGTGGACACCACCAGCAACGAGCGCATGGACCGCATCTCCTCGCACGGCTACGCATGGGGCTACATCGGTTCCACCGTACCGTTCATCGTGTGCATCGCGCTGATCTTCGGCGGTCCGGCGCTGTTCGGCTGGTCGACCGTGGCCTGCACGCGCGCCTCGTTCGTCATCACCGCCGCATGGTGGGTGTCCTTCACCATTCCGCTGCTCACCAGCTACAAGCAGGTGCACTACCGCGCCACCGCGGCCCAGACCGGCGAGGCTATCCGCGGCACGTTCTCCGAACTCGGCTCCACGTTCCGCGCGATCCGCAGGAACAAACCGCTGTGGATGTTCATGATCGCGTTCTTCTTCTACATCGACGCCGTCAACACCGTCATCTCCATGAGCACGTCGTACGGCACGCAGCTGGGCATCGACTCCACGCAGCTGGTCGTGGCGTTGCTCGTCACGCAGTTCGTGGCGTTCCCGAGCGCCATCGTCTACGGCAAGCTGGCCGGCCGTTTCGGCGCGAAGACCATGATCACCGTCGCGGTGGTGGCGTACATGTGCATCGTCTTCTTCGCCGCGTTCTTCCTGCGTTCCGCATTCGAATTCTGGATTCTGGCGATTCTCGTCGGCATGTTCCAGGGCGGCATCCAGGCGCTGTCCCGCTCGTACTACGGCAAGATCATTCCGAAGCAGCACGCCAACGAATACTACGGCTTCTACGATATTTTCGGCAA
>ERZ808246.1431-NODE-1431-length-17168-cov-3.399813_pt1 | contig 17168 bp, 16 predicted proteins | sample MGYA00521083_ERZ808246 | MGnify/ENA primary metagenome ERZ808246 (study PRJEB31516, sample SAMN03275577) | gut metagenome | biome: mammalia-associated habitat; material: feces | host: Papio cynocephalus | place: Kenya | collected 2012-07-07 ... | reverse complement strand
AGTAAATAGTTTATTCATACCAATAGAATAATATTCTTTCATCTCATCTGTCATACCATATTTATAAATATGCTCATAATTAAATTTTTTTAAATCGAATAATGCCTTAAATACATCATCACTTAACTTTATATAAGGCTTATTTAAACTATTATTAACTATATCCATAACAATAGTATTAATAATTTCTCTATTAGTTGTACCTAATACATTAGAAATTGAATCAGGTAATTCTTCTCTTTTTATAATTCCTAACATAATAGCATCTTCTATATCTCTACCAATATAACCAATTATATCACTAATACGCACAACACAACCTTCTAATGTCATCGGTCTAAATGTACGAGAAGTTTCTATATCTTTATAAGCTAAGTTATATTCTCTTAAAAATTCTTCTTTTGTTTTACTAACTGGTCTATATATAGGTTCTAATATCTCACCATTATGACACATTATCCCATCATATACTTGAACTGTTAAATTAAGTCCATTACCATTATTTTCTATAAACATCAAATCTCTTACACTTTGAATATTATGTGAGAAATATTCTCCAAGTTCACGTAAAGAAATTTCGTTTAAAAAAGCCTCTCCTGTATGTCCTAGAGGAGTATGTCCAATATCATGTCCTAAAGCCATTGCCTCTATTAAATCTTCATTTAAATTAAGTGCTCTACCTATAGTTCTAGCAACCTTACTAACTAATTGAACATGTGTTATTCTCTTACTAACATGATCATTATCACTCTTTGTAAAAACTTGTGTCTTATCAAGATATCTCGTATAACTAAGTGAATAAATTATTCTATCTATATCATGAAAATAAGGTGGTCTAATATCATTCTTATCAGTAAGTTCAAAATAACGTATAGCGTCACTACTCTCAGTTGCAAACTCACTTAAAAATTTTTCTTTATTTAAAAAATTACTTTTTAAAACTTCAATATTATTCATTTGAATCCCTCTTTCTAGAAACAATCTTAATCATTGAATACTCTGGAATATCAATTAGTGTATCTAAATATAAATAATATATATTATCAGGATGTCTTGCTACATCAATACTTTCCATATCTTCATTATATAACTTCTCTAAAGTAAATTCTAAATGTGCACCATTTGGAGTAAATACTTCAATAACATCTCCAACCTCAAAATAATTTCTTTCATAAAACTTTAGTAATTTATTTTCCATATCAAAACTAATAACTTGTCCTAAATAATCTTGATTAGAAACTTCTACTCTTCCAGTATAATACTGATCAGTATAATCTGCTTCTTTTAAGAAATAATGACTCGTAGTTTCACGATTAGCAACCCTATTTAGTCTTTCTTCAAAAACTTCCATCATATCAGGAGTAAGTGTCCCATCATAATAATTATCAACAATATCTCTGTATGTTCCAATAACTGTTGCTAAATAATATAAAGACCTCATTCTTCCTTCTACTTTCATACTTCTAACACCAATATCAATTAAATCACCAATATGCTTAGACATATTCATATCTTTTGTTGCCATCGTAAAATCTTTTTCTTCTTGACTCTTAAAAGCAAATCTACATACTTGAGCACATCCTCCTCTATTCGCATCACGATTAGTAACGTAATTTGATAAAGCACATCTACCACTAAAACATGTACACATTGCTCCATGAATAAACACTTCAATATCTACGTTAGTTTTCTTAATAATATCACTAATCTCAACTTTTGAAAGTTCACGAGCAAGTACTACTCTATCAACTCCCTCTTCTTCAAAGTATTGAACTGCTTTATAATTACTAGTAGAGTTTTGTGTAGAAAGATGCACTTCAACATCAGGATATGTCTCTTTTATATAAGAAATAATAAATGGATCACTTACAATAAATGCATCAATTCCAGCATTTACTACATCTCTTATGTATTCTTTAACTCCCTCCATATCTTCATTATGAAAAACTATGTTTAAAGTTAAATGAACTCTTTTACCAAGCTTATGTGCAAATAGACACCCCTCTCTAATTTCATCTATACTAAAATTAGTCGCATTAGCACGTAAACTATATCTTTCTCCTCCAATATATACAGCATCTGCTCCATATAATAAAGTTACTTTTAATCTTTCTAAATCTCCAGCAGGAGACAACAATTCAATTCTCTTATCCATTCTTCTTCACCCTATAAATAGTTTTCTTAAAAAAGAAATTTGTACTATCCCCTAACTTTTTATACTTCAAAACATATGATAAATCACTACAAGAGTCTTTAATATATTCCATAGTATCATTAACTAATTCTCTAAAATTATCAATTCCATACTCCCTCATAATAATATAAGAACAACCATTATCATATAAATCTCTTATAACACTAGTACCATTTGTAATTAAATCTAAAAAGAACACTGTACCATTACTATCCTCTTTAATATCAAAATTTAAATTACTAACTTTTTCATTAACAATAATTTCATTACTTCCATCAATACCCATATCTTTATAATAATTAGAAACTAACTTTCTTTTAGAAAAAGCAACACTAGGTTTACTAACAACTTCTACCATACTTGTAATATCACTTAAATTTATTATTTCTAAAATTTCATCTAAAGTTATTTCTTTTCCAAGAAGAGCATATTTTACTCCTTTACTATAATAGTAATTACATGTCTTATAATTATTAACCATATGAGTTTGATTCCAAACTAAATCAATATTTAAGTTAAGTTCTCGTTTTAACTCTAAAACAGCTAAATCATAAAAGAACACTCCAGTTATATTCATTTTGTCTAATTGAACTAAAATATCTTTTACAAAAGAAATATCATCATTCATTAAATTTTTATTTAATTTTACAAATATTTCTCCACTAAATGAATCACTTATATTTTTAATTTCATCAAGAGTAAAATATGTATTTGACTCTACTGCATAATCTTTAATTGCTAGTATTAACCCATCACAATTAAATTCTAAATTTTCTTTATTCATTGGTTCAACTAAAAGTTTCATTTAAACACCTCGAAAGTATTATAACACAAAAATAATAAAATAAAAAAAGCATTAGATTCATACCCAACACTTATTTTTAAACATGTTTTATTTACCCATTTTACTTTTTCTCAGATTCTGCTACTAAAATTTTAAAACTATCATCTGTAAAATAATTTTCTTCTCCATATATTGAATAGAATACAAATGGTTTATATGCATACAAATCACCGTTTTCTACGTAGTAAGAAACATTTTCAAGATAGTCATCTACCTCTCTATACTTTAAAAAGCAATTATAATCACACTCATCACTTGCATAATATTCATTATTTACAATATCTTGATAATAATACTTAAATCTATTCTCTATAATTCCACTAACATTTGCATAATCTATATTAAATAATGCAAGTAGCGAATCATTATTAATTACTTCTTGATTACTTAAATTAATATTATAACTTCTAAAATAAACTCTAGGAGCATATTCAGTATTATAATCAACTGCTTTTAAAAGAATAGACATAACTATACCACTAATATTATATTGATAAGAAATAACACAATTATCTTGGTCTTTAAAGTCCTCCATAAATAAATCTATATCTTGATTTACTAAATCTACAGTAGAAGACTTTATATTTACAAATGGAATATATTGAACATAATTTCCTTTTTTTGTTTGATACTTTGTATATATAATAAATTTATTTTTATCAATTTTTATTTTTTTATAATTATCTCCACCTCTTGATATAAAAGCAAAAGTAATTATAAAGATTATTAAAAACACACTACCAGCAATAATTAATGTTTTTTGACTATTACTATCCAATCTTCTTATTCTATTCATAAAAGAGGACTGGTTTCTTCTTCTATTAACCATACTTCCTCCTAATTAACACCATTTATTCTCATAATTCCAAGAATTGCATGAGATGAACATTTTTTATAATCAGAATCTCTAACTACCCCATAGTTTGTTCCCTTAGCATGAATAAGTTCATTACCATTTCCTGTTAGAATTCCAACATGACCATCATACATAACTAAGTCTCCAGCTTTTATTTCTCCAGATACCAATGTATATGAACTCTTATCAGCCCACTGAGTATATGTAGTTCTTGTAAGATTTATTCCATTATGTTTAAAAACTCCTTGAACAAAACCACTACAATCTGTTCCCGTATATGGAAGTTCACCATTCCAAGTACCACCCCAAACATATGGCTTACCAACAAATTGACTAGCATAAGAAACAATTGCCTTTCCCTTAGCACTACCCTGACCAGAACCTGTTGAAGTACCACTTCCAGAACTATCACTCTTAGGATTTCCTTTCTCATACAAACTAGAATCTGTAAGTATTGGAGATGTAGTTTCTTCTCCATTTATTGGAATATATTTATTATTTAAAGTTCTTAGAACTTCTGCAGATATCTTAGCCTGTTGCCAACATGCAGTAACACTAAAAGTTTGAGGCATCATACTTAATACTGTATTTAAAATAGTTGGTATAAAAAACACAATAATTGCTGCAAAAAACTTATTATATAATCCTTTAGTTAATTTCTTCTCTTCTGGATTAATAACCATTTTAATAAGTTGATAGGAACACATAACAATAAGAATAATAGGAATTATTATCTGAAATAAATTAAGCATTTTTCTTACGGTATCTAGAAGAGACACCAATGCATAATCATTACAACAAGTTCCTAAAGTATCATTACATTCAAGTATTTGTGCCAAGCGCATAAAATCGCCTCCAAACTATTTTCTTACACTTATAGCTATTCCATCACCAACATCTAAAAACTCAGTCTCATACTTTTTGTTTTCTAAAAGAAAAACTTTATAATTCTTAACTTTTCTTACTAATTGACGAAGATTTCTACTCTCAATCTCACTCTCATCTTTAAATACTAATCCATGAAAATTCATATTATCCGTAATAATTGTTCCACCATCACATAAATTTCTTTCAAATCTTTCAAAAAAATTAGTATTTTGAGCCTTAGCGGCATCTATAAATATAAGATCATATTTTTCATTTAAATTAACTTCTAAAGCATCTTTATAAATTAAATTAATTCTATCTTCTAATTTAAACTTTTTTACATTTTTAATAGCTTCTAGATATCTTTTTTCATCTCTTTCTATTGTTGTTACTACAATATCATCTCTTACTAAACACATCATAATAGCAGAATAACCTATTGCAGTACCAATCTCTAAAATATGTTTTATATTATGTTTTTTTATATAATTTGTCAAATAATTTATTCCAGAATCTTGCATAATAGGAACATTATTTATAGTTGCATATTTTTTTATCGATTCAATTTCCTCTTTCATTTTCACCATTTCCTATCCATTCCATTTACCACTACTAATTAAATCCTGAATTACTTTATTTTGCTCATCACTAGTTCTTGAATAATAAACCTTTCCATTACTATCAGCAACAAAATATAAGTAATTATTATTAATTGGATTAATTGCTGCTTGAATACTTGTCAAATCTGGATTACATATAGGTCCTATAGGAGGTCCCACTTTACTAGTTGGTCTAGTATTATATGGATTTGCTGTATTATATTGTTCACTTGTTAATTTAGTTGACATTGAAGCTTGAAAAGCATAATAAGTCGTAACATCACTTCCTAAATGCATCCCTGCACTTATTCTGTTATTAAAAACACCCATTATATTTTGTCTATCCTCTAATGTTTTTCCTTCTAGTTCAACAATTGATGCCATTGTTAAGTAATAGTGAACCCTATCTCCTAAACTAACTCTATACTCAGTTAATTCTTTATTCATTTCATCAAGCATTCTCTCAATTATTTCTTTTGTTGAAACATCACTATCTTTAAAATAATAAGTATCTGGAGCAAGATATCCTTCAAGTGGATAATATATTCCATCTTGTAAAATATCATTAGTTAAAAACCAATATTTATTTATTAATTCACTCATATAATTCTTATCTTTAAAAATAGCAATTACATCTTCATAATTATTATTAGTAGAATCAGCAATAACTTTAGCATAATCAGTAATTCTTTGTCCTTCCTTAAAAGTAAGTTTTAACGTGCTAGAATCAAATTTACTACCCTCTTCTAACACTTCAACAATCTCACTTAAACTCATACTTCTATTTAGAGTATAATTACCTGCTTTTAAAGTTTTATTACTATATAATTTTATATATACTTTAAACAAAGTTTTACTTCTAATTAATTTTTCTTCTTTTAAAATATTACTAATTTTTACAACACCAATACCTTTTGTAATCTCAACCTCAATATCCTTTTTATCATTTTTATCAACAGGACTAGCTAAGTACACCCAGCTAATACCAAGAATAAGTAAAATCACTGCTAATAATACAACTAAAAGTAAAGGTCTAGGTTTAACTTTAACTGTCATATTACCTCCAGAAAAAATAAAGAGCTATTGCTCATTATTATTATTTGCTTTATTTCTTACTTCTTCTTGTAAAGTATCTAAAATAGTTTCAATAACTTTCCACTCTTTATCTGTTTTGATTGCTTCTAATCTGCTTTGTGGATCATCAGGATAATAAATTGATGCATATACCTCAATATTTCCTGTCTCATCCTTTTGATTATCAGTATAAACTATATAGTTTTTATGAGTTTCTTCACTTTCAAAAGTAAATAAAACATCATATACTACCTCATTCCCATTCTCATCTAACATTGAAAAAGTATTCTTCTTCATCTTCTTCCACTCCTATCTAAATATCCTTGTAATATTATTGTTGCAGCTACACTATCAACAACTTTTTTTCTGTTTTTTCGAGAAACATTACCACTTATTAATACATTATTTGCAGTAACAGTAGTAAGTCTTTCATCTTCTAAATAAACTGGTATTGATAAAATGTTTTCAAGCTTACTTTTAAACTCTAAACTAAGTTCACCTTTAGGTCCTATAGTATTATTCATATTTTTAGGAAATCCCAAAACGATAGCTTCTATTTCTAATTCATCAACCAATTCTTTAACAATATCAAGTAATTTATCATATTCCTCATTATGCCTATAGGTACGATAAGTAGTCGCAATAAGACCTGTCTTATCACTTACTGCAACACCTAAAGTCCTGCTTCCTAAATCAAGTCCTAAATACTTCATTACTTATTTTTCTTTTGAAATTCATTAAGTAAGATTTCTACAATCTTTGCTCTATCAATCTCTTGAATTCTACTTCTAGCATCTTTATAACTAGAAATATATCCAGGATCTCCACTAATTAAATAACCAACTATTTGATTAGTAGGATTGTATCCTCTTTCTTCTAATGAATCATATACTTCCTTTAAAATTGTTCTTGTAAGTTCAGTATCAATTTCTGATAAACTGAATAAATTAGTTTTTTCTTCTGGCATAATAATTTCACCTCACTATAATATTAACTTAATTTTATCATTTTAAATCACTAATTACAATAACTACTAATTATTTTAATTTGTTAGCAATATCTTGAATAAATAAATCACGTGCTGCGACACCCTTAATTTTCTTAGTAAGAACATACCTATTATTATTTGCTTTATGTAATATTCTTTTCTTATTAAGTAAAATATCTCTAATCTTAGTTCTTGCTTTTAATGAAATTTTAATAATTTCTTCATCACTTAAAGAATTTAAGAAATCATTATCAATAAAATCCATATTCTCTTCTAAACAAAATTCTTTCTTTACAAGTCCTTTTATTCTAGAAACATTATGTGTAAGTGCAGCTTTCTCAAATATTTCTTCCATCTCAGGTGTAAGATTAACAATTTCTTGATTTGTTAAATTATCAAGTATCTCATCATCCAAAGTAAGTCTTGTGTAAAAACCAGGATTATTTTCAATTAATTCTTTCATTCTAACAACAGCATAACTATCTCTTGCATTATAATTTCTATTAATCATATCTTTTTGATAATCACTAAGACTAAGTAAAGTATCAACTCCAAGTATCTCCAAATTAGAAGGAGTTACTAAGTTTCTATAACTATATTCATCTTCATATTGATTCTTTCTTTTAGAAATCATCGGATTAATCCTCATTAAAGAAACATAATCTTTCATAATTTTATCTCTTTGACTATCACTGTATTTGGAAAACACCTCAATATTAATTTGAGAAGAAATTCTCTCTAGTCTTTCATTAATAGAGATTCTCTCATCATCACTTAAATTATCAAATAACAATTTATTTCTAAGTATTGTATATTCATCAACTAGCTCTTTTCTATTAGGATAATTAATCTTTTTACTTTCAATACTCATTAACTTGTTATAAAAGCACTTACATTCAGCCCCACTACATTTTAATATTGAAACAAATTCATCTTCATTAAAATATTTAGTAAAATTTCTATCTAATGAATATAAATTTAAATTACCATTATTATCTTCAAATTTAAAATTTTCATCAACTAACTTTTTTAGTAAATCTAAATTATCATTATAAATTGCATAATAATATAAAACTAATTTTTTTAATTCTTTACGCTCATCTGATGAAATACCACCATTTACAACATAATATTTATCTTTAGTTTTAGGATTACTCATCTTTGCATCATACATTTTATCTAATTCTTCTTTGATTAATAAATCTATTTTAAAAATTTTACTATAGTCAAACTCTTTTACGCCACATTTAACTGTAGTTCTAATGTAATCTAATCTTTCTTTTACAAAATGTTCTCTAGACTCAATCATTATAATACCTCTATCTTCCTGCCATAACTAATCCCATATACATAAGGAATCCTAAGAATATAGCACAAATAATCCAACCATTAATTTTTTCAAAAGTACTTGATTTATCTTTTACACCTAAAGCCATTGTAACAATTGCTCCACCAACTAATCCACCTATATGAGCAAAGTTATCAATACCAGGTGAGATAAATCCTACAAATAAGTTTAATAATATCAATGGAATTATTTGACTTTTAACAGCATTTCCAAGATAAACTCTATAATAATATCCAAAGTATACTAGTGCTCCCATTAAACCAAATATAGCACCACTTGCTCCAATAGAACCAGCGTCTCCTCCCAAAATAGTAGAAAGAAGTGCACCAGTTAAACCTGAAAAGAAATAAATAACTAAATACTTAAACTTTCCTAATAAACTTTCTATTTGAGAGCCCAAAACATATAATGAATAACAATTACATAATAAATGAATAATACTACCATGTAAAAATATACCAGTTAATAGTCTATAATATTGACCAGCCCTAATACTAGGCCCATGAATACAATACATTTCTATTATATTATTATAAACATCAACACCAAGTAACATAGGAACAACATAAAAAATAACATTTACTGCAATTAAAAAATATGTAATATAAGGAACTTTACTCTTAAAAACTTTATCTAATCTTTTCGCATCTTCCCTATTATGTTTATTAATATCTCCTGTAATCTTCATAAATAAATCAACCCCTTTTTCAGAAAATTTCATCTTATCAGCTAAATCTGGAAAAACCTCTTTTACTAATTTATTTTTCTTTAAATCTTTCTCACTCTTAGCATTAACACACATTAACTTAGAATCAGAATTAATATCTTCTGTAATATTATCTCCCATATCTAAAAATATACTTAATACATTTAAATTGAATGTAAAAGTTTTTTTCTTAATCTTTTTTAATATTCTCTTAGTTTTAAAAGTATCAAATTCAAACTGCTCATCATTATGAATATATTCTGAAACAATTCTTACTACTTCACAATCAGAATTTAAATTTTCAAGCCAAATCTCATTATCAACACCTTGTAAAATAATAGGATTATAATTCTTATCAGTAATAAAATAATGTAGTAATTTCATAGTAAGAATATTTTTCTCATCATTCATTATGTCTTCTTCCATCAATTTCCCTCCTAAAAAACTAATAATATTATACAATATAACATAAAATAAGAAAAGAGGAGATGATTAAATGTTTAAAAAGGGTATCATTTATATTTTCTGTTTAGTACCATGGTTTTTATCATCAATAATTAAGGTTGATTACAATTATATAAAAGAGATTAAAACACCATTCTTCACTCCACCAACAATGTTTTATCCAGTTGCTTGGACAATAGTATATATACTAATCGCAATAACTATTTATAAAGTAATAACAACTTATAAATTAAAAGAAATACCTATATCATATAAAATAAGTCTACTAATAAACTATATATTTAACCAAAGTTTTACATTATTATTTTTTGGATTAAAAAATAATTTTTTAGGATTCATCTCATGTCTTGGAACATTTATAAGTACTTTATTTCTTTATGAAGAAACATCTCTTTTACAAAATAAAACAAAAACATTATTAAACCCATATATATTATTATCACTATTCGCAAGCATATTATCACTTACAATATATTTACTAAATATTTAAAAAGAATCAAGCAAAAGATTCTTTTTATTTTAAGAACAAAAGAAAAATTAAAATTGTTTCTGCATAAGCTTTTCTCCTACCTTATTATTAGAAAAAAACTATTTATAAAAAAAAGATTACAAAGAATCTATGGAGCAACAGGATTATGCTCTGTATAGTTCTTCGCAATCTCTAAAACTTTATTATATTCATTAGTAAGTTCATCAAAATGTTCATTAACAAAACTTGAATCATTCTCTTTACTTTTAAGTTCATGTTGATATGCAATATCAGCTAAAGTCATAAAACCTAAATACTTACAATCACTCTTTAAAGAATGAACCTCTATTGCATAATCAGGCATATTATTAGTATTCTTATACTCATTAATTCTAGCCCACTTAGACTCAACTTCAGCCATAAAATCACTAATAGTCATATTATACATATCCATATCACCAAGAAGTTCTAATGCATGATTAACATCAACTCCATTATCTTCAAGATAACTTCTATCATATTTAATTTCTTTTGTATTATTTAAATTATCAAGAACACTAGAATCAATATCTTGAACCTTAGTAAGTGGCTCAGTTATATTAATGTCCATAACAGGAATTAAATCAGTTTTTACATTTTCCATAGAATTATTATCTTCTTCTAATGTTTCTATTTCTTCAATATGATCAACTCTTACAGGTTTTAATTCCAAAGTATTATCTTCTCCTCTTTCAGACAAATCAAGTTTTGAACCTAATTCGCTTTCTATATTACTTTCTACTGGAATTATTTTATCTTTTTCTTCTTTAGGAAGTTCTGCAACACTTACTACATTATCTCTAATTGGAACTTTATACTCACTAGTAGAAGTTATTTGTGGTACATCAATTTCTTCTGTAATACTTCTACCCAAAACCTGATTAACCACTTGAACTAATTGTTCTTTGTCTATTGGTTTTGCTAAATAATCATCAAATCCGTCTGCCAAATATTTTTCTCTCATACCAGTAATAGCATTAGCAGTAAGTGCAATTGTTGGAACATTAAATCCAGGCATTTCTTTTAATTTTTTTAGTGTTTCTACACCACTCATTTTAGGCATCATATCATCAAGTAATATTAAATCATATTGTTCACCACGCTGTATCTTTTCAAGACAAGCAAATCCACTATCACAAGTAATAACATTATCAGCATCAAATCTTTGTAAAAGTTTAGTAGCAACTTTTAAATTAAGAGAAGTATCATCAACAAGTAAAATTCTAATTCCATGTAAATCTAATGTTGTTTTATACTTTTTAGCTTGTTTAGCAACACTCTTATCAATTCTTTGATTAACAACAACTGTAAACTTAGAACCTTCACCATATATAGTATGAACTATTATCTTACCACCCATTAATTCAACTAACTGCTTAGTAATAGCAAGGCCAAGTCCAGTTCCTTCAATTGTTGTATTTCTATCTTCATCAAGTCTTTGAAATTTAGTAAACATTTTATCAATATTTTCTTTCTTAATTCCACGACCTGAGTCTTCAACAGAAATAATTAATTTTGAAACATCTTTTGTGTTAACACAATTAACTTCATATCTAACAAATCCTTTTTCAGTATACTTACTAGCATTACTAAGTAAATTTGTAATTACTTTCTTTAAATTAGCATGATCTCCATATAAATTATCAGGAATATCAGGTGCTATATAATAAGTAAAATCTAGGCTCTTTTCATTCATCTTAGGAGTAATTAATTTAGCAAGTTCTTCAAACGTTTCACGAGCATTGTATGTAGAGTTAACTATTTCAATCTTACCAGCCTCAATCTTAGATATATCCAAAATTCCATTTACAATTTCAAGTAGAGTTTGTGAAGCGTTTACTATATCTTTAGCGTTTTCTTTAGCCTCACCCAAACTTTCAGCATCCATTATACAATCACTAAATCCCACAATAGCATTTAATGGAGTTCTAATTTCATGAGACATACTTGATAAGAAATCGGTCTTAGCACGATTGGCTTTATCAGCTTGTTCACGAGCAACTTGTAACTCTTGAATCATTTTAACATCTGGATTTTCTATTGTAAAATACATTAATGCAGTTACAAGAGATTCACAGATTAATAACAAATGAATAGCAGGATTGAACTTTTGTACAATAATAGCTATAGAGCCAATAATCAAAAATAAAAATAATGGAATATACTCTTTTCTCTTTATATTAGAAGTATTTAACAATATACATAAAATCATTACCGTTAATTCAACACCAGATAATAAATAAGCTAAATTAACACATAAACCATATGGATATATTTCATTAGAATTATATTTTAAATGAATAGGTAAAAGAAAAGTAACTAAAAAAGTTAAAAATAGAAAAGTTATACAAAAAAGTTTAAGACTACTTAGAAATTTTTTTTCATCAGAAATTTTCGATTTAAAAGAAATTAAAATAACATATATCATCATTAAAAATAACCAAACATAATAATAAAACATATTTATCTTTGTAATCATTTCGTTAATAAATGATGAAATAGAAAATGTTTTAAAACATATAAAACCACTAATATCTATAAAACATCCTAAAATAGTAAAAATTAAAAGAATTGAATACACTTTATTTTCAGGAAGACTAATACGTTGTTTAAAAAAATAAACAAAAGCAAAAATTATTAAAAATAGTAAACTAGTAATTGAAAGATAAACACTTTCCATATAAAATACCTCCTATCCTATATATGTTAGTATACATCAATAATAAAAATTAAACTACAAAAAAAATATAATTTAATAATTATTAAACTATATTTTTCATATTACTTTTTTAAAATTTTATCTTTTACATAGCTTACACTATACTTTTCTAGTAATTTTTTTGAATCAATTTTTCCACCCAAATTTCTAGGAAAATCATCAACAAAAATCACGTCATATGGAATAGAAGTTTCCTCAAGATTTAAAAAGCAATCATTAATAATCTCCTTTTTAACTTGCTCCAAATCACACTTATCATTTAGTAATTTTACAAAAGCTACAGGTACCATTTGCTCATCAGGATGTTCAACACCAATAACAATACTAGAATCAACAATTGATAAAGATTCTAAATAATCATTTATAGCAGAGGGATGAACATTAAATCCACGTCTCATAAAAATATTTTTTATTCTATCTGTAATATACACTTGCCCATCTTTATCCATTCTTCCTAAATCACAAGTGTGCAACCATATTTTTCCATCAGAATGCTTTTTTAATACTTTTTTTGTTTCTTCATCATTTTCTAAATATTTTGCCATAACAGTTGGACCTGATATGCATATTTCTCCTATCTCATCAGTACTTAATTCTTCATCAGTTCCAGGTTTAAAAACGGCCATTGTTTCATAAGCCAATGGAATGCCAACACCACCAAATTTATATGCACCTTTCTTAGCATAAGTAGCCGCTCCACCATTTTCAGTACAACCCAAACCCTGTCTGACGAAAACATCTTCATCTTTAATTAAATTAACACTTTGATTACTAGGATTATTTAAACTATTTTCTACTTCTTTTGATAATGACGCACCTCCAGAGACACAATTTTTAAGTTTAGGTAATTTAGTTTTACCATTTTTGACATCTTTTAATAAATTTTCATAATGAATTGGTCCACCTGTAAAATGAGCAATATTTTCTTTACTAATATAAGGCAAAATATGGACAACAAGTTCTGGAATCATGATGCTTTCTAAAGAACATACTCCAGAATAATGTGTAACAGCAATTCCATAACCTATGGATTGAATCAAAATATCCAATATTTTATCACCTTTCTCAAAATTCATATCACCATATAAATGTTGCAATGCCATAGCATTTAAATTTTCGTTCGTCAAACATACACCTTTAGATACACCCGTAGTACCACTAGTACCAATAATAGTAGCAATACTATTTGGTTCATAATATACCTCTAAATTACCAATATAATTATTTGCTTGTTTTTCGAATAACTCAAAATTCATATTTCTATAATCTTCTATTATCTCAGGTTCAGAACATTTTTTAGACATTTTTTGCTTAATACCATATAATTTAGAAAAAACTTTAGGAAATGATTCTGTTCCATTATTGATAACAATATTTTTTACAGTATTAGTTTTTAATGATTCATAATATTTTTTGTAAAACTGATTAAAAATAAATACATTTTCTATATTATTTTTCTTTATAATCTTATTTAATTCATCAGGAGCCATCATAGGGCTTATTGGATAGGAAACAGCACCAATCATATTAATAGCATAAATTAATTCTCTACATTCTGGAACGTTTGGCAACACTAATGCAATAATGTCACCTTTTTTTACTCCCATCTTTAATAAAGCCTTCGCATATTTCTTTATTTTCTTTAAATATGTTTTATATGTGATTGGAAAATTAAAATATCTCATAGCCACAGAATTTAAATTATCAATATTATTTTTTTCTAATAATTGATACATAGACATCTTAGGAACATCGGAAGCAATAGCCTCTTCACTATAATATTTCAACCAAGGCTTATCTTGTGATGGTTTACCTGTAGGTGGTCCTTGAATTTCACCAGTAGCTAATTTTCTTAAATATAAATCATGTTTCTTTTCATCACTTAACATATCATAATTAACTTCTAAATTCTTAATCTTACTCATAACAAATCCCCCAAATTCTCCATTATATTATTTCATATTACTTCTTCATCTTTATTATCTAAATCAGTATTTTTTAATTTATTATTTTTTCTATTACCAACTAAATTATCTAATTTCTGTATTAACAAACCATATAAAACATAAATAATTAAAATAACTAAAGTATTTATAAATACACCAAATACTCCATACTTTTCAGTATTCATATAAAAATATGGATAACTAGCACCATCTGCAAAAGTACCTCCTAATAATGAATAAATCATTACAAATACTTGATATCCAAATAATCCTAAACACCAATATATTACATATTCTTTCTTTAAATTACCTTTTTTACCAAACATTATATAATCAAGTATTACCATTATTGGAACAACTAAATGTACTAAATTACATTCAAGCATATGATTTTTAAATATACCAGAATCCCCTGCTAGAATAAAATTATAAACAAACATTGTTAAAGTAATACACATAGTAACCATACCCTTAACAATATAATGAAGCTTATCTTCCTTATCCTTACCTAAAACCATCTCAATAACTAATACTAAGAAATATAATAAACAAAGTAAATTACTTAAATTAGTAAAATAAAGTATTCCTAACCTAAAAGTCATCAATTTAAAATTAACAAATAAAGCAATACTAGAAACTATAACAATTATAATTCTATAAATTAACGCTAATTTTCTTTTATCACACATACTACCAACTCCTTATAAAGAAAAAATATTATATTCATCCGAATCATCCCTTACAATATATACTCAATATAAAGTATACAACCAAACCCTTTAATTTGCAATTTTTAAGAAACAGACCATCTTCGTAATAAGTGGCTTAATTATAGCACAAATAAATAGAAAAGTCAACATTAACTACATTCGTGTTGTCTAACCTACTTTTGTAAGTACAAAACATCTATGTTATAATATTATCAAGGAGGAAACAAACATGAAAAATATAATAAAAAAACTTCTAGTATATGCAACAACATCTTGTATACTAACCTCTTCTTATAATATTAAAACGTCAAGTAGTGACACAATAGAAAAAAATCAAATTACTACAACACAAGAAGATACAGCAAACTATAAAATAGCTGCACATCGTGGCTTTTCATCAAAAGAAATTGAAAATACAAAAAAAGCAATATCTCTTGCTAGTAAAAAAGACTATATTAATTATATAGAAATAGATGTAAGACTAACAGAAGATAATGAAATAATACTATCTCATAATGATACATTATATATTACTCCATATGATAAAAAATCGGTAAACACATCTACATATGATGAACTAACAAGTACACAATATATCCATAAAGATAACATATTTAAAGATATTCTTCTAAATGCCGCTTCATACGATTTTGAAAAAGTAGAAAGACAAATAAAATTAAATAATAAAACCTACAAAATATGTAATTTAGAAGATGCAATAAAATCATCAAAAGACAAAAAAATAATATTAGACGTCAAATTTAACAATAATATTAAAGTATTCTCAGAAACTCTTTTACAAAAACTTCAAGGATACAAAAAAGATAAGTTTATCATTCAAAGTTCAAATCTTACAGGATTATTATATTTAAAAAATCTTGCACCAGACTATGAATATCAAGCAATCATTTCTAAAGAGTCATCTCTATCATATGGAGAGTTATTTGATGATGTTTGCTTAAAGAAAACAATTATTGATTACGACTATGTAAAAGAAAAACTAGATGAAGATAAAAAAGTATCTGTTTGGACATTAAATTCTAAATGTGATATTGATAATGTTACAAGTGAATTAAATGATTTATCTGAAGAGATAATTTATATAACAGATTATCCTGATATGGTTTACAAAAACTTAAATAATAAAACATATTTAAAAAAGTAAAAGAAGAGCTTTTCACTCTTCTTCTAATGCAGTTATTTCTTCTTCGGTTAGATTAGTAATTTTAGATATCATAGAAATTTCAAAGTTTTCTTTTAACATATTCTTTGCTATTTCAATTGTTCTATCTCTTTTTCCTTCTATTCTACCTTCAGTTTTTCCTTCGTCTTTCAATGCCCATT
>ERZ808246.1429-NODE-1429-length-17169-cov-58.982061_pt1 | contig 17169 bp, 9 predicted proteins | sample MGYA00521083_ERZ808246 | MGnify/ENA primary metagenome ERZ808246 (study PRJEB31516, sample SAMN03275577) | gut metagenome | biome: mammalia-associated habitat; material: feces | host: Papio cynocephalus | place: Kenya | collected 2012-07-07 ... | reverse complement strand
CATAATTGGCACGGCAAACCACAGGACTCGACAAACCACAGGACTCGACAAACCACGAAGCACCAACCCGAGTCAGGCCAATTCGCGTGCAATGGCGGCGAGCACTTCCACCGCAGCGGCGAATTCCTCGGGGGTGGTGTAGGAATAGCTCAATCGCAGCGAATTGTTCGCGGCGAAATCATAGATGTCTCCGGGATTGAGCAGAACGCCGTGCTCCACGGCCAATTGGAACAACCGGCCCATGCGCATCGGACGGTCGAACGTGAGCCAAATGTAGAAACCGCCCTTCGGCACGTTCCAATGCGCGCAATCGCCCAGTTTCTCCTGTAACACGCGCATCGCGCAATCGCGACGCCGAAGCAGTTCCGTCTTCAATTCGGCGACATACTCGTCATACAATCCACTTGACAGGAAGCGAGCGAACGCCCACTGGCTCAAAACACTCGCGCCATAGTCCACCTGCATCTTCACATCGGCGAGCCGTTGCACGATCGGTTCGGCAGCGATCATCCATCCGATGCGCAATCCGGGCGCCAACGATTTCGACGCACTGCCAAGGGCAATCACCATGCCCGTCTCGTCAAATGCCTTCAACGGCAGCGGCGCGTCGTCCTCGAAATACAGATCGCGGTACGCGCCATCCTCGATAATCGGCAGACGATTGGCCACGCAGCATTCGATGAGTTCGCGCCGGCGCCGATCATCCATGGTGATACCGGTCGGATTGTGGTTCGTCGGAATCGTGTACAGGATGGCGTCTCCCCTGCGCTTTCGTCCGATTCCCGATGGCCGGCATTCCGCGGATGCCGAAGACGGCACGGGCATCACCGACATGGACGCGTCCAATGCATCCGATATTCGTCCGTCATCCGAAGTCGAGACGGTCGCAGAAACCGACGATACCGACGAAGAGGATCGTCGACCGGTCAGCGAATCATTCAACGCATGCACGTCGATGCCCCCACCATCCATCGGCACACCTTCGAGATGCATGCCCGCGGATTGGAACACCTGCAATGATTTGATGTAGCTCGGCGCTTCCGCATACACGGTGGAATTGGCCGGCAACAGGCTCACGGAAATCAGTTGCAACGCCTGCAACGCGCCGGACGTGACCAACACCTGCTCCGGCGCACACTCGATGCCCGAGTCACGCATATGATTCGCAATCGCTTCACGCAGCTGCGGCAATCCTTCCGGAGGCGGGTAGCCCAGCGAATCGATTTCATTCGCGGCTTCGCCCAGCACATGCCGCCACATGGATTTCGAGAACAGTCGAGGATCGATCTCACCAGTACCAATCCGCGTCATGCCCGGTGCGAATTCATATCGGTTGATGGCCTGGATGGTCGCGTTGTTGGCCTTGAAAAATCCGGAACCGACATAATCCGCCCAATCCGGCGCGCCCGGCAGCATCAACGACCATGTGTTGCTGACGATTCGCGTTCCACCGCCCCGCCGCCCTTCGACAATACCGTAGTCGGACAGTTCCGCGACCGCCGCGATGACGGTGGACCGGTTCACGCCAAACCATTCGGCGAGCGCGCGCTGCGACGGCAGCCTGGAGCCGATCGGCCAATTGCCGCTCGACACTTGCTCGCACATATAGTCGACAATCTGCTCGGTCACCGGCTTGCCGGATGCACGATCAGGCTTCCAATCAATGTTCAGCGGCACGATACGAGCCATAACATTCCTTATCTAATCATCAAATCCACACATCCATCCAACCAAAATTGCTGATTGGCTGAGTGAATCCTGCTTATTTGGCTGGTTGATGATTGTACTCACAGCCATACAATAAATCCTCAGATAGTAGATGTTTCTTCGTATTACAGGATTCATCACTACAAATTCATTAATACGGAAACGATTATTTGGCTGGTTTGGATGGTTATAAAGGAATCCAACCAAACTTGAACGACTGACGAAACCAGGGCATATGGGATTTTTCCTGCAGGGATTGACGTTGGGATTGGCGTACGTCGCGCCGATCGGCATGCAGAATCTGTTCGTAATCAACTCCGCGTTGACGGAACCCCGTAAGCGCGCGTTGCGTACCGCGCTAATCGTCTTGCTCTTCGACATCTCGTTGTCGTTGTCGTGCTTCTTCGGTATCGGAAGGCTGATGCAGCGTTACGATTGGTTGCGCCTGGGTGTGTTGGCTGTAGGCGGAGTCGCGGTGATCCGCATCGGCGCACGGCTGCTGTTCGCCAAGCGCACCGATACCAAACGCCACGATGAGACACGGAACCTCGCCCATAACGTACCGATGGAACCGCGCAGCGAATTACTGCATACCATCATGACCGCAGGCGCGGTGACGTGGCTCAATCCGCAGGCCATCATCGACGGCACATTGATGCTTGGAGCGTTCAGCGCCACGTTGGACGTCGGCCAATCCACGCCGTTCATCACCGGTGTGGAAACCGCCTCTGCATTATGGTTCTTTGGTATGACGTTGCTGGTGTCGCTGTTCAGCCGCCGATTCAGTCCGAAACTTGCCATCATCCTGAACCGCGTCTGCGGCGGTATGGTGATATTCTACGGTTCCAAGCTGCTCGTCGATTTTTTCTTCGCCGTCCTCTGATGTTCTCCGATGTCCACTGGAGACACTGGAGAACAACCGGTATTGCATGATTGCCCCGTCCTCGGTGCCAATTATGCCCTTGCCAAATTCATTGTGCGAAAGATGCAGAACACGCCCGGATTATTCGAATCGAAACTGCATGTTTGGCACAGCAAAACCATTGGACGCACGGGAACTGCGGATTTGGCACCAAGGATGGGCCGATCTGTGGTATGCCAGTATCCCAGACTTATTCCAACAGAATCACCAAGAATCGACGGAATTCCAGATTCATGCCAGCAAACCCACCAAGATTCCAGATTCATGCCGGCGGAATCATGAGGATTTCGTGGGACGGCACTGGAATCTTGGGATGGTGGGAAATCAACCGAGGAAGGCGAGCTCCTCATCGGTGAGTTCGAGTTCGTCGGCCTTCAGGGAATCGAGGATGGTTTCGGGACGATGGGCACCCGGAATCACGAACATGTGGTCGCCCTTGGCGAGTTCCCAAGCCAGGACCACGCGCTGATAGCTCACGCCATGCTTGGCCGCGACTTCGCGGAACGGATCGAACAGATGCTCGTCATACGGATGACGGTAGCCGCCGAGCGGGCTCCAGCACACGAAGGCCAAGCCCGCCTCCGCACAGTATTCCAGCGTGTCCTGGGTGTCTTTGTGAATCGGGGAATATTGGTTCTGCACGGCAACGAGCCTGTCTCCGAGCACGTCCTGTGCGATTTTCAGCTGTTCGATGCTCACGTTGGAAACGCCGGCATACCGCGCCACGCCTTGGTCGAGCAGCGCCTTGATGCCTTCGCAGGATTCGTTGTACGGCACTTCGGGATCATGACGGTGCAGATACAGCAGATCGATGGAGTCGACGCCCAATGCCTGCGCGGACTGCTTGCCGTATGCGATGAGATGTTCCGGCTTGCCGTCGCGCGGCCAAATCGGTTTGTCTCCGTCCCAGGCGCGACGCAGTCCGACCTTGGTGGCGACGGTCACTTCATCGCGCGGGCCCTTCCATGTCTCCAATGCCTCACGCACCAGCTTCTCGCCGGTCTGTTCCTCCTCGCCCGGCGTGTAGTACGCCCATGCGGTGTCGATATGCCGGCATCCGGCATCGAGCGAGGCGTGCAGGGTCTCGATGCCGACCTCGTGGCCACGGTTGTTCTCGATGGTCAGCGGCATCTCGCCATGGCCGATGGCGGTGGTACGGAAAGGTCCGAGATTGCGGAACAGCGTCATGTCTTCTCCTTTGAACGGTTTGCTGAACGGTCTGCGTCCCGGCCCTTCCACAGACCGGAACCCGTCTCCAAGCTTAGAAGGACGCCCGGCCTTTCCACAGCCCGGACGACTCCGCCTGAATGGTACGGACCGATATCGGGCATGCCATCGATCCGTTGCGGTCAAGGACGCGGTCTCCTTCCGGACGAATCTTCCAAAACGCATCCTCCGGCTCAGCGGCCGATAGGACCTAGACACCCGCCGATACGGAAAGAGCCCACCTCGCAAAGAGGCGGGCTCTTGGCTCACAGCCATCGCGGCTCAGCCACGAAGCATCCGAGGGAAGACGTCGGCATTATCCGCAACGCTGCACGTCGCAGCCGACGATGTCATCAGTCCTCGAACGGGTCGAAGTCGCGGCGCACACGACGGCGCGGACGCTCGGAACGCTCTTCGCGGTCCGCGCGGTACTCGTCGTAGTTCTCGTCGGCCGCATAACGCGGGTTGCGGTCATCGCGACGGCCACGGCGGCGGTCGGAACGACGGTCGTCACGGTCATAGTCGCGATCCGAACGACGACGACGCGGACGATCATCATAATCACGATCATCACGGCTGGAACGACGACGGTCATCACGGTCGTAGTCACGGTCATCACGATCGTCACGATCCGAACGACGACGACGCGGACGATCATCATAATCACGATCATCACGATCATCGCGATCCGAACGACGACGACGCGGACGATCATCATAATCACGATCATCACGATCATCGCGATCCGAACGACGACGGCCACGGCCACCACGGCGGTCATCGCGGTCGAAGCGGTCGGAACGCTCGCGGCGCGGAGCGGAGGATTCCTGGTCCTCGAAGCCCGGGATGGCGAGGGAGATCTTGCCGCGGTCGTCAACGCCCTGCACGACCACCTCGACGGTGTCGCCTTCCTTCAGCACGTCTTCGACGGCGTCGATGCGCTCACCGTTGGCGAGGTTGCGGATCTGGGAGATGTGCAGCAGACCGTCGGTGCCCGGGGTCAGGTTCACGAAGGCACCGAAGGAGGTGGTCTTCACGACCTTGCCGTTGTAGGTCTCGCCGGCTTCCGGCACATGCGGGTTGGCGATCTGGTCGATGATCTTCTTGGCCTTCTCGGCGGCCTCTCCGCCTTCGGAGGAGATGAACACGGTGCCGTCATCCTCGATGGCGATCTCGGCGCCGGTGTCTTCCTGGATCTGGTTGATCATCTTGCCCTTCGGGCCGATGACCTCGCCGATCTTCTCGACCGGAACGCTGGTGGTGATGATGCGCGGCGCGTACGGGCTCATCTCGGCCGGACCGTCGATGCACTCGTTGATGACCTCGAGGATGGTGGCGCGGGCTTCCTTGGCCTGCTGCAGGGCGGAGGCGAGGATGTCGGCCGGAATGCCGTCGAGCTTGGTGTCGAGCTGCAGGGCGGTGATGAACTCGGAGGTGCCGGCCACCTTGAAGTCCATGTCGCCGAAAGCGTCTTCGGCGCCGAGGATGTCGGTCAGCGTCTTGAAGATGTGCTTGCCGTCGACGTCGCCGGACACCAGTCCCATGGCGATGCCCGCGACCGGAGCCTTCAGCGGGACGCCCGCGGCGAGCAGCGACAGCGTGGAGGCGCAGACGGAGCCCATGGAGGTGGAGCCGTTGGAACCGATGGCCTCGGACACCTGACGGATGGCGTACGGGAACTCCTCGCGGCTCGGCAGCACCGGCACGAGGGCCTTCTCGGCGAGGGCGCCATGGCCGATCTCGCGGCGCTTCGGGGAGCCGACGCGGCCGGTCTCACCGGTGGAGTACGGCGGCATCTCGTAGTTGTGCATGTAGCGCTTGGACTGCGGGCCGGACAGGGAGTCCATCTGCTGCTCCATCTTGAGCATGTTCAGGGTGGTGACGCCCAGGATCTGGGTCTCGCCACGCTGGAACAGCGCGGAGCCGTGCACGCGCGGCACGATGTCCACTTCGGCGGACAGGGTGCGGATGTCGCGCAGGCCACGGCCGTCGATGCGGTAGTCCTGGGTCAGGATGCGGCGGCGCACGATCTGGCGCTGCAGCTCCTTGAAGGCGTTGCCGATCTCCTTGTCCTTCTCGGCGTCGTCCATGTCGGTGAACTCGCCGGCGAGGGTGGCCTTGACGCCTTCCTTGATCTCCTTGATGCGATCCTGGCGCGGCAGCTTCTCGGCGATGGACAGGGCCTCGTCGAGGTCGGCGTGCGCGATCTCGTCGATACGGTTGTACAGATCCTCGGTGTACTCCGGGAAGAGCTGGAATTCCTTGGTTTCCTTCGCGGCCTTGGCCTTGAGCTCGTTCTGGGCCTCGCAGATCACCTTGATGAACGGCTTGGCGGCTTCGAGGCCACCGGCGACGACTTCCTCGTCCGGCTTGGTCTGGCCTTCGTCGTAGATGAGGTGCCAGGCGTTCTTGCCGGCGCCGGCCTCGATCATGGCGATGGCGACATCGCCGTTTTCGATGACGCGGCCGGCGACCACGATCTCGAACACCGCGCGCTCACGCTCGCTCCAGCGCGGGAAAGCGACCCACTGGCCATCGATGAGGGCCAGACGCACGCCGGAGACCGGGCCTTCGAACGGCAGACCGGAGATCATGGTGGATGCGGAGGCCGCGTTCAGCGCGACCACGTCGTAGGCGTCGTCCGGGTTGACGGACAGCACGGTTTCGACGACCTGCACCTCGTTGCGCAGCGTGTGCGGGAACAGCGGACGCAGCGGGCGGTCGATGATGCGGCAGGCGAGAATGGCCTGGGAGCTCGGACGGCCTTCACGACGGAAGAACGAGCCCGGGATCTTGCCGGCGGCGTACATCTTCTCTTCCACATCCACGGTCAGCGGGAAGAAGTCGTAGTTCTCCTTCGGGCTGGAACCGGCGGTGGTGGTGGAAAGCACCATCGAATCGTCATCGAGATAGGCGGCGACGGCTCCATCCGCCTGCTGGGCGAGACGTCCGGTCTCGAAGCGCAACGTACGCTTGCCGAATGATCCATTATCGATTACGGCTTCTACAGCCTTGATTTCGGGACCCTCCATAGGGTTCCTCCTTTTTCTTTTCCTGAATACCATCTATCGGCGGTCCTCTTCAGCGGACTCCAACCGATGCATATGCGTGACGCGGCGTTACCTTCGCCGCTTCCTCATTTGTAGATTCTAGACCTCGTGTGCCCCAAACCCTGGGCCTTCAAACTGTCTTTTCCTCAACTCGGCTGTCATGCAAAAACGCCCGAGCGCCATGGACGCTCGGGCGGAAGAATGTTATCGGCGCAGACCCAGACGCTCGATCAGGGAGCGGTAACGGTCGATGTCAACGCGCTTGAGGTAATCAAGCATACGACGACGGTCACCGACCATCAGCAGCAGACCACGACGGGAGTGGTGGTCGTGCTTGTGCTCCTTGAGGTGCTCAGTCAGATCAGCGATGCGCTTGGTCAGCAGAGCGACCTGGACCTCCGGGGAACCCGTGTCACCCTCGTGGGTCGCGTAGGTCTTGATGATTTCCTGCTTTTCCTCAGCCGTAAGTGCCACGGCATCCTCCTTATGTTGCTGCGCGGTGCTGCCGGCACTATGCCGACGCGCTCTCTATCCGCGGGCGAAACACGCCAAAGTGCAATAATACACGATGCACGGACCAAAATCAGATGGCGGTGAGCAGTCCCCCGAAAAACACCACGCCGAGGGCGACCAGCTCAATCGCGAAGAACAGCAGGAACGAAGCCCAGCTGCGCGTAAGCACGTTCAGCCTCGACTCCTTTTTGATGCAGACCAACAGGCCGACCCACAGCACGGCGTAGACCGCGACGCCGAAACCGGCCGCGATGATGCCGAGATTCGCCGCGTTCGCCAAGCCCGACGACGATCCGTACATCACATAGGTGGCATTCCAGAAGTTGAAGCTCAGCAGGCTTATGCCGGCGATGAGCTGCTCCAAGGCGAGCCCGATGACGAACACGGTTCCCCACAGCCATTTCTTCGTATCGGCGACCATCAGACCCAATCCGGCCAACGCCATGATGGTGACGGTCCATGAGATCAGGGCGACGCCCTTCGGGTCGAGGAAGCCCAGGTTGGCGACCAGCCACGAGGCGTCCTTCACCGCGATGGCGCGACCGCACCAATACGGCACGATCACGGCGATCAAGGCGACCGCAATGAACACGACCCAACGCAACGGATGCGACCTGCGCCGTTCGATATCGGCCAAAGACAGATCCGAAGGCGCGATCGACGCCGTCGGATGCTTGGACACGTCGACCGTCTCCACCACGCCTCCGACGACTTCCGTTGCCTTGTTTCCCTTGGTCTGTGCCATATTGCGCTCCGTAGAATTGCGTTTGCCGCGACATTCCCAGCATACCCGGTTCCGCATATGCCGGAATCATATCCAAGCCAGCATATGCGGCGCATATGCAAAAGGCGTGCACACGGCACGCCTTGTTGTTCGTTTTCTGGAGCGGATGACGGGAATCGAACCCGCGTAATCAGTTTGGAAGACTGAGGCTCTACCATTGAGCTACATCCGCGCTGCGTCTTTCCGTCGGCGATTGCACCGTCAGGAAAACGACTTGAGCAATTATACACATTCCACGAACAATCGCAAATCGGGAACGCGCCCGGCCGCGCGCGACACGCGGTTTTCGGTTTTCAGGCCTCAAGCATCACCACGGCGGACGCGACCGCGCCGTCATGGCTCATGGAAACGTGCACGTCGATGTTCCGGTCCTGCCCCACCCCAAGGGATTCGTGCAGCTTGCGCTCCAGTTCGGGCGACAGCGAGACGCTCGGCACGCCGCGGGAATCGTCAAGGACCTCGATGCGGACCCATGGGAAGTTGTCCAACGTATATGGGTATTCGGCATCGCCTTGGCGACGGGAGATCGCCTCGCACCACGCTTTGAGGAACGCCTCCTTGCCGGCCCAGCGCGCGGCCAGATGCACGGATTCGTCGTCATGCTTGAGCTGGGCGCGCTGCGCGGTCTGCCAGAGTTCGCGCATGGAGAACAACTTGCGCATACGCGAGCCCGGCTCCCCCAGTTGCTCGGCGAACGCCGACACATCCACAACATCATGTCCCAAACCCAGCATGTCCACGCCCTTTCAGGAAATATGCACGGAAAGCCGGGACGCCCATTCCCGCGATGGCGCGATAGAACGTTCCGGCACATCCACCATAGAAGTATTATCCTCAAACGGCCGCAGTCCACCCGCCGTTCGCATTGAGGACACCATATTTTCACACCTGCGACATGAAAAATACGGGAACGTGAAAGAACCGGCGCGGGAACGCGCCATGCGTCCCGCTTCCAGCCGGTCGGAACATGCGCGAACGAGAAAGCCCCGCTCCTTGAAGGCGGCCACCGAAAGGCCGGCAGCCGAAGGAGGGGGCTTTCGCACCGTCGGAAACCGCAGCCGCGTCGGGAGCCACGGCCGCCGAAACACCGACTACTGTTCGGCGGACTGGCGCGCGGATTCCTCGGCGGATGCGATGATGTCTTCCGCCGGAATCGGACGCAGGAAATTCCACACCAGGAACGCGATGCCGACGACCAGCATCGCGATGCCGCTCCACAGGTTGATCGCGATGCCGTCGGTTTTGTCGAGACCGAGTGTCGGATCGCAGATGCCGACCAATCCCACGATCACGCCGTACAGCACGAACAGCACTCCGAGCAGCAACCGCAGATCGTTGCGGTGCGCGGCCTTGACCGCCTGTTCCTTTTCCTCTTCGGTGAGCACGCCCTTGGGAGCGGGAGTGCCGACCTTGTCTTCACTGGCCATTGTCAACTCCTTAATACGCTTTTCCTGATACCTTCATGCCTGCGCGTCGATCAGAAGAACGGAATGTACAGCAACAGGCTGATGACGAAGATGCCGATGCCGATCGGCAGCGGACGGCGATACCATGCGACCTTCTCGCCGTTGGCGATGGCCGCCGCGCGCGCCTCGGCGCGTTCCTGCTGCTTGACGGTGCGGAAGTACTTCATGCCGCCGGTGGCGAAGGTGAGGCCTTCAAGCTCCTCGTCGGTCTTCTTCTTGGTGAACATCGACACGACGACACCCACGACCCAAGTGGCGACCAGCGAGATAATCGCGCCGTACATGGTCTCAGCGGTGTCGGAACCGAAGATCGGCGCGCCCGCCGCCTTGGAGTTCAGGTACACGACGTAGGTGATCAGCGGCGCGAAGATGCCGCACACGTAGCCCGCGGTGCCTGCGACGCCGGTGAGGCGCTTCCAGCACAGTCCGAGAATGAACACGGCGAACAACGGCGCGTTGAAGAAGCTGAACAGCGTCTGCAGGTATGTCATGATGTTGCCGAACTGCGATGCGATCCATGCGGTGCCGACGGAGATGAGCACGCCGGCGACGGTGATGATGCGTCCCAGGTTCAGGTAGTACTTGTCAGGCATGTTCGGCTTGATGTAGTCCTGCACGATGTCGTAGGAGACGACGGTGTTGAAGGACGAGACGTTCGCCGCCATGCCGGCCATGAACGACGCCATCATGCCGGTGACCGCGATGCCCAGCACGCCGTTCGGCAGATACATCTGGAACAGCTTCGGAATGGCCTCGTTGTACTGCAGCTCGCCATCCGCGAACATGTTGCCGACGGTAGCGGCGGCGATCAGACCCGGAATGACCACGACGGCCCAGATCAGCATCTTCGGGATGGCGCCGATGATGGGCGTCATGCGGGCGGCGTTCATGTTCTTGGCCGCGAACGCGCGCTGCACCTCGGTGAAGTTGGTGGTCCAGTAGCCGAAGCCCAGTACGAAGCCCAGACCCATGATGATGCCGAACCAGTCGGCGCCGATCGGGTTGGAGACATTGCCCATGCCGGTTCCGACCCATGCGTGCAGCATGTTGGTGCCGGAGAAGGACTGCTTGAGGCCTTCCCAGCCGCCGACGTGGTGCAGGCCGATGACGGTGACCGGGATGAGGGCGGCGATGATGACGAAGAACTGCATGACCTCGTTGTAGATGGCGGAGGTCAGGCCGCCCAGGATGATGTAGGCGAGGACGAACACCGCGGAAACGATGATGGCGACCCACTTGTCCCAGCCGAGCATGGCCTGAAGGATCAGCGCCATGGCGAACAGGTTGATGCCGGCCTGCAGAATCGTGGAGACCGCGAAGCACAGGGAGACGGTCAGATGCGCGCCCTTGCCGAAACGCTTCTGCATGAACTCAGGCACGGAACGCACGCCGGAGCCGTAATAGAACGGCATCATGAAGATGCCCAGGAACACCATGCCGGGGATGGCGCCAATCAGGTAGTAGTGCATCGTGGAGATGCCGATCTGCGCGCCATTGGCCGCCATGCCGAGGATTTCGGTGGCGCCGAGGTTCGCGGCGCAGAACGCCAGACCGGCGATCCACGCCGGCATCGAACGTCCCGCCAACAGGAAGTCCTGGCTGGACTTCTGCTGCTTGTGCACGGAAATGCCAATCCATACGATCATGGCGAAGTAGATGATGAGCAACAGCCAATCCACCCAATTGAGATTCAGGCGAATAGCCGAAGCGTCGGATGCGACCGTGACCATAAGCCACGCCTTCTTTCTGTCTCGTTTCAGTATTCGGCGACTATGCCACCCCGTCATTCTTCGTTGCGATGGAGCGGGGCTTCCTGCATAAGAAGTATTACTCGCGAAAAACAAAAACCGCAAATCAAAAACAACAAAAAACAAAAAAATCGCTCATTATATATGATAATAAACATATTTTTTGTGCGTTTATAGTTGTTCTTGTTGAGGATTCAACCGCCGGAAGGATGATCCAACCCCGCTTGAAGCGCTGCAAACGCTCCAATGACGCCGAAAGCCGTCAGGATGGCACGATGAAGAAGATACCACCACAATAACCGTTTATCGAACATTTAACGCACATTGCCGTTCGGCGTGGCGCGCATACCGCATCATGCGAAGCGCGCCGATCATGCGGGGCATAACGAATGCCGCCCGGAAAACAAAGGAACGCCGCCATCGCCGATGTACGGCAATGGCGGCGTTCCTTACGCTACCTTCCGTCTAGTCGATCACATCTCGAAGTAGCCGGAGGCGTCGAGACGCGCGTTCGGATCGAGCAGCATGGCCTTCTCCGCCTCGTGCGCGTCGTAACCGTGGCCGTCCTTGTGGAAGCGACGGTTGTCGATCGGCTCGTACAGCGCGGCGCGGCCCATCATGCCCTCTTCAAGACGGCGCTGGCCCGCGGCCAGGCGCTCGTTGGCGCGTTCACGCCACTGGACGAGCGCGTCGACGCCGGCTGTGTTGGCCACGGACGCCTCGAAGGCGCCCGGGTTCACGATCGCCGCGAAACCGGAGACGTGGCCGAAGCCGAGCGACGTGGCCAGACCCGCCTTGACGGAGCCGACCTTCAGCGGCTCGCGCAGCCAGACCATGTGGTCGTCGCGCTTGAGCTTCGGATCGACGCAGTCCAGGGCAACGTTGGCCGGAACGATGCCGGACTTGAACAGCTGCGTCAGGCCGTTGACCTGGAAGATGCAGGCACCGCCCTTGGCGTGGCCGGTGAGCGTCTTCTGCGAGATGACGAACAGCGGGTTGCCGTCGGTGCGGCCGATGGCGTGGGCCAGCGTGTTGTGCAGTTCGGACTCGTTCGGGTCGTTGGCGTTGGTGGACGTGTCGTGCTTGGAGACCACTGCGATGTCGTCCGGGGCGACGCCGAGCTTGGCGAGGTCACGAACCAGCTTGGAATCCTTGCCACCCATGCCGGCGGCGAGCGCGCCAAGTCCCGGAGCCGGGATGGAGGTGTGCGCGCCGTCCGCGTAGGAGTGGACGAATCCGACCACGCCGGCGACCGGCAGACCGAGCTTCAGCGCGATGTCGCCGCGGGTCAGCAGGATGGTGCCGCCGCCCTGGGACTCGACGAAGCCGCCGCGACGACGGTCGTTCGCACGGGAGAAGAAGCGCGCGTCGATGCCCTTGGCGTACATCTCCTCGGAATTGGCGGTGGCGTTCATGTTGCCGAAGCCGATCACGGATTCCACGCCGATGTCGTCGATCGCGCCGGTGACCACGAAGTCGGCCTTGCCCAGGGCGATCTTGTCGGCGCCCTCTTCCAGGGAAACCGCAGCGGTGGCGCAGGCGGAGACCGGCTGGATCATGTTGCCGTAGCCGCCGATGTAGGACTGCATCACGTGCGCCGCGACGACGTTCGGCAGGGCTTCCTGCAGGATGTCGGTCGGGATCTCGTGGTTGAGGAAGCGGTCGAGGTACAGCTTGCGCATGGAGGCCATGCCGCCGAAACCGGTTCCCTGGGTGGACGCGACCATGGACGGGTGCACCGCCTGCAGGATCTCCACTGGGGTGAAGCCCGCGGACAGGTAGGCGTCCACCGTGGTGACGATGTTCCACAGGGCGATCTTGTCGACATCGCCGACCATGGAGGCCGGAATGCCCCACTTGACCGGGTCGAAGCCCTTCGGGAACTGGCCGCCCACCGTGCGGGTCATCGCCGCGCGACGCGGCACGCGGATCATCGAACCGGCGTGGCGGGTGACGTTCCATTCACCGGATTCGGCGTCGGCCTCGAAACTGGTGTGCGCCTCGTCGAGCTTGACGTATTCCTCGGCGATCTCGCGGGTCGGGACGGAGAAGGTCACATCGTGGTCGAGGAACACTTCGGCTTCCTCTTCGTCGGCGCCATCCTTGTAGTCGCCGCCCATGCCCTCTTCGAACGGACGGATGCCGGAGCGGGCCACGACCTCGTCGTGGTAGCGTTCCGCGATGTCCTCCTCGGGCACGAGGTTGCCGTCGGTGTCGTACCAGCCCGGCTTCGGGCTGTCGTTCCAAGTCAGCAGGCCCATGTTCCAGGCCAGTTCGAGCACCGCGCCGGCGGAAAGGTCGACCTCGCCGTCGGAGTGGATGCCGAGCTCGGCCTCGAAGCGGGTGCGGCCGGAGCCCCACGGGCCCAGCTCGCCGATGGAGACGATGACGATCTCATCCTCGGGGCGTGCGGTGACGTTCCGCCAATCGTCGAGGTCCACCTTGGCCTGGCGCGGTGCGCGCGGGCTTGGCAGCGCCTTGATCAGCGTCTTGGCCGACGAAGCGTCCTGCTCGTCCGCGGATTCCTCCGCGTCCGTCTCAGCCTGGGCCTTGGCCGCGTCGGCCATGGCTTCGGCGCGCAGCGCCTTGATGTCGATCGGCTCGGAGCCGAGACCACCGGTCAGGTCGACGTTCAGCGGTGCCTTGACCGCCTTCGCACGCGCCTCCTTGGTGGAGAGGTTCAGCAGCTCGACCGCGATTTCGGCGGTGGAGTAGGTTTTCAGACCATGACGTTCCACGACTTCCACGAGCGGATCGTTGCCGCCCATCAGGCCGGTGCCACGCACCCATCCGATCTTCGGGTGGGCGAAGGTGACGCGGCTGGACCACACCTTTTCGGCGCGGGCGCGGTTGACGATCGCATCGAACGCGCTCTTCACCTCGCCGTAGGCACCGTCGCCGCCGAAGACGCCGCGGTTCGGAGAGCCCGGCAGCACGACATGCAGCCTGTGCTGCACATCGGTGTCGGCGCCGATCTTCGCCAGTCCGGCGATCGCGCGTTCGACGCCCCACAGCATCAGACGCGCCTGCGATTCGAACAGTTCGCCGGAGTCGGCGAGGCTGCCGTGCACCGGCGGGGCCGCGAACGGGAAGAACAGGCTCGGCTCATAGGCCGGCTTGAGAATCGTGGTGGTGGCGCCGGAGGTCTTCTTCTGCACGTTGCCGACCCAAGCCACCAACGCATCCACGTCACGGTAGCTGGAGAGGTTGGCGGGGACGAGCCACAGCTTGGCGTCGCCGGCCGCGTGCTCGCGGTAGGTCTGCTTGGCCCATGCCTTCACGCTCGGCTTGAAGCTGTGCGAGGTGGCGACGACGGTGGCACCGCCGGCGAGCAGGCCGTTGACGACCTGCGCGGCGATGGAGTTCGGCGCCACGCCGGTGACCACGGCGATGTCTCCGGCGAAGCGGCTCGCCTCGACGGACTGCGCCGCAGGCTCCTCGGCTTCGTCGGCCACGCGCCTGAACGCATCGGCAAGGACCGCGTCATCCGTCTTGCCCGCATACCATGCGGCCTCGTCGGCGATCGCCTTGCCAAGGCCGATGAAGCTGCCATTCAACGCCGAAGCGTCGGAACGGTAGTAGGCGCGCGCCAGGTCCTCACGCGCAGAGGCCCAACGGTCGTCGAACAGAATCGCCTTGCGTTCGTCGAAGCGCGGCTCGACCTGCTTCGGCCAATCGGAGCCGAGCTCGGCTTCGACGGCGGCGACCACGGCCGCGTTCTCATCGGCGACGTCATCGGCCACCGGAGCGGCGACGCCCAGCTGGTTCAGCACGAATCGAGCGGTGGAGGCGAGCACGCCGTCAGCACCGGTCACCTTGGCCGCGAACGCGTCCAAAGCGGCGGAATCGACGACCGCGCCGCCGGCGGCACCGCCGGCGCTCGGCAATGCGACGGCCACGCCCTTGTCGGATGCGACCTTCTGCACGGCGGCGTCGATCAACGCGTTCGCGGCGGCCGCGTTGGAAGCGGCGTCGGTGGGCAGCGACGCGAGGTCTCCGCCACGGGAGCTGGCACCCTCGCGGGTCTCCAGCACCAGAGCGGCCACCACGTGGGAGGCCCATCCTTCGCCCAGCTGCCACGTGTCGGTCACACGCTTGGTGATCTGGCCGAGCTTCACGCCGGCTGCGCCGAACAGTCCGCGGACGCGGTCGCGCACGATTTCGGAAAGCACCGGACCGAACGCCTTGTAATTCGGAGCGACCTTGTCGACAAGCGCGCTCAGCGCCTTGATGGTCGCTTCGGCGGCACCGTCCACGGAGGCGACGCCCAGCTCGGAGCTGATGTCCATGAGCAGCTGGTTGCGGCGGGACGACACGCCATTGGTCAGAGTGTCGGTGGTGTCGGATTCACCGATCTGGTCGGGACGCACCTTGGCGGAGTACGCCAGCAATGTGGCGATGGCGTCGGATGCCTTGAACGGGATATCCGCGACGGCGGCACCGGACGGAGCGCCCGCAGGAGCCTCCGGAACCGCGGGAGCCGCGGCGGTAACGGGTGCGGCCGGCTGAGTCGCGGCTGGAGCGGCTGCCGGTGCCTGCGTCGGGGCGGCGGATTGCGTCACGGATTCGTCGACGTCGTCCTCCGGCACCAACGAGTCGGAATCGGTCATGTACACGCGGCCCTCATCGCGGCCGACGTTGTACACGGTCACGTCGCGTCCCGCGAATTGCGGCAGACGCAGCGTCTTGGAGCCCAGGTTGGCCAGCGTCGGAGCGTTGCCAAGACCCACCTCGACGTATTCCTCGACGCCCAGACCGTTCTGCTCGGCGGAGCCGAACAGCAGCGCCTGCGTTTCGATCCAACGCACCGGGGAGGCGAACTGCCAGCTCAGCAGTTCGGTCAGCAGCAGACGTCCGAGCTTCTGATCGTCCTCGGCGTAGGAATCCCACACCTTCGGATCGTCCAGAGCGGCCTTGATGCGTTCGGAAGGCACGACTTCGAGGATCTTCGCCGCGAATTCCCTGGTCATTTCGAACGGTACCGCGACCAGGTTCGGGATGTAGCGTCCGACCAAGCGGCCACGGTAGTCGATGTGCTTCGGCAGCAGCGCGTCGAGCTTGTCGCGGAACTCCGGCACGCCCTTCCTCAGCAGCGTGGAGTGGAACGGCACGTCGATGCCCGGCACCAGCATGAACGCCGGCTTGCCACCGTATTCGGCGACACGGCGGGCGGCATCGGCCTTCAGCGCCTTGAGACCGGCGATGGTGCCGGCCACGGCGTACTGCTGTCCGGCCAGGTTGTAGTTGACGATCTGCAGGAATTCGCCGGATGCCTTCGCAACGGATTCGACGTATTCGCGCACGCCGTCATCGCCCACGCCGAACTGGTTGGGGCGCAGCGCGCCCATGCGGTAGTTGGAGCGGCCGTTGGCGTCACGCGGAATCAGATGGTGCATGGTGGAACCGCGGTGGAACACGAGTTCGATCACGGTTTCCAACGGAATCACGCCGGCGAAGGAGCTCAGCGCGTTGTATTCGCCCAGCGAGTGGCCGGCGAAGTACGCGGGCCAGATGTCGGCGCCGGCCTCGCGCAGACGCGCGGTCTGGGCGAAGGCCACGGTGGCGAGCGCCACCTGGGTGAATTGGGTGAGGTTGAGCAGGCCGTCCGGGTGGCGGTAGGTGACGCCGTTGGCGGTGAGCTCCTTCGGATTGTCGCGCACGACGGCGAGGATCGAGAATCCGAGCTTTTCGCGGGTCACCTTGTCGGCGCGCCGCCATACGTCGCGGGCGGCCGGGGACTTGGCGCGTTCGTCGAGCACCATGCCCTGCTTCT
>ERZ808246.1426-NODE-1426-length-17215-cov-4.850524_pt1 | contig 17215 bp, 16 predicted proteins | sample MGYA00521083_ERZ808246 | MGnify/ENA primary metagenome ERZ808246 (study PRJEB31516, sample SAMN03275577) | gut metagenome | biome: mammalia-associated habitat; material: feces | host: Papio cynocephalus | place: Kenya | collected 2012-07-07 ... | reverse complement strand
GGAAAATAATTTTTCTGTTTCAAATCATCATTTTCCGTTTCGTTCTCGCAGCCCATAGCGCGGCACAAAACAGCGGCAAATTCTGCTCTTGTTATTTCATCATCCTCGTGCAAATTCCCGTCAGGATAACCGACAATTATGCCGTTTTGATTTAGAATACCTATTTCATAAGTTTTTGAGAGTTCCTTGCTGTCATTAGGGGTTATTAAACTTTCATTCTTATCTACCACCGGCAGGCTATACCATTGTGTTATATCAGATTGGGACAGGCAATCTAAAACATCACTTTCCCGAACATAATATATTTTATCTTGCACACTCAGACCATCATCAGATGAGTAAATATATTTATTATCATTTGAAATCAGTTCAATATATATATTACTATCATTATCTTTCTTTTCAGATATTGGCAGGTCTAAAAACAACTGATAAAACTTCTTTATTTTTGATATATCCTTGCATGTTACAGTTTCTTTGGTATTAGTATTATTTAATTTTTCAACTTTAAGATACTGAAAATCAGAGTATTCCGACTCACCCAAAACATTATTTACAATCAATGTTTCAGAATTCTCTTTATGTGCAACATCTGCCACCGGATATCCCGGACCACTGGCTTTATTTTCAGCCCAATGCAAATTCATGTTTTCGACGATCTTATCTACATCCTGTAAATCAATGTAATACGATATATCCTGATTGGACAAACCCTTTGTGGAGGAATATATTGTAACTGTTCCTAATGCCGCATCACGCCATAAATCAATTTTAATATTTCCCTCATCCTTATTTGTTGTTAATTTTAAGTTATAAAGCTCTTTCAAAAAATCCGATATTTCTTCTTTTTCTTTGATAGTTATTTGCTCTGTATAACCTTTAAAATTACGCGCCATATATAATGTTCTAATATCATCAATGCTATACTTTTCAATTATTTGTCCAACGCATATTTCAGTTGAATTTCCATCGATATTTTTTGCATATGTCAATACACCATTTGATATCATAAAGCAAAAAACCAATATTATTGCAATTATTTTTTTCGTTGTACTCACTTCCTCACTTTATAGAAATTACGTAGTTCGGTTTAACATATTTAATATATGATAGTCCGCATCACAAGCTTTAACCCTCAATTTGCTTTTCACTTGAACCGCTAATATGACTAATATGGATTACTGAAATACCTCCAATATGCGTTATTTCAGTAATAACATATTGTTTACAGTTATATTATATCATTTAAAATGTTCTATCAACAAATCTACAATATCTTTGTCCCAATTCGGATCAAGAATATCCTTGACATCACTTATCAGAATAAGCCCGTCCGAATAGAACACTTCCTTGCCGATTGCTTCGGTACACGCCCGCAATGGAAGGAATGTCCTGTCATTTCTGACTATTGGAGCAACATCAAGTTTTGTTACTTCGCCATTAATCATAATTTCCGGATTTCCTATCGTAAGTGATATTGTTCTGTCCTCAAAAGTAATATTAACCGTTTGAGTTTCCGGTATCCACTCAACATCTCCGCCATAATTTTCACTGATAAATCTGACCGGAACATATGACCGATCATTTTCAACAAATACTTTGACATTTGCATTTTCTGTATCTATTTGCTTTTCAACATCATTTACAAATGCCTTGCTGCTGCCTACATACAAAGCCGTATATTGCAACTCTGAGGCAAATGTTGTCATTGGCAAAACAAAGCACAGTAGCATGATTGATAATAAAAAACGTTTCATATATATGCCTCCTTGTCATTTTAACATTTTCTTAAAAATGTCCCTTTCCTGCGTTGAGAAATCATCATAGCTTGATAAATACTTAATATTCTCTTTATCAACTTTTTGGTTGCTATATATCTTATTTCCGTATTCATCTTGCGTATACTCTCCTGTTGTTTTAAGGATAGATTGATCCACAAAAATTTTACAAATATTATTTTCGTCTACGATTGCATATCCATCCTTTGACCTAACATATAATTTTTCTTCCACGATTTTATATGAAGATATGTTTTTTAGCAAAATATAGTTTTCTTTATCAGCAACGCTGACATATTCCAAATTGTTACCTGACTTATGGTGATTGATTTGAAAGCTCAAATCGCCCCAGCTAATTTTGTTAAAATCATCTCCCACTTCCAGGGAACGCTCATAGTCTAATTGACTTTCAATTTTACTCCAAAAATGATTAAGCAAAATATGTCTGTTCAAACACACCAACAATCCAATTAAAATCATCCCAAAAACAATCAGCCAAAATACTCTATTCTTTTTCATATACTCACCTCGCTGTATAAAAATCAACAGTTACTTTATATGGATTAATGGCATTTAAAAACTGCGAAATAACTGCAGCGTCATTTGCAAGCGTTCCTATTCCTGCTTGCGTTGACCAACCTCCATTATCATTCATAAAAGATTGTATTTCCGTAAAGTCATATGTGTCAGTTAATGTAGCATGCACAATCCACTTTCCGTTTTTCTGTTTATAACCACTAACATATATGCTTGATTTATGAATTGAATAATATAAGTCACCCGTCTTGAATGGATCCGTATCTAAATATCCTTCAACTTTTCCATTCCAAGAAGACTTTATTTTTTTATCTAAAGCTGTTAAATAAGCCGAATCATGGTTAACGAGGTATGCGATTCTTGAATCATTCCCTCGCCATATATCACTCGGATTATCTTCCAGGGAATGTTCAAGCATCCATGCTGATGTTAAATACCCCCACTTTTCTCTCAAAAGATGTTGGGCACCATATCGCCAGAATGACCTTTGAACATTTTTCTGCATTGCATCCGTTGCCCTATATTTAGCCATTTCTGCTTCTTGCTGAGCGTTAAAAACATCCCTTATAAAATCAGTAAACCAATTTGTTCCGTAAGGATCTACACGATTATTGGGATTGTTATCACAATAAACATACCAATTGTAATTATCTTTTGCAGGATCCTCATTAATAAATCTGCCTGTTTTCGGATCATACATTCTTGCTCTCAAATACACCAATCCACTTTCGCTGTCGGTATATTCGCCTCTGTAACCAAATGGGTTATATACGGTATTTTCTTCGGATTGATTTCCGTATGCGTCAAAAATATAACTTGCAACTGTATTTCCGGCATTATCAGCAAGAATTGACACATCACCATGTCCGTTATAGAAATAATAAATATTATCATCGTTCTTGATTATTTCAAGACCTCTGAAATACTTATTAACTCCGTCAGCTGTGATTTCTTCAATAACATTCGCATTATCATACACAAAATTCGTTGTATTTCCTGCAACCGTCTTTGATGCTCTAATTCCGTCAGGTGCATATGTATAGCTTGAAATCACACCGTTTGTATCAACACCCACAAGCTGATTATAGCAGTTATACTCATAAAGCGCAACATTTTCATTTGAATTTTGAGAAACGGTATAATCACCGGTTACATTCTCGCCAAACGGCTTATTTGTCATAACCGCTTTGCTTATCTGATTACCGTTTTTATCATAAAACATAGCCGTTGTCTTTGTTTCACTGCCTGTTTTTTCAACGCTCTTTGTCAGACGGTTATTAAGGTCATAGGTATAACTCGTTGTGCTGTTTCCCGATGTCATACTTTTGCGGTTTCCGAAATCATCAAAGGAATATTCGGTGTCGTTCTCCTTTGACAGTCTGTTCATTCCGTCATATTCATAAACTGTTAATGTGCCGTTGCTTGTTTTGGTCTTTTGATTACCGCTCAGGTAGTAGGTGTACTGCTCATTCAGCTTATCGCCCGTTGTCTGCGATGTCAGCAGATTTGCGATGTTATATGTATAATTCGTGGTTTCGCCGCCGCTTACCGTCTGGGTTCTGTTATTTTTATTGTCATAAGAATATGACGCAATAACAGTGCCGTTTTCGCTCACGCTTATCAATCTGTTCAGCTTATCATAAACATAACTTTGACTTATTTCGGCTTGTCCGTTCCGTGTAAGCATAAATGTCAGACGGTTTCCATTTGAGTCATAAGTGAAAGACTTAATAGTTCCCGCTGCCGTATCGGTTTCACTTACCGGCAAGCCTTTATCGTTATAGACATAGCTGATTGTTGTCGTGCTGTTTTGTGCAGAGGTGATTTGTCCTGTCATACCGTATGTTTTTGTTTCTGCATTTGCCCCATCCGACAACGACTTTGTTTTAAGATTATTCAAACCATCATAACCGTAAACAAAGCTCTGACCGTTTCTGTCTGTTGATGACATAACAAGTCCCGTTGCCTTATCATATACATTTGATTCGGTCTGACCGAGTGCGTCTGTTGTTTCTGTTACACGTCCAAGTGCATCATAGCTGTATTTTGTAACGGCATACTCATTGTCATCACCAACGCTTACATCATCAAGTCCGTTAATTGTAATCGGGCTTGAAAGACCGGTATATACTCTTAAAAGATTACCCTTTTTATCATAATAGTTTTGCACATAGCTATGTTTTTCACCGTCAAATGATTTTGTCATAACAAGACGATTGCGGTTATCATAGGTATATTCAACCTCATTATAGCGTTCCTCTTCACCTGCCGCATTGGTATTTACACGTTCCTTGATAAGATTGTCATTTTTATCATACCACATCTTTTTGACAGCATAATAAACCGTTCCATCCTTGTCCTCAATCGGTGATTTTTGCTCGATAAGCCTGCCCTGAGAATCGTATTTATATTCCGAAGCGTAACCGTTTTGGTCATATTCCTTAACTTTCCGGCCAAATGAGTCATATTCGGTTCTTGTCGAATTTCCGAGAACATTGGTTTCTTTAACCGACTTATCCATATAGTTATACTCAAAGGACGATGTTGCGCTTTCAGTCCAGCCCTCACTGTTTGCTCTCGCAGATTTTACCGTCAAAACATTGCCTTGATAATCATTTGTATAGGTTTCATAATCCGCCCCGTTCTCAGTTTTTATCTTGCTGCCAAATTTATCCGTATATTCACTTGTAACCACAGACGGCGTGCTTGAATCCCCTACAACGGTAGTTGTTTTTTTCTGATAATCGGCTGTAACTTCATAGGAATACGTTTCCTTATAAATCAGCGTATTATCCTTATCAAATACTTCTTTGGAAATCGGACGCTGCATAGTATCGTATGCGTATTTTGTTATACTGTGCGGCTTTTGATTGCCGTCCTCGTCAGTTTCTTCCGAATACAAAACCTCGGTCGCAAGATTTCCGAATGCGTCATAATATCGAGTGTTATAGTCGACACCTAATGAATAATATCGTATTCCTTCAACTTCTCTTGCATTTGTATAATATATCTGTGAGCGATTATTTAATTCATCGGTTTCTCTGGTATACCAAGTTTTGTAAAGATAGCTTTTTGTACTGCCATCAGGATTGGTTATATTCATAACTCTATTTACTTCATCATAAGTATAACTTGTTGTATTACCGTTTCCGTCTGTTTGCGTGATAGGATTTCCCCAATAATCATATGTTGCTGATACTGTAATATTTTCAGAATTGTTATCATTGCCGACAACATTCTTCTTTGTCTCCGAAAGCAGATTAGCGCCGTTCTGATATATGTATTCGGTTTCAAGGTAATCAGCAAGGTTATCTGCGTATTCCTTTTGGTTTATAATATTTCCATAGGAGTCATGAGCATATTGAATTTTATTTTTCAGTATATTATTCTCGTACAGATTAACATATTCAATGCTTTTGCCGTTTGATGTAGGAATATATTCAAGCTTTATTTCCCTGTTTGCCGATTGCTTATATGTCCGACTTATCGGGAAATGGTAATTTGCATCATAAGTATATGTAATCGCTCTATCTGCTGCACCGTTTGGTGTTTCAGTCAACATATCTGCATAATTTCCGGTGTCGTATGTGTATACCTTTGAAGTAGTCATATAATCGGAAGCATTAGCCGTTGAATAATTTTTCTGATTGACAGAAGTTAAGAGCTTCGTAGTATTATCATAACCGTAATCTGTTATCATCTTATGATCGCTGCCCTCATCGGTAAGTTTTGACAGCAATATAGTCTTATCACGGCTTTCGCCTATATATGAGTATTTAAAAATATCATAAGAAGTTTTGCCCGCCGCTAAATTTCCATCATCAACACGCACCGCATAATTATAGTTTGATCCGATTCTGTCATCGCGTCTATAACTAATATATCCGTCATATTCACCCACATTATAAATATCATACTTATATGTTTTTTTATTGATACTATAACTCGTGTTTTCGTAACTTGTCATTGATTCTTCACGATACCCATACGCTTTTCCAAACATCATAGAGCCGCTTGGCGTACAGTTTTTAATGAATGGTGCATAATCAAAGTAATATGACTTATACCCGCTTTTTGTAACACTGCTGACTAACGCATATACATTATGAATGCCGTTAAATTCCTCAAAATTGTCATCATCTACAATCGAATTTCCCTTTGATGAATCTCTGACATCATAGTATTCATTATAGAACGCATCATTTCTGGTCATAAATGAAAATTTAGTTTTTAGGAATGTATAGTTATATCTCGTTCTTCTTCCCAACGGATCATACACATTTTTCAAAATCCATTCGTCGCCCTCTAAATTTTTACATTCCGTTTTTCCCATAATACCAATCTCAGAATTGCTTAGTTTATCTAAATAGTATTCGTACACTCGACTGTCTTCGGAATCATTCGGATTTGTAATTGTCATTTTTAATGTTATATCACCGGTTGTTTCACTTGTTTGCGTGAAAACAACATTTCTTCCGACAGAATCCACGATTTTTGTGATATACGGATATGATTTGTTCTTTCCCCATACATTTTGGTAGACTTCTGTATCACAATAGAATTTTATTTGATTTCCGTATCTGTCTTCCTGATATAAAAGCCTACCGTCATTCCCGAAATAATGTTTTGTGCCGTTCTTCTCAGTAACAAGATATTTACTGCGTATACCATCATGCGTTACACTTGTATCAGATGTCAGCTTTATATCATTCAGCGGATAACCGGAAAGGTGGTTTTCGCCGCCATCTCTGCTAAGATCAATAAGATAGGTTCCTTTACTTCCAAAATGGAGATATTCATATGTATCGTCATAACCATATCGTGTTTCAACATAAGGAAAATCAAATTCCCAACCAATGCCGAGCTTTGAATATCTTTCATTTGCCGTATCGTCAAGCAGTCCGTCTGCATATCGGGTTACTGTTTCTGTTGTGTCAACTTCCACTACAGAAAAACTATAGTAATCAATATCATAATTAACGGTATTATCATATGGAAACGAAGCTTTTATCTCATATGATACCGAATTTACATAGTCAACAACTTCCTGCGCTTCATCTCTGTCTTTAAACAGTTTTGATTTCGCCGGTAATTCTTGATATTCATATTCGTATTTATCTGAGTTTTTTACCATCCAAACATCGTTTTTACTGTCAAGATACGTCATAAAATCAGGAGTCAGACAAATATCATCGTATGGCGTTGAATTCCACGAACTGTTAGTATAAAACTTGTAAACACGTTTACTTCCCTTAACCATATAATATGTTACAGGCTGTTCCACATCGATTTCTTTCAAATATGCTTCGAAAAGAGCAGCATTTTGTGAGTTATAACTTCTGGAAATATTCAAATCAAACCCACCGGCTCCGGGAAGCGTAACATCAGTAACTTTTATATGTGTACTTCCCGTAGCGGGATCCACATATGCTTCCTGTGAATCTGTATTTTCGGATGAGTTTATTCCGCCGTTATACACCGATTGCGGATAATAGAGGTTATTATATTCATCAACTTCCTGCTGTGTCATTGCATATACGGATGAGCCGCCTAAAACCATTATAATCATCAACGACACAAACAGTATAATCTTATGTTTTTTCATAGTCGCCTTTCTTTCTACTCGGTGTCGGTATTGCTTCTATTAACTTTATCATTTATTTTATCTGTTGACACATTTTCATTTATGACCGAATCAACATCTTTGCCCATCTTAACTTGATAAACCATATCAGCAAAAGTGCGGTTGGATATTGCAACTGTATCTTTTAATCTGCACGCAGCAAAAAAGTCAGTTATACCTGCATCCGATGCCGCTTTCAATTCTTCATCGGTAATTCCTGAAGCTGCTTTCCTAAACTCCATCCACCCTCTTTTTTCATTACGCGCAAAAGATAATATATCGCTAATGTCCATATCCGGTGAAAGTTCCTTCATTTTTTCGGTATATTGTGTTGCTGTAATTTTGCCGAAAGTATAGTCGGCCGCTGTCTGAAGTTCAGCATTTTTGCGCGCCGTTTCTTCTTTTATTAAATCGTTTATTGTTTTACCGTTCTTCTTAGCTTCCCATGTTACTGCAATATCCATCTGAGCATTTCCCGAACGTCTTGCAAAGTCATAGCATTCGTCATCCGTCATACCGGATTTTTTCATTTCATTATATACATCATCGGGTATTTCTTTTTTATAGCGTCTGATATTGGTTTTAAAACTATCTAAATTAACCCCGTAATACTCTGCTGTCTTTTCCCAGCTACCTAACTCATCATGTTTTTGATAAATGAGTATCGGCATATTTTCTCCGCCCAAAGCCATTATTGATACAGCTCCGCACGCATCTTCAATACTTCTTCCCATCTCTACTTCTTCATTCACTGATTTCGGATAGAGTTCCTTCGCCGAAGCCGAAACCGCTGTTATTCCCAAGGCTACCGTTACAATTCCCATAATTGACATTATTTTTTTCTTCATTTTGATATCCTCCGTTTTTATTGAATTTCATATATTATTTCTTCCCCTGATACCTCAGAAAGTGCTCTGAATTTCACAATATTATTGATTCCGGTATTTCTGCCTTCAGGCAAGTCAAAATTAAATATTATTTTGCCGTTTTGAGTATCAATGCTTTGAATCATAATTCCTGTATTCTCTATTTTTCCGGGAGTAAGTTCTTTTTCGTAAGTAAGTCCACACAGGTCAACAACTTCAAATTTTTGTGGATTAAACTTTATTATATGATCCGCCTCACTATTGTTTCCGATTACATTTTCCGAATTCATATACAGCTTAAACTCTTGTCCGTCATTTGCAGATATAACCACTGTTTTCTCTCTCAAATACGGCTCAATATCCTTTACTGTTTTTGATTTACCAAGAGGTCTGATTGTGCTCATATTTTCCCAAACCATCATCTTTACACAGCACTCCTCTTTGCCCGTTTCAGGCAAAATCATAGCTATGTTGCCGTTTCCTACAGTATCGGCGTTTACTGTAAGTGGGGTGGATATAACATGCTGTAAAACTCCATTTTTATATAGTGCAGAAATTATATTTACGGTCTGAACTGTATTTGTTCCATTGCTTACCGAATACAAAATATTCATATTTTCATTCGATACCGTGTATGTAACATCATATGCTATATCTGAAACATTTGTCATATTATCGACTTCCTGAGTTGAGCTTTTAGATGGCTCAGCATCGGTTGATATTTCATCTGCATCTTTTCCTGTACTTGCTGTGCCAGACTTAACCGGAACAATATAAATTGCTTCATTCTCCATTGTATCCCAATCCAAAATCAATGCAAATTGTATTTCCGAAAAGTCAAGATTTATCCAGCGGCCATTATCATAGTCCTTTAATTTTCCGGTAAATACTGTTGTTCTTGTATCACCTTGCTGTTTTATGACATTAACTTCAAGATTTGAATTATCAATCTCGCCGATTAAATTCTTTTCTTCAACGGTAACTTCTCCGTTTTCCATCTTCGCCTTGTATGTAATCGTATTCGTTTCAGCAAATGCAGTACTGTACAACAATCCAAAAATTGCACAAATTGCAATTACTTTTTTAAACTTACTCATCTGTACCTCTCCTGTCTATTTAAATATGAATATAATTATAAAAAAACACAGATAGCAAGCAGTCATTTCTGACCGCTGATTCTATCTGTGTCTCAAAATACAAGTTCTTTCATAATATCATCCTCCAACTCAAATTCAACTCCCTATATTTCATTACCACCTTTACACATTCTTTATTATAATTATATCACATTTTTTCATTTCTTTCAATATGTCTGGTAGATTTTGTGCATTTTCTCCCAGATGCACAAAATCAGGGCCTATGCATTTTGCATAAGCCCCAAATTAGGATTATATTTCTTTTAATCTATTTTCAACCATTTCTTTAGTCCACTCCTCCGGCACTTCAAACCAGCGATAAAATTTTTCTTGTTCTGCTATGTTATTTTTATAGACAACATTTACAAGTTCAACAAGAACAACTTTATGTCCATTTTGCATTATCTCTTCAATATCATCAAATGCAAAACTCCAATATTGCCCTTTGCCACACTGCTTATCAAGTATTTTTTCCACAAGTTCAATCTGATTATCTGAATTAAGGCAAAAATATTTACCCGTTATTATTTCGAGATAAGTCTGCGGGGTAAGTATTCCGTCATACATAATTGTGTTTTCAGCCATTTATAATCCCACCTCCGGATTCATCATATAAATTATACTTTGAATAACAAAATACTCCAGTGTAGTTTTATCATTCAGTTCTTTAATCAATATCGGGTGTTCATCTATATCCTGCATACAAAATTCAGTTAATTTCCGCATTCTCAATTTATTATTTTCACCTTTTCTCATATCGTACTTGCCAAATATGTACGATATCATCGCTTCAACTTTTTCTTTCAAATGATTCATCTCCTTAATTATAGGGGATAGAACTTTTCGCTCCATCCCCTGATTTCGTCATAAATTCTTTGTTATGCCGTATAGACAGCCGAGTCTTTTATCCCAATCAATGTTGTCTTTAAATAATGACTTTGTGGCTTGCTGTAACTGAAATACCGCTATACGCCTGTCCGCAGGAATGATTACATTTTTTATATCCCATGCATACGGAACATTAAAACAAAGCATCATACATTCACCAGCAATCATTTTATGCGGCATGTCATCATAAAACATAAACAGTCCCTGTAAATCGAGATATAACTTTCCATAAACCATATCATTCCCTATTCCGGATTTCGCACCTTCTATAAACAAATCGTTTATTTCATATGAATTTAGGGCTGCGCTGCAAAGTTCCTGAAGCGTTTTTACATCAGTATTCACTTCGAGCTCATTGCAAAGAAAAGCAAAATGTTCATCTGTTATGTCGTTATTCTTTATTTCATGTACTATTTCATCATCAAGGTTTATTCTATACATATCACAAAAATAACGTATTGTTTTTAAGACATCAAAGTCCTCACGATAAAACAATGCCCCTTGATTATAAACTCCGCAATATTCAGACATTATTTACTCCTCCTTCTCTGTTATTCTAACCGCTTGTTATAGCAGTTAAGTTCTCGTTTTACCTCTTTAATGATCATTTCAATTTCTTCCGGTTGAATTTTCCCGTTTTTCGAGCCGTGATATTTATTTATTATGGATTTGACCTCATCTTTAAAATAAAATTCATCATATTCTTCAAAATCAAGAATAGATTTTTCCTGATTTATCAGAAGCTCCGCATCATCTGCTGCCGTACAATTAGAGCAGCCGTATTTTGCACACTGATCATTACAATCACAGGTTGTAATTTCCATTCCCGGCATTGCATCACACATAAAATATACTTCAAACATTCGTCTTAATGTCCATCGTACATCATTTGCGTGGCAATAATCAAGCAGACCAATGATTTTCTTTTTTTCTAAATCGCTGAATTTATATTTTTCATCTGCACGTTTCAGCATTTCCTCGTATTTATTCATTATTTTGTCTCCTTTGTTCTTCAAATATAATTTCTTTGGTATAATCTTCAGAATTTTTATCATTCCATATCAGTACTCTCAGTTCGCCACCTTCAACCGGCTTCTCAAAAAGAATACGTGGCCGAGAAGTATAACCAGCATTATCCAAATCGGATATAAATTCAACATCTATCCCCGGATACTCAGGATCCAGCGACTCGGTAGCAACAAGATATCCGCCTTGAATTTTGACAACGATTTTTTGTGAATCAATCCGCTCATCAGCTTTTACCGAATATTTTTGCAAGCATCTGATAAATTGTACTTTTAATTTGTTAAGCATCTTTCTTTTCTCCTTCCTTTTCTGATGTTAAGTCAATATTATTATCTTTGGATTTACCCATAAAATCAAACATAATATTACTCAGTTTTATGTCATCATCACATATTTGATTTGTTAAGGACATCGGTTCTTTCCATAGCCAACCATTCAATACATAAATCGGCGTATAAAACCTTGTGTATTCTTCATTTCTTAAGCTATCTCCATGAACAACAACTGCCGGTACCCCAATAGTGATCACCGTGATTATTGCCTTCAATTAACACCGCATCTCCTGTGGCAATGAGTTTTTTTCTCATATCATCATTTTGAAATTTACTTTTAAGACAAGCATACATAACTGAATCTTTAATTTCTTCCCAATCAGGACGAAGCTCCAGTCGTCTGCCCATTCTCTTTGCACAACCGGGCGAACCCTTTGTAAAACTTAGGCGTTTGTCAGTATCCAATGTTTTAGCTGCCTGGAAAGCATGCTCGACACTCGGATACGTCAGTCCTTCAAACTCTATCGTGCATTTTTCGAAATTCGACAGAAACGAATATTCACCCCTAAATGAATTAATTTCATTTAAGACGCAATTACTCACTGTTGTTTCATCACCGTAAATTTCTCCGCCGCAGACAGCACAATATGCTCCCAGCTCTTCGTCTTTCCAGAAAGTTTTTATTACTGAGTCAGGAAATTTCTCCGGTGTAAACGTAGCCAATTCAACATCATCACTGTCTACACCATATTTTTTTGCAAGCTTATCTTCTATCGGCGATATATCAAACGTATCATCCTCATTTCCGCTATCGGCACAATAAAACACCTCTTCGTCAATCTTATAGTATTCTCTGTTAATAAGAGCAACATCACGCCATCGATATTTCCTGGAATTACATTCGCAGATTTTCATTTTATCTCCACACTTCCTTTCATTTGTTCAAAATATGTCTTAATCCGTTCAGCCAGCAGAGTATTTCGTTTCGTACTGTCATTTTTATGAATGGCAGCCATCAACGCTCTTTTTTCACCAATCAGAATGACCTTCTTTTTTGCTCGCGTTATAGCAGTATAAATCAGGTTTCTTTTGAGCATTATGTAATGGCTCATCATTATAGGAATTATAACGGTACTGTATTCGCTTCCCTGTGATTTGTGTATGGTCGTTGCATAAGCAAGATCAATAATATCAAGCTCCCGTTCGTGATAATCAGCTCTGACGCCATCAGTAAATTCAATAATTGCGTGTTTAAGCTCATCTTCATCTAAATATATAGATTTTATAAAACCAACATCGCCGTTATTTATACCATTGACATTTTTAAGCTGTATAACCCTGTCATTGAGCCTGAGCTTGTTTCCATCACAGAACAGTTCATTTTTCTCACCGACAAACGGATTTACCATTTCTCTTATGACTTCATTGATGTTTTTTACACTCGTTTCACCTCTTGAGCGAAACGGTGCAAGAATCTGCACGTTGTCAATTCCATTGTCATCCACTTCGCGCATATAACAATGCTTTAATATTTCAAGTGCCTCAACATCTGTATCGGCATTAATGAAATTAAAATCGCTTCCATACAGAAGCTTACTGCCGTTGTTCCTGATTTCTTCGGCATTAAGTGCAATCCTGCTTGTCCCCTTCTGACGAAAAACCGTGTCAAGCCTTGTTACCGCCACACATTCCGACCGCAGTATATCAAAAAATACATTGCCGGCTCCCACTGACGGGAGCTGCTCCGCATCACCGACGAATACAATTTTAGATTCCCGTCTGACGCTTTTTAAGAGCTTATATGCAATACTTAAATCAACCATTGACATCTCATCTATAATGACAAGACCTTCGGCGATTTCAAATTCTGCATCCGAGTTGTCACTGCGAAGTCCAAGTGCCGAATGTATCGTTCTTGCACCAGGCATACCGCTGCTTTCAGCCATACGCTTCGCAGCTTTTCCGGTAGGTGCTGCAAGCAAAATATCAGCTTTTCCGGTTAATGTCTTATATACGTCAATAATGACCTTTAAAACCGTTGTCTTTCCGGTTCCCGGTCCTCCGGTAATAACCGACAGATTGTTTTTAAAGCACATTTTTACTGCTTCGCTCTGTGCATCCGTCAGCACTATTCCCAATCTTCTCTGAGCATCGTCAACAATCGAATCAAGGTTCGGATATTGAACAGCTTTCGCCAGAGCCCGTTCTGAAATATTTTTTGCAAGCTCAACTTCTGCATTAAACATATACGGAAGATATATCATTCCGTTATTGTTTATCAGCGTCTTGGCTCTGATCAGTTCAATAATGCACTCTCTGATTTCATCATGTGTAACAGATATATTTTTTAAATCATCATTCAGGAGTTCATAACACCTGTATCTTAATTCCTGTTGCTCCATATAGACATGCCCTTCGCTCTTAACTTCGGTCATTATATACTTTGCCGCTGCCTTAATCCGCATTTTATCGTTCGGTTTGCATTTGATCTTTTTTGCGATAGCGTCTACAGTTTTGAAACCGAAGCCTGAAATATCGCAAAGCTCAAAAGGGTGTTCATTAAGAACTTCCATAGATTTATTTCCAAATCAAGCTCGTTAAGCACGATATTTGCAAGTAGCGGTGAAATAATCCCACCTTGCGGGGTTCCCTTTTCAGGAAAACCAACATCTGCCACTTCAGCTTTTAACATGACCGATATGATTTTTATTAACTTCTTATCTCTAATGCCTAAAGCCCACATTTGTTTCAGAAGTTTTCCATGATTTACATTATCAAAGAAACCTTTGATATCTAAGTCAATGACATAATGCAAATCCATAGTTTGTACTCTGAGATACATTTGTGCCAGTGCATTTTCAGCACTACGGTTTGGTCTGAAGCCATTGTTTCTTTCAAAGAATTTTGCCTCAAATATTGGTTCTAATACTTGCAGTAGACACTGCTGAATTAGTCTGTCCAATATGGTAGGTATTCCAAGACTTCTTGTTTTACCGTTGCTTTTCGGTATTTCAACTCTCTTAACGCTTTGAGGTCTGTAAAAGTTGAATTTCTTTTTGACTAATGAAATTAGTACACTTTCATCTAAGTCTGCAAGATTCCAAATATTTCTTCCATCTGTACCGGGTGTGCGACTTCCTTTGTTCTTTTTGAGATTTCTGTATGCTAATCGTATATTTTCATCTGCACAAACAATATCCATAAGATTTGTAAATATACAGTCGTTTTTACTCTTTTCATACAGTGTATCCTGAACTTTTTGAAAGTCGTAATACTCGGCGTGACGGAGTTTTGCCATTTTCTTTGCCTTTATTTTCTGTTCCATAGTCGGCATCACCTCCGAAATTTCTTTCATCGGATTAAGCCTTTCTTAGTCATACTCGAACCTATGAAAATATTCTGAGAACAGTTATACAACTACTTAAGGTTGGCTAGTGGCTGTTCCTCCACTCTCATTACAAGAGCTTCAATGGTCGTGCCACCACTCTCAGTTGGATAAAGATAGGTTATATCTTGCGACTTTCCCTCTCAACGCTTCTCAGGCAGTAGAGCCTCCCCGTTCCAACCTTTCTACGTTCCGATATCCTTAGCTTTACATATATACTTTTAGGTGCTTTCTATAAGCCTGTATGCTTGATAGTGCCAGTTACACTATAAGGTATTTCATAAATGCAAGTCTTACTTTACCTCACATACCCCATCAATTGACGGGTGCAGCATTTCTACTGCCTTCATGGTCTAGACCCGTACATTCGAAAGTTCGTCAGTGGCTTGTCAGTTCCACATTCTCACCATGAGTATTTTATAGCCCCCGGCATATAGGCAACATCATCCGCCTCCGGACAATTTTCCACAGCAACTTAAGTCCTGTTTGGGTTGCTTTCTGCCGACTTCCGCAAGCTCTCATACGATTAACAATCTACTTTGTTAACCGCAGGTCGCAGTATTAGGATGGCGTTTCAGGGCGTTACCCCGTCATTCCACCAATCAGGATGTCAGTTCTCCTAACAAGAAAACTTTACGTTCTTTTATTAGTGCCTAAGCTTTTCACTTAGGAACGTATCGCACTGCATTCTAAAATTCCGGTACGTCCATCGTCATCGGTTACAAAACGGTCAACATCCGCCCTCATAAACGGATACAACGGATGAGAAAACATTTTTTTGACTTCATACACTTTCAATCCTGTTTTCTTTGCAAACACCTTTGCAACCAAATCCTCAAGTACATGTCCCATTTCTTTTTGCAGCCAATTATTATCTTCGCTTTCTCTGAGAGGTTTAATACCAAGTTTATCGTAATACAAATCACGGTTACATCGGAAGTGCGACACTCCGTAAATAATTGAGACATCGGAACCACCGATGCCTCCTCTGCGATAATCAAGCCATTCCTCCTCTGTCAAGCCACCTGTTTCAACCACAACATTAGGCTTATAACTACCTCTCGGCATAACTCATACCCCCTTACCATTTAATCTCTCCGGGAATATCATAGTCCTGCCATTTCACATTCAAAGCTCTTGATACGGTTTCTTCCATTTGCGTGATTCTGATACCGCTTTCGCCGGCGCACTGCATAAGAAATATTACTTCTGCAATTCCGTAATAAATATCGTGTGCACTGCAAAAACCGCTGCTGTGCATAGCATTAAATTTTTCGAGCGCAGGTACACCGTATTTCTTCGGTATTCCGATTTTAGACATTACGCCCACCATAGCATTTGACGGATTTTTCACCGTAACCGCAATCAAGTCCTTGAGTTTTCCTATTGCCAGATCATACTGAGAATAAAGCATTGACAGTTTTTTCTCAAAATCTCGCATAGACGCACCGTTCTTATGTTCCAGCTTTAACGGATTACCCAGCGGGATATTTCTGCCGTCCGCAATAAGTGTCGGATATAAATTTGCTCCGCTGATGCCAACGTCTGAGCTTGTAAGTCTTACAGATGCTTTTAAATCTCTGCATTTTACAGAATGCATTGCAAGCAAATCCTTATATGTCTTAATATTACTTTATAATTCTATTAAAATAATTTGCAGCATATTAAGTATCGAGTCTTTCTTTCTACAAATGACGCTATATG
>ERZ808246.1424-NODE-1424-length-17220-cov-3.130382_pt1 | contig 17220 bp, 24 predicted proteins | sample MGYA00521083_ERZ808246 | MGnify/ENA primary metagenome ERZ808246 (study PRJEB31516, sample SAMN03275577) | gut metagenome | biome: mammalia-associated habitat; material: feces | host: Papio cynocephalus | place: Kenya | collected 2012-07-07 ... | reverse complement strand
TCAGCCGAACCCTTAAAGTATGAAACGCTCGCAATATCTTCATCAGCAGAAAAGGAAGGCTTATTATATTCCCTTGTGCTGTGAAGGAAAAATTACAGAAAAGGAATGCGCCAGAAAGCTTGGAATGTCCGAATACGGAGTTACGCTACTCAAGCGCCGGTACAGAAAAAAAGGCGGTCTTGCCTTTGTGAACGGCCACAAAAACCAAGTTCCGGCAAATAAAAAGTACGTGCATTCATTCTGCGAGCATATTGTAAAAATCTACTATAATGACTGGTCGGACTGCCCGATTTCAACTTTCCACGAGGCACTAAAAGAATTCTATAGCATTGAAGTTTCCTACAATTCTCTTCTGAAAATAATGCGAGATTCTGGAATAAAACCGCCACGGTCCTGGAACACAAAGGAAAAGAAGGAGCATAAAAGCCGCAAGGAACGAAAGCACGCGGGCGAGCTTGTACAGATGGACGCTTCCACGCACGACTGGTTTATGAACGGCACTCTTGTTTCTCTGCACGGCGGAATTGACGACGCGACGCATACGGTTACGGGGCTTTATTTCTGTCTGAATGAGTGCCGGCTCGGCTACAACGAGGTTCTGCGTCAGACTTGGACAAAGTTCGGAATTCCGCAGGCATATTACATAGACCGTCATTCATCTTTTGTATCCTCTAAAAGAAAAAAAGGGCGCACTTTTACGGAGCGTCTGGAACTCTCAAAGAATGAAAGCACGCATTTTAACGACCTCTGCCGCGAGCTGGATATTGAAGTTGTCCTTGCTCTTTCCGCGCAGGGCAAAGGCCGGATTGAGCGGCTCTGGCAGACGCTTCAAGGCCAGCTTCCTTTTATTTTCCGCTTCCTGAAAATCAGCACAATCCAAGCCGCAAACAGCTTCATTGAATCGTGGCTTGGTTCATTCAATAAAAGGTTTTCAATAAAGCCGCAGGATTCGCAGAACCTCTTCCGCCCGCTTCCTCGTGGCTTCAATCTGGATTACAAGCTGTCGTTAAAATTCACCTGCCGCACGGATTCAATGGGATATTTCACGTTCCACGACTGCGACTTCCGGCTTTCCACTCCGAACCGTGCGTTCAGGCATTTTGAGCTGTGCCTTTCCGAGCAGCTCGGACTTCGCGCATATATGAACGGCGGCTGGTATGCGGTCACGCTTGCAGAAAAATACCTACAGGATTTGGTCTATGACACAATGCCGATTGTAGAAAAAGACCTTGTGAACCGCTATCTTCTAAGCAATCTTCATTCAGACTACGCCTGATTTTCTTGTTTTTCCGTTGCCTGCTGTTTTTGAATTTCCGCCAGTTTTTCCTGAACTTTTCTGCTCTTAAAAATAAAATGCTTGTAAAGGAAGTTGAATTTTCTTGAGACCTTTTTTATCCTTTTTGTTCCTGAATAAACCTCAACGGAGCAAAGCGCAGGATGAAAATCTCTCAAAGTTGAAATCTTATAGCTGCCTGTCTCGAAAACATCAGTTGTTCCGTCCGCAAGTTCTGCTTTAACTATCATATAACTAACCTCTGTGGTTATAGTCGTTTGTTAGTTACACGCCGTCTGGCAAAATCACAATGAACGCCCATTCGCACGGCTTAAATAATCATACTCACACTTTCACTCCTGAAGGTACAGTGAGTAATCATAGCCATAGTTTTAGCTGGTCAGGAAGGCATCGGCACGGAATTTATCAAAAGGACACCCCTAATTTGCAATCTTCATCTTTTCCTTTTCCAGTAATTAATGCAGATTCCCATATTAATGCTTATGCCAACGCTAGCGAAATTAATAATTATAATCCTGGAGGCACAAGAGCTTTAGCATACTCTAATTACGAAACAATTACAGTAGAAGGAACGACAAATTCTAGTGCACCAAGCTTCATTGGCTCAAAAAAAACAACAGAAGGTAATAATACAAACACTACAAGCACCACTAGCACAGGGTCATTTATTGGAAGTTCAGGAACAACTGGAACTAGTGGAAGTAGTACAGCCTTTTCTATCATGCCACCATATGTTGTTAAGTATTGCTTTGAGCGTACAGCATAATTTAAGAAGTTCTTTCAAAACAGTATTTTACTACATAAGGTGGTAAAATACTGAATGCTGTTCCTGAGCCTGATGTATCTGTAGTGCCTGAACTACCTGAAAATGAGCCTGTTGATGTTACAGAAGTTGTATTATCTGTATTACCTTCTGTTGTTCTTTTTGAGCCTGAGAATGAACTTGATACAATTCCTCCTGCAGTTATGGTGTGAGTGTGTGAAATGTCTAGCGCGTAATAAACTCTAAAAGAACCCCCTTTTGTTCCTGCTGTAGACCCTGAAGTGCCTATAAAGTGTATAAAACCTGTCGGGGTTTGTGTACCTCCAGCATTTACATAAAAAGTCGCCGCTTTATTTTTATCCATATCACTTGATGTCACAGGAAGCCCTGAAAAACTTGATGACACCGTACCGCTAGGCGTGAACGTGTGCGAGTGTCCGTTCAGTCCGTGCGAATGGGCGTTCATTGTGATTTTGCCAGACGGCGTGAAGGTGTGAGAATGGCTCGGCATATTTTCTTTTGTAAGTTTTACAGTCGCCGCTCCGCCTGTAGCCTCCGCCTTGTATGTGCTTCCTGCCGCAAGAACGAACTTGTCTGTTATCTGTTTCCACGTGCCGCCTCCGAATGTGACCGCCGGATTCTCGTTTTTTGAGGTCCAGTACAGCGAGCCGACCGGGTGCGCCGCTAAAACAGCCTCCGCCTTGATCTTGTTAAGGACAGAAAGAAGCTGCCCCGCCGCGTTTATATCCGGGGTTACAGACCTTGACTCAAGAACCGCGTTGATTTCCTGTTCAACGCTCTTCACGCCTGTGTTCAGGGCGGTCACTCCCTTTGTCGCTCCGTTCAGGAACCAGTTCAGCCATTCCGCCGGCAATACATCGCTAGGAATGAATCCGGCCGCATATTTCGCGTCGTTCGGCTGTGATTTCTGCCCCGCGTTCGCAAATTCTGGATAGTTTTCAAATTCTTGTGTCGGTGTCATATATGCCTCTCTTTTATAGTCTTTCAGTTTGTCCCTGCGGTTATGATTACCTGAGGGCTTGTGGCGAGCCGGTAAAAAAGCTGGGTAAGAATCCACACGTTCTTGTATCCGATGTTCCTCTCAAAGTCCACTGTTATATCCCTGTTTTCGTCCCAGCCTATCGTGTACTGCGAGTCTATCAGCTTCGCTATCTGGTCAACCGCATACAGGGTGATTCCGTACCGTTTTATGTACGCCACCTTGTCAAGGAAGTTTCTGTATAGTCCCAAGTCCATATAGTCGCTCGCGGTCTTTTTTGTGGAGCTGAACCGTCCGCCTACCTCCGAGCCGACTTCTGCAAGGCCGTTCTGCAGGTCCTGGTACTGCGGAAGCTCTGAAAGGATAAGAACGTTCTCCTGCGAGAATCCGACCGGCACAAGCGGACGCGGATAGCCGATTATGCAGCCTATGCTTTCCAGCTCCGTCTCCTGCGCCGTGAGTATCGACAGCTTGTAAAGATAATCCTCGATTATGTCCGCGTTTTTCAGACGCTCGTCCATTGCCGCAAGAACCGCGTTCACGACAGGACCGTTCATCTGCTTGGGAAGGTATGGGCTTTGCTTTATCATGTCAGTGTCTCCACGGTTATTGTGTCGTCGCTCACTCGCGGTATCGAGTTCACGGAGGTTTCAATAAGGTTCACCCAGGTTTCACCGTCCCTGCTCACCTGCGTGTATGCCACCTCTGTGTATGTGCAGTCCGCGAACGGAGCGGATGTAAGCAGGCTTGTGATGTTCTGCCCGATAATCCAGGACGCGCTTGCGGCGATAAGGTCGCGTTTTATCTGGTTCTCTATCTGGCTTCCGCTCTCGCCGGTCTTGGCGATGAACACCTTTACAAAAACAATCTCATTTTCCGCTTTGTCGTATTTTACCGGGATTGTCTGTCCGCTTCCTGATATGTAGTTCTGGCTGTACGCGGTCTTTGCGATTCCCGGCACGCTTGCCTTGTTTGTTATGTTTACCACATTCTCTATGCTCGTGTCGAAAGCTGTTACAGCTCCGGCTGGAATTGTTACAGGGCCTACATCAATCGCAGTGAATCCGACAGAGGCAGTGCTTCCTGCGCTCACAGTCTTTTCTGAATCCGACTTGAACGTCATTCCGTCATACAAAAAAGAAGTTCCTTTGGGAACAGCCGCATTGCCGCTCCCGGCTGTAACAAGCACTTCTACAGTCGTCCGGCTTCCTGTGTCGCTTGCGCCCGGAGCGTTCTGTGTCGGCGCGTTCATGTATCTTGCGTATGTCTCCGCTATCCTGTCGCTCTCGCCGTTTATGACCACGTATGCGGTTCTCGGCTGGAGTTCGATTCCGCCCGCAAGCGTCAGAGTTCCGCTCGTGTTGTAGTTGAAGAACACGCGAGCATGGTTCACGCCTGTAAGCTCCTCAAGCGCAATCTTCACGCCGTCGAGAGAGTATGGGATTGTGTTTCCCTTTATTATCCTTTGTCGAAGGCTCGCCGTTGTTTCCGCGTTGTTTCCCGGAATGCTAGACACATTGTTCACAACGCCTGCGAGGTTCGGTATCTGCGTCTCGAACGCTGTTATCTCGCCTTTTAGCACGACGATTGCGCCGATAGTGTCGCATACGGTCGCTATGTTCTGCGTTGTTCCCGGCTGGAGTATTATCTGTGTCTGGACAATGAAATTCACATTCTTGAACGGCGCTTTTGTTCCGGCAGGAATGACGCAGACGTTCTCCGCGTCCGCCGTTACCGTGAGCGTCAGGGTGGAGTAGCTTCCTGTGTTTCTTGTTATCGCCGCAATCGGCAGAAGGTTCTCTATCTGCTGGTCGTCGCACGCCTCAACGTTAAGGCTGTTGATTCCTGCGTTCAGCTTCTCATCGTTCTTTTCAAGACGGCTTGCACCTGCCAGTATCTGAAGATAAAGCGCGCTTGCGAAACTTTGCGACAGCTTCACTATGTCTCCGTTCTCGTCTGTCACATTGTTCGCCTCAAGAAGCGCGTTTATTTCCTCCATCCACGCCGTCGCGTGTTCCTGTGTTGTCTGCGGCAGCCATTCCGTGTCATCTATCTTGAATCCCATTTTTTAAAGCTCCTTTGTAACCGTGAGCGTCAGCCTGTCATCTTCCAGCTGGTACTCCGGCCTGAATTCGTCCTTTCCCGCATTGCTTAGCGACTGCCGTATCTGCGCGTCAAGCTCTCCGAACGAGATTTCTCCTGTAAGGTAGCCTGTCCATTCAACGCCCACGTCCGGCAGCTCCGGCACGGTGTTCTTTTCGATGAAGCACGCAAGGATTGCGCCCTGTATGTCCTCTTTCTCGTCTGTCAGAATCGGAACAATTCCGCTTTCAACCTTTAAATCCCACACAGGAAAGGTTGCGGTTTTCTCCTGGATTCTCATCTCTATGTCCATTGTTATCAGCCTCCCTTTCCGTGCTTCACCTTGTCGCTCTCTATGTTGCTGAAATTCTCTTTATTCACAATTGTGGCAAGGACTGCGGTTATTCCGGCCTTGTATGCCGCGCCTCCGTCCATTGCCCCTGTCGGCGCGTTCTGGAGCGCGTTTATGATTGTGTCCACTCTCTGTGTAAGAAATCCCAGCTGCTTTGTAAGCTCCGGCGCGATTACAACTCCGCCGTTGTCGTTTCCGTCAAGCTCAAGCGTGCTGTCCGTCTTTATAGTCATTTTTCCGTTTTCAACCAGAATCTTGACCTTCGCCTCGTTGCTGAACACGCAGAGCGGTATAGCCTTTAGTGTCGCCCTTGAGTAATGAACAAAAGCCTTCGGAGCTTCCGCCTGCTTCACGCTGCCTGCTTCCGGCACATAGCTTTTAAGCCCCAGAAGAAGCACCTTGTCGCCGGCCTTGTAGTCCCACTGAACGCAAAATCCTGCGCCGCATAAAGTCAGGACCTCCACATTGCTGGTCACCGTTTCCGGCAGCTCCGTTCCGTCTGTAAGGACAGGCTTCGCCGCGTGCGTCACGTTCACGGTCTTGTCGCCGTTCACCTTGTTTATGTAGCCGTAGTCAACGATATAGAAGCTGTTTAGTATTGATGTTATCAGGTCCCTTTCTGAAAGGTTCTGCGCGTTCAGTATGTCCGTCATTTATTTCTCCGTTTTGCCTATGCTCTCTTTTAGAATTCCTGTTATGCTCATCTCGTTCTGGTCGCCGTTGGTTGCAAAACTGAACTGTACGCTCGTAACGTATGCGCTGGAGAACGGGCTTAGTCCCATTGTTGTCTGATAAAAATTCGTTGGATATGTTACAAAATCACCCGGTCTTACCGCGGGATTCCAGGGAGCTATAAGGCTCACCTGGCCGCCGGAGAACTGCGGAGCTTGTATCAGGGCTTTTAGTGTGTGGTTCATCACAGTTGCCGGCTGCTGTTTTTCCGGGAACACTTTCAGAAACTGCTTGTCGACTGTTATGTTCACGTCGGGGAAGCATTTTTTCAGCTCGTTTACCGCCTGTCTTGCCGTTCCGTTCACCTCAAGGGGAGCGGCGCACGTGCTCTGCGCTATTCCTGAATCTATCTGCGCCTCGTTGAATCCAAGAGCCTTTGTAATCTCCGCCACCGCGTTTCTAAGCGTGAAATTTTTTGCGAGCTTCAGGTCTATTGTCTTGTTGAGCCATGCGTCAAAGTTCGCCACCGTGCAGTAGATCACCGTAACCTTGTCGGGTCCGGGTGTCTCCGTGTACACATTCACGACGCTTCCCTCTATGGTCTTGCTCATCGTGTCCGCATATCCCGCGCTTATCTCAACTGTATGGTAGCCCGACAGAATGTCGTCCGTATAAAGGTTCGTGATTCTTATCTCAAGGTCGCACACCTGGTCCTTGCCGGTCAGGGTTCCTGTAATCTCAATGTCCGGCTTCATTCCTTTTCTGGGTGTCTTTATCACAAGCTGCTTTGAGCTGCCCCGGAATGTTATATCGATGCATTTGTTGAAATTTTCCATGCGTCATTCCCACGTTATTATGTAAAGGCTTGTAAGAAAAAGAGAGCTTCTTGCTATTTCCGGCAGCTCCGTGACGAACACGATTCCGTAGTCAAGGAATCCCGACCAGCTTATGACGTTCGGCTCAACTCCGACTATGCGCGTCTCTCCGCTCGGAAGCGTGCACCAGCAGTTCCAGCGTCCGTTGAAATATCTGAATGTGAATTTAAATAGCCCGTCCGGGTGCATTGTGGAGAAGCTGAAATTGTCGCTTGTTTCCGTGTTCGGCCATTCGACCTGATTCAAGGATGATATGTTCCGCATACTTATATAGTCTTTTGGCGGAAAATCGTGTTATAATTGTAAAGATGAGGTTTACAATGAAAAAACTAGTGTTCTTGTTTTTGTGCTTTTTTGCAACAGAATTATTTGCTCAAAGCGAATTTTTAAAACGTTCTTTAGGTTATAGAGATACTTACTGGGGAGAGCCGTTCGAGCAGGTTTTCGCAGAAAAAAATCATCTGTATCTGAATTCTTCGTTAAATGATTTTGAAAAGAAATTTTTAATAGAAAACGACCTGATGATGAGCGAAAGTTCCAAGGTCTATTATTATTTTCGTGATAACAAGCTTTCCTCTATTGCCTATGAGATTTCATACTCAGAAGAAACAGAGGAGCGTCTGCTGTCAAAATTTAATCAGAAAAAGGAAGTTTGCAATGCTAAAGTTATTATCAAGGAAAACCCTGAAACTGATAAGGAAAAAGCAATAAAGGAAAATTTTTCTGATGCTCTAAAAGGTGAATGCTTCAGCTGTCTTTTGGCTGAGGACGCTTTCGTGTGTGAGCTTAGGGCAGGAAAAGGTTCTCTTATCGGGGAATTTTTTACTAATGAATCCGGGCAAACTGAATCTTCTGTCAGAATATACAAAATATACATAAATGACATGACCGTCTGTTACGTTTTATCTAATATTATTGAAAACAAAATTGATGTCATTTATACAGAGCGTTATGAGGAAAAGTTTTAGAAAATTCTTAAAAAACTGACAATACCATCTTTTGCCTTTGATAAGAATGATTGACTAAAATCTACCGTGCTTGCTGTTGTTATTCCCTTGTCCTCGATTGTGTTCTTCGCCTCGGACAATGCCTCCAAGTCTGTCTTGTCGCTGATTGTCGCCTTTAGCTCCACAATCTCCTTGAGCGTCATTGAGAACGGCTTCTTGTTCTTGCATTCACTCTTCGTGTCTATGCTCAGCGACTGAATGACACAGTTCTTGTAGATCATCTGGTCAACGTCCTTGAATATGATTCTTGAGCCGTTCTTGTATGCTTTTCTTAGAAAGAATACATTCATCATTACAATCGGCGTGAAGAGGTTTGTCGGCTCTGCCAGAGGGTCGCCCGGAATCCAGCCGCTCATCTGCCACGTCCATGCGCCCGGCGACACGTTGTCGTTGAGGTATGACTTCACTCCGCTTCCCGGAACAATGACCGCACGCTCCGACACTTCCGCCTGTCCTGTCTGCGTGATTGTCTCAACTTCAAGCGATATTGCCCATGCCGGTTTTTTGGATATAAGCATTTCAACGGCTCTCTGCGAGCCTAGCTTAAGCGCATATGAAAGATCCATTTTTTTTACCTCTTTATCTTGTTCCCGGCATAAGCTGCATTATTCTTGCCGCGTTCTTCAGGTTGTTCTGCAGTGCCGCCGCAGTTCCCTTGTACGCTTCCGCCCTTACAGCCTGTGGTGTTGCGTTTCCTCCGTTTACCGTGAACGACTGGTTTATCACATAGCTTGCAGGCGCGCTCATGCTGTTGTTTGTCGTCATTCCGCGTGGAATGAATGCGCTTGCCATGTCCTCCACATTCTTCGCCGCGAACACCCAGTCGTCCGGGCTTATTCCTATGGTTCTTCCGTCCGGGCGGATAATTCCGTCGTTGATGTATGCCGGAAACACTTTCTTGCCGCCCGCCTTGTTCACAAGCTCCTGCGTTTCAGGTGAGTAGTCCTCGAAGTTCTTTCTCTTGACAATTCCGAATATTCCACGATCCGCTTCCTTGTTGAGGGCATCAGCTGCAGCAAATATATTGATTCTTTTTTCTTTGAAGCCGCCATAGTCTTGACCCGACAGCAACGAGCCTAAAAAATCGCCTGTTGCCATGACACCGTCTCCAGCGCTTTTAAAGAAATCTTTCCAGTCGCCGCTAAAAAGTGCATTAAGGGCTTCCGCTAAACTTTTAATCTGGTCTACCGCAGCCAGAACTATGTTTCCTCCAAGAAATTTGAGAAACTCCCCGAGGTTCTTCATTGCGTCCTGGAACGCCTCGCTTGTGATTGCTTTCTTGAAATTCTCCATTGCGGATGTCAGCTTTTCGTCAATTCCAAGATTCTTTGAAAATTCCTTTATCTTCGGCAGAATCTCTCCTATAAGGCTTTTTCCGCCCATGAAATACACCATAAGGTCTTCCAGTACAAGAAAAAGACCGCCTGCCATAAGACCTCGGCTAAGTCCACCAAGCGCGAGCTTCAAAAGATTAAGGCCGCTTATCATAGACTTCAATCCGCCCGCGAATTGCATCAGCTTCATCGCTCCGAATCCCACGCCCAGCTTTATAATCACCTTGTCAAGCCCGCCGAACCTGTCTATCAGCTTCTCCACAAAAGGCGCGACTTTCCCGACTGCTCCGGCTATGGCGTTGAACACAGAGCCTGCGCCTTTCGCCAGTCCTGTGATTCCTCTCTGGATTGCGTCCCGGTTTGTCATAAGGTAGGTCTTTATTCTCCGCGCAAGGGGCGTAAGCTGTGCCGCTATGTCGCTTCCTATGAGCTGTGCTATGCTTTTTCCGGCTTCCTTTATGCTGTTGAACTCGCCTGCGAATATGGCGGCTTCCTTTCTGTTCTTCTCCGTCATAAAATTCAGGGACTGCGCCTCTTTGAGCTGCTGCTCAAGCGTCTTTCCAGAAAGCTTAAGGCTGTCGTAATACTCGCGCCCTGCCTGTCCCAAAATGTCGCCCACAAGCGTTGCCGCCAGCTTCTGGTCATCCATGCTGTCAGCCCGGCTGAACACGGCTTTCATCCTGTCCTCCGCGTCCATGTCCGCAAAGTCGCCGTAGCCTATGCCCATAAGCCCCAGGTTCTTAGCAAGATTCATATCCACCGTGCCGGTCTTCAGGTGCTGCATTTTATTCTCGATTCCTGCCATTGCGCCTATAAGACCGTTCGCGCTTGCTCCTGCGATGTTTGCGGCGGTTTTCCATTTTGACAGCGCGTCTGTTGACACGCCTATCGACCTTGCGGCTTTAAGTTCCGACTGCGCCACGTTCCCGGCAATCTTCGCGGCTCCCACAAGGGCGGCTCCTACTGCCGTGAATCCTGCGACAAGCCTTTTCCCGGACTGCTCAAGTTTCGCCAGCTCCTGCCGTCCGCTCTCAAAGCTCGCCTTGTCGACAACCGCCTTTACTGAATAGAAAAATCCGCCGCTACTCTGGCTCATTGTATATCTCCTGAATCCTGTTCTTAGCCCTCATGCAAAGCAGTCCGTCGCACATGTCGTCAAGGTCGACGGGCTGTCTTGCGTACTCGCCGCAGAAATTGTAGTAAAGCCAAAGAAAGCCGTTGCTCATAAACCGCTTCACGGCGTTTCTCGCCCTTACTCCTTTGATGTCCGCGTTTCCGCCTTCGCCGGGGCTGGTGTTGAAGGCCGCAGAGATTTTTTTAGCACATATCCGTAGACTGTGTCGGCAATCGCCCACAGAGCCAGCGGCTCCTTCCTGAAAAGGTCGAAGCCCTCTATGCTGTCCTCCGCGTTCGAGAGCCTGAATTTCTCGACATCTCCGTTCGGGCATTTCACCTTCACGTTCTTCCCGGCTATGCAGATACGCATAAGTCGGACTTTCCCCTCAAAGCTGGAATCCTGTATAACACGGCAGATTTCCATTACGCTCACGGTGTTCAGTCCGTCCTCTATCTCAATCTCGAACTGGTCAAGATAAGCCGTGTCGCCCTGCGCCGCATTGCTTATCTTCTCCAGCCCCTCGTCATATACCTTTCTTGTAAGTCTCAACGCTTCCATTTCTCATTCCTTTGCAAAAAAAAATCACGATTCGCTGTCAGGCGTGTACTCGCCGTAGTTCCATACAACCGCATAGTCCGGCGCGTCGTTTCCCTGTATGATACGGTTCGGGCAGCTCTTGACAGTGCACGATGTGTAGGTGTCGCCGCTTGTCGCTCCGTTGATTTCCTGCGTGATTCGGATAGTTCCGCCCACAGAATCCCCAACGCGCTTGAGGAATTTCGCGATTTTCACCATGTCGTCGTCGCCGTTTGTCGCCGTCACATTGAACGTGAGGCTTCCCGACTTGTTGTTGTTCGTTATGGTGATTGTGTTTCCGTTCGCAAGCGCGATGACCTTCGAGTTGTCCATAAGCTGCTGGTCCTGCACCATCTGCCCCTCCAGCTTGAAGCCTCCGATTGTCGTAGGTGTTCCGCCGTTCCACAGAGGGTGGGTGAGCGTCACCGTGAACTGTCCTGCCGCTATTACTGTATGATTGCTCATTTTTCTTCCTCCTTATTTTGACGGCTGGGTGACATACAAAGTTCCGTAGACCGTCACGCTCCGGAGCTTGTCGATATAGGTCGCCTCCCATGCGTTCGGCACAATGATTGCGTCCGCGCTCTTTGCAAGGTCGGAGAACACGGGGGCTGTAATCTTGAAGTCCGCAAGCCGTCCGAAGTTCAGGAAGTCCTTCACGACATCGGAGAGAATCAGAAGAATCGCCTGGTACTGCTCATTGTTCCTGAACTTGTTGCGCTTGGTTATGAAGTTCGCCGTGCGGATCTTGCACATATACTCAATGTAGCTTTTCACCCACTGCGCGCCCACGACATTTCCCTGCAAGGTCATAGAGCCTTCTGTAACCACATTCTCCGTGCCGTCGCCCACGTATGTGTTGTATCCGATTTTCTGCTCGTCAAGCGCGGCTTTCTGCGTCGCGTCAAGGTTTGTTGGATTTCCGTCCGCATCGTCCGCTCCGCTTGCGCCTATTGTGCTGAACGCAAGCATATCGATGTCGTTTCCTACAGGTGTTCCTGTCGCGTTGATCTGCGCGAGTGTTGCACCGAGCTGCGCAAGTGCCGCGTTGATTGTGGCGTCCGGGTTGTACACGACCCTCGCGTCCGCTGCGGCGCCTTTAAGCGCGGAGAGAAGCGGGCTTTCCTTTTTTAAGGTCTGGCCGTCAGATGTCCCTACCCATAGCTGTGAGTAGAGCGGGTCGGCCTTGCAAAGCCTTGCCAATTGTACCTGCAAGGTGTTATAGTCGCCTGAATCCGCAAGTCCGAATTTAAAGTAGGCGTAGTATTTATACGCCTCATAGACCTTTTCAATCGGAGCCGTGGCAGGAACTGTCTCTGTCTTAGTTCCGCTGTCTCCGTCCGGCACTTCCTTTGTCGTGTCGACGTCATAGATTGCAACCGCAATCTTTGCCGCAAGCGCGGATGTGAAGAATGGAACAAGCCACGTCTTAAGAAGCCCGCCGGTCAGGGCTTCGTAGTTTGAAGAGCCAAGCTCAATCTTCTGTCCTGCCGCAGGGCTTTCCACCGCCGGCAGATATTCCGCCGCCTTTGCCAAAGGCATAAAAATAATAGCCTTTGTATAATTTTCTCCTGACACAGGCTCAATCACAGTCTCAATAGGAAACTGCACATTAACCTGCGCTATAGAGCCGTCAAATGCCGCCATTTATATTTCCTCCTATGTCTATAGTCATTAATGGCTTCTGGTCTGTGTCTATCAGGTCGTACCAGATTATCTGGACGTTCGGAACGTTCCAAGCCAGAACCGTGTTGTTTCCGTCCTGAAAAAAAACGGAGGATACAGCGTTGAAGTCGCTTAGCATTACCGCTCCGCGTATCTTTTTAAGCTGTTCCTTTACATCCGCCCTTAATGGCCAGAACGCCACGCTGTATGCCAGCTGCTCGCTGTCAGGACCTACGAACTGAAGTTCAATGCTCGCTATTTTCATTACCGCCGCGCTTTCCGTTCCGTCCTTCTCCTCAACGTAAAAAGGGGCGGTGCGCGGATTGTTGCTCTTGATTCTGTATGAGCACCAGTTCGCTATGTTCGCCTTTTCCCTCTGCGGATTCCACCAGTTCCCTTGTTTAGGCACAACGTGGCTCTCGTCAACAGAAAGAATTTCCGCCAAGATTCCACGCAGCGTTGTCTGATTCAGTTGCATTGTTTCCCACCACCTTTTCAAGTGAATAGCGGAAAAATCCGCCCTCAAAGCTCCAGTCGTTTCCGCCTGTCAGCCGGAACACCGAGCCGTCTTTTCTGATGAATTTTCCATCAAGGTTTCCTGCGGAAGTCCATAGTTCGCAGTTGTTTCCCTGCACAAGGTTTCCGTTTCCGTCCTTTAACCTGCTTCCGCCTGTGTTCTGGAATACGCCGATAACGGAAATCTCCGGGCCTTCCACAATATCCCAGCCGCCGTTTATCCGCGGTGTCATGTCATAGACAGCCACATTCCGCTGCTGCTCGGCGAATCCCAGAAGCATATCGCCGTAGATTCCTGCCATTATTTCTTGCCCTCCACGACAAACTCAAGCGAGTTGATAAGGTCTCCACCGTCAATAAGAGGCGTGTCGCTTCCCTTGAACTCTATTGTGCTTCTGCTGTTCGGGACGTTGGTCTTGTAGTAATCGCTCCGTACAAACTTCTGCACGGCTCCCACAGCCTTTGTCCCCAGTTTCGCCCAGTTCGCCTGTCCTTTCCTTGCGTTGGCGGTCTGTCTTTCAGCCTCTTTCAGGAGCTCCTCTTTTTCAGAGAGAAGCCCCTCCTCGATGAACGGACGCGGCGGAATATTCGCGCTTCCGAACGTCAGAATCTTCGCAAGCTCCGCGGTCTCAATCGCAGGCTCATTCTGGGGGTCGTCCCTGCCGTCAATTCCCGTGTACTTTCCGCGCCTTTTCTCGTTCGGCTTCTCTGTATCCGCCTTGTGGAGCGTCGGCACGTGCTGCCGTCCTGCCAGGAACCCGACCAGAACCTCCGTGTCAATGTCCGCCACGAAGTTCTGGATTTCCTTGGGGCTGGCGGTCTTTATGCACTCGACCTTCACATCAAGCATAGATACCGAGCCTTTCGGGCGCGCCCTGGATCATTATCAAGGCTTTCTGTCCGAACACATTTGAGTTGAGCTGCTTTATTCCCTCCTGCGCGTCCATTCCCTCGAACGACAGGGAGGTGCCGCCTATGCTCTTCGAGCTTACAGCCATTCCGCCGTTCCCAAGAACCCCGGTCGCGCTCTGCGGCTTGGTGTCCAGAAGATACCACGCCACAAGAAGGTTCATGCAGAGCGTGCGCTTCTGCTCCCTTATTTCCGCAGAAAGGACACCCCACAGGCTCAATACTCCGCTGAACATGACAGAAACAAGTCCGTATGCCGAGTTTATCTCGTCATCTGTAAGAGTGGGAAAATTCCCGGCGAACATGAAAGTGTTTCTTGTCATACCATTTCCTTATTCAGCCTTTTCAAGCTCTTCAATCAGGGCTGCCTTCTTCTGTGCCGGGTTTATGCCCTTTGCCTTCGCCGCCTCCTGGAGCTCCTTGTATTCCATTGCGCCCCAGTCCTTTTCAGGGTTTTCAGAGCCGGCTTCATTCTGTTCATTTTCATTGCCGGTACCGACATTTGTGTCGGTCGCGGCGTTCTGTTCTTCCGGTTTCTCAATTTCGGCGAGGCGTGCTTTTAATGCCTCGTTCTCCGCTCGCAGCCTTTCAGCCTCGCTTCTCGCCGTGTTTATCTGCTCGCTCGCAGGCACGTAGCTTGCCGGGATTTTGTTCAGCACCCGGTACTTCTTGCCGTTCACAAGCTCGCGGAACAGCGGCTCTGAATTCTGGAGCTTCTCAAGCTCCGCGTCCGATACCTCCGTGATGTTCCGCATATCGCCCTGCGCAAGGCGCGCCGGCACTGTCTTTCCGATTGACGAGAACGTTACAGGATACTGGTAGAAACTCTGGATATATTTGCTCATTTCTTTTTTTCCTCTTTGCAAAATAATCAAGGACAGTTTTTAACGCTGCCCTTGTTCCGTTTTTCTATGCCTTCACGCCGAAGCCTGAATAGCACTTGACCGCCTGTCCGACCGGCGCGAATACTCCGGCGAACCTGCGGAGAACCGCGTGCTGCTGGTCGTAGCTGTTCGGATATACAGGGTAGGTGAAGTTCTCCAAAGGAACACCAAGAAGAAGCAGGTCCTGTTTCTCGTCGTCTGTTCCCGCTCCGATTTCCGGCGCTGTGATTACCAGCTTGTCCGAGCCAGAGTTGTCGAACTCGTTTCCTGCTGAAAGGAACGGGTCGGCGAAGAATTCCACCTTGGGTTTTGAGCCGTTCTTTGTCACGCCTGCCTCGAAGTTCTCCTCAAAAATCTTCAGAGGCGACTTAGGCTCGTAGTTGTTGCTGTAAGGTGTCGAGGTGAGCACGTTGTATGCTTCCGGCGACATTGCCACGCGCACAACATCAAACTTGTTCTTGCTTGCGCCCATGAAGTCGGTGATAGCCTTTGCGAGCGCCTGGTACATTGTGTAGCCCTTGTTTGTGTCCGCCGTGTCCGCAAGGATTTCATTCAGCGTCTTTCCGCTCCATGATGCAAGACCGTTCACGTCAAGAAGCCCGATTGTGTTCGTGTCCTCGTTTCCGTAGTAGGTCAGGTAGTCTGTAATCATGTCGATTACGTACTGCGCGTACCGCTGCTTTTCCGCCATAAGGGAGCCTGCGAACGGAGAGCCGTTGTCGCCCTTTGCCCTTTCCATTTCCTCAACAGTGAAGTTGAAGAACACCTTGATGTTGATGATAGGCGCGCTCATGATTCCTGACTGCACGTTCACATTCTGCTTCATGTTAGCCGCGACAATTCCGCTCTCGCCAATCAAGCCCCAGCCGCTGTAGGCCGCAAGCTGGAGGTTCTGGACTTCTCCCCACGGATTTGTTCCGCCGAGCCTTTTTACAAGGTCGCGCGCGTGGCTGTACAAAAGCGGCTGCTTGAACAGTTCCGGGAAGTACGAGGCGTTCCAGGGCGAGATTGTCTGCATTGAGATAAGCTCGCCTGAATCGCCTACGAAGCTCTGGATTCCGCTCTTTGAGCATACGACATCGTATTTTCCTGTGCGGATGTTGAACTGCGGCTTCATGTTGACCGCAGCCGGGTTCTTCTTATAAAGAGCCTCAATCTCCGCGCTGTTTCCGATTACTGAGCCGAGCACCGCATGGTCGCCCACATAAATCGGGCTGTTCACCGCGCTTGCAGGCACTCCGTATTCCGGGTCGCTTGCGCGTCCAATCTGCAATGTGGCGTCGCGGAGCAGGTCGCTGGCCTTTCCGTTTGCCGACACAAGGCGGTTTGCGATTTTCCCCACCTTTTTAAATTCCGAAGAGCAGTTAATTCTCATCTGTCTTTTTCTCCTTTATTCCAAATAGAGCAGCGCGCCCTGTTCTGTTACGCTGCGCACGCTTGCGCCTGCAAGGACTTCATAGCCTTCGCCTGCTTCCGCGCTCGAAGCGATGAACTCGATTGCGCCGGTCGCTGTGCTGCAAACAACCTTGCACCCGATTTTCGGGTCGATTGCGCCTGTTCCGTTCTTTGTCCAGCCCTCAAGCCACACAAAGCCGTGGTTTACAGCTGCGCATGGGAAACCTGCAAGGTAGCGGTCCGGGTGAGCCGGAGCGTTCTGCGCCACGGCGTCGTCGAATACAACAATGCCGCGCACGATGTCCGTGCTTACCGCATGACCTGCCTTGAAGATTTCCGGGCTGTCCGGGTCTGACGAGCATACAACGCCGAATTTAAGGCCGTCTGTCAGGCTGTCATCCACGATTCCGCCGAGCTTAAGGTAGCCCTCCTGGAGCGGCATTGCCTGCGCGTTCAGCTTGAGCTGTCCTTTAAATCCGATTTTCAATGAAAGATTTGAATCCATTTCTATCTTCCTCCCTGTTTGATTCTTGCGAACATCGCGCCTATGCTTCCCTCGCTTGGAGCGCCGCCGTTCATTGTCACAGGAATATGCGGAGCGTGGTCTGTCACTGTCTCCGTCTCTTCCTCTTCTTTTTCCTCTTTCTCTGTCTTTTCGCCGGAATCCTCCGCAAGCCGCTTCTTGATGAACTGGTAGATTTCCTCAAGGGTGTACTGCGCGTTGCCTTTGTCGGCAGGCGGTTCGGCTGTCTCTTCACCGTCCGCGTTCTTTGTCTGTG
>ERZ808246.1423-NODE-1423-length-17221-cov-3.659094_pt1 | contig 17221 bp, 12 predicted proteins | sample MGYA00521083_ERZ808246 | MGnify/ENA primary metagenome ERZ808246 (study PRJEB31516, sample SAMN03275577) | gut metagenome | biome: mammalia-associated habitat; material: feces | host: Papio cynocephalus | place: Kenya | collected 2012-07-07 ... | reverse complement strand
TTAAAAAATTGGAAGAATCCACATACAAGCAAAATGACGAATGACACGGAAGTGCAGTATAAAAATCCATGTTTGCAAATGAAAAATTTTATATCATAAATCCAGCTAAAATAGGCAGTATATTCGGGAAATTTTGCATTTTTGAAATTCACGGCATGGACGATTGTTGCAAAAGCAAAAATAAAATGTGGACATATTTACCAAAAGATAGAGAGCATAAAAAGTCAATGGGTAAAATATGTACTATTTATTTAGCAAAAAAAGCGTGCTATACTGTATAAACAGGTAGATGTCAAGAGGGTACGTGCGCCCATGCACACCTTGGCATTTTACGCAGCGATCACTGCGGCAGGCGACGCAGGAATCATAAAGGAGGCAGTTTGAACATGAAACAGGGCTTGAGAGCATTCAGCGCGGCAACAGCATTGGCGATGCTGTTGACAGCAGTGATGCCCCTGACGGCTTTCGCGGACGGAGAGAACTCCGCGGCGACAAGTTCGGAAACGACGGCGGAAACGTCTTCGGCAAGCGAAACGGATGTGGATGCGGATTTGGTGATCTCACCCGCACCGGGGAATGAAACGACAGAAGGAGAAACTTCCACGGAAGAAGGCTCCGGAGAAGAAACGACCGATCCTGCGGGACAGACCGTCCTGGCAGCGGATGAATACGGTCGTGACAATAACTATGTCAATCATCTCAAACGCTATAACAAAGAAAGTTTTCCGGACTATGAAACCACCATCCCCGCGGCAAGCTATATCAAAGATGAGGGTGCCGACGTGGAAATTCTGTCGTCCTATGAAGGCAAGGAAAACGTGGTGAAATGGGAAAAGGAAAGCGGCAAGTTGACATGGCAGGTCGAAATTCCTCAAGGAAAAGGCGGCTTGTACAATGTGGCGCTGTCCTATTATCCGTTCACGGATTCTTTGACTACGATTGCCTACGAAATGCGTATTGACGGAAAGATTCAGTTCAATTCCATGAAGAATTTTGAATTCAACCGCATCTTCGTCAATTCGACCAATGATTTCGAGAAAGATAACCGCGGCAACGAGCTTCGCCCCGAGCAGGTGCAGGTCGGTATGTGGCTGGAGAACATCTTCCGCGATTCGGAAGGTATCTATAATGAAGGCTTCTACTTCTACTTCTCCGAAGGTGTACATACCATCTCGCTGGAATGTGTCGGCGAAAGTGCCATTCTGGATTCTATCCGTATCTATCAGAAGGAAGTCGCCCCTTCCTATGAAGAACTGATGAAAAACGTCTCCGAATCGGAGATCAACGCTTCGACAGTGGAAACACTGGGCAAACCGATTGAAATCGAAGCGGAGAAAACTTCCTATAAATCTCATTCCATGCTGACGCCGGCGTCGGATCGTACCGATGCACTGACACAGCCGTCGGATCCGTCAAAGATCCGCATGAATATCGTCGGCGGAGACAGCTGGGCTTCCCCCGGACAGTGGATTCAGTGGGATTTTGAAATTCAGAATGCCGGATATTATAAAATCGGCGTTCGTTATAAGCAAAACTATCTGCGCGGAATGTTTGTGACACGTACCATCCGTATTGACGGCGAGGTGCCGTTCGAGGAAATGCAGAACGCGCGCTTTGAATATACCCGTAACTGGGGCTTCAAGACGCTCAGCGATGAGCAGACGGGCGAGACGTTCTATTTCTATCTGGAACCCGGCAAACACACCATTACCATGGAAGTCACGCTGGGCGAGATGGCGGAACTGCTTGCCGAGATCGACGAGTGCGTCTATCAGCTCAACTATTTGTACCGTAAGATCATCATGATCACTTCCACTTCTCCGGACAGCTACCGCCAGTACTATCTGGAGAGAAAAATCAATGACCTGATTCCGCGTTTGACCACGGTTTCCAACTCACTCAAGCACGTAGAAGCCGAGATCATCAAAACGACCGGTAAAGGATCGGAAGCAGCCACTCTGGAGCAGGCGTACCTGCTGGTGGACAGCTTTATCACGGAAACCTACAAACTGCCGCGGCGCCTGGCGGAATATAAGAATAATATCACAACCCTGGCTTCCTGGGTACTGTCGATGAAGTCGCAGCCGCTGGCAATCGACTATATGATCGTCACCCCGGCAAATTCCGAGTTCAAACGTACTCAGTCGAACTTCTTTGAGGGTGTGGTTCACGAGGTGCAGGCGTTCATCGCTTCGTTCACCGAGGACTACACGAGCGTCGGTAACGTCGCCGAGGGCGAGGATGTCAAGACTATCACCGTCTGGACGAGCGCCGGACGTGATAACGCCAATATCCTCAAGCAGATGATTGATGATATGTTCACTTCCCAGTCGGGAATTTACGTTAACCTGAACCTGGTGCAGGGATCGCTGATTCAGGCAATTGCCGCGGGAAGAAACCCGGATGTTACAAACTCCGATCGCGGAACGCCGATGAACCTGGCAATCCGCGGAACGCTGGTCAATCTCAAGCAGTTTGATGATTTTGACGAAATCGTCAATAGCCGGTTCACTCCGGGAGCCACCACGGCATATACCCTCGGTGATGCGGTGTATGCGCTCCCCGAAACGCAGACCTTCAATATGATGTTTTACCGTACCGATATTCTTGAAGAACTGGGCATGGAAGTGCCGCAGACTTGGACGGATGTGTACCGTATGCTTCCGATCCTGCAAAGAAACAACCTGGAAGTCGGTATGGCGGGTATCTACGGCACATTGCTCTATCAGCACGGCGGAAGTTATTATAATGAAGACCTTTCCGCAACGGCGCTGACGAGCAAGACCGCAATCGATGTGTTCACGGAATACACCAACCTGTTTACCCAGTATAAACTGTCCGTGTCCTACGATTTCTTCAACCGTTTCCGTTCCGGCGAAATGCCGATCGGATTCTCCGCTTATACGTTCTATACGCAGCTGCAGCAGGCGGCTCCGGAAATCACTGGACTCTGGGAGATGGATATTCTTCCGGGCACCGAGAGAGAGGACGGAACTATCGATCGCAGCGAGGCAGCGGGCGGAACGTCCATCATTGCCATCAAGAGCGACAATGCGGATCGTGAAAGCTGGGCTTGGGAGTACATCAAGTGGCGTACCGGTGCAGAGGCACAGGCACGTTACGGACGCGAACTGGAAGCCCTTCTCGGACCGACTGCACGTGTGGCAACCGCCAACCTGGAAGCCTTTGAAAACCTCGGATGGCCGAAAAAGACGCGGGATGTCATCAATGAACAGCGCTCGCATCTGGTCGAAGTGGAAGAAGTTCCGGGCGGCTACTATTTGACACGTAACTTCAACAACGCTTTCCAGGCAGTGGTAAGCTCCGGAGAAGAGCCGCGCAGCGCGTTGCTGGAATGGACAAAACAGACCGACAGCGAGATTGCGCGTAAGCGTGAAGAATTCGGATTGCAGTAAGGAGGGGGCACCTTTGAATAACAGCGCAGTTGTCGAGAAAGACGCTGTTTCCGAAAAAATTGCCGCCGCAGGCAAGGCGAGAAAACCGGTAGATAAATTTTCTTTGGGATACCGGATCAAGGAGAACCGTGCGTGCTATTTCATGATGGCACCGTTTCTGATCATCTTCTTTGTTTTCACCGTCCTGCCGGTGGTCATCTCCATCGGACTCAGCTTCACCTATTTTAATATGTTGCAGTCACCGTCCTGGGTAGGGCTTCTGAACTATGAAACCCTGTTCGTGGAAGACAGTATCTTCCTGATCACCGTGCGCAATACCTTGGTGTTCGGTATGATTACGGGACCTGTAAGTTATATCCTTTGTTTTGTGTTTGCATGGATGATCAACGACCTTCATCCGAAGGTCAGAACGATCCTGACTGTGATCCTGTATGCGCCGTCGATTTCCGGCGGTGTGTACACCATCTGGCAGTTCATTTTCAGCTCTGACCAATACGGACTGGTCAACAGCTTTTTGATCAAACTGGGAATCCTGAGCGATCCGATCCTTTGGTTCCAGGATTCGCGCTATGTGCTGACGATTATCATCATCATTCAGTTGTGGCTGAGTCTCGGTACCGGATTCTTGACATTTATCGCCGGCTTCCAGTCCCTGAACCAGGAACTGTTCGAGGCAGGTGCCATCGATGGCGTCAAGAACCGCTTCCAGCAGTTGTGGTATATCACGATACCACAGATGTACGGACAGCTGGTGCTGAGTGCCGTGCTGCAGATCAGTGCTTCGTTCTCAGTCAGCGGTATTATTACCGCTCTGGCAGGTTCGCCGTCCGTAGGATATGCAGCGGATACGATCGTAACGCATATCAGCGACTACGGTAATACACGATACGAAATGGGTTACGCTTCCGCCATCGCGGTGGTACTGTTTGTGTTCATGGTACTTTTCAATAACGTGGTTCAGAAAGTACTGAAAGGCGTAGCGCATAACGATTAAAAATAACTCAGAGGAGGTCGATTCTTTTGGCAGAGTCCAAACGTATCCATGCATCCGGCAAAAAAAGAATTAACCGTTCGCTGTGGGGAGATATCGTTGTATTCCTGCTGTTGCTGATTGTGGCATTGTTTATGGCATTGCCGTTTGTATACACGATAATCCAGGCATTCAAGCCCTTTGAGGAATTGTTTGCTTTCCCGCCGCGGTTTTATGTAGTCAACCCGACTTTGGACAACTTCCGCGATCTGTTCATCGTAACGGCGAACTCCTGGGTGCCGTTCTCGCGTTACGTGTTCAACAGCGTGTTTGTCAGCTTGATCGGAACCACGTCGCACGTGGTTATCGCGTCGCTGTGCGCGTACCCGATTGCCAAACACGAATTTCCCGGAAGGAAAGGCATTTTTAATGTGATTCAGCTTTCGCTTCTGTTCAACGGAACGGTTACAGCGCTTCCGACATACATCATTATGTCCACACTGGGCTGGATCAATACTTATTGGTCACTGATCATCCCGGCAGTCGGCGGTGCGTTCGGTATGTTCCTGATGAAGCAGTTCATGGAAGGTATCCCGACGCCGCTTCTGGAAGCCGCTCGTATCGACGGTGCCAATGAGTGGACGATTTTCTGGAAAGTGGTCATGCCCAACGTCAAGCCTGCGTGGCTGACATTGGTCATCTTCTCGTTCACCGGACTGTGGAACAGCACCGGCGGATCGTATATCTTCGATGAGCAGTTGAAGATGCTGCCGACCGCACTGTCGCAGATTGCTTCTGCCGGTATCGCCCGTATGGGTGTCGGCATGGCGGCATCGCTGCTGCTTCTGATCCCGCCGATCGCCACCTTCATTTTGTCGCAGAGCCGCATCATCGAAACGATGTCTACGGCAGGCATTAAGTAAGGGGGAGAGCGAATGAAAAGATTGATAGCAGTCGTGCTGGCGCTTGCCATACTGACAACATTGTTCGCGATTCCCGCCTCGGCACAGACACCGTATGAGGGTTATAACTATAACTCGTGGAAAGAGTCTGTGCCGGCACCGACCGGATATATGCCCGACGAATATTTTGCCGGCAGAGATTACGAGTGCGGAGATTTCAGCAATCCGCAGGACATTTTCATCGGGGACGACGATATCGTGTACGTGACCGATACCGGCAACAGCCGTATCGTCAAATTCGACCTTGAGATGAACTATCTCGGTGTGATCGATTCGTTCACACAGGGCGAGGAGAAGATCACGTTCAAGAATCCGGAAGGTATGTACGTGTCCGAGGACGGATCGGTTTTCGTGGCAGATACCGGCAACGGCAGAGTGCTGATTGCCAATCCCGATCTGACCCTGCGCAGTATCATCACCAAGCCCGTCAACAGCGATGTGTACGAGCAGACGGATGAGCTGATCCCGATCAAAGTATTTTCGGATATGTCGGGCATCGTGTATGTGCTGAGCCGTTCCAACAATAAAGGTATCCTGACGTTCGATGAAAAAGGCAACTTCCTTGCTTATTACGGAACTTCCCGAGTCAAAGCGACGGCGGAAGTCATCGCGTACTATTTCTGGGAGCGTTTCATGTCGGATGAGCAGAGAGAATCTGCCGTCACCTTCACTCCGGTGGAGTATAAGAGCATGACCTACGGCAATGACAACTTTGTTTATGCCACCCTGTTCACTAGCTCGTGGGATAACTCCGGACAGCTCAAGAAGCTGAACCCGAAGGGTATCGACGTTGTCAAACAGCGCCGCCGCTTCTATACCGACCTGGCGTATGATAAAACGATCCTCGGCGATTCCGAGGTGCGAATTGTCGGTGGAAACCGTACCGGAAGCAACTTCATCGATTCCGCGTTGAACGAAGACTGCACACTGGTTTATCTGTTGGATCAGTCAGAAGGTAAAATCTTCGTTTACGATAACGAGTATAACCTTTTGTACGTTTTCGGTGCCATGGGTGCCGTGACCGGACAGCAGTTCGGAACCTTCCTCGCGCCGATTGCCATTGAGGAGCATGATACGCAGGTATATGTTCTGGATTCGGAAGACGGATCTGTCACGACGTTCAAGCAAACGACGTTCGGACAACTGGTCACCGAAGGAATCAGCCTGTACAATAACGGCGAATACGCGGCAGCGGTGGAGCCGTGGACGCAGGTGCTCAAACTCAACAGTAACTATGACGTGGCGTATATCAGCCTCGGTAAAGCAGAGTACGAAGCCGGCAATTTCGAGCAGGCGCTGAAGTATTTTGAGCTTGCTTATGACCGTGACGGCTATGAAGATGCCTACGTGGAATTGCGGTCGATCAAACTGAAAAAGAACTTCGGCTACATATTCACCGGAATTGTGCTGGTGATTGCGGCAATCGCAATTGTTCCGAGAGTTGTCCGTGCGCGGAAAAAGAAGAAAGCAGGGGGTGTAAAAGCATGAGCAAATTCAAACACGCCTTGTATACGCTGGCTCACCCGTTCCACGGATTTGAGGAAATCAAGTGGCAGCATAAAGGCTCTGTGGTTTGTGCCACGTTGTTCCTGCTGTTTTACTACTTCGTTTCCATCGTGGAATATCAGTACACAGGGTTCCTGTTCACGACCAATAAGCCGGAGGATTTAAATATCCTGCTTCTTGCCGTGTCGAACCTGATTCCGTTTTTCCTGTTTGCCGCGGCAAACTGGGCAGTGTGTACGCTGTTCGACGGAGAGGGACATTTTTACGAGATTTATATTGCCGTGTGCTATGCACTGGTACCGTATACCATGACGCGTCTTTTCTCCGTGTTGGCATCCAACTACGTGGTTCAGAGCGAGTATGCGTTTGTCAGCATGATTCATACCGCCGGACTGATCTGGTCGCTGGCTGTCGGATTCATCGGACTGAACACCGTGCATCAGTATACGTTCAAAAAGACGTTCTTTTCCACATTGGCAGCCTTGCTCGGAGTGTTCATCATCCTGTTCCTGTGCGTGCTGGCAGGTACGTTGTGGAACCAGGTGTATAGCTTCGTAGCGGGAATTTATAACGAATTGATCTTCCGAGTATAGCAGGGAGGAGGAACACGATATGCGAAAAAATATCCGAATTTTAAGCGCCGCATTGGTGCTGTCGATGCTCCTGACCTGCTTGCCGACAGCAGTCATGGCGGAGGAAGACACTTCTTCCGACACGACCGTGACCGAGCAGGAGGACACGACGACAGCTCCGGCGGATGAAACTGCGACGGAGAATCCCGAAGCCGAGACAGGGGATGGAGAAGGTGAAACGCCGACCGACGAAGAACCTGCCGCCGATCCCAAGGATTTTGAGACTGTAAGCGATGAAGAAGCCCTGGCGTCCATGAAATTGGTGGCGGAAAAAGGCAATATGCAGCTGTATCTTGCCGAGGGTGACAAATATCTGAACATCGGTGTCAAAAATAAGGCAACCGGAGAAATCTGGTTCACCAACCCGGTGAACGCCAAGGACGACCCGTACGTCACGGGATCCCTGAAATTGCAGCAGCGGGCGCAGGTCTGGGTTCAGTATGTGGATATCAAGAACCAGTCTGCCAACGCAAACTCTCAGGTGTCGTCGGTCAACTCCGGCACCTATACCGTCACACAAATTGAGGACGGTATCAAGATTGTGTACGATTTCAGCCGTAAGAAGGAACTGTTCTCGATCCCGGTCACCTATACCATCACCGAGGACTCCTTCAAAGCGACGATTCTGACCAAAGAAATCGATGAGGGCGCCGACCGTACAGACAGCCCCAACCGTATCATGAACATCACACTGATTCCGCACTTCGGTGCCGGCAGTATCAATGATACCGGTTATGTGTTTGTGCCGGACGGATCGGGCGCGGTCATCAATTTCAACAACGGACAGGGAAGCCGCCTGGAGTATAACCAGCCGGTGTACGGACGTGATCAGGCAATCACGCTGAGCGTCAAATATACCGTCACCCAGCAGCAAGTTCTGCCGGTGTTCGGTATGGTGAAGAACGACCACGGCTATGTGGCGGTCATCACCGAAGGCTCCGATGCGGAAATTTCCGCACTGCCGTCTTCGACGAAGAGTACGGCGTATAACCGTGTGGGTACTACATTCACCCTTCGTAAAAAAGACTACTATACCATGGGTGAAGGCAACTGGAACGCCAAGATTCTGACGACCATCGCACCGTATACTTATGAAAGCTCCGATCTGCAGGTAGAATACTTCATGCTGGATCAGGATGACGTCAGCTATGCGGGCATGGCGAGAAGATACCGTGAGTATCTGATCGAGACGCAGAACTTTGAAAAGAAAGACACCTCCGGCAAACTTCCGCTGTTTCTGGAAGTGTACGGTGCTGTCACAAAAGACGGTAACGTGCTGGGCTTCCCGACTGAGGAAACCGTTGCCATGACCACCTATAAAGAGCTGGCGTCGATCCTGCAGGAGGCAAAGAATCTCGGTGTGGATCGCACGGTGGTGGACTATGTCGGCTGGCAGACGGGCGGACCGAATAAACTGGTGCCGACAAAGATGTCGTTTGAAAAGAAATTGGGCGGCAAGAGCGAGTATCAGAATCTTCTGAAAACCGCCGAGGAGCTGGACGCTACGATCTTCCCGCGGGTTGAATTTTTGAAAGTCACCGGCGGAGGAAACGGATACAGCAAATCCAAATTGCTCGCCAAGAACGTCAACCGTACGCCGATCCAAGTGTTTAAATACTTCCTGGGATCGGGAACCAAAGCGTTGGGCTCCACGCCGAGCTTCCTGGTGTCCAATATGCTGTTGGAGGAGATTTACGGCAAGTTCGATAAAGCATACAGCAAATTGGGCATGAACACCCTTTCTTTGGATGCGCTGGTCAATATGCAGTATACCGACTACCGTTCTCACGCGGTCTATGACCGCGGTTACCAGCAGTCGCAGGTTTCGGACATTCTTTCTAAGATGTCTGAAAAAACCTCGCTTCTGCTCAAACAGCCGAATGCGTATGCCATGACCTATGCGGATTACATTTCTTCCGTGCCGTCGTTCTCCAGCGACTATCTGATGGAAGACTACGCGGTTCCGTTTGTTCAGATTGTGCTTCACGGTTGGATTCCTTATTCGTCTCCGGCAATCAGTGCTTCGGGCGATATTGAGGAAGCATTCCTGAAATCGATCGAAACCGGATCGAACCTGTTGTTCACCATCACCGCAAAAGAAACCAGCACGTTGAAGGATTCCGAATATAACTACCTGTATGCGGCGGATTACAGCGTGTGGCTGGATACCGCAGCGGAGATGTATAAGGAGCTCGACGGTATTCTGGGCGACCTTCAGAGCGTGGAGATCAAAAATCACCGTGAAGTTGAAGATCATGTCTTTGAAACCCTGTATGAAAACGGCACGTCGATTCTGGTCAACTACGGCAAGAAAGACGTCACCGTCGATGGCAGAACCGTCAAATCGATGTCGTATGACGTGAAGAAAGGAGGAAATTGATCATGGCTACCGAAACTGTGGCACAGAATGTAGCGGCAACCAAAGCCGAAAAGCCCGCAAAAGCGCCGAAAAAGGTGAAATCGCTGAACCTGCGTCAGCAGGAGGCGAGAGCCGGTTGGCTGTTTATTGCCCCGTTCATCTTCGGTGTGTGTATGTTCTTCATCATTCCGTTGATCAAATCCTTCTGGTACAGCCTTTGCGACGTGGAATTTGTGCTTGGCGGCGCAGAGACAACCTGGAACAATTTTGAAAACTATGTGTATGCGTTCCGCGGCGATAACAACTTCCTTCCGAAATTGAAAACCTCACTGACGGATATCGCATGGCAGGTGCCGGTCATTGTCATCTTCAGTATGTTCATTGCCCTGCTTCTGAACCAGAAATTCCGCGGAAGAGTGTTTGCGCGTGCAATTTTCTTCCTTCCGGTTATCGTCACTTCCGGTATCATCATCAGCATCATCAACGGCGACCAGTATGCACAGCAGCAGGTCGAATCCGGCGGTGCAACGGCAAGTATGTTCTCGGTCGGAAGTATCAAAACAATTCTGGTCAACAGCGGATTCAGTGATGATATGGTGAAACTGTTCGTAACGATTGCGGACAATATCTTCAATATCACCTGGAAATCCGGCGTGCAGATTCTGCTGTTTTTGGCAGGCTTGCAGAGTATTCCCGGACAGTTGTACGAAGCAGCAAAGGTAGAGGGTGCCACCGGTTGGGAAATCTTCTGGAAGATCACCTTCCCGATGATCACCCCTCAGATCGTCATCAATGTCACCTATTCGATTGTGGACTCTTTCACGGATTATAATAACGAAGTAATTCAGTATATTTACCAGTTGGGCTTTAAAGAGATGCGTTACGGATACAGCTCCGCGGTCGCGTGGATTTTTTTCATCTGCATTCTGTTAATCATCGGTCTGATCAACTGGATCCTGTCGAAGTTCACATTCTATATCGGAGAATAAGGAGGAGAGCGTCATGGAAAAAACAGAAAACAAAAAACTCTCGCACCGTTTCTCCGTGATTGTGGAGGACTTCAAGGATGCCGAGCGGCGCAAAATCCGCCTTCGGATTATCGCGCAGGCGCTGATCCGCTTGGTGTGGGTGCTGTTCAGAACCTTCATCATTGTGGGTATGTCGTTCGTCCTGCTGTACCCGATTCTGTACATGATCAGTATGTCGTTCCGTACGATTTCGGATATGTACGATCCGTCGGTCATCTGGATTCCGCGTCATTTCACCATGGAGAATATCAAGGGCGCAATCAAAGCGCTGAAGTACTGGCAGAGCTTGTGGAACACGATCACGCTGGATGTTGTCAGCTCGATTATTCAGGTGTTTGTTTGCGCCATCGTCGGCTACGGCTTTGCACGGTTCAAATTTAAGGGCAAGGGCTTGATGTTCGGACTGGTGATCATGACGATCATCGTGCCGTCGCAGACGATTCTGATTTCCCTGTACGGTACCTATCGTAACTTCAGCCTGTTCGGTATCTTGGATGTGTATAACTGGCTGGGCGGACTGATCGGCGGAGAGAGCTTCTCTCCGGTGTATCTGAGCCTGCTCAACAGTAACCTAGTGTTCTATTTGCCGGCGCTGTTCGGCATGGGCATCCGTTCCGGACTGTATATCTTCATCTATCGCCAGTTCTTCCGCGGCTTGCCGAAGGAATTGGAGGAAGCGGCGTGGATTGACGGATGCGGAAAGTTCCGCACTTTCTGGAAGGTCATGCTTCCGAACGCCACGGCAGTGTTCGTCACGGTGTTCCTGTTCTCGCTGGTTTGGTATTGGAACGATTATTTCAACTCTTCGATGTTCATCAATAACGTTCCGACGATTTCCACCATGCTGGCAGGACTCAAGAGCAGCGGTCTGGCGGAGGTTGCCGAATCCAGCGATCCGCTGCAGACATCGACGTATGTGCAGGCAGGAGCTCTGCTTTCGATTCTGCCGATGCTGATTCTGTATATGATCTTCCAAAGACAGTTTACGGAAAGTATCGAGCGTTCGGGTATTGTCGGTTAATCCGAAGAGGTGCGGGAAACCGCACCTCTTTTTTGCGCGAAGGGATTGACTTTAGCGGTAAACATGGTATACTTGTAATGTTGTGAAAAGAAGGAAAATTCACTACAAATTGTATAATTTTGTCAAAATTTTATATTTTGTAAATAAAAATCAGTAATGGAGGCGTGCATATGCCGGCAAAAGTTGTCGTCGGTGTCCAGTGGGGCGATGAAGGAAAAGGAAAGATCATTGATATTCTCGCGTCACAGGCGGATGTAGTCATTCGTTCACAAGGAGGAAATAACGCGGGACATACCGTGGAGTATCGCGGAGAGGTGTATAAACTGCACCTGATTCCGTCCGGTATTCTGTATCCCGAAACGCTGTGCCTGATCGGCTGCGGCGTGGTAGTGGATCCCAAGGTGCTGCTGAAGGAAATTGAAGGCTTGCAGGCACGCGGGGTGACCTGTGACAATCTGCGGATCGATCTGCGCGCACATATCATTATGCCGTGGCATATTGCCCTGGACGGCGCGTCGGAAGCCTATCGCGGAAAGAGCGATATCGGCACGACGAAATGCGGAATCGGACCGTGCTATATGGACAAAGCGGAGCGCTGCGGACTGCGCATGTACGATCTGATTCATCCGGAACTTTTTGCGGAAAAGGCAAGAGCCGTTGGCGAATTGAAGAATAAGATTCTCAAGAATGTTTACGGGCAGGAAGAACTGGATGTCGAGGCGATCATCCGCGAGTATACCGCTTACGGCGAGCGCCTGAAAAAGTACGCGGACGATGCGTCGGTGCTGGCGTTTGAGGCGTGCAAGGCGGGCAAGAATGTCCTGTTCGAGGGCGCGCAGGGGACTTTGCTGGATATCGATGTCGGAACCTATCCGTATGTCACCTCGTCTCACCCGGTGGCAGGCGGTGCCGTGATTGGATGTGGCGTGGGACCGACGGTGGTCGGCGAGATCATTGGTGTGGCAAAATCCTACACCACGCGTGTCGGAAAAGGACCGTTCCCGACCGAACTGCTGGATGAAAAGGGCGAGGAAATCCGTCAGCGCGGACATGAGTTCGGCACGACGACGGGACGTCCGCGCCGTACCGGATGGTTTGATTCGGTGATTCTGCGCCATGCCGTGCGCGTCAACGGCTTGACGGGCTTGGCAATCAATAAGCTGGATACACTGTCGGGAATCGGCAAATTGAAGGTTTGTGTGGCGTATCGGTATCCGGACGGCACGGTAACGGAAAACTATCCCGCTACGCTGGAAATGCTTGCGGATTGTGAGCCGGTGTACGAGGAAATCGAGGGCTTCGATGAGGATATCAGCGCTTGCCGCAGCTATGAGGAGCTTCCGGAAGCCTGCAAGCGGTATATTGCCCGCTTGGAAGAACTGTGCGGATGCCCGATCAAAATGGTAGGCGTCGGTCCTTCCAGAGAGCAGAATCTGGTTCGATAAGTCAGTTAACAGAGTAGGGAAAAGAGCGTAAGCCGAAAGGCACAGTGCCGCAGAGACGGGGAGTTGCTCTGCGGACGAACAGTGAAAAACGACGGTTCTTTTTCCGCATCCCGCTGTGTCATAACGATAGGTGAAAAGCACCTTCCTGTGAACAGTGGAAAGGAAGGTGCTTTTTGTTATGTCAAAAATTTTTGCGTCCTGTAAAGAATTGAAAAGCGTGAAGGCGCTGGTGGTCACGGCGATGATGACGGCACTGGGAGTGGTGCTGCATTTGGCGTTCACCGTGCCGATCAACGACCTGCTGATGATCAAGTTTTCCTTTGTGCCGACGGCAATCGTCGGAATGCTGTACGGACCGATCCCGGCGGCACTGTGCGGCGGGATGATTGACGTGCTGTCCACCGTACTGTTTCCGAAAAGCGGCGGAATCATTTTGGGCATTTCGGTGTGTGCGGCGATCAACGCTTTTTTGTACGGTGTGTTTTTTTATCGATGCCCGAAACTCAGCCTTTGGCGGGTGCTTCTTGCGCAGACGGTGCGGTTTTTGCTGGTTACGATGCTTCTGATGCCACTGGTGCTGTCGGTGTCGTTCGGGACGCCGTTCTGGGCGACGGTCAGCGCGCGGCTGGTGAAAATTCCGGTGACACTGATTGAAACCGCCATCCTGTATGTCGTGTTGAACGGAATGAAAAGAATAACCAAAAATAGCTGATTTTTTTAAAAATCAGCTATTTTTGTGTACTTTTTACCTTTTCGCTTGCAACTGCGAATGCGATTTTTTATAATGAAAGTAACATCTGTGTTCGGAGGGATAAGATGAAACGACGATTTTTCCGGTTGCTTGCGATGCTCATGACGGTCGGGTGCCTGTGCGGGTGCAGTCACGACGGGGAAAAAGACCCGCTTGACGGACTGAAGGTGAATCTGATTGCCGATGGGGCGACCGCGTATGTCATTGTCAGAAGAAAAGAAGGCACTGATTACGAGACCGATGTGGCAATCGATCTGAAAAGCAAACTGGAAGGCAGCACCGGTGTCGGAGTGAAACTAATCAATGACACCAAGGAAGAAAACGCCTGTGAAATAAGAGTCGGGTCTGCCCGCGGTGCGAATGACGGCTTGGCGCAAAACGAGTGGTATGTCGGGCAGAAGGACGGTAAATTGGTGATCACTGGCGGCAGTGATAAAGCCCTGAAAAAAGCCTATGACTACTTTTTGGAAACGTTTCTGCAATGCCGATGGGAAACCAAAGAATTGACGAAAAGGGACGTGATCACGGTGCCGAAAAATTTTGATTATAAGCAGCACTTTTTAACAGCGGAAGAATTCTATGCGCAGTCCGTGCTTGAAAAATATCCGGAATATCCCGAGGAGATCATGCCGCGGAATTATGACTATACCGTGCGCGTGACCCAGGGCGAAGTGACCTACGAGCTTCCCGTGTATGATAAGGTGCTGGGGAGCAACTATTTCAGCAACGTTTATAACGGTGATCAGCACCGCCGCTTCTGCGAGTTTGCGTTTTCGGGAGAACCCGTGACGGTGGAAGTAACGGTAAATATGGATTTCGACCGTTACAGCATTATTCCCGCATCCAAAGAAATTCCGTCCGCAGTCAACGGCAATGTGATTACCTTTACGGTCACCGAACTGCAGAATACCATGGTAAAGGTCAACGGCAACAAAGACACGCTGCTGGCGATTTTTGCCGAAAAACGCGAGTATGAGGACGACCTTCCCGATCGGACAAGCGGCGGCGTGCTGTGGTTCGATGCAGGCTATCATGAAGTCGAAGGCGGGGAACTCAACCTCACCGACGGACAGACATTGTACCTTGCGCCCGGTGCAGTGGTGGCGGCACGCGTGAGTATGCGCGGAAAGAATATCCGCATCTGCGGACACGGGTCGCTTCTGGAGCCAAGCCCGAACCGCACTCCGATCGGAGAAGTCAGATACATGTGCGATATGCAGGGCAGTGACCTGAGCATTCGGGATGTGAAATTTTTGGACGCCCATACGTTCAATATCACCATGACGGGATGCAGCCGCGTGACGATCGATCGGATCAAGGTGCTTTCCAATCAGATTTCCACCGACGGACTCTCCTGGTGGGGAGGAAACCGCGATATTCGCGTCACGAACAGCTTCTGGCACGTGTCGGATGACGTGTTCGTGGTCGGCGGCGACTGTCACGGGGAAAACCTGGTGGAAAACTGCCTGGTCGGTTCGGATTACGGTATTTTCACCGTCTGCCTGTCCGATGAACCGGTGGTATTCCGCAATGTGGATGTGTTCCGAGCGGGAAGAATGTTCAAAATGGTGCCCGCCGAGGATGAAAAGATTTCGGATACCGTGACGGAGAATATCTGTGCCGAGGACGTCGATGACCACTATACGCTGTTCGGATTTGAAGCGGGCAATACGCGCCTGCGTCGATTTGTGCTGAAGAATTTTGCACTGGGCAATCCGGGCACTCTGATGGGCGTCGGCGCTTCTGTCGAGAATATTGATATTACGCTTGAAAATGTTTGGAACGGAACCCGGCACTTCACGGCGCAGTCACTGGAACAGGAGATAAAAAACGAAAGCTATGCTTATCACGATCGGGACGGCGCAGATGCCGCGGCTGCAAAGGCGGGAACACGCCGAGATACGGTTCTGTCCGCCTATGTGACGCCGAAGGTATATGTTGCTGATCTTCCCGTGCAGACAAAAGTGCTTCCGTTTGTGCAGGACAATACCGTGTATGTTTCGGTCAGAGAAGTGGCAAAAGTGCTGGGATACACCGAAATTGAGCAGACCGAGGATGCACTGACGATGAAAAACGGTGATCGGAAAATCACTGTCAGAGCGGAAAACGGCAATGTGCGGAAAGAGGACCGCCTGATGGTGCCGCTAACGTACTTTGAGGAGACGTTCGGAACAAAGGCGACGTATGATGAAAAGACCAAAACCGTGCGGATAGCATCCCCCTCCCGCGGCGGAAATCTTCTGAAAAACGGCGATATGGAGCAGGGCATGACGCGGGATTGGATCACCCGTTGGTTCTCGCCGATGTACCTGTCCGAGGACGCGCAGGAAGGCAATTATTCCATGCACGTGAAGGTAACGCCGACCTCTTATCTTCCGGGAAATGCCAACGGAATTTACCAGGATGTCGCCGATGTGCTTCGCCTGAACGGACGCGGAACCTATCGATTGACCGCATGGGTGAAGAAAGCGGAAGCGGCTTGCAACAGTACGGAAATTGAACTGGGTATCACGGCGGGCTACGGACCGGAAGGAGGACAAAGCGTGCGCAAGGCGCTGACGGACGAATGGCAGAAGCTGGAATACGTGTATGAATATTCCGGAAATCCGTCCGCACTTTCGGTGATGTACTTCTATGTCGGTTATGCCGACGGTACCGAAAAAAGTTATCTTATCGATAATATGTCAATGGAAAAAATCGGATAAAACGAATTTTTTTCGGTCAAATCCCTTGAAAAAAAACGGTTCATGGGGTATACTAAAAGAGATTTATAATGAGTGGAGGGATCCGAAGATGCAGGAACCGACGATTGCGTTTTCGTTGTACGAGGATAAAGAGAAGGAAATCAAGAAGATTCTGACGGAAGTGTACGATGCGCTGAAGGAAAAGGGATATAATCCGATTAACCAGATCGTCGGGTATATTCTGTCCGAGGATCCGACGTATATCACCACGCACCGGAATGCGCGCAGCCTGATCCGCAAGATCGACCGCGATGAACTGTTGCAGACACTGGTGAAAAGCTACCTGCGGTAACAAAAGCCGAAAGGCGCCCGAAGATTTTATCTTCGGGCGCCTCAGCTTGTCAAAAAACTTTAAAAATGCTCCCGTTTCTGGTATAATAAGAGAAA
>ERZ808246.1420-NODE-1420-length-17242-cov-104.276023_pt1 | contig 17242 bp, 35 predicted proteins | sample MGYA00521083_ERZ808246 | MGnify/ENA primary metagenome ERZ808246 (study PRJEB31516, sample SAMN03275577) | gut metagenome | biome: mammalia-associated habitat; material: feces | host: Papio cynocephalus | place: Kenya | collected 2012-07-07 ... | reverse complement strand
AACGAAGCGACCGCTTTGACGAACGAAGACTTGAACGATTTGACGACGGACGGCGCTTCCTATTACGCAGGCGGTTCGAACACGGTCACCAACAAACCGACGGGCATAGACGCTTTCGGTTTGGTTGTCAGACGCACCGCAAGCGGATACTATGCGCAATACCTTACTGGGGCAAATCAAAGCGTGAATTCCATTTACGTCAGAACCTATAAATCTGGCACGTGGACGGCGTGGGAAAGGGTAATCGTCACCGAAGGCGGAACATCCGTGTCAATCGACGAATTGCATACGAAAATAATGAGCGTCGGCGCAATCGAATTCGAACCCGCCTCGGAAGACGGCGATTTCATCCACACGCTTCAAGCGAAGACGGGCACAATCGCTTTGTTGGACGATTTGGACGCTTGCCAAAAGAAAACCTATTTGCACACAATCACCGCCATTGGCGCCACGCTTTCGATTTCATTCACGTATCCCAGCGCGAACAATCTGGTGGTGGACAGCGCCCAAGACGCATCGACCGTGATAAAGCCTACCGCCAACGAATATTTCCCCGCACCCGTTGTGGTAATCGCCACGAACAAATTGAGCGACGCTTGCAATTGCGTGTATTACAACGGCACGATTTGGAAATTCGCCATGTGGAACGGGACGGAGTTCGCGAACGCCGAAGTCGTCACGGCGTGGCAAGACAGCGTTGTAGCTGTGGATTAGAAAGGGGGCATCATGAAAAGCCTTATAGTCAATTACGATGAATTCGGAAACCCCATATCGCTTCAAGACGTGAAGGATTTTCGAGACAATTCGGTGGTTTCGTACCAAAAATTATGCGAAGCCAACCTAAAGCGCAAGAAAGAGCGGGACGAAGCCAAGAAAGCCTTGGAAGACGCCAAGGAAAAAGCGCGCATCAAACGTTGCAACATCCGAAGCGCATGGATTGCGCGATGCTATTTCGAGCACGTGTTGGACACGGGGGCGGAAACCTTGTCGGACGAGGAATACCAAGCGTTCGTGGACAATTTCGGCAATGGGGACGTCAAAGACATGGAAGCCATGCCCAAGACGTTCGTCCTATGCTATAGAACCATGGAGGAAAAAGAATGATTTTGGAAGCCATCTCAAGCGCTTCTTCAAGCGCGATGGACAACGTTGGGGAAGCGATTTCCTCAATCGGAACCCAATTGCCAACGGAAGCGCAACCAATCACGGATTGGGCTTCGAAAGCGTGGCAATGGATGAACGAGCCCTTGCCAATCGTGGGCTTCTCACTTATCGCCGTGATAATCTTCCTATGGCGCTTTTTGACCGCCACTTCCATCGGCAAGAAAGCCCTTAAGAAGCTTAGGGGCGAATTCGAAGAGACGAAGGAAACCACCAAGAAGACGCTCGATGAATACCAAGCCGAAAACGAGCGCTTGAAGAAGGAATTGGAAGAAACCATTTCCAAGAACGAAAGCGACATGGAAGCTTTGAAAGGCGCGTTGAACGTGGTTTGTTCCGCTTCCCGCAACAAGCAAGTCAAGGAAGCGGGCAAAGCGCTTGAGAAGAAAGAGGAGGAAACCAACGATGGAAAAGAAGCCGAAGAAGCAAAAGAAGCCATTGACGGCGAGCCAAACGAAGAATAAGTACCGAGCGTTGCAATACACGTGCTTCGGTTCGGAATTCCTATCCATAGCGCTCCCATACGTGGTTATTGGGGCGGTGAACTTCGACGAATACTTCGTCTACAACCAAGAAGGGTGGAAAGTCGGCACGGGCGCAACCATAGCCATGGCGCTTATGGGTTTGACCGTGTGGTCGATAGGCAAGAAGAAAGACGACAAATCGGAACGCACTTCGGGGCTATTGTCTTTGGGCTTGGGATGGGCGGCGATAGGCTTCGTGTTCTTCATGCTATCGTCCATCTTGGGCGACATCGCCATGATAATGCTATGCGGTTCGCTTGGCATATTCGGCGCATTGGGATTGAACGTGGCAAGCGTTTCCTTCAAGAAGAAAGCGGACATGTACCAAGAAGCCATAGCGGAAGTGACCAAAGACGGCATCAAGGACAAAGCCAAGGAAGAAGCCATGGCGAAAGCCAAAGAAGAATACCATCCCGTGGATTGAAAAGATGCAAATCGTCTAAAGGGCGCTCTAAGCGCTCTTTTCTTTTCGCATGGTAAATTCCTTGGGGAAATGCCAAATCTTCGTCTATGACCCCTTAAAACGCTTATTTAGGGCACTGTGGCTTGTGCAAGCCGTGCATGGAAGTTATCTTTCCCCTTTCCTTTGTTAGAAAGGGCTTTTCTTTTTGCCCCGTTAGGGGTTTTTCTATTTGGATAGTGATGTTTCCTTTGTTCGTTACTGAGTAAAGCATTTAGGAAACGTATATGTTAATTGACCAAAGTAAATGCTTAGACTCCGTAATAAAGCTATCCGTAACGAAGATACATAAGCGTAAGCATATGTATTCCAAAAGAAACGAATGTTAATAATCCGTAAAATCAGTAATTCTTTAAATGGTGACAATCATCCGTTCATTCACTGCCGTGTTGTCTTTGTTTGGTAATTCTTTGTAATTCTTTTTCGGAATATACATTTACGCAAAATGTATATTCCTCTTTTAGAAAGATTATAAGAAAACCTTTTCTATTTTTCTTATGCGCTTTCTTATCCACCTTTATTTATGAATTGTAAAGAACATTGTAAAGAAATGGTGCAATAACCCACATTCCATCTATGTTTTCAATCGAATTGTAAGAAAAATTGTAAAGAAAATCCCACGATTGTAAAGAAAATGACGATTGCATTTACATATGGGAATTTAAAATATTATTTATTGTAAAAATAATATTTACCAAAATAACGATGAACATTCCATGTACATTTGAAGATTGGTGGCTTATAATTTCCGTGAATGGGAGGAACGATTATGAGGAAGAACATGAATTTCGATGACGAATTGTACAAACGCATCGCCGAGAACGCCAAGATTTTCGGCAATGACGTCAACAAGGAAGTGAACATGACGCTCTATTGCGCCATCTCGAACCGCACCAAGAAAGCGCTCAAGCACCAAGAGAAGCTCAAAGAGGCGCTCAAAGGGGAATAGCCATGCGCTTCGACATCTACAAGTGCACGGTCTACACCGAACGGGCTAGGCTAATGCACGAATTTCGGAAGAAGCACCCCAGAAAGAAATTGGCCGAAGACGAGAAAAGGGAATTCGACACGGCTTCGAGGGCGAACGCGTTGGATTTGTTGGGGCTCAAAGAATATCCTTGCAAGGACGAAACCGCCTACGAATGGCTCAATTCCATCTTCTCGAAGGAACTCATGAATTGCGACAAGTCGATGGACATCGCCATGCGAACCATCAAGCAAGCCGATTTGGTTCCGATTCTGATTAACGCCCGCAAGAAAGCGCTTCAAGAATTTTGGGATAAGCCCAAGGGGGAAAGAAGGGTTTCCAAGGAAGAAGCGGTGGCGGAATACGTCGCCGATTTCGAAAAATGGCGCGATGCCAAGGAAGGGGACAAGCGATGAAACCGAAAAAAGAACGTAAATTCTCGAAGAAGTGGGCAATCATAGGCACAATCGCCTTCGCCGTGTTCGGCTTATTGTGCATCATGTGCGGCTTCGGCTTCGCCAATGGTTGGGAATGGGTGCTTGCGTGGTTCTATTCCCAATGGGCGATTTACGTCTACATATTCCTAGCTTTCTTCGCCATGGGGGCTATCTTGATTTGGTGGTGGGGTAAGAAAAGATGAGCACATTCGCGGAAAAACTCAAAAAGAACATGAACATGAAGAAAGCCATCAAGGCGTTCACCATCGTGATGGGCTTGGCTCTGATCGTGGTGATGACCGCCGTGAACGTGGCGTTCGACACGGGCAAACTGAACCTGAAAGACTATTTGTGCAATTCGCTTATATTGGTCGGCATCATGGTGTTCGGATTAATCATGGGCGAAAGCGTGGGGGAAGACAGGCAACTCGAAAGAGCGGGCGGTTTGTACCAAACCAACATGGGTTGCTATTTCGAAGCGCGGAAAGCCATGGAAGACAACGAAATCTATTTTCCACAATTCTTCGATTGGTTCAAAGCCAAGCGCTCGTATCAGAAGCGCCTAAGCTACTTAATCGACAATGGGTTCGAGCACCAATGGGCGAAAGCCATCGCCGACAACTTGGAAGCGCATGACTTGGAGAAATTGACCAAGCAATCGCTTCAAGCCAACGGCGTTATAATCAAGCGCATAACCGAAGAACAAGCCGACATCGTGAAGCGTTTGTTCGATGGTTCCTTGAACTTGGACGCAACCAACTACAGCTACTACTTGACGGCGCATGGGAAAGCCAATTCCAAGGACGTGTTGGAACAACCGGGCGTGTTCGTTAGGGATTTGAAAACCAACAAGCTCATCAATAGGGGCTTGAAAATCGTTTCCAGCCTATTCATATCGTTTTTGTGGTCTACCATGACCGTGAAAGAGTTCATGGATGCGGGCAATGCGCAAGCGTGGCTTAACCTCGTGAGCCGTCTTACCGCCTTCATCACCTCGTTTTGCTCTGGTTGGGCGACAAGCGTCATCGACGTGCGCATCAAAGCCGACATCATCGAAAACAAGACGGAAGTATTGAAGACGTTCCTAAGTTGCATGGCGAAGGGCGAATTCAAGCCGATGTCCTACGAAGAAAGCGCCAAAGCGCAATACGAACGCGAGGAAAAGGAACGCCAAGAAGCCATAAAAGCCGTTGTGACGCCCGAAAGCGCATCCGACATAGAAATAGCCAAGATTGCGATGAAAGACGCGGAATAGCCCTTTGCGGGGCTTTTTTTCTTTTTGCGCGAATTTGGAAATCTTCCAAAAGTCAATCAAGTTCGTATTTGGCTCTTGCATACTATCCATAGGGGATATATGATTAAGCCACAACCAAGGAGGAAGCAAATGAAGTTCTACATCGAAAGAAGACGTGTCAAAGACGATGCGTTGATGGACTACTACGGCTCTTATAGCCATGGTGCCAAAATGGAAGACGTCAAGCCATTCGAGACGCTTGAGAAAGCCATGGAAACGGCGAACACGCTCCAAAGAGGGACGGGAAGTTTCAATGGGGTTTATTTCTACGGCTACAACGTCGTGGACGAAAACGGCAAATTCATCATTTAAAAGGGAGGACAAGAAGATGAAAGCTACAATCAAGACAATCGACACCCTAGCCAAGCTTGGGTTCAAAGACATCACGGACGGGGACGAAACCACGTATTCGTTCCACAAAGCCTATTCGAAGGAAGGCACGCAATACGGCTTTTGCATCGTGGAATTCGACAAGAAGGACGGCACTTTGGAAAACGAAATCGAAAACGTTTCGTTCAATAGCGCGCTTCGGCCATTCCAAGACGTTTCGCCCATGGTGGCTTGCTTCTACGAATTCCAAAAGGACATGGAGGAAATCAATGGGACAATCATCGAATAGGGACAAGTTCCATGCGCTTGACCGCTTCGTGTTGAAGCACCGCGCCATCGGCGAATTGGGGTGGCAAGAAGAACGCTACCCCGACAGAGCCACGTGCGAAGACCGCGTTCGCTTCTTGAAGGGCGAATATTCCAAGAACGCGAAGAAGTTCGCATACGACATCGAAGACACCATTCAAAACGCCTATTGGTTTTATCCTAATAAAGGGAGGGATTAGATGGAAGAAGAGAAGAAAGACGCCGTGGAGGAGCTTAGGAAACCCCTAAGCCCCGAAGAGCGGGCGGACGCCGAATTGAACCACAACAAGCGCGATTACGGATACGGCGAGAAGAAAGCCCACAAGATGAAGAACCAACGCGATTACCGCAAGAAGCGCTTCTACGGCGGGAAGCGCTATTGGTACGTGATTTACGCCATCGACATGAAAAACGTCAAGGAAAGCGGGTTCTTGCAAGAGAAAGCCGAAAGGGAATACATCGAACCCATGCTTACCCCATTCGTGAACAAAGCCAAGCCATTGGCATTGACGGAAGAAGGCGCATACGACTTCATTCTGAGGCTCAAATCGCAAACGAACCCACGCTTGTTCTTGGTGCCTATCAAGATTGACGAAATAAAGACGTTCCAAGAATATTCGAGACCCTTGTATTACGACAAAGGGGAAGTCAGAAAACGATTGTTGAAAAACGGGAAGATAGAATACTTTTGAGGAAAGGGAAGAACGCAATGGAAAAACTCACAAAACGGCAATTGGCTTTGTACGAACTTGTCTTAAGCAATTCGAAGCAAGGGCGCATAACCAATCAAATGGACATCATCAACTATTATCCGAAGCAAGTCTACGAAGACGGCTACGAATACAACGGCAACCCCAAAGCCCATGACCGTTGCTTCCCCATTTGGCACGATGTCACCATCATAAACCAAAACCCCCAAGTGGATGGTATCATCGTGATGGAAGGCTTCACATATCGCATAGGGACGAAAGACGAAGCGGAAGCGTATCGCAAGAAGCTTTACGACAAAGCGATCAGATCGCTTGTGCGATTATCCTACATGACTAGGAAAATCAAGAACGATGGGCAAGCCGTCTTGGACGAAAGCAAGGAAGAAGCGGAAATCCAAAAGTTCATTGACGCATTCTTGAAGTAGCCTTATATTATAGTTGTCTTGTGCTTGTGTGGCATTTGACCTCCTGAAACAGCCCACGGAGTTGTGCCCGTGGGTTTTTATTTTTTATAAAAATATCTCTTGTAACTATCCTTAAAGGATATTATTATTAGTGCATAAGGAGGGTAAATCATGGAATTGATTACCGCACAAGACGGGAAGTTGGCAATCCATTTGGACGGATTGTCCGAAGAAGCCAACAAGCGCAAAGAGAAGGTGGAAGCCCTTGCCGTGACGCAAGGGAACGTCCGATCGGTGGAAGACATAAGAACCGACAACAACGCTTTCATCAAAGGCGTCAAGGAGAATATCGAGGAAGCCAAGGAGAAGTACCTAGAGCCATTCACGGCGCTTGAGAAGCAAGCGTTGGAAGCCATCAAGCCCTTGGAAATCGCCAACAAGGAATTCTCCAACAAAATCTTGGAAGCAAAGAAAGCCAAGAAGCTATCCGAGATGGAAGAATACTACCGCTCGTTGATAGCGCCGAAAGACGATGGAAGCTTCCCTTATGGGGAAATGCCAAGCTTCGACGAAGTGGCGCAAGGCATTCCGACAAGCCTTGCGAAAGACCGTTTGAAAGAAGCCATCAAAGAGAAATTGGAAAGCTATCAGAAGACGGCGGTGGACGTGACGCTCATAGGAAGCCAAGCCAACATCGAGAAGATGAAGGCATACGCAAGATTGCTTAATGTAGATTGGGAGGAAAACTAAAAATGGAAAAGGAACGAATGGAATTGCTCGCCGAAAAATTCAAGGAAGCCTACGAATGGCGGGCGGACGAAAAGGACGTCGATTGGAAGGACACGGGAAAGGTCAAGTTGGCCTATTTGAATTGGGCGGTCGCATGGCGCAAGATGAAGGAAATATATCCGGATGCCAACTACCGCCTAGTGGAAACCCCCGAAGGAAACCCCTTATGGAACGTCAATGGGTTCGGCATGGTGAAATGCGCCATAAGCGCCTTAGGGGTCGAATACGTGGAAACGTTCCCCATCATGGACAACCGCAACGAAGCCGTGAAAATCGAAATGGTGGACGCGCGTGACGTTAACGACAGCATGCAACGCGGGCTTACCAAAGCCATCGCGCGCTTCGGAATAGGCTTATACATCTACGAAGGGAAATTGGAAGCCCCCAAGACGGCCAACAAGCCTTATGCGCAAAGCGCGCAACCTAGCCAAGCCTATGCCAAACCTAGGACATACGCCAATGCGCCGAAGCCGACAGAAAAGCAAGTGGGCTTCATGAACAAGCTTCTAAGCGACAAGAACATGACGATGGAAGAATTCGCCAAGGTTGTCGGATACAACCCAATGGAAAGCGCCTATAGCGCCAAGAAAGCCATCGACGCGCTTATAGCCATAAAGAACAAAAGCTACGAACCGTACATGATGCAAGAGAAGACGCAAGAAGCCGAAACGAAAGACGATGCCGAAAACGTATTGGACGAAGAATTGCCATTCTAAATAGGAGGAAATAAAGAATGTTGAATCGAATTTGCATGGTTGGGAGGGTCGTGAAAGACCCTGAAATCAGAAAGACAGCGACGGGCGTTCCATGTATGAACGGGACGCTCGCGGTCGACACCTTTTCCAAGGAAAAAGGAAAGCACGCCGAGTTCTTCAAATTCCGGGGATATAGCAGCGTTGCCGAGATATTCGAGAAGTACATCAAGAAAGGGACGCTCATATCCATTTCGGGTCAGCTCTACCAATCGGCGTACGAAAGACGAGATGGGACAAGGGGCGAGGAAGTCGGGATAAGGGTCACCGATGTCGACATATTGAGCAAGTTCAAGAAAGAAGACGATGCCAAAGTAGAGGAAGCCCCACAAGAAGAAGCGAAAGCGAAAGACATCGTCCCCGAGGAGCTCCCCTTCTAAAAGATGGTGATAAGCAAGAAGAAGCTCTACGAAGAATACGAGCGGTATTTCAATGAAGGGACGATAAGCGGGTTGAGGATGGCGATAGCCGTCCTCAAAGACCCCATGCCATTGGAAGACAAGATAAAGAGACTTGAAAGAATGGAGGAAGTGTACGATGGAAAAAACGAAGAAACCCTATAACGAAGAAGCTGTGAAATGGGGCGCTCAATTGGCCGAAGCCCGCAAGAAGCTCGGCTTGACGCAAGCGGAAACCGCCATGAAATTGGGCATTTCGACAAACTACTATTGCCACCTTGAACAAGGGTGTTGCAGTCTTGGGCGCGCGAATGGGGCGGTGCGTTTGAACATCAAAAAGCTCTTGAAGGTATCGCTCTGATGGGTTGGAGGAAAGGCATCAGAAACCCCATCGCGATAGAAGCGTACGAGACGTTCGAGAAGATGCCTTCATTGGATTGGCATTCGTTGGAAACGCCGTATTGCTTGGTGGCATTCGCGTTGACCGCCAACACGAACCCCAAGAGCCCATTGACGGGGTATGCGGTGTATGCGTGCGAAGTGATCAGAATGTCGCCAAGAAGCGTCACCTTGAATTTGGGAGAACCGGTACGGCGCTTCGGTTGGGGACGATTGCCGAATAGCCCTTACACGGTTTCGTTTTGCAAGTGCCGTGGGGTGAAATTGATTGGGAAGAAAGAAGAGGAATGAAAATGGATAAAAAGGTTTTGTTGGCATTGCCATTGTCGCTTTTGTCGCTTGTTTCATGCAACGGAACGGAAGACATAGAATGGAAAGACGATGCCGAAAGTATATTCGTGTTATTTGGCGTCGACCAATATGGAAGTAGTCGTGGCTATTCGTTTGAAAAAAAAGAGATAGTGAACATGGATGGGCGGGAAACTACGATTGTAAAAAACGATTTCGCCTACTATGAAAATGGCGACACCCTTCGCATCAAAACGGAAAAGAAGACGTATTCGGTGATGGATTACGCAAAGGGGTACGAACCGAAAGAGAAGGATATGATATCTCGCGTGTGGGATATTTACAAATACAAGGGCTATCAATACCAAATAGCTTACGAACACGGAGTGTGGGAGAAACAATGAAGTTCGAGAAAATGAACCCATACGAAGCGCAAACGGCGCTCAAGGAATGCGGTTACAACTATTCGTTGTGGGAAACGGAAGACATCGTCAATCGCCTATTGATGCCGACTAGAAGCACGGACGGAAGTTGCGGATACGATTTTCATCTTCCCGTGGGGGTGCACATGGACAAGGGCGAAAGCAAGCGCGTTCCATTGCTTATTAGGGTTGTGGGAATGAACAACCACACCGCATTGTTCTTGTACAATAGAAGCGGTTTGTCGCTTAATAAGGGTGTCGCGTTGGACAATGCCGTGGGCGTTATCGACAGCGATTACAAGAACGGCATTGTGTGGCAAGGGACGAACAAGGGAACGCCGAAGTTCTTGAACCCCAACGACAAAATCGTGCAAGGCGTCTTCCATTACGTGGTTTTCGTGGACGATGACAAGACCGAAGGCACTAGGGTTGGCGGATTGGGGAGCACGGGGGATTAGTTCCCCTTTTTTTCGATTATGAAAAAAATGTTGTCGGGGCAACGTTGTATCTATTGATAAGTGGGCTTTTCATCGTGCTTTTGACATATTTTGCGGAAAGTGAAAAAAGTGCTTGCAACTATCCTTAAGGGATATTAATATATAGGTGTTCTTAAGGAGGACAAACACATGACCAAGACGGAAATCAGAAAGAGACTTAAGGAGCTTCTCGAAAAGCTCGATGACTTGAAGGCGGACTTCGAGGACTTGAAGAACGATGTCGATTGCGCAAGCGGGGACATCGAGGCTTACGAGGGGCGGAACGAACTCACCCAGCAACAAGAGGAGCGCCAAGAATGGTTGGACGATTTGTCTTGGATGCTTGACGACATCATCGATTTGGACACTTCGGAGCTTGAGGACAAGGCGGAGGGGTGCTAAGAATGAACATCGAAGAGGAAAGAACCTTGTTCAAGGCGCTATGCAATAGGAATGGCGAGGAATACGCAGACAGCATCGCAAGCATATCCCTTTGCCAAGACATCGTGGAATGCCAAGGCGAGGTTTGCGTCTTGTTCCACTTGGAATCGTTCGACAAGGATTACGACAGCACCGAACAAGAAAGCTACTATCATTTGAAGCGAGAAGACGTGGACGGCATCTTGGACGGCACCATCGCCAAAGAACGTTTGGAATGGCTTCAAAACGATCTGGACGAAACCGCCACAAGGCTTGTCGATGAACTCTACGATGCGATATTCGACAAGTTGGAGAAAGAAGAAGACGAGGAAAAGGAAGCGAAACACGAAAGGGAAGACAAATGGGAAGACGGCTTAGACAACTATCCACGCCACAACTAGAGGGAGAGCATTACATCATCGAGACGCAATGCAATGGCAAGACGGACGTGAACGTCTATCAGACGAGGGCGATGGCGGTGAAAGCTTGGAATTCGTTCATAGACCGTTCCTTGGACGCCAAAAGGAAATGTTGGATTAGGGTATCCAAGATAACGGATGGCTTATCCGAATTCATAAACGAATGGGGGGAATACGAATGGTGAAAGGATTGTACGAAGCGGTTGTGGAAGCGCTTAAAGACGCCACTAGGGATTACGAAGGGGAGATTGAGGAAAACGGACGGGAAACCACTTTTTCTTCCGTGAACACCCTAGACACATGGTCGAACGAATGGGACGAAGACGCCAATTCAATCGAGTTCGTGCACAAGTACCGCAAGATACCATGCACCATATCGATACGGGAATACGAAGAATTCGTATCCGTGGATTTGGAAGAAGCCACTTGCGAATACATCGGCGGAATGGCTAGCCCATGCGATTGCGTGGAAGAAGCCAAAGAACGCATTCTATACGGATTGAAGCGTTACAACTACCGCAAGAAGAAAGGGTTCGAGCAATTGAGCTTGTTCTGATGCATATGGGAAAGCGTTACATTCAAGACAATTTGTTTGCGATGGAAACCGTGAAATTGTCCGAAATCGCGGAATTCATAGCGAAAACCATGCAAGGATATGGAAACGAAACCGCCTATGAAATAAAAGGGACGTTCATCCATTCCACTTACGTTATAGGCGCTTTCTTGACATATGGCACGAAAGACGAAAGGGAAGCGGTTCACAATTCGTTTTGCATCGACATCAATCAAGACGGGAAAGGAAAGGTATCCAATTTGTGTTTGGATGGCTTCCACAGCTTCGAAAGCGGAAATTGGGAATTGGAATTCATCCGGAAGCTCGATAGATGCCGTTGCTTCGACGAATACGCGATAGATATGGAGGGAATTGAAAAATGGGAATGAAAATGGAAGAAAGCAAGAAGAAATTTGTAAGCCGAAAGAAGTTTGAGGAATTGGGGAAGGGCGATGGAACTCGATAGGATTTACTTGGGGGACGCATACGAGCTCATAAAGCAAATTCCCGACAAGAGCGTGGATTGCATCGTGACCGACCCTCCATACGAATTCTCCTGCAAACCCGACAATTGGTTCTCGAGCGTTTCCAAGTATGGGAACATGAAAGACGACATGGATTTGAAAAATCAGATCAAAGAAGACGATTTGACGAGTGGCATCAAAACCGAGATGCTGGACGAATGGTGCAGGGTGCTCAAAAAGATAAACGTGTTCGTGTTCTGCAACAAGTGGCAATTGCTCCCATACATGAAATACTTCATCGATGGGAAGAAGTGCAGCTTCGAGCTTCTCGTGTGGAACAAGACGAACCCCATGCCGCTGGCGAATGGAAGCTACATGCATGACAAGGAATTGTGCTTGAATTTTTGGGAAAGCGGCGCGAAGCGCGTCGGCATTCATGACATAAAACATGGAAAGACCGTGTACAGCATCGCCAAGACGCAACGAGAGAAGAAAGACTTCTGCCACCCCACGATAAAGCCTATGGAAATGGTGCGGAACTTCGTGGAAATAGGAACTGACGAGGGGGGGGGTTATCTTGGATTGCTTCATGGGAAGCGGGACGACGGCCGTGGCGTGCGAAGAGACGAAAAGGCATTTCATAGGCTTTGAGAAGAGCGAGAGATGGTGGCAAGTGGCGAATGAGCGCTTGCGCGGCATTACCCAAAGGGACAAAGAGCCCATCCAAGGATACGTTCAGGAGTGGCTGTTATGACATTGGAGGAGGTGTTCAGAAGAACAATCATAGAACTTAGGTTGGAAGCCATGGAGAAGCGATTGCCTAGCCTTCATGGGATTGGCTACAAGCAAGGCAAGAAGACGATTGAGAATTACAAGAGGAAATTGAAATGGATTGGTTTGCAAAAATAAAATTGACGAAAGGCGGATTGACGGAATTCATACAGCCGAAAAAAGAGAAATGCGCCACGGCGGACGTGGTTTGCATGGAATTCCCCACAGGCAAAAAGCATTTGATGACGAAGTGGCGGGCGAATGAAATCATCGCCAAGCACAATCGGCGCATCGAAGAAACGACGGATTTGGTGAACGATATTCTTATCGGCGATAAATTGCCCCATCCGAATGAAAACGAAGCCGAGAAGCCCCTTAAAACGCCTTTAAAGGACATTGAAGACCGCGTGGACGACATAATGAAGGGCGTGGATGAGAAGAACGCCGAGCTTTTGAAGAAAGAAATCGCTTCGCTTCCCAAGCACATGCCAACGCTTGACAAATGGGAAAAGCGGTATTTGGAACAAGCGCTTGCCCCATTCAAGAAGACGTTGGTGTACATCGTGAAAAGCGCATGCCCAATCACCCCATCCGAAAGGCTTCACGTTTCGATGTCGAATGGGCAAATGGATTTCCCGTTCTTCGCCGAAGGGAAGATGTACAAGGGATTGCATGGCGAAGAGATATACACCCCCGAGGAGCTCGGTTTATGGAAAAAGTAGCGATTGCCAAGCCCAAGATGGAAATAGAAGTCTTGGGCGAGCCCATGGGTAAGCAACGCCCCAGGGCAACTTCGTGGGGCGGTCACACTAGGATTTACACGCCAAAGAAGACGCTAAGCTACGAAGGAAGGTTCGCAAGCGCCTATTGGGGCAAATACCCCGAAGGGAAGCCCACAAGCCTTCCCGTCAAGATGTCGATAACCGCCGTCTTCGCGCTTAAGAAAGCCGATTACAATTCCAAAGGCATGCCGAACAAACGCGGGACGAACAAATTGATGGGCTTCGAAATGGCGACGAAGAAACCCGATTGCGACAACATCGCCAAAGCGGTTTTGGATGGTTTGAACGGGGTTGCGTTCGTGGACGACAGCCAAGTGGTGGAATTGTCGATAAAGAAGAAATACGGCATGGCGCCGAAAGTGATAGTGGATTGGGAGGAAATGCTATGAAGGTCGTTTATGGCTATAGGAGGGATGGGGAGGACAAGCCCATCTTGATAAAGGATTGCACGTTCGATTTCGACAAAGCGAAGGGACGCTTGACGCTACGCAATTACAATCTTTGCGACAAGTTCAAGGAAGCAGACAAATTCGAAATGGGAAGCCCATACGCGTTGGCGATTGAAGAAAACGGAAGAAGGGAATTCATCCGCTTCGCGGAAGCGGCGAAGATATACCCCACGAAATACGGGCTTTACGTGGATAGGGAAAGCGTATCCATCGATACGAATGGGGCGGGAACGACAACCCATTGCCGATTGACGTGCGACATCGCCAAGGCGCTTCGATTGGACAAGATGGAAGACATGGCGGAATGGAAGGGCTTCAAAGCCGTTTCGAAATCGATTTACGGGGAGGATAAAAGATGAAGAAAGAGGAATTGGGAAGGCGTTGGGCGAAGTTGGTTGACCAAGCCGAAAGGCTATGCGAAGGGAAGTCGGATTTTTCCGCCAAATCGAGCGACGATTTCTACGCGTTGTTGGGCGCAACCGCGTTGGCGATTGCTTCGGCCAATCTGCAATCGCTGTCCGATTTCTTGCGGTTCTACGACAAAATCGCGGAAAAGGAAGGCGAACAAGAAGCGATGGAGGATTTCGCCTTCGCATTGATGGTCGTGCATAACATCTTGGACATGCTTTCCGGGAACGAAACCATGGAATTCGATTGCGAAGCCGTTCCGAATGGGAAAAGCGCATGAACCGCGTCCATAGGATATACGAAGTCGAAGCCAAGGACATCGACACGGCCAAGATGAAAGCCGTCGCCAAGGCGTTTCAAGAATTCGATAGCCGTCATCACGAAGCCTATGCCGTTGGCATAAAGCCGTTGGGGAACCGCCGTTACCGTTTGACCGTTGCCGTTTGGGATTGCCGTTAGCCGTTGCCGTTGGCGCACCCGTTAGCCGTTGGCATGCGCCGTTGGATATGCCCGTTGCCGTTGCCCGTTGCCCGTTGGGCGCGGGCTTTTATGCATGCCCATACGCTTATGCATGCGTCTATGTCACACGTGCGCCTGCATGCGCCCCCACGTACATATGCGTGTCACGTGCCCACACGTGCCCACATGCGCGCCTCCGCGCCTACACGCGTGAGGGGGCGTGCCCCCTCCCCCCCTCGCGGGGGTGTGGGGAAAGGGGGGCTCTTCCCCACGGGATCAGAGGAGGGCTCTTCCCCACGGGATCAGAGGAGGGCTCTTCCCCACGGGATCAGAGGAGGGCTCTTCCGATCGCTTTCACCCCCTCTTTTCGAAAGGGGGAATCATGTTTTAAAACTATCCACGATGGATAGTGTCAAGTGTTTTTTTTAATTTTTTTTCTTTCGATGTAAGCTAAACTTCTTCTTTAATTGTTAAGCTTTTCAAGATGAATTTTTAAAACCATCGTTATAATGGTCTCGGCGAAAAAGCCAGGAGGTCAGAAAAATGACAAAAAAAGAATTTGAAGCGATTAACGGAGAGCATTGGAAAGCTGGGTACTGCGAGGTTCAGTTCCTTTTGAAAGCTCTAGAAGAGCTTGGGAAAGCCACAAAAATCGGTTATAATAGTGGAGTTTATGGCTGGAACTCTGATATTTATTTGTTAAATATCAACGAAAGAACGATCATTCTTTCGACGGGTTACCGGACTTTCAACGGTCGCGAAATCAATCACGAAGAGGCGGAAGAGCTCGAGAAGGCTCTCCGCAAAGGATGGACGAAAAAAGAAAATCTTTTGAAAGAAGGCTCTTTTTCCCATCTTTGTGCTGCCGATTTCCCATTTTCAAAAAAAGAAATCAGGAAGGGGGAAAGAACGACGGAAGAAGGAGGAGGAAGAAGGGCGGTTAGAAGATCTGAGGCTGTTTATTCATCCTTCCCGGACGGAAGAGCGGAGTTCCGCTATGAAACGGAAAGAGACGGAGATCTGATAGATATCGAACCAATCAGTATTTAAAAAAACGGTACGAGAGGGGGAGCGATAAGCTCCCTCTTTTTTTTGGCTTTTTGCCAAAAAAATAAAACTGATCGGAAGAGCTCTCTAGAGCGATATTTTTTCTGTCTCTTTTTTTGTTTTCTCGCGCACGTGTATATGTGCATGTAGACAAAACCAACATCGATAAACCATAGAATACGTTTTAAAAGCGTTTTAAAGGGGCATAGAACGATTTTATACATAAAACCATTAATTTATACGTCTTTCTTATTTTCGTTCGAATTTGATAGGTTTATGTGATTGCAGTTAGTCACTCTAAACTAAAACTATCTATTTTTGTAATCGTTTTTAGTCTAGTTGTGCATATTGCACAAACAGGGTAATAAGGAAAAGCAAGGAAAAAAGAAAATTATCTTAAATCTTTCGCTCTTATCTACCTTTTTTTAAAGATTGTAAAGCATTTCAAACTATCCCTAAAGCCTATCTTTCGATAGCCTTAGAAGATAGTTTTTCAAAGCTTTAAAACTTTATATAAAAGCTCGATAAGAGCTTAATACATTTGTTTATTGTAAAAGTGCGCCCCCGCGCAGGGGCGCTAGTGTTCATCTAGTCTGCGTGACTAGATGAACTAGTAGGGGGTGGGGTACACACCCCCTGGGGGCATACCCCCATACGGGGGATGCCTTCCTCATACATGAAGTTGGTTTTTATAGGGATAGTCAATGAAAAAATTTTTGGCGTGGAAAACCAACCATGCATAAAAAAGCCCGAAACCGCAATAGGGCTTTCGCATGGTTGGGATGCGCCATGCCCCCGAAGGGAAACGATAGTGGAATAGGGAAGCGCGCCATTGCGGTGGCGCGATGATCCATGGAACGATAGTGGAATAGGGAACCGCCATCGCTTGGCGGTGTGGCATGGCTAATCCGTATATCCGTCCTTCCGTGAAAACAATGGTGCATACATCCGTTCCGTCTTACCCCCATCGCCCGACCACCCTATTCCGCCAAAGGCGAAAAACCGAAAACGAAAACGCGAAGCTTTTGCCCCAAAGGGGAAAACCTTCTTTTTTCTTTTTTTATTTTTCTTTTTGTCTCGGAATAGAGTTAGTTTTTGTAGATGCCTTAGACCCCCTAAAGAAAATACAAAAAGAAAAGCCCCCTTTACATTTTGCCTAAGATTTAGAAAGAAAAACCATTAAAAGAAAAGAATATATAAGAAAAGACAAAACTATCCTTGTTCGCGAAACATGACGATTACAAAATGATTGTAAATATATCCATGCATTTATATTATAATTATCTTAGATAATCATTTATATTATAATTATCTTAGATAATCATTTATATTATAATTATCTTAGATAATCAT
>ERZ808246.1418-NODE-1418-length-17257-cov-3.323044_pt1 | contig 17257 bp, 13 predicted proteins | sample MGYA00521083_ERZ808246 | MGnify/ENA primary metagenome ERZ808246 (study PRJEB31516, sample SAMN03275577) | gut metagenome | biome: mammalia-associated habitat; material: feces | host: Papio cynocephalus | place: Kenya | collected 2012-07-07 ... | reverse complement strand
ACAGGCACTTGTGTGGCAAAGTCCCCGTATGTGCTTATGCTGTTGTAGCCGTGTGCCTTGCCCCATTCGGTCTGGGCGGCTTGCGAGACGAGGCGTTGCAGCACGCCGCGCTGTATTTCCTCCGTTTCCGTGGCGTATCTCGCTATCTGGCGCACACGCGGCATGAAAAACGGTCTTGCTATGCTTGTTAAACTCATATCTATAAGCTTGTGTAGAATGCAATGGGCATTCAATGCGCAAATTTACTTGAAAGTTTCAACATTGCGGACGTTTGTCCCCCGGCTTTATGAAAAATTACATCTGTCCGGGACTGGAAATCATAAAAGGCGGGGTGTTCAGCGTTCTTCATGGCGTTTTGTGCAGCCGGCTTGCCGCCAAAGAAGCTGCAATAACGTCCCGGTTTGCATAAAGCGTTGGTTTACAAGACAATGCCTGATTAACAGATGTTAGTTGTAGGGTTTTGTTTTTCAGGTGTTTGCAACCGCCGAAAAAAGGTCTGATGTAGTTTGAATTATGTCTGATGTAATTTTTCCTGCATCGGACATAGTTTTTCCTGCATCAAATATAAATTTCGCGGCTTGGGTTTTGCGCCATTTGCAGGGGCGTATTGCATACGCCCTGTACACCACCGCATGAGCCGCATCGCGCCCCACCGCCGAAAAATTGCGCCACAATTTACAAAGGGTGTAGTTTTTTCCGTGTGTCTTGCGTTTGTATGTTTGGACGCGGGGAAGGCGCAATTTTCACTGCGTTGCGGCTTTTGTGCGGCGGGCATGGCGTTTTGCCGCTAATTGTTGAAATTCAGCGGAAAATTCACGCTTGAAAATGGCGGAAAGTGAGTTTTTTTTTTACTTTGCACCCCGAAATCAAAATGTTGGTACAAAATAACGGTTTCATAAGATACAAGCAAAGATGAAAAGCAAATTGGTAATGATTGCCGTGGTACTGTTTGGAATTGCCGCCCCAATCCGGGCGCAGGAACTGAAGAGCGGCATTGACAAGGCAAACATGGACTTGAACGTAAAGCCCGGAGACGATTTTTACGAATATTCAGCGGGAAACTGGCTGAAAAGCCATCCGCTCGATGCCGTGCACCCCATGAACGGCGCGTTTGTCGATCTTGAGGAGCAGAACAACGACCGCATAAAGGGGCTTGTGGCGGAATATGCCGCCAAGAAGTTGCCGCAGGGTACTGACGGGCAGAAGCTCGGTGCGCTCTACCGTATGTACATGGACAGCGTGAGGCGCAACAAACAGGGCTACGCGCCAATCAAAAAGACCCTCGCAAGAATACGCAAGGTGAAGGACCGCAAGGAGTGCGTCAGGCTCATGTTTGAGCTTGGGGCGAAAGGCTACGGCACGGAGCTGTTCGGTTTCGGTCTGGGCATAAACCCCAACAAGGCAGGGGAGTATATGTTCACCGCCTATCAGAGCGGCATAGGGCTTGATCCTGAATACTACACAAACCCCAACGAGCAGCAGAAGGCTGTAGTGGAGGCTTACAAAAGCCTCATGAAGGATTATCTTAAAATGGTGGGCAACAAGGAGGCTGTTGCCGAGAAAAAGATGCAGGCGGTTTTCGCCCTCGAAACCCAAATGGCAAAAAAGAGCTACGACCAGGTTAAAAGGCGCAACCCAAAGGAAAACACGCACCTCATGAGTTGGCGGCAGCTGTTGCAGGACTTCAAGGGCATTGACTGGAAAACGTTCTGCGACATATACGGCTGGCCTTCCGACATCGACACCGTGAACGTCAAGCAGCCCGAACCGCTGCACGAGGTGGAGAACATTCTTGCGAACGCCGACCTCGAGGCAATCAAGGCCAATATGGAGGTGTCGGTGGTGTCGTCTGCGGCAAACACTCTCTCCGACGCTTTCGGCAACCGCAGGTTTGAGTATCTCAAGACCACATACGGCCTGAAGGAGCAGCAGCCGCGCTGGAAACGCGCCGTGGGATTTCTCGACCGCATGCTGGGCGAGACAATAGGCAAGCTGTATGTGGCGAAATACTTCCCCGAAAGCAACAAGCAGAGGGTGTACCTGATGATAAAGAACCTGCAGGCGGCCTTTGCCGAGCGCATTAAGGACAACACATGGATGAGCGAAACCACAAAGCAAAACGCCCTCGACAAGCTCAACGGCATGGTGATAAACGTGGGATACCCCGACAAATGGGAGGGTTTGGAGAAATACGTGCAGGTGGACGAGAGCAAGTCTCTGCGCGAGAACCTCGACCAGATAACGGTGGCTTCGCGCAAGGGCGAGATTGAGTATTACTGGCACAGGCCCGTTGACCGCCACCAGCTCGGCTGCACGCCGCAGACGGTGAACGCGTTCTATAACCCCACGTTCAACAGCATAAACTTCCCTGCGGCTATACTGCAGCCGCCGTTCTTCGACCCCGAGGCCGATGATGCGGCGAACTACGGCGCGATAGGCTGCGTGATAGGACACGAAATGAGCCACGGTTTCGACGATCAGGGCTGCGCGTATGACAAGGACGGAAATTTGAAAAACTGGTGGACTGACGAGGACAAGAAAAACTTCGACGCACGCGGAAAAGTGCTTGAGGACTGGTTCGGAAGCAAGGAAATGCAGCCGGGACTGAAGGTTAACGGAAAGAAAACCCTCGGCGAGAACATAGGCGACAACGGCGGCATAAACATCGCTTTCCAGGCATTGAAGAACTCCATGCTCAACAATCCGCTCGGCGTCAAGGAGGGCTTCACGCCCGAACAGCGGTTCTTCCTCGCCTACGGCAGGATGTGGGCAAGCAACATAGCACCGCAGTTCGTGGCTTACATAGTGAACAGCGACGTGCATTCGCCCAACAGTCTGCGCGTGAACGCCGCGCTGCCGATGATTGACGCGTGGTATTCGGCGTTCGGCATAAAGGAGGGCGACAAACTCTTCGTGCCCGCCGACAAGCGTGCGCACATCTGGTAATCCCGACCGGCAGATACGGTATTAATAACACACCAAAGCCACGGCAAACCCCCGATTTGGGAGACTGCCGTGGTTTTTTTGTGCGTCAAGGCGTAAACGGCTGATGCAGTGTAAATTGAACGAATATTGCCAAACAAGAGCAAGAGTTTGTTTTTCAGCACGTTGCAAGTTGGCGAAAAAAGGTCTGATGTAGTCTGGATTATATCAGACATAATTTTTTCTGCATAGGACGTAGTTTTTCCTATGTCCGATGTAGTTTTCAGAGTATTTGGGAAAGAACAATCGGTTTTGGTTTTGCAATAATTGTAGGGGCGTATGGCATACGCCCTTCACACAGCCGCACGAGCCGCGCCGCAAACCGCCGCCGCGACATTGCAAAACCGCGCAATTCCGGACGTATGCCATACGCCCCTACGGCGGCGCGGTTCTTTGGTTGATTGCTGTTTGCGCGTTTGTGATGCTTGTTGTATGCGCCCTGTACACCAGCGCATGAACCGCACCGCATGCAAAAAATTCCGCCGCATGGACAAGCGTCGTTAATCCGTGCGGCGGAATTTTGTGGTGTGCCAACGGGCGCGTCTTCTGCATTTGCGCCTGTTGTTGGCGCTTGGGCTATTCGCAGAATGCCTTGTTTTCGGCTTCGGCGATTATTGCGTCCCTGCCGTTGTCTTGGTTTTGTGTGCCGTCCGGCTTTGTGCGCGGCCTGCGGCGGCGCGGACGGTTTTTGCGGTTGCGGTTGCTTTTCCCGCTTTCGGTGTATTCCGGGTTCTCTGACAGACTGGCGTTTTTGGCGCACGCCTTTGCGCTCTGGCTGAGTGCGTCCGCTTTTGGCGTGCCGGCGTAGCAAGCCGCATTTTCCTGCGCCTCACCCTGCGCCCGCTGCGGTGCGGAGTTCCTGCGTTTGGGGCGTGTGCGCTGTTTGCCGTTGCCGTCGCCCACACGTGGCGGCACGCACACGAGTTCAGCCTCCATTGCCGTGCGTTGTTCCTTTGACTTCAGGATTTCCGCGATTTTCTGCTTGCTGCTGTTGAGGATTACGAGCGTTTCGCGTGCAGCGTTCTGGTGGCTTTCCTTTTTCGAAAAGCCGCTGCCTTTGCCGCACTCCACGCCCTCAATCATCACGGTGGCTGTGAAAGCCGGCTTTTCGCTTGTGGCGGCGTCTTTCGCCGGGTCGTTTGACGCGAAGTCTGTCCGCAGGCGGTTGCGCTGCGACCATTCAAGCAGCTTGCTCTTGAAGTTCACCTCTTTTTTTGCCACCTCGTTGAGGTTGAGGTGGGCGGCTATTATGCGGCTTTTCAGGAACCACATACAGTATTTGTAGCCCCTGTCGAGGTATATCGCGCCCACTATCGCCTCGAAGGCGTTGCCGCCTATGTAGCTGTTGTGCCCGCTTTGGTGCCCGCTGGTGCGGATGAGCTTGTCGATGCCCACTTCCTGCGCCATTTTGTTGAGGGTGTCCCTTTGCACGAGCTTGCTGCGCGTTGTTGTGAGGAAGCCCTCGCGCTTTTTGTTGAAGTGGCGGTAAACGATGTCGCTTGTAACGGCCTCGATTATCGCGTCGCCGAGAAATTCAAGGCGTTCGTTGTTGAGCCGCTGCCCGCCTTCGGTCTGCATGGCGTTGGAACTGTGCGACAGAGCCTGTTTGTAGATGTTTATGTCGTGGGGGTAGAAACCCAGAATGGAGTGCAGGGATGAAAAAAGCTCCTTGTCCTTGCGGAAAGGGAGCTTTAGTTTGTCTATGAAATTAATCATTCAGTTTTTGTGTCAACTTTATGAAAATGCTTGTCAAGCCCAAAGTTTTTATTTCGCGAATTTCTTTACGATGATGCAGGCGTTGTGTCCGCCAAACCCGAATGTGTTGCTCAGGGCTGCACGCACGGTGCGCTTCTGCGCCTTGTTGAACGTGAAGTTCAGGTTGTAGTCAATTTCGGGGTCGTCATCGCCTTCCTCGTGGTTGATTGTCGGGGGAACGATGTCCTCCTCAACCGCCTTAACAGAGAACAGTGCCTCAACGGCTCCCGCTGCACCGAGAAGGTGTCCTGTCATGGACTTTGTGGAGCTTATGTTGAGTTTGTAGGCGTGGTCTCCGAACACATCCTTAATGGCGAGTGCCTCGGAGCGGTCGCCTACGGGTGTGGAAGTTCCGTGAACATTGATGTAATCTATGTCTTCGGGCTTCATTTCCGCGTCTTGCAGTGCGCGTGTCATCACGAGTTTCGCGCCGAGTCCTTCGGGGTGGGAGGCTGTGATGTGGTGAGCGTCGGCCGACATTCCCGCGCCCGCAATTTCGGCGTATATGTGTGCGCCGCGTTTCAGGGCGTGTTCAAGTTCCTCAAGGATGAGCACTCCCGCTCCCTCGCCCATGATGAAGCCGTCGCGCGATGCGCTGAACGGACGTGAGGCGTGCTGCGGGTCGTCATTGCGTGTGGAAAGTGCGTGCATCGCGTTGAAGCCTCCCACTCCAGTGGGCCAGATTGCGGCTTCGGCGCCGCCCGCAACGATTGCATTTGCCTTGCCCAGACGTATTAGGTTGAACGCGCTGGCAAGGGCGTTGGTGGAGGAGGCGCAGGCGGAGGTTGTGGCGAAGTTGGGGCCGTGGAAACCGTAGTTGATGGAAATCTGCCCGGCTGCTATGTCGGAAATCATCTTGGGGATGAAGAATGGCGAATAGCGCGGGCCGAGGGTCTCGCCTGTCTTGGCGTAGTTGACGGACTCCTCTTCGAATGTGCGGATGCCGCCGATGCCTACGCCGAACACGACACCTATTTCGTTCTTGTCAACTTTTTCCAAATCCCATCCGCAGTCCTTTATGGCCTCGTCGGCAGCTATTATCGCGTACTGCTCGTAGAGGTCCATCTTGCGCACTTCCTTGCGGTCGAAGTAGTCCTGGGCGTTGTAGCCCTTCACCTCGCACGCGAAGTGGGTCTTGAACTTGGATGTATCAAAATGCGTAATCTCGGCAGCACCGCTTACGCCCCGTTTGGCATTCTCCCATGTTTCGGGCGCAGTCTTGCCAAGCGGAGTTATCGCGCCGATGCCGGTTACGACAACTCTTTTCAATTCCATCGTGAGATGTTAAAGGAAGAACGTTAAGTGGTTACTTAACGTTCGCCTCGATATATGCTACAGCGTCGCCCACGGTAGAGATTTTCTCAGCCTGGTCGTCGGGGATCTGAATCTGGAACTCCTTTTCGAACTCCATGATGAGCTCTACAGTGTCAAGAGAGTCAGCGCCCAGATCGTTTGCGAAACTTGCTTCGTTCTTTACTTCGGCTTCATCAACACCGAGTTTGTCAACAATGATAGCTTTTACTTTTGATTCGATATCAGACATGATCTTACTAATTTGATAAATAATATTGTTATATCAGGCTGCAAAATTAAGGCTATTGATTTATATGACAAAATTTTTGGTTGAAAATCGTCCGTTTTTTGCACAAAATGCCTTGCCGATGCGCAATTTTACAACAGGCGGCTTGGGAAGTTCATGCCGGAGGCAATAAAATCACCCCTTTGTAACGGGTTTGTCTTTAAGGGGTTTGAAGACGGAGAAAAAAGGTCTGATGTAATTTGAATTATATCAGACATAATTTTTTCTACGTCAGACACGGTTTTTCCAATTTCCGTTGTAGTTTTTGGGGTGTTTTGAAATAGGCTTGCGGTTTTGGCTTTCGCAATTTGTAGGGGCGTATGCAATACGACCCTACGGCGGTGTGGTTTGTTTGTTACCTGTATGTGGCGCGTTTGTGTGGCGTGACGTTCACGCCGGCTTCGACTGCCGGCGGTATTCGTTTGGTGTCTGCCCAACAACTTTCTTGAACAGCCGCGTGAAGTGCTGCGGGTATTGGTAGCCAAGCCCATAGGCAATCTGGCTTATGGTGAGCGAGGGGTTGAGAATGCGCTCCTTGGCGATGTTCATCACGGCAAGCTGGATGTATTCCTGCGCCGATTTGCCGGTTTCCTTTTTTATGAGGTCGCCGAAGTAGTTTGGCGAGAGGCACAGCTCTCCTGCGCAATACCTTACGGTGGGCAGCCCGTTCCGCTTGGGCTTGTCGCCGGTGAAGTAGTCGTTGAGCAGCGTCTCGAAGCGTGCGAGGATGTCGCTGTTTGCGCTTTGGCGGGTTATGAACTGGCGTTCGTAGAAGCGCAGGCAGTAGTTGAGCAGCAGCTCGATGTTGTTTGCGATCAGTCTCTTGCTAAGCCTGTCGATGGAGTGCGTGAGTTCCGCCTCTATCTTTTTTAGGCAGTCGGTGAATATGCCCCGCTCCTGCTCTGAAAGGTGCAGCGCCTCGTTCACCTCGTATGAGAAGTAGGAATATTCGCGGATGTTCTTGCCGAGCTGCGTGCCGCGGATTAGCTCGGGGTCGAAAAGCAACGCCCATCCGCGGGGCTGGAAAAATTCGCCGTTGTCCTCCGAACCCGCCACCTGTCCGGGCGCGATGCAAACCACCGTGCCTTTCTGGTAGTCGTACCGCTGGCGGCCGTAGATGAGGTCGCAGTGTTTCTCTCCTTTCAGGAAAACGGCGTAAAAGCCGAAGGTGTGCTTCAGGTGGCGTATGGGCTTTGCCTCTGACAGGTTCACCACGCTCACGAGCGGATGCATTGTCTCCACTCCGAGCATATCGTTGTATTCTGTTATGGTCTCAATGTTCCTAATCTTATTCTCAGCCATAATGTCCTTGTTTTTTCTGATGCAAATATATTGATAATATGCGTAATGGCAACTCTGAAATCCGCCAATCCGTAATAGGGGTAGCGCAATCCGTAATCTGTTTAATGTTGTGGTCTGGCGTTTTCTTTGATCGGTTCCCCATGACACCGCAAATGCCGCCCGAATAACATAATATGCTGATTTCCAAAAGGATGTCTCTTTAATAATGTTTGCTATAACGAGTTGTTTTTCAGAGGTTTGCAAAGATGGGGAAAAGGTCTGATATAATTTTTCCTACGTCTGACGTAGTTTTTCCTGCATCAGACATAGTTTTTTTTATTTCAGATGTAATTTTCCGGCACTCTGAAGCCGGGGGAATGAAAAACCGGGAGTGCGGTAATTTGGGTATGCAAATCAGTAAAAATGTATGCGGCAAAAAGCGCGATGTTTATTATTTTTGCACAGGAACAGGATAACGTAACAATTATATTTATATATGAAAACAAAATACTACTATGCTGAGTAAAATAAGAATTACCCTGGCAATCGTGTTCTTCGCGCTTGTCAGCCTGCTGTTTCTTGATTTTACGGGAACAATCCATGCCTGGTTCGGCTGGTTGGCGAAAATCCAGTTTTTCCCGGCTGTCATGGCTCTCAACATTGGCGTTATTGTCGCCGTGCTGTTGCTCACATTCCTTTTCGGGCGCGTTTACTGTTCGGTAATCTGTCCGCTCGGCGTTTTCCAGGACGTGGTTTCATGGCTGAGCGCAAGACGCAAGGGCAGAAACCGCCGCTTTTCATATTCAAAGGCAAAGACGTGGCTGCGATATGCGGTATTGGTTCTCTTTGTCGCAGGTGCTTTCACCGGCTTGGCGGGCTTGCTCGACCCATACAGTGCATACGGCAGAATTGCCCAGACAATGTTCGCCCCGCTTTACACGTGGGGCAACAACCTGCTCGCGTACATTTCCGAGCGTATGGGGAGCTATGTCTTTTATGAGAGGGAAGTGTGGCTTCGCGCCCTTCCCACGCTAATTCTTGCCGCAGTTACTTTTGTGGCGGTGGTGGTGCTGGCGTGGCGCAACGGACGCACTTATTGCAACACTATATGCCCTGTTGGCACTTTCCTGGGTCTTATTTCCCGCCACTCGCTTTTCAAGCCCATTATCGACACTGGGAAATGCCGCAACTGCTCGCTTTGCGCCCGGGGCTGCAAGGCTTCGTGCATTGACTTCAAGAATCACAAGATTGACTATTCCCGCTGCGTGGCTTGCATGGACTGTGTGGACAACTGCAAGCACGACGCGCTGCATTTCGAACTGCGCAAAAAGGAGACCGCTCCAAAAACTGCGGCAGAAGCGCCCGAGAAAATTCCCGACGCTTCGCGCCGCAGTTTTCTCACGGGAGCGGGCATCATTCTCGGCACGGCGGTGGCGAACGCACAGGGTAAAACCGTTGACGGTGGCTTGGCGGTGATTCTCGACAAGAAGATACCCAACCGCAACACCCCGATTGTTCCCCCGGGAGCGGTTGGCCTGAAACATTTGGAGGATCATTGCACCGGATGCCAGCTCTGCGTCGCCGTATGTCCCAACGACGTACTCCGTCCCGGCAAGATGATGAAGCCACGTTCTTCTTACGAGCGCGGCTACTGCCGTCCCGAATGCACCAAATGCTCCGAAGTTTGCCCTGCCGGCGCAATAATAAAAATCACTCCTGCCGAAAAATCGTCCATACAGGTTGGCCATGCGGTTTGGGTGCGGAAAAACTGCGTTCCCCTCACAGATGGGGTGGAATGCGGCAATTGTGCGCGCCACTGTCCCGCAGGGGCGATAACAATGGTGCCTTCTGACCCGCAAAAGGAGGACTCACCGAAGATTCCCGTGGTGAATGAGGAACGCTGCATAGGCTGCGGAGCGTGCGAGAACCTGTGTCCGGCACGTCCTTTCGGCGCTATATATGTTGAAGGGCATGAACAGCATAAAACCATTTGAAAGAATTATGAATACCAAAGGCAAGAACAATATCGATCGGCGCGAGTTTCTGAAAAGGCTCGGCGCAGGCGCTGCGGTCTCCACTTCCGCCGTGCTTGTGGGCTGCAATTCCGGCAAAAACCCTGTGAGCGGCGAAACCACAAAGGCGCAGGGCGAGATTCCAAAGGACAAGATGACATACCGCACCAGCCCCAAGACGGGCGAAAAGGTTTCGATTCTCGGCTACGGCTGTATGCGCTGGCCCACAGTTACCGGCGAGAGCGCGAGAGAGGGCGGGGAAAAAATAGATCAGGAGGCTGTCAACCGCCTTGTGGACTACGCCATAGAGCATGGGGTGAACTATTTCGACACGTCCCCGGCTTATTGCAAGGGGCATTCAGAAGAGGCTACGGGCATCGCGTTGAAACGCCACCCCCGCGACAAGTTTTTCATTGCCACCAAACTTTCCAATTTCGACCCCTCAACATGGAGCCGCGAAAAGTCTTTGGAGATGTACCACAACTCGATGAAGTATTTGCAGGTTGACTACATAGACTATATGCTGCTTCACGGCGTGGGCATGGGCGGCGATGCCATGAAGGATTATAATGCGCGCTATGTTGACAACGGCGTTCTCGACTTTCTGCTTGCCGAGCGCGAGGCGGGGAGAATACGCAATCTCGGTTTCTCATACCACGGCGACATAAAGGTGTTTGACTACCTGCTTTCGCAGCACGACCGCTACAAGTGGGACTTTGTGCAAATACAGCTCAACTACCTTGACTGGCGGCACGCCAAGGAACTCAACTCTTTCAACACCGATGCCGAATATCTTTATGGCGAGCTTGCGAAGCGCAGCATCCCCGCCGTGATAATGGAGCCGCTGCTCGGCGGAAGGCTGTCCAAAGTCCCCGACCACGTGGTGGCGCGTCTCAAACAGCGCGAGCCCGACAGGAGCGTGGCGTCGTGGGCGTTCCGCTATGCCGGCACAATGCCCGGCGTGCTCACGGTGCTTAGCGGCATGACGTACATGGAGCATTTGCAGGACAACCTGCGATCCTACTGCCCCTTGAAGCCGCTTACGGACGACGAGGTGAACTTCCTTTACGACACCGCCGAAATAATAGTGCAGTACCCCACAATCCCGTGCAACGACTGCAAATACTGCATGCCCTGCCCCTACGGCCTTGACATCCCCTCCATATTCGTCCACTACAACAAGTGCGTCAACGAGGGCAATGTGCCGGAGAGCCGGCAGGCGGAGAACTACCGCGAGGCCCGCAGGGCATTCCTTGTGGGCTACGACCGCAGCGTTCCCAAACTGCGTCAGGCCAACCACTGCATAGGGTGCAGAAAATGCGTGGAGCATTGCCCGCAGAACATTGACATACCCAAGGAAATGCAGCGCATAGACCAATTTGTGGAACAGCTCAAGCAAGGCACGCTATGACAAACGCCCAACTCGCGGAACTGCTGGAGACAGGCGGCCATTCGCTCGTGGTCGAGAACGGCGCGGTGCGCACCTTCGGCGGCAGGGGAGTGAAAGATTTGCTCCGCTTGCTGGGCGAAGAGCCGCAGGCATTGGACGGAGCGAGGATTGCCGACAAGGTGGTGGGAAAAGCCGCCGCCGCGCTCATGGCGCTTGGCAAGGTGGCGAGTGTGTATGCCCATACCATAAGCACGCCCGCCGTCGCGCTGTTGCGCCAAAACGGCGTGGAGGTGGAGTTTGCCGGGGAAGTGCACCACATTATAAACCGCGACGGCACAGGGTGGTGTCCCATGGAAAAGGCGTGCAGGGATTTGCAATCGCCCGGGGAAATGCTTTGCGCAATAAAAGAGACAATCGCGGAACTCGCAAAAAGGAAACAAACAGAAAGTAGAACAAACTGAAAACGATTAGAAAACAATCATGGAATCAAGAACAGTAAAACTGTATTCTCTCGGATATGGCGACATGAAAGCCTATCTGGCGGCAGTGTTGTTTGCATTGGGAAACATTGTGCTGCCCCAGTTGTTCCACCTTGCGCATCAAGGCGGGGCGACATGGCTGCCGATATATTTCTTCACCCTTGTGGGCGCGTACAAATACGGCTGGCGCGTGGGGCTTATGGTTGCCGTGCTTTCCCCGCTGGCAAATTCCGCGCTGTTCTCAATGCCCGCCCCGGCTGTTCTGCCCGCAATACTCATGAAGTCCGCATTGCTCGCCGTTGCCGCCGGCATGGCGTCGGCGCGTTTCAGGAAAGCCTCGCTCCCGTTGCTCGCCCTTGTGGTTTTGTGCTATCAGGGGACAGGCACATTGGGCGAATGGGCCATGACAGGCTCTTTCAATGCTGCGGTGCAGGACTTCCGCATAGGGCTTCCCGGAATGCTCCTGCAGGTGTTCGGAGGCTGGCTGTTCATAAACCGCATTGTGCGCCGCTGAGTAAAGGCTGGTAATAAATATCGGTTAATCAAAACATCGCGGCTCTGTAGGGGCGTATTGCATACGCCCTGAATTGCGCCTATTTGCAATGTTTTGGCGGTGGTTTGCGGTGCGGTTCAGCCGGTGGTGCAAAGGGCGTATGCAATACGCCCCTACAGTTATCGCATAGCCAAAAACGATCGCTCTTTTCAAAACACCCTGCGAATTATATTTGATGCAGGAAAAACTATGTCCTATGTAGAAAAAATTATGTCTGATATAATTCAAACTACATCAGACCTTTTTTTCGCAATTCCAAGCTTTTGAAAAACAGCAACTTAAAGCATTGTGTTTGTTTGGATGTAAAATGCTGTGAAACAGCTTGTTGTGAAAACTTGCGGAATTTGCCCGTGCGAAACGGTTCATGCGCTTTTTTTTTGAGACTAAACGCCGGGCGGGCGCGGGAGGACTTGTGCCGTGTTTTCCCACCTTTTCCGTTTCTCGTTTTTTATAGCTATCTTTGTCCCCAATTAGAAAACATATACAATATAATATAAGAATGGAAGAACTGTTTTCCGCTCTGCCCTACAAGGTGGCAGATATGGGTTTGGCTGATTTCGGCCGCAAGGAAATTCGTATAGCAGAACACGAAATGCCGGGTCTTATGGCTCTGCAGGCAAAATATGGCGGTTCGAAGCCTTTGAAGGGGGCGCGTGTCATGGGTTCGCTGCACATGACCATACAGACCGCCGTGCTCATAAAGACCCTTGTGGCTCTCGGGGCGGAAGTGCGCTGGTGTTCGTGCAACATATACAGCACACAGGACCATGCCGCAGCGGCGATTGCCGACATGGGCGTGGGCGTGTTCGCATGGAAGGGCGAGAGCCTTGAGGACTATTGGTGGTGCACGCTTCAGGCGATGAACTTCCCCGGAGGCAAGTTGCCCAACATGATTGTTGACGACGGCGGCGACGCAACCCTGATGATACACCTCGGCGCAAAGGCGGAGAAGGACGCTTCCGTGCTCGACACTCCGAGCGGCAGCGGGGACGAGGCTGCACTCAAGGATATTCTCAAGAAGGTTCTTGCTGCCGACCCCGGACGCTGGGCGAAGACCGCAAAGGAAATCCGGGGCGTGAGCGAGGAGACGACAACCGGAGTGCACCGCCTTTACCAAATGGCTGAAAGGGGCGAGCTCCTTTTCCCGGCCTTCAACGTGAACGACAGCGTTACCAAGAGCAAGTTCGACAATCTTTACGGCTGCCGCGAGTCGCTGGTTGACGGCATTAAGCGCGCAACCGACGTGATGGTTGCAGGCAAGGTGGCTGTCGTTGCCGGCTACGGCGAGGTGGGCAAGGGCTGCGCCCAGAGCCTGCGTTCGTATGGCGCACGCGTGCTTGTTACCGAGATTGACCCGATCTGCGCATTGCAGGCGGCAATGGAGGGCTTCAAGGTGGTTACCATGGAGGAGGCCGCGCCGGTGGGCAACATTTTCGTTACCACAACGGGCAACATTGACGTTATAACGGTGGAGCACATGAAGCAGATGCCCGACGAGGCTATTGTGTGCAACATCGGACACTTTGACAGCGAGATACAGGTTGAGAAGCTGAAGAAGGTTCCCGGCATAAAGCATGAGAACATCAAGCCGCAGGTGGACAGCTACCTGTTCCCCGACGGACACCATATAACGCTGCTTGCCGACGGCCGCCTTGTGAACCTTGGCTGCGCCACCGGGCATCCGAGCTTTGTGATGAGCAATTCGTTCACAAACCAGACACTCGCGCAGATAGAGCTTTTCAACAAAAAATACGAGGTTGGCGTTTACCGCCTTCCCAAGTCGCTCGATGAGGAAGTGGCGCGTCTGCACCTTGCAAGCGTCGGCGCGCACCTCAGCACGCTTTCAAAAGAGCAGGCCGACTATATCGGCGTGAATGTTGGCGGTCCTTACAAAGCCGATTTCTACAGATATTAAAAAGTAATGGCGGGGGACGCGGCACAACACCGCGCCTCCGTTTTCCGCCATATAATATATAATGAATATGAACAGCGAAAACCAAAAGGCAAAGCAGGGCAGCCCGTGGCTGAGGCGCATTGCGCCCGACGCGGTGGCTGTTGTGCTGTTTGTGCTCGTGTCTGTGGCGTATTTCATCACTCCCATGACCCAGGGGCTGGTGCTTTCGGGCAACGACATCACAGGCGGCGTGGGCGCGGGGCGCGAGAGAATGGAATATCTCGAACGCACCGGCAACGACACCCGTTGGACGAACGCCCTCTTCAGCGGTATGCCTACGTATCAGATAGCGCCGAGCTACAAGTCGCGCAGTGTTTTGTCAGGACTTGAAAGGGTGTACGAACTCGGTCTGACCGACTGCGCAATGTATGTGTTCATCCTTCTTCTGGGCTTCTACATCCTTATGCGCACGTTCCGCGCACGCCCTCCCGTGGCGGTTTTCGGCGCGGTGGCATGGGCGTTTTCATCATATTTCTTCATAATAATAGGGGCGGGACACCTTTGGAAAGTGCTTACGCTTGCATTCATTCCTCCCACGGTGGCGGGAATGGTGCTTTGCTATCGCGGAAAATACCTGTGGGGCGGGGTGATGACGATGTTCTTCATCGCGTGGCAGATTTTGTCAAACCATTTGCAGATGACATACTACTTCATCTTCGCCATGGTGCTTATGTCTCTCGGCTTCCTTATTACGGCGGTGAGGGAGAGGCAGCTTGCAAGGTTTGCAAAGGGCGTGGGCGTTTTTGTAGTGGCTTCGCTGGTTGGCGTGGCGGTGAACTCGTCGAACCTTTACCACACGTACCAGTACAGCAAGCAGACCATGCGCGGCAGCAGCGAACTTGCGTCTCCCGCCAAGGGGGGCAAGAAAGCCGCGTCGGGACTTTCGAAGGAATACATCACGCAGTGGAGCTACGGCAAGGGGGAGACTTTTTCGCTTCTCGTGCCAAACGTAAAGGGAGGTGCAAGCGGCGCACTCACGGCAAACGAGAAGGCGCAGGCAAACTCCCATTATGCCGAATACATGCAGACTTTGCAGCAGCTTTACCCGCAGCTCGGGGGAGGCACCCCGGGGCTTTCGCAATACTGGGGCGAACAGCCGGGAACTTCAGGCCCTGTGTATGTTGGCGCTTTCGTGTGCATGCTTTTCGTCCTGTCGTTATTTTATGCAAGGGGTGCGGTAAGCCGCTGCCTCATGCTGCTCATGGTGCTTTCCATGCTGCTTTCGTGGGGGCATAACTTCCCTGCGTTCACAAACTGGATGATTGACAATTTCCCGATGTACAACAAATTCCGCGCCGTGTCGTCAATCCTTGTGGTAGCCGAGTTCGCAATTCCGCTGCTCGCCGCCCTTACGCTGTCGCGCATTGCATCGGAGCACGACCTGCTGCGCAGGAAACCCCTGCCGCTTTACATATCGTTCGGGGTAACGGCGGGGTTGTGCGTTTTGTTTGCGGTGATGCCCGGAACGTTCTTCGGCGACTGCCTCACGGGCAGCGAACACCGAGTGCTGAATGAGCTGCGCCAGATAATCCCGCCCGAAACGGTAAATTCTTTTTCCGCCGACATAACCGCAATACGCCACTCCATACTCTCTGCCGATGCCTGGAGAAGTTTCTGGGTTATTGCAGTTGGCATGATTATACTTATGGTTTACCGCAGCGGCAAGCTGAAGCCCACATGGATGGTTGTGGCCGTAACGGCGCTTTGCCTTGTGGATATGTGGGGCGTTAACCGCCGCTACCTCAACAACGGAATGTTTGTTGACCCGCTGCAAAAGGAGCAGGTGTTTGCCAAGACCGAGACCGATGAGCAGATATTGCAGGACAGGAGCCTTGACTACCGGGTGCTTAACTTTGCGTCCGACACTTTCAACGAAAACGAAACCTCCTACTGGCACAAGAGCATCGGCGGCTACCATGCCGCCAAGCTCGGGCGTTACCAGGATTTGATAAGCAATTGCATAGCCCCGGAAATGCAGGCGCTGATGAAGGCCATACCGCAGGCGGGCGGCGACTTCTCGAAGTTCAATGCCGACTCGGTATGCCCCACGATAAATATGCTCAACGGCAAATACTTCATACTGCCTTTGCAGCAGGGCAAGACCGTTCCCCTTCAGAACCCGTGCGCCTACGGCAATGCGTGGTTTGTTGGCAAGCTGACATACGTTGACGGGGCGAAAGCCGAGATGTCCCTGCTCAAAAAGATAAACCGCCGCGTTGAGGCCGTTGCCGACAAGGAGTTCGAGAAAGAGCTTGGCGCGGCGTATGCGAATGCCGCCGCCGACACCACGGCGAAAATCACGCTTACGGCATACGAGCCGAACGAGCTGACATACAAGCTCGGCTCGCAGAACGGCGGTGTGGTTGTGCTTTCGGAGATTTATTATCCGGGCTGGCAACGCTCGACGGCAAGGACATTCCAGTAGGCCGTGCCGACTATGTGCTGCGTGCGCTAAGGGTTCCCGCAGGGCAGCACACGCTTGTCATGAAGTTTGACCCGCAGTCGCTCCACACCACAGAGACTGTAGCCTATGCGGCTCTTGCCGTAATGCTTCTTGCGCTTGTGGCGGCGGTGGCAGTATCGGTGCGCCGCAAAAAGGGCGCGGCTGCCGGAAAATAAGCATTTGGTGCATATGACAACAAGGCTGCCGTGAAGTTTCGCGCTTCATGGCAGCTTTGTTTCGTGTATGCACATGAAGTTTTACCGTTTCGCATCAGACGGATTTACGTGTGCCTTGAATTGTGTAACATATTGGTCATCAGAATAATAAGCGGTTTTGTTGCCGCTGGCATAACGACTTGTTTTTCAGTTGTTTGCAATGGTAAAAATTATGTCTGATGTAGTTTGAATTACATCTGACATAATTTTTTCTACATAGGACATAGTTTTTCCCACATCAAATGTAGTTTTAGCGGTATTGGTCTTGCGGGATTTGTAGGGGCGTATTGCATACGCCCTGTACACCAACGTTTGAAACATATTGGCAAACACTGGCACTGCATGGCGAAAGAAGTGGCTGTTCGGGTACAAAATGTGCGGCATACGCTGTGGCAGCTGGCGGTTTTGTGAAAAAAGCTGATATTTCTTTTGCACATTGCCGGTAAAACATTAAATTTGGGGATTGAAATACAAAAGAGTGTTACCATGAAAATAATAAATAGCATTACATCCAAAAGGCTTTCGCGTTTTGTGCTGGCTGTGTCGGTTCTGATAGCCGGGATTATGGTCAGTTCGTGTTCTGACAACATAGACGAGTCGAACCTTTATGTTTT
>ERZ808246.1416-NODE-1416-length-17275-cov-3.098142_pt1 | contig 17275 bp, 19 predicted proteins | sample MGYA00521083_ERZ808246 | MGnify/ENA primary metagenome ERZ808246 (study PRJEB31516, sample SAMN03275577) | gut metagenome | biome: mammalia-associated habitat; material: feces | host: Papio cynocephalus | place: Kenya | collected 2012-07-07 ... | reverse complement strand
AAAGGAGATCATAACTGCAGCGGCAATGATGACGCCGCGCACCTTCTTCATGGTATGGATGTTCTGGTACAGTTCTTCCGCAGAGAGCATTTCCGCGTAAGATTTTGTCTGCTCTGCCGGAGTTCCGAGCATCTCTGTCAATGCTTCATAGGTAATATCCGGCTGTTCTGCTTCGATTGCATGCAGGGTTTCCGATAACTCTGCAAGATATAATTTCTTTTCTGCGTAACATAAAGGCATTTCATGCTTTGCCTTGCGGTAATATTTTCTAATTGAGGAAGTCATATACCCATCTCCTTTTATCTGTTGTAAATCACATCCGTATCGTTGCTGGAATCTGCCTCTGGCTCATCTACAACCACGGTGGTGATTGTGACAGTCGTTCGTGTGTTGTCATGGATTGATTTGACCGAGGAGATAATTTTGGCTGTCCATGTGATCAGCAATGCTCCAGCAACAAGAATGGTGCACCACCGGATACGGCGTTCACGACGGATACTGGCGTTCCGTTCTTCGACAGACAATGTATTTGCAAAGTCGAGTGCCTGTTGTTCGGGCGTACCGAGCGATTCAATAAGTTCCTCGTAGGAGGAAATCTCAGGATACTCTGCGGAGACTGTCTGCATGGTGCATTTAAGTTCTGCCAGAAAATGCTGTTTTTCCCTGTGGGAAAGCGGACAGCTATGCTTTGCCCGACGGTAATATTTCTTCGATATCTGATTGAAGTTTGTCATTTGTATTCAGTCCTTTATCCTTGGTCAGTTTTATGAGAACATTTTGATTCTTCTCACATGCCTCTCATCATTTGAGAATGGTGTATCCACGAATTTGTCCACGATCATAAGTGCAAGACCAGGTCCGATCGTACGTGCGCCCATGCAGAGTACATTGGCGTTGTTGTGCTCGCGGGTTGCCTGTGCAGAGAAACAGTCACTGCAGAGTGCGGCGCGGACACCTTCGACCTTATTTGCAACCATGCTCATACCGATACCGGTACCGCAGATGAGAATACCCAGATCCTGCTTGCCAGCGGCGATCGCCTCTGCAACAGCCTTTCCATAGATTGGATAGTCACAGGATGCTGTGCTGTCACAGCCGTAATCTGTCACTTCAAATCCGCGATCCTTCAAATGCTTGATAACCTCCAGCTTGAGTTCATATCCGCCGTGGTCACTTCCAATTGCGATTGTCATATCTTAAATCCTCCTGTAATTTTATGAAATACATGCAAACAATATATAAATATTAGAATGTACATAATTACGAATTCTACGCAGACGCGCTTCCGCTCAGCTCATCACGCAACGGTACTAAATTCGCGACAAAATCAGTCGCTCATTAAGTGCCGACGTGCTTCGATGGTCTGCTTTAGAATTGTAATTATGTACATCATACATATTAATGTGGTTTGCATGTATGATCTCTACACGGTGATAACTCTGTGTCCCGCCGCTTTTAACAGCCGGTTCATAATGGCACCACCGAGTTCGTTCTGGTCAAATGCTTCGCTGTACATATATTCCATCTGCTCACTGTCACATTCACGCAGGGCGGCATAAAGCCGTGCGGAGATCGTCTGTCCCTTGTTTCCCTCGCCGACGATCAGTACATGCGAATAGTTCTTATATAAGGATGCATGCTCCTTAGTTGTGAGAATCGCAACCTTGTAGCCCTGTGCTTCCTTTTCGTTTACAAGTGCCTTGATCTTCTCCGCTACGCGCAGTGTTTCCGCTTCGGTCGCGTTGTAGGAGACCTTGACACCGGAATGCAGGCTTGCCCGGTTTGCCGATTCGTCTGCGGCAGCCTCCACGATACTGAGCGTTCCGTGTGGCGCGTAGTGCGTATATTTCATGCCGGGTGCTTTCGGACGAAGATTCGGGTCCGGCTCGATAATGGCTGGATCGATCGTCACGTCGCCGACGATCTCGGAGAGCATCGCCTTCGTGATAAAGCCAGGTCGAAGAATCGTTGGGATCGTGCCTGTCATATCGACGATCGTCGATTCAATTCCGATTCCGACGGCACCACCATCTAATATCATCTCGATGCGGCCGTCCATGTCCTCCCATACATGCTGTGCGGTCGTCGGTGATGGTCTGCCGGAAGTGTTTGCAGATGGGGCTGCGATGGAGACACCACTTGTGCGGATCAGCTCCTGTGCGATCGGGTGGGATGGCATCCGGATCGCAACGGTTGGCAGTCCGCCGGTCGTTCCGTCTGGGACGATGGCGAGCTTCGGAAAGATGATCGTGAGTGGTCCCGGCCAGAAGGCTTCCATCAGCATGCGTGCTTTCTTCACCATGTCCGGGTGCGTCCGGTTCATCGTTTCCAGATCTGCCAGCTTCTTTACCGCATCGGTATCTGCGATGTGGACGATCAGCGGATTGTCGCTTGGACGTCCTTTGGCAGCGTAGATCTTTGCGGCTGCATCTGCGTTTAATGCGTCAGCACCTAATCCATAGACTGTCTCTGTCGGAAATGCGACCAAACCGCCGTCCTGCAGGATTTTCGATGCCTCTGCAATTGCTTCTTTGTTATTTCCTTTTAATAGTTTCGTTTCCATGCCGCTATTTTACATCAATCGTTAGGGAATGACAACCTTTTCGCGAAAAATACAATTCTAAAATACTGTTTAATTCGGTGTATAAATGATTGAAAAATAAGGAAAAATCTTATATAATAAACTTTGTGTATATCTGATTGTATTGGAAGGGTTTTAATGAACAACAAAGAAAGAAGCCAGGTCTTAAAGATGCTGTATCTCATCACACAGATTGGGTTTACGATGGTGGTTACGATCTTTATAAGCATGGGCATCGCATATCTGATAAAGCGTATATTTGGGAAGGATTTTATGGTATGGTTTATCGTGATCGGTGTGCTGGCGGGTTTTCGCTCCGTGTATATTCTTATACGGAAATTCCTGAATGATTCGGATAAAAAACACAAGTAAATGGAGGCAAAAAGACAGGCATAGCATGGCAGAGGTTCACAGAATATTGAAGGAAATGTATATCGGCATGGCTGTCTGTATGATCGTCTTTCTGGCGATCGGTGCATTTTTTATGCGTCCATATTATATCTTTGCACTTGCATTGCTCGTCGGCAATCTCGGCGGGGCACTGCGCATTTATCATATCTACGATGTGCTCGATCAGGCACTGGATATGGGCGAGGCAGGCGCGAAGAAAAAGGTGATCGTGAACAGTCTGCTGCGGATGATCGTGACGCTTGCTTTATTGGTAGGTTCCATTTTTCTTGGAATACAGGCGTTTACCGGCGTGGCACTTGGCATGGTCGAACCGAAGATCTGTGCCTATCTGCAGCCACAGATGCGGAAATGGTTGATTCGCCTTGGGCTTGAAGAACCTGAGGAAGAACATAAAGACAAAAATTAAAAAAGGAGGAAAAGCGTATGAGGAGTGGGTTTGCCACAGGAATACAGCTGATCAGTAACAGCTCGGAAGATGTAGATTTCTATATCCACGAACTGTATCCGGTTCATTTCTTTGGCACGACGGTATATATTACCACCACCCATGTCTGCACCTTCATTGTACTGCTGGTGATTGCGATCCTGGCGATCTGTGCCAGAAGAAGTGTGCTGAAGACGCGGGATAACCCAAGTAAATTCGCCACTGGAGTCGAGCTTGCCATCGAATCACTGATCAAGTTCGTCAACAGCACGATGGGAAAAGAAGCTGGTAAGCATTATATTAATTATATCGGAACCTTGTTCATATTTGTACTTTTTTCGAACATATCCGGCTTATTTATGCTCAGGCCGCCGACCGCGGATTACGGAACGACGCTCTGTATCGCACTTGTATCATTTATCATGATACAGTATGCATCCATTCGTTACCAGAAATGGGGCGCATTTAAGAGTCTGTTCGAACCGATATTCCTGTTCTTTCCGATCAACGTGATCAGTGAGTTTGCCACACCGGTATCACTGTCGCTGCGTTTGTTCGGTAATATTCTGGCAGGAACCGTTATGATGGCACTTTACTACGGCATGCTGCCGATATTTGTAAAGATTGGTATTCCATCGGCACTGCATGTGTACTTCGATTTGTTCTCAGGTGTGATCCAGGCGTATGTATTCTGTATGCTGACGATGACATTTGTAGCAAATAAGCGAAATGTAGAAGGGTAATAACATTTAAATATCAAGAATTGGAGGAATTATTTCATGAATACTATTACAGGTGAAACAATTATCAACGCTGCATCCGCAATCGGTGCAGGTATTGCAGTTTGTTCCGGTATCGGTCCTGGTATTGGTCAGGGTATCGCGGCTGGTTATGGTGCTTCCGCAGTTGGACGTAACCCAGGCGCAAAGGGTGACATCATGTCAACGATGCTTCTTGGACAGGCGGTAGCCGAGACAACCGGTCTGTATGGTCTGGTTGTATCACTTCTTCTGATGTTCGTTAAGCCTTTCAAGTAAGAACAAAATTAGGAGGAGTAAAATATGGCAGGAATTGCAAATATCGCGCTTCTGTCAGAGGAGACAGGCCGAATCTTCGGTCTGGATGCGCAGCTTCTGTTCGATATACTGATACAGGGACTTGCGGTATTTCTGCTCTTCATCTTTCTGACTTATGTGCTGATCAATCCGGTGCGCAAGGTACTCGAGGACAGACAGAACAAGATCAGGGATGACCTTTCCCATGCGGCGACAGACCGCGAGGAGGCAGAGAAGCTTCGTGCAGAGTATGATGAGAAGATCAAAAATGCGAACAGCGAAGCGGGAGAGATCCTTTCTTCCGCAAGAAAACGTGCGGTGAAGAACGAGGAGAACATCATTGCCGAGGCGAAGGAAGAGGCAGGACGCATTATCGACAGAGCAAACAGTGAAGCTCAGCTTGAAAAAGAACGTGTGAAGGATGAGGTGAAACAGGAGATCATCGGTGTGGCAACCGCGATGGCAGGAAAGTTCGTTGCATCCTCTCTCGATGAGAGCACACAGGCTTCTCTGATTGATGAGACGCTGAAAGAGATGGGTGATGATACATGGCGAAACAAGTAGAAACAACCTATGGAGATGCACTTTTGGAACTTGCCTTGGAAGAAGGCAGTCTGAATATGCTCTACGAAGAAGCGCAGGCTCTTGTGACAGTGTTACAGGAAAACGAGGAATTGCTCCGTATTCTCAAGCATCCACAGATTGATAAGGATGAGAAGCGGAAGATAGTGGATAACATTTTCAAAGGACGCGTATCAAAGGATATGGTCGGATTGTTCGGCATCATGGTTGAGAAAGACCATGGCAGCAAGATTGTAGATGTGCTTCGCTATTTTATCAGACAGGTAAAACGAGTTAAAAATATAGGAGTTGCAAGTGTGACAAGTGCGGTTGCACTTACCGATGCACAGAAGACATCGATCGAGAAGCGGCTGCTTGAGACGACAGATTTCGCTTCGATGGAAGTAACCTATATGGTAGATGCATCCATCATCGGCGGACTTGTGATCCGAATTGATGACAGAGTGGTTGACAGCAGTATCAAAACCAAGATTGAGACGATGTCAAAGGCACTCGCACAATCATAAGAAGGAGGTGTTCGTGTTCCATGAATTTAAAACCGGAAGAGATTAGTTCCGTAATCAAAGAACAGATTAAGAACTATGAGACAAAACTGGAAACATCTGACGTTGGAACAGTTATCCAGGTAGCGGACGGAATTGCACGTATTCACGGTCTTGAGAATGCGATGCAGGGCGAACTTCTGGAATTCCCAGGTGAAGTATACGGCATGGTTATGAACCTGGAAGAAGACAATGTAGGTTCGGTTCTTCTCGGTGATCATAGAAATATCAGCGAGGGAGATATAGTGAAGACAACAGGACGCGTGGTGGAAGTGCCTGTTGGCGACGCGATGCTTGGTCGTGTCGTAAATGCGCTCGGTCAGCCAATTGATGGCAAGGGACCAATCGCAACCACGAAGTCAAGGCAGATCGAGAGAGTAGCATCTGGTGTTATCTCCCGTAAGTCTGTAGATACTCCGCTTCAGACGGGTATCAAGGCGATCGACGCCATGGTTCCAATCGGAAGAGGACAGCGTGAGCTGATCATCGGCGACAGACAGACCGGTAAGACAGCGATCGCAATCGATACGATCATCAATCAGAAGGGGCAGGGCGTAAACTGTGTCTACGTTGCAATCGGTCAGAAGGCATCGACCGTAGCAAATATCGTAAAGACATTGACAGAGTACGGCGCAATGGCATACACAACAGTCGTTGCAAGTACTGCCAGCGACTTGGCTCCATTACAGTACATTGCACCATACGCCGGATGTGCAATCGGTGAGGAATGGATGGAAGAAGGAAAGGATGTATTGGTTGTATACGACGATCTGTCGAAGCATGCAACTGCTTACCGTACACTCTCCTTGCTTCTCCGCAGACCACCAGGCCGAGAGGCTTATCCGGGTGATGTATTCTATCTGCATTCCAGACTCTTGGAGCGTGCAGCGAAGTTGTCGGATGAACTTGGTGGAGGATCGCTTACAGCCCTTCCGATCATCGAGACACAGGCAGGTGATGTATCTGCGTATATCCCGACAAACGTTATTTCCATCACAGACGGACAGATTTATCTGGAGACAGAGATGTTCAACTCCGGTTTCCGTCCAGCCGTAAATGCAGGTCTTTCTGTATCGCGTGTTGGTGGTGCCGCACAGATCAGTGCCATGAAGAAGCTTGCTTCCCCAATTCGTGTGGAGTTAGCACAGTACCGTGAGCTTGCCGCATTCTCACAGTTCGGTTCCGAGCTTGATGAGGATACGAGAAACCAGCTTGCACAGGGTGAAAGAATCAAGGAGATCCTGAAACAGCCACAGTATAAGCCAATGCCGGTTGAAAAACAGGTTGTTATCATCTACGCTGCGACAAGAAAGTATCTGCTTGATATCGAAGTAGACCGGATTCTGGAATTTGAGAGTGGATTGTTCGAATACATTTCTACGAAATATCCAGAGATCTTCGAAAAGATCCGCGAGGAGAAGAAGCTGTCCGACGAATTAGAGGACGCTTTGAAGAAGGCAATTACGGAATTCAAGGAAACATTCTAATAAATAGAGCGAGGAGGTTGATCTTTCTTGGCATCCATGAGAGACATTAAGCGGCGCAAAGAAAGCGTCCAGAGCACGCAGCAGATCACCAAGGCGATGAAGCTTGTCTCTACAGTTAAGCTTCAGAAAGCCCGCGGGAGAGCTGAGAGCAACAAACCATATTTTAATATGCTCTATGATACGATATGTTCCATCCTTGCAATGACGAAAGAACCAAACCATAAATTCCTGAAGGAAAACGGCAGTGACAAGAAGGCAGTTATCGCGATCACGTCGAACCGTGGGCTTGCTGGCGGATACAACAACAATGTTGTGAAGGAGATTGTTGCAGCCGGATTTTCCAAGGAGGATACCTGTATCTATGGTATCGGAAAAAAGGGTATTGAGGGCTTGACCAGAAAAGGTTACAGCATATATCAGGATGAATCAGAGATCATCAATGCACCATTGTTTGACGATGCGACCAAGCTTACGAAGCAGCTTTTGACGCAGTATTCCAAGGGCGAGATCGGTGAGGTGTACATCGCATATACGAATTTCAAGAATACCGTGACACAGGAAGCGAAGCTGATGAAGCTGCTTCCAATCCGGGAGGAGGACTTCATCCAACAGGCGAAGCCAATCAGTGACGATAAGCTGTTGATGAACTTCGAACCGTCGGAGGAGGAAGTCTTAGACCAGATCGTGCCGAAATATATGTCCAACATTATTTACGGTGCGCTGTTAGAGGCGGTAGCCAGTGAGAATGGTGCGAGAATGCAGGCGATGGATTCCGCGACAAACAATGCGGATGATATGATCGGAAGCCTGTCACTCAAGTACAATAGAGCAAGACAGAGTGCAATCACGCAGGAGCTTACGGAGATTATTGCCGGAGCTGATGCAATAAGTTAAAGGAGATTAAGGAAATGGCAGATACAAATGTAGGTAAGGTTACCCAGATTGTCGGTGCCGTTATCGATGCGAAGTTTACCGAAGGTAAACTGCCTGAGATTCACGATGCGATAACGATTGCCACAAAGAGTGGTGACACACTGTACGCCGAAGTATCCCAGCACTTAGGGGATGACACCGTTCGTTGTATCGCGATGGGACCAACAGATGGTCTTGTGCGTGGTATGGAAGCGGTTGGTACCGGCGCACCGATTACTGTACCTGTCGGTGAAGCAACACTGGGACGTATGTTCAATGTGTTGGGACAGTCGATTGACAATAAACCGGCTCCAAAGGTAGATACTTACCTTCCAATCCATAGAAAGGCACCAGAGTTTTCAGAGCAGTCAACCGAGACAGAGATTCTGGAAACCGGTATCAAGGTCGTTGACTTGCTTTGCCCTTATCAGAAGGGTGGTAAGATCGGTCTGTTCGGTGGTGCCGGAGTTGGTAAGACAGTATTGATTCAGGAGCTTATCACAAATATCGCGACAGAGCATGGTGGATATTCCGTATTTACCGGTGTTGGAGAGCGAACAAGAGAAGGAAATGACCTGTATTACGAGATGATCGAATCCGGCGTTATCGAGAAGACAACGATGGTATTTGGTCAGATGAATGAACCGCCAGGAGCAAGAATGCGTGTCGGTCTGACCGGACTGACGATGGCAGAGTATTTCCGTGATCAGGTTGGAAAGGATGTATTGTTGTTCATCGACAATATCTTCCGTTTTACACAGGCTGGTTCGGAAGTGTCCGCGCTGCTTGGACGTGTGCCTTCTGCCGTTGGTTATCAGCCAACCCTGCAGACAGAGATGGGCGCATTGCAGGAGCGTATCACTTCGACAAAGAATGGTTCTATCACATCGGTACAGGCAGTCTATGTGCCAGCCGATGACTTAACAGACCCTGCACCTGCAACTACATTCGCACACTTGGATGCGACAACGGTACTTTCCCGTTCCATTGTAGAGCTTGGTATCTACCCTGCGGTAGATCCGCTGGAGTCTACATCCAGAATCCTCGATCCAAGAGTGGTTGGCGAGGAGCATTACAAGGTGGCACGTGGTGTACAGGAGATCCTGCAGAAGTACAAGGAATTGCAGGATATTATCGCAATCCTTGGTATGGATGAGCTTTCCGAGGAGGATAAGATCGTCGTTGCCAGAGCAAGAAAGGTACAGAAGTTCCTGTCACAGCCATTCCATGTAGCAGAGCAGTTTACAGGACTTCCTGGTAAATACGTTCCACTGTCAGATACGATTCAGAGCTTTAAGGAGATTCTGGAAGGTAAGCATGACGATATTCCAGAGAGCTATTTCTTAAATGCCGGAAGTATCGACGACGTACTTGCGAAGTGCAAGAAGTAAGGAATCAATAATTAGGTGGTATACATGGCAGAAAATAAAATGATGGTTCGTGTGATCGCGCCGGAACGGGTATTTTACGAAGGGGAAGCTTCTTTCCTTGAATTTAATACGATTGAGGGCATCATCGGACTGTACCCAAAACATATACCTATGACTGTGGTTGTTGCACCGGGCGTTCTGAAGATTCGGGAAGATGGTGGAGACAAGGAAGCGGCATTGCATTCTGGTTTCGCGGAGATCCTTGGCGATTCTGTCACAATTCTGGCAGAGTCGGTCGAATGGCCGGATGAAATCGACGTTCATCGTGCCGAGGAAGCAAAGATTCGTGCGGAGCGCCGCATCCATGACAACTCACAGGATATCGACCGGGCGGAACTTGCACTGAAACGTGCGATGCTTCGTTTGGAGATGACGAAGAAAGTGTAAGAACTTCAAAACGTGTTCTGTATTTTTGATTCGATATCATGCAGATGCAATGTATTGCAATTGCACGATAATCTATCAAAAATATGGAACACTTTTTTTGTTTCTTTGACTTTGGAGAAAGCTAGTTGAGTAAAAATGTTCAAATTGGAAGAAATACTCCAACTGGAAGCTAAGATAAAGCAAGCAAGTTGGGTGAAAATGTTTAAACGGGAAGAAATCCCCCAACCAGAAGCTAAGATAAAGCAAGCAAGTTGGGTGAAAATGTTCAAACGGGAAGAAATGCTCCAACCGGAAGCTAAGAGGAAGCAAGCTGGTTGGGTAAAAATGTTCAAACGGGAAGAAAAACTCCAACTGCAGAGCTATAATTCTGACATGAAGTATCGTATGGCGAGTTTGTCAAGTAAAGTATGGCAAGATAAAAACGCATCTATATTTAGAATAGAGCTTCATGTAAGATGCGATATGTTTGAGCCTTAGAATTACTTAATGTTCTTTCTTCTTATAAGCAATACCTGAACACGATGTTTAGGTAAGCAGCCACTGAGCCACGGATGGCGAATTGGCTGCGGTTGCGTATTTTGAGAATATGTTTGTTAAGAACATTTAGTAATTCTTAGGTTCAATACATTGCATCTACATGAACTCTATTCTAAATATACAGATGCGTTTTGATTTATCGTCCGTGAAGCATCAACTAAACTTATCCATAAACTTCCCGAACTTCTCAATCTTACTCATCGTATCATTCCGTGCTGCCGCGGAACCAGTCTTTCCTTCGGAAGCTGTCTCGCTTGCATTCTGCGGACTGCTGACACCAGCCGAACCACCTGTTTCCAGCACTGGAGCAAGCCAGATCTTACCGGAACCACGGTATACATTCACCAGACCTTCGCCGGATACGGCAGAACCCATCAGCGACTTGGAAGACTTCTCAACCGTGAATTCAAGGGAAGTCGACCATGCGATTGCCATATTTCCATCGATCTTCATCGTATCGTTGTCGAGTACGACTTCGATGATCTCATTTCTTGGAACGATACTTTCCAAAGCACAGATACCTGAACCATTTAGATTTAAGTTGAACAGCCCTTCTCTGCCGAATACAGCCGAAGAAACATTGCTTCTTGCAACGATCTTCTGTGTTACCGTGTTGTCACAGGCGAGGAATAATCCATCATCTAAGACAACGCTGCCACCCCATTCCTGCAGATTCGTGAGCAGGATGTGACGGTAGGTTGGCTCCAACATAACCTGACCATAACCGGTGTAGATTGGCTTGGCAATCGTCTCCTTCGTGACAGCAGCTTTTGCCATGCCACTTAAGAAACCACCGACACCTTTGACGCCGCTTTCCATCTGCACCTGACCGGAGATCCACTGCATCGCGCCTGCCTGGATGGTGTAGCCATTTCCGTTCAGATTAAGCAGAAGCTGACGCTTGTTCACATTCATGCGGGACATGTAGTACTGCAGCTTCGATGTAGATGGGCTGACACTCATATCCTGTACATATTCCAATACCTGCATGCCGCCTAAGGCGGAGGTAACCTGTACGTTTGAGTTATTTAATAAGCTTTGACTTACCATATATGTACCCTCCCCTTATGCGGTTGGTGCCATCAGGATTGAACCGGTACCGCGGTATACATTGACCAGACCTTCGCCGGATACTGCCGAACCAATCAATGTCTTGGAAGAACGCTCGACTGTGAAGTCCAGACTTCCTGACCATGCGATTGCCATGTTTCCATCGATCTTGACCTCGTCATCCTGCAGGTTGAACATGATAAGCTCCTGCTGTGGAACCGGGCTTTCTAATACAGCGATACCCTGTCCGGCAAGGCTCAGGTTGAATAAGCCTTCTCCACCGAGTGCAGCAGAGGAAAGTGTCTTACGGCTGACAACCTTATGCTGCAATGTGCTGTCGCAGGCAAGGAATAAGCCATCTTCGAGTACAATCTGTCCCCACTGTGCCACATCGACAAGCAGGATATGCTTGTAGGTTGGTTCTAACATGACATAGCCCTGCCCGGTGTATTCCGGCTTGGACATTGTCTCGCCGGTTACAGCTGCGCCGATTGCCTTACCGAGGAAATTGCCGACATTCACGCCGGACTGCATGGATACTTTTCCGAGCATCCACTGCATCGCACCCGCCTGTAATTTGCAGGATGTGTTATTCAACTCGACTAAGACCTGTCGACGGCGTACATTCATCTCTGCAGAAAAATATGCAGTTTCTGCGTTGTACGGTGAGACTGACAGATCCTTCTGGTGCTCGAAGACACGATACTGTCCGAGCTGATTGATACACTGCATGTTCGCGTTGTTGAAAAGATTGTTAATACTAAACATAAATACCTCCCCTTATCCGGTCGTATAGATTTGCGGTTCGCATAGGACCGGTTATTCTTATGATTGTTCAGAATCCGCTGTCGCTTTAGAGAGTGAAAATGTAAATTCGCTTCCGACACCTTCGGTGCTGACGACATTGATATTCTCATTGTGAGCTTTGATGATTTCTTTGGTAATCGCAAGTCCGAGTCCGGTGCCCTGCTTGTCCTTGCCACGGGAGCGATCCGCCTTGTAGAAACGTACCCAGACACGGTTCAGGGAATCTTTCGGAATACCACAGCCCTCATCCTTCACTGATACAAAAATTTTATCATGTTTCTCTGTCAAACTCACGTAAATCGACTTTCCGTTTGGTGTGAATTTGATGGCGTTATCCAGCAGGTTGTAGATGACCTGCTCGATCTTTGTCTTGTCTGCATGAACAATGGAATGCTCGGTGTGATTATTTAACCGGATTGCGATCTGTTTTTCAATGCAGCGTCCCTCAAAGGAGTTGATCGCGGATAAGACAAGCTCGACAATGTCGAAATCCTTGCACACAAGCCAGATACCGTAGGAATCGTAGTTATTTAGCTCCAGAAGACTGGAGGTAAGTTTCGTCAGCCGGTTTGTCTGCTGCACGACGATATCCAAGTAATGACTCTGCTTCTCCGGCGGGATCGTTCCATCCTGAATCGCCTCGATATAGCCTTTGATCGAGGTGAGCGGAGAGCGGAAATCGTGCGAGATGTTCGAGATAAATGCCTTGCGGTAATCATCTAATTTGGAAAGCTCTGAAGCCATGTATTCCAGCGTGGATGCAAGTTGTCCGATCTCGTCGTTGGAATGAATATCCATCGGTGTATCGAAGTTACCAGTAGAATATTGCTCTGCCACAGAGTTAATCTTCCGGATTGGACGCATGACCTTACCGGAAATGATACCGAGCAGGGCAAAGGAAATGATAACCATAAACAGATACGGTGCATAGATCAATTTGACGATTTTTTCCTGAATATTCTGCAGTTGTTCCACCGTAGAATGAATCAATAGCATACCATTTGGCTGGTTGTTGATATGGATTGGAATGGCAACAGAGATAACGTCACTTTTGAAGGTATTGTAAAAGTTGCCATTAAAAGACTGTGCGGTGTAGATATCAAAGTCCGGGTCAATGAGAAATATATTTCTTGGGTTATCCGGATGTCCGTCTGCATTAGCAAATCCATAGATAATGCCTTTCTCATCGGTAACCCAGATGCTGGCATTCAGTTTATCGCTGTAATAGCGGAGACTTTCCTGCAATTCATCTTTGGTGTAAACGCCCTGAACATATCCTGCGACTGTCTGGTCGGCAATCAAAAATGCTTCGTTTGTCAGTACCTCCGTTCGGTCATCGACAAGCATGCTTCGCGTGACATGGGATGCATAGAGGACGATAAATCCAAAACAGACCGTAAAAATAACTAAAAAACTTATGAAAATTTTATCAAACAGAGAATGGCGTAATGTCATGTTACTTTACCTCGAATTTATAGCCCTTGCCCCAAACGGTGGAAATCGACCAGTTGTGATTCTCGTTCAGTTTTTCACGCAGACGCTTGACATGCACATCTACGGTCCGGGAGTCTCCGGCGTATTCGTAGTCCCAGAGACGGTCGAGAAGCTGATCACGCGTAAATACCTGATTCGGGCGTTTGGCAAGAAAATACAAAAGCTCCAGCTCTTTTGGCGGCATTTCCACCGATTCGCCATCCAAAGTTACGGTGTAGTTTGTCATATTGATGAGCAGGCCGTCGTATTCAACGAATTCGCCCTGATGGTCTGTGACTTCTGCGATACTTACAGGTGTTGCGGATGTTGTAACCGGAGTCATAACGGTACGGCGCAAAACCGCCTTAACTCTTGCAACCAGCTCGTTGGAATCAAACGGTTTGATCATATAGTCATCAGCACCAAGCTTTAAGCCAAGCACCTTGTCGAACACCTCACCTTTTGCAGACAGCATGATGATCGGTGTCTGGCGTGTCTTGCGGATTTCCGTGCAGACTTCATAGCCGTCAATATCCGGAAGCATGATGTCGAGTAAGATCAAGTCGGGATTGAAGGTGGCTGCGAGTGCAAGTGCGTCCTTGCCTGTGTATGCAATTTCAGTTGCAAAGCATTCCTTCAGTAAATACAGAGAGATAAGCTCTGCGATATTTTCGTCGTCATCGACGATCAGAATTCGTTGTTTCTCCATGGTCCCCTCCCATATTAGGTCTGTAGATTCGTTTGCTGTTTATAGTTCGACGATCGTAACGCCATATTCCCCCTCGCCAAATTCGCCGGAACGAAATGATTGTACAAGTGGATGTTTCTTTAAATATTGCCAGATACCTTTACGCAAAGCACCGGTTCCTTTTCCGTGAATGATCGTGACACGGGAAATATGCGCTAAAACTGCATCATCCAGATATTTGTCAATCTCATAGCATGCTTCATCGACCGTTTTACCCATGACGTTCAGCTCTGGAGAGAATGTCATAGATTTGTTCACAGATGTATGATCTCCGCCTGTACGTTTGCCGCTGTATTTCTGCTTTGTTCCATTTACAGAGACCGTGCTTTCCGGGATGATCAACAGATCGGAAATCGGCAGCATGGAGTTCAGGATACCCATCTGTACGCCTGCAATGCCTTTGTTGTCCGGCAGTTTTGTGATCGTACCGCGTGTTCCCATGCTGAGTACCTGCACGGTATCCCCGATGTGGAAATCAGATGCTTTGTGGTTCGAGGTCTGTTTCTTTGTCTCGGATGCACCGGATTTCTCGTAATCTTTAATCCTGCTTCGCAGCTTGCTGCGCTGTTCTTCCATTGTACGCATGTCAGCTTTGTGCGGATTATTGCGCCATTTGTTGTAATCACGAATCGTCTGATCTGCCACATCCTTGGCGTCCTCGATAATATCTCTGGCTTCTTCTCTTGCTTTTTTCAGAATCTCGGCTTTCTTCGTATCGAGATTTTCTTCCTTCTTTTGCAAGGATTCCTTCAGAGATTCAATTTCCTGTTTATAGGCCTCGATTGCCTTTTCGTCCTCCTGCATGGATCGCTTACTTGCTTCGAGATCCGCGAGCAAGGTTTCCATGTCGATGGCATCGCTGTCGATCTGCTCTTTTGCAGAGTTAATGATATAATCTGGCAGACCAAGCTTGCTTGCGATGGCAAATGCGTTGGATTTGCCAGGAATACCGATTGTCAGACGGTAGGTCGGACGGAGCGTTGCCACATCAAATTCGCACGATGCATTTTCGACTCCATCGGTGGAAAGCGCGTAGGTTTTCAATTCGCTGTAATGTGTCGTTGCCATGCAGCGGGCGCCCATGCTTTTCAGATAATTTAAGATGGAAACTGCCAGTGCCGCACCTTCGACTGGATCGGTTCCGCCGCCCGGCTCATCGAACAGGCATAGTGTGTTCGGGGTTGCATGCTGCACGATATAGACGATGTTGCTCATGTGAGAGGAAAACGTCGACAGATTCTGTTCGATGCTCTGCTCGTCACCGATATCTGCGAAGATATCGTCGAAGACAGCCAGACGGGATTCCTCCATTGCCGGGATATGCAGACCTGCCTGTCCCATCAGGGAGAACAGTCCGAGTGTCTTTAGGGAAACCGTTTTACCACCGGTATTCGGACCTGTGATAATGAGCAGGTTGTATGTCTCACCAAGCCGGATATCGACGGGCACAACGGTGTGTTTCTCCAATAATGGATGACGTCCCTGCCGGATATCAATAATACCGTCGGTATTGAAGATTGGTCGTGTGCTGTTTGTAGCGCGGGCGAATTTTGCCTTTGCAAATATAAAATCCAGATCGGTCAATAATTCCAGATCATAGGCAATGTCAGAGACATAAGTAGCCGCCTGCGCACTTAAGCTTTCCAGTATTTTCTCGATTTCCAGCAATTCCTCGTTCGCCAGCTCTTTGATCTGGTTGTTCAGATTGACGACTGCCATTGGCTCGATGAAAAGCGTGGAGCCGGTAGAGGACTGATCGTGAATCATGCCAGGGAATTTTGAACGGTATTCCTGCTTGACTGGGATACAGTATCTGCCGTTTCGCATGGTAATTAGGGAATCCTGCAGCTGGTCGCGGTTTGTGTCGCTCTTGATGATCTTATCCAGCTGCTGGTGCAGCTTGTCATTCGTGAGACGGATCTCCCGGCGGATGTTCTTCAAGCCGGAGCTTGCGTCATCGGCGTATTCATTTTCGGATAAGATGCAACGCGTGATCTCGGACTCGATATGCTCGAGTGGCAGCAGCATGTTAAAACGTTCGGTCAGGGAATCGAAGGTTGTCTGTGAAACAGGCTCCTGATTCCTGCTGGCGAGTGCTTCTGTCAGATCGGAACCATCGCCGTATTGTTTAGCTGCTTTTGCAACCTGTAAAACGGCTGCGATGTCCAGCAGCTCCTTAGAAGTGAGGGTACCCTGTACCTCCAGCCGTTTGATGGATGCACCAATGTCGCGCAGCCCGGAGAAACTGATATTTCCGTGGCGGTTCAGACGACTCAGCGCGTCGTTTGTCTCTTCCTGTAATTTTCGGATTTGTTCGATATCACGCTGGGGTTTCATGCGGTCGATACGCCGCTTCGCCATAGGAGAGGCTGCGTATTCTGTCACCATAGATAGTATTTTATTAAACTCTAGTATGCGTAAGCTTCGTTTGTTCATGGTTTATTCCTTTTATAAAAGTATGTTAGGCCTGATTAAACGCTTTCTTTGCATTGATATGAAGAACCAAGCCGATAATGGCACCGACAAATGCAACGATACCACCGATCAAAAGCAGATAGAAACCGGCACCATACTGAACCATAGAGCCGTAATCGTAATCGGAAAGTTCGCTTTTTGCGCTCATAGTTTCATAAATTGCAAAAATTCCCTGAATCAGTGTCAGAATAATATTTAAGGTATTAACCCGCAGCATAGACAGTGCAATGATCACGATTGCAGTTATCAAAAAGATGACGCCATCTTCGCCGTCCTTAAATAACGTCATTGATTCACTGAATCCAAAAAGCGAAACAGTGAGGAATGGAAGAAAGACGGAAATCAGACAGAGCAGGCTTCCGCCCATCACTGCA
>ERZ808246.1415-NODE-1415-length-17277-cov-3.246777_pt1 | contig 17277 bp, 17 predicted proteins | sample MGYA00521083_ERZ808246 | MGnify/ENA primary metagenome ERZ808246 (study PRJEB31516, sample SAMN03275577) | gut metagenome | biome: mammalia-associated habitat; material: feces | host: Papio cynocephalus | place: Kenya | collected 2012-07-07 ... | reverse complement strand
CACACCGTCTTCGTCATCGCCCACCGGCTGTCCACCGTCCGCAACGCCAAGTGCATTGCAGTTTTGGAAGGTGGTCAGATCATCGAAATTGGCTCTCATGACGAACTGATGGCTTTGAAGGGTCGGTATTACCAGCTTTACACGGGTCAGTTCCAGTTGGACTGATTTACAGCCTAGATAACGCAAAAGGGAACGCTTTTCAGCGTTCCCTTTTCCATTGCTTACACGTTACTTTTCTTCCGTACCACGACCTGCAAAATACCGTACACCGCCACAAAGAGCACGCCGGCCACCGGCCAGACGATCCAGGTGAAATCCCAACGCTCTGTGATGAAGCTGTAGGCCAGGTAAATGGCTGTAGCCAGCGTCCAGTAGACGCCGGGGAACCAGGCCAGCTTTTTGTTGGTCTGCTTCCGTTCCTTGGTATAATCCTCCTCCTGGAGGATTTTTTGATAGCTGCTGTGGATGCTGCCGAATCGGACGAAGAGGAAGACCGCTACCGCCACCAGTGCCAGCAGGATACTGACGCAGCAAATACTGATGTAGTCGCCCAGGTTCATGGCGCTGGAGAGCAGAAGGGGGACAACACTCAAAATACAGAGCACCACGCCCACCACCAGGCTCAGCCGGTAGGCCGGTTCATCCGCTTCCTTCCGCCGCTGAGCCACACCGCTGACGCCGTACTGGAGGGAGAGGGTCTCCTCCTCGATGTAATGATAGGGGGCGAGCTTCATGCCGTCAAAGAGGAAGATGGCCACACCAATGGCCACCAAAACCAGCAGAACAGCTACACCGACACAAGTGGCAAAGGTCTCCGAGATACCGCCCTTGTACTCAGCCACGCCGGCCAGCTGGATGAGGCAGATGGGGGAGAGGACGCACAAGGCCACGCCCACCGCCAAGCGGGTAGAGAGCTTCCGGGTCAGGTCCAGGAAGGCGTTGGCCTCCTCCAGAGACACCACATGATCTCCACCGGATTCCGGCGCCAGCTCTCCCTCCGGCAGGGTGACCTCTTCGATCTCATCCTTCAATAAATAATCGGTACTGACGCAGAAGAGCTGGCTCATCTTCACCATCCGATCCAAGTCGGGCAGGGAAGCGCCGGACTCCCACTTGGAGACCGCCTGTCTGGAAACCCCCAGTTTTTCTGCCAACTCCTCCTGAGACCAGCCATTGCGCTTGCGCAGCATGGTGATTTTTTCCGCCATGATCATAATGATTCATCCTTTCCGCCGCCGGGGCGTTTTCTTCCCCTTTATCATAGCAAAACGCCCGGTTGCCGACCACCAAGTGGACGGTATTTCTCGTCAACTGGCGGTTGCACTTTCCCAAAATGGGTACTTTTTTCGGTTGCATGGGCGGAAATCGCGCTGATTTCCCCCTTTTTTACTTTTTCCCGTACTTCCCATACATGAACAGGTCGCACTTGAGCATCCCGTTATACAGCTTCCGCTTTTTCTTCGCCCGTGCGCCAAAAACTTCTTCAAATTCCGTATGGCTGGACAGGATGGACACCTTCCAACCCTCCGGCAGCAGGCGCACTGCGTGGCCGAACTCGCCGTACAGCTTGGACACCTCCTGCTTCTCCATCAGCCGTTCGCCGTAGGGGGGATTGGTCACCACGCGGCCGTAAGGCTCGGTACTGTAGAACCGGCGGGCGTCATAGACTTCAAAGCGAATGGTGTCCTCCACCTCTGCCTTTTCCGCATTGCTCCGGGCGATGTCGATGGCTCTGGGGTCGATGTCGCCGCCCCAGATGTCATAGGCTCGGTCGAACTCCTTATCCAGCGCCTCTTCCACCGCCGTCATCCAATGCTGGGAGGGCATGACCTTCCACTTCTGAGCAGCGAAGGTGCGGTTGAGACCGGGAGCACGGTTTTTAGCAATGAGGGCCGCCTCGATGCAGATGGTACCGCTGCCGCAGAAGGGATCACAGAAGGGATCGAGGCCCTTGTAGCCGGACAGGAGCACCATGGCCGCCGCCAGGGTCTCCCGTAGGGGAGCTTCCACCCCCACGGCACGGTAGCCCCGCTTATAGAGGCCGGAACCGCTGGTGTCCAAACAAAGGGACACGGTGTCCTTCATAATAGAGAACTGGATCTGATACCGGCTCCCTGTCTCCGGCAGCCACTCCACGCCATAGGCCTGCCCCAGCTTGGCGGAGACCGCCTTTTTGATGATGGACTGGCAGGCGGGGATACTAAAGAGCTGGGAGTTGATGGAGTAGCCCTTCACTGGGAACTCCCCATCCTTGGGGATCCAATCCTGCCAGGGGATGGCGAAGGTGCCCTGGTACAGCTCTTCAAAGGAGATGGCCGAGAATTCCCCCAGCACCACCAGCACACGAGCGCCGCAGCGCAGGTTCAGGTTCAGCCGCGCCACGTCCAACAGAGTGCCCACGCAGCAGACCCGGCCGTTCTCCGCCTGGACCTGCTCCATCTTGAGCTTTTTCAGCTCGTCGGCCACCAGTTTTTCCACCCCCAGATAACAGGGAACCATCAATTTCAGTTTTTCCATCGTTTTTCCGCCTTTCCGCAGTTGATCCTGCCGGAAAGCGACAGGATGGTTACAATTTCGTCCTTCATTATAACGAAATTTTAATCTTTTCGCAATTCATTTTAACCACCCCCGGATAGACTTTTCCATTTCGCTATGCTATGATTGGTGATAAGACAATACGAAAGGAGTTGTTCCCTGTGCACCTGCTGACCTTTTCCCTTCCTGTGATGTGGCTCATCATCCTGGTGGTGCTGGCGCTGGCAGAGGCGGCCACCATCAACCTGGTGTCCATATGGTTCGCCGCCGGCGCGCTGGTGGCGCTGCTGGTCTCCCTGTTCTGTCAGAACTTCTGGATCCAGCTGGTCCTCTTTATCCTCGTCTCCGCCCTGTGCCTGGCACTGGTCCGGCCGCTGGCTCAGAAGAAATTTACCCCGCACCTCCGTCCCACCAACCTCGACCTGCTCCTGGGGCAGGACGCTGTGGTGACAGAGGACATCGACAATCTGGCCTCCACCGGTCAGGTGAAGGTGGGCGGACAGATCTGGACGGCTCGGAACGAAGTGGAGGAACCCATCCCCGCCGGCACCATTGTCCAGGTTTTGCGCATCGAAGGTGTGAAGATCATCGTCCGAGTCAAGGACTCGGCTGTGGAATCATGAGAAAGGAGCACTTATGTATAAGCTTATCATCCCGATCATTTTGATCATTTTGGTGTTGCTGGTCTTGGCCAAGAACATCGTCATCGTACAGCAGTCCCGTGCCTACGTCGTGGAACGGCTGGGCGCCTTCCAGGCGGTCTGGGGGGTGGGCATTCACCTGAAGATCCCCTTCATCGAACGGGTGGCTCGCAAGGTCTCCCTGAAGGAACAGATCGCAGACTTCCCCCCTCAGCCGGTCATCACCAAGGACAACGTCACCATCCAGGTGGACACTGTCCTGTTCTTCCAGATCACCGACCCCAAGCTGTATGCCTACGGCGTGGAACACCCCATGGCTGCCATTGAAAACCTGACTGCCACCACCCTGAGAAACCTCATCGGCGACCTGGAGCTGGATCAGTCCCTGACCAGCCGTGACATCATCAACGCCAAGATGCGGGTCATCCTGGACGAGGCCACCGACCCCTGGGGCATCAAGGTCAACCGGGTGGAGCTGAAGAACATCATGCCGCCCAGAGAGATCCAGGACGCCATGGAGAAGCAGATGAAGGCAGAGCGGGAACGCCGCGAAGCCATCCTCCAGGCAGAAGGCCAGAAGCAGAGCCAGATCCTGGTGGCGGAAGGCGAAAAGCAGTCCTTGGTGCTCCGTGCAGAAGCTGCTAAGGAAGCAAAGCTGCTGGAGGCCGAAGCACAGGCACAGGCCATCTTGAAGGTGCAGCAGGCACAGGCTGACGCCTTGAAGCTGCTGAACGAAGCCGCACCCAACGAACAGGTGGTCAAGCTCAAGAGTCTGGAAGCCTTCCAGGCAGCCGCCAACGGCAAAGCTACCAAGATCATCATCCCCAGTGAGATTCAGGGTCTGGCCGGTCTGGCTGCTGGCCTGAAGGGCATCGTGGAGAAGGATGAACCTGCCGCGAAGTAATGACACACAACAAAAAAGAGGATGCCTCGGCATCCTCTTTTTCTTATTTATATGGTCAAGTAGTTCAGCTGAATCTGCTCCAGCTGCTCCTTCATCCCTCTGGCCACGTCCTCTGGTCCCAGGATGGTCACACCGTTGCCCAGGCCGAAGATCCAGCCGTAGAACTGCGGGCTGACGGCCACCTGCACCAGAGCGGTGAAGTGACTGTCATCCTCTGGTGTGATATGCACCGCCTCCCCGAACCGGTCGATGATGACGTGAGAAAAGCAGTTGCTGCAGCGCAGCAGCACATCCCGCTCCTCGCCCTTGAACATCCCAAAGTGGATACTGGCGTAGCGTCCCAGGTCGAAGGATTCATAGATTTCCTCCCCATCCCGGCTCAGCTCGGTCACCTGAATGTCCAGCATCTTGTCCACCCGGAAGTGCTTGATCTCCTGGGCGGTTCCGTCGTATGCGGTCAGGTAGTAGTTCTCGTCGCTGCACAGCAGAGCATAGGGACTCATCTGATAAACTGCCCCGTCGTGGCGGAGCACCTTTCTGCCGTGGATGTTGTAGTCGAAGTAGCGGAAGGTGATCTGCCGCTTTTCGTTGATGGCGTTATGGATGGCGTCGATGTTGTAATAGACGCTCTCATTCATACTCTTCACCCGTCCGGCCACAAAGACTTGTCGCTGCAAGGTCTGGGCACCATAGGCAGAGGTCTGCTGCTCCAATTTGTGGATGAGCTCGTGGCTTTTCTTCACCGTGATAAATCGGCTGGACTGCACCGCGTCCACCAGCAGTTTGAGTTCCGCCAGCTGGAAGTCTCGTTCACCCAAGTAATACCCTCTCCCACGCTGGAGGACAATGTCATAGCCCTGGTTCCGCAGGGTCTCCACATCACCATACACGCTCTTCCGTTCTGCCATGATCCCGTTGGCTTGGAGCTTATCCAACAGCTTGGGGACGGACAGCGGATGGTTCTCATCGCTCTCCCGCTGGAATATATGGAGCAAAAGCAGGAGCTTTTCTTTGTGTTGATTCTTTGACATGATTGATCCCCCCTTATTTACATTTTCTCACAGGTTATGTCCAGAAAAACGGACTAAGGGGGTGGAGCGGAAGAAAACGACCTCTTTTTTCACGGTTTTCCCGCTTTTTGTGCTCCATGAAGCAAAGAATCTCCGTTTTGGGGTGTAAAAAACCCGCCTGACAGGGTTCTGTCAGGCGGGTTGATGATTTGCAATGTTATGCCAGAGCTGCGGTGATGATAGCCATGGAGTAGACTTCTTCTGCGTTGCAGCCACGGGACAGGTCGTTGACGGGAGCGTTCAGACCCAGCAGGATGGGGCCGTAAGCGTTGAAGCTGCCCAGACGCTGTGCGATCTTGTAGCCGATGTTGCCGGCGTTGATGTCGGGGAAGACGAAGGTGTTGGCATAGCCAGCCACTTCGGAGTCGGGGCACTTGATGCGAGCGACACGAGGTGCCACAGCGGCGTCGAACTGGATCTCGCCTTCGATGGGCAGGTCGGGGTGCAGTTCCTTGCACTTGTGAGCGGCGTTGCGCATCTTGTCCACGTCTTCACCGGAGCCGGAACCGTGAGTGGAGTAGCTCAGGAAAGCGACCTTGGGATCCACGCCAAAGACGCGGGCACAGTTTGCGGTCTCAGCAGCGATCTCTACCAGGTCATCTTCGGTGGGCTTGATGTTGATGGCGCAGTCACCCATGGCCAGGACTTCTTCCTTACCACTTGCAGCACCACGGACCAGGATGAAGCAAGAAGAGACGATTCTGTTGCCGGGCTTGGTCTTGATGAGCTGCAGCGCGGGACGGACGGTATCAGCGGTGGAATAGGTAGCGCCGCCCAGCAGAGCGTCAGCCTTGCCCATCTTTACCAGCATGGTGCCGAAGTAGTTACCCTGCTTGAGTACCTGCAGAGCCTCTTCGGGGGTCATACCCTTGCTCTTGCGCAGCTCACACAGTTCAGCGACCATGGCGTCCATTTCGGGGTAGTTATCGGGGTCAACGATCGTTGCGCCACGGATGTTGTAGCCAGCTTCTTCAGAAGCGCTCTGGATCTCATCGGGGTTACCGACCAGAACGGGCTGCAGGAAATAACCAGCCAGCAGACGGGAAGCGGCTTCCAGGATACGGGGGTCGGTACCTTCGGTAAAGACGATTTTCTTGGGATTCGCCTTCAGACGATTGATCATTTCACCAAAAAGCATATTGATTCCTCCTAAATGTTATCAAGCACATAGATGACAGAATAAAGCGGGAAAATCTCTGTTCCCCAACAAAGAGCATTCCCGTTACCCGCTGGGGCATGGAAAGGACATGTCCCATTGATTCGTTATGATATAATTTACCACCTTTTCTTGCTAAAAGCCAGTGGATTTGGGGGGATTTATACCAAAAAGTATACCAAAAAAAGATACAGTGATTTGTTGATTTTTTTGTTTTCCCACTGGTTTCTCCCTGCTTTTTCTTTACAATTTCCTGATTTTACGGTACTATATTGAATATTCATCCACTGAAATCCGATTTATTCGACTAGTCAGATTAAGTTTTCCCAGTCGATGTCCCATCGACCGGGAGCCCTTTTTGATTTCACTTGCTCGGCGGAACTCAATTCCGCCTGCGCCAAGGGTTTCCTCCGGAAAACCCTTGTGACGCCGCACTTGCGGCGGGCGCTCTTTCGATTACTATTACTCTTTCTCAAAAGGAGATCACTTTATGAACCAGGAAAATATCCGCAACTTTGTTTTCCCAGTCGATGTCCCATCGACCGGGAGCCCTTTTTAATTTCACTTGCTCGGCGGAACTCAATTCCGCCTGCGCCAAGGTTTTCCTCCGGAAAACCCTTGTGACGCCGCACTTGCGGCGGGCGCTCTTTCGATTACTATTACTCTTTCTCAAAAGGAGATCACTTTATGAACCAGGAAAATATCCGCAACTTTGTTTTCCCAGTCGATGTCCCATCGACCGGGAGCCCTTTTTAATTTCACTTGCTCGGCGGAACTCAATTCCGCCTGCGCCAAGGTTTTCCTCCGGAAAACCCTTGTGACGCCGCACTTGCGGCGGGCGCTCTCCCGACTACTATTACTCTTTCTCAAAAGGAGATCACTTTATGAACCAGGAAAACATCCGCAACTTTTCTATCATTGCTCACATCGACCACGGCAAGTCTACGCTGTCCGACCGGCTGATTGAAGCCTGCGGGGCGGTATCTGCCAGAGAGATGGAGAATCAGATCTTGGACTCCATGGATCTGGAACGGGAACGGGGCATCACCATCAAGGCCCGTGCCATCACCCTGCGGTATGAGGCGGACGATGGAGAAACCTACGTCCTGAATCTGATCGATACCCCGGGTCACGTGGACTTTAACTACGAAGTCAGCCGCAGCCTGGCCGCCTGTGAAGGTGCTGTGCTGGTGGTGGACGCCAGCCAGGGTGTAGAAGCGCAGACGCTGGCCAACACCTATCTGGCCATTGAGCATGACCTGGAAGTGCTGCCGGTCTTGAACAAGATCGACCTGCCCTCTGCCGACCCGCTGCGGGTGAAGGAGGAGATTGAGAATATCATCGGCCTGCCGGCTATGGATGCGCCGGAGATCTCCGCCAAGGCAGGCATCAATATCCACGCGGTGCTGGAGGACATCATCCAGAACGTGCCCGCTCCCGCCGGAGACCAGAACGCTCCTCTGAAGGCATTGATCTTCGACTCCCAGTATGACTCCTATCGCGGCGTCATTGTTCTGATGCGGGTCATGGAGGGCAGCATCCGCACGGGTATGGACGTGAAGATGATGGCCAGCGGCGCAGTTTACAAGGTAGTGGAATGTGGGCATATGCTGCCCATTGGTCTGGATCCCTGTGGCGAACTGCGCGCCGGTGAGGTCGGTTACTTCACCGCCTCCATCAAGAACGTCCGGGACACCAGCGTGGGTGATACGGTCACCAGCGTGGAAAACCCGGCAACAGAACCGCTCCCCGGCTATCGTCCCGCCCAGCCCATGGTCTACTGCGGCATCTACACCGAAGACGGCAGCAAATACCCCGACCTGCGGGACGCACTGGAAAAGCTCCAGCTCAACGATGCCTCTCTGAGCTTTGAGCCGGAATCCTCTGTGGCACTGGGCTTTGGGTTCCGTGTAGGCTTCTTGGGGATGCTCCATATGGAGGTCATCCAGGAGCGTTTGGAGCGAGAATTTGACTTGGATCTGGTCACCACCTTGCCCAGCGTCATCTATGAAGTCATCAAGACCGACGGTTCCACCGTCTTCGTGGACAACCCCCACAACTACCCCGACCCGGGCAGCATTTCCAAGGCGCTGGAGCCTTTTGTAAACGTTTCCATCATCTCGCCCAACGAGTTCGTTGGCAACATCATGCCCCTTTGCCAGGATCGCCGGGGTCAGTTTGTGGATATGCAGTACCTGGACACCCACCTGGTAGAGATCCACTACAAGATGCCTCTGAACGAGATCATCTATGACTTCTTCGACACCCTGAAGGCACACACCAAAGGCTACGCTTCCCTGGACTACGAGCTGTCCGACTACCAGGAGAGCAACCTGGTGAAGGTGGATCTGCTGCTCAACGGCGACCAGGTGGACGCCCTGTCCTTCATTGTCCACAAGGACAAAGCCTATAAGCGAGCCAGAAAGATCTGCGAAAAGCTCAAGGACAACATTCCCCGCCAGCTCTTTGAAGTGCCCATCCAGGCCGCCATCGGCGGAAAGATCATCGCCCGCGAGACCGTCAAGGCCATGCGCAAGGACGTTTTGGCCAAGTGCTACGGCGGCGACATCACCCGTAAGAAAAAGCTGCTGGAGAAGCAGAAAGAAGGCAAAAAGAAAATGCGGAACTTGGGTACGGTGCAGGTACCCACCGAAGCCTTCCTGGCTGTCCTCAAGCTGGATGAATAACATCAGTTTTTTATCCAATCAAAAAGAAGTGATTTATTATGGAAAACAAACTTTCCTTCCGCTATGCTGAGCGGAAGGATGTCCCGCTCATCCTGCAATTCATCAAGGATTTGGCGGAATATGAAAAGATGCTGGACGAAGTGGTCGCGGATGAAGCGACGCTGGAAGAGTGGATCTTCGACCAGAAGAAGGCAGAAGTGCTCTTCGCTATGGAAGAAGGAAAAGAAGTTGGATTTGCGCTGTTCTTCCACAACTTTTCGACCTTTTTGGGGCGAGCAGGTCTCTATTGGGAAGACCTATTCGTCCAGCCGGAGCACCGCGGCAAGGGTTACGGGAAGCAGATCTTGCAGAAGCTGGCGGCCATTGCTGTAGAGCGCAAGTGCGGTCGGCTGGAGTGGTGGTGTCTGGACTGGAACCAGCCCAGCATTGACTTCTATCTGTCTTTGGGGGCGGAGCCTATGTCCGACTGGACGGTGTACCGGATTGCCCGAGATACCTTGCAGAATCTTGCTCAGGAAAATTGACTTTTTCGATAAGAAAACCCCGAACCAATTGGTTCGGGGTTTCTACTATTTGACTTATTCCTCCGGAATCTTGCAGACATCCACCCAGCCCTTGAAGTGGTCGCAATTTGCTTCCAGTTCGGGGATGGTCAGCTCAATGGCGCTGTTGGAACTGCCGCAGGCAGGGAAGACGGTCTCAAACCGTTTCAGGCTCTCGTCCAGGTAGACGTCCACACCCTCGTTGACCGCAAAGGGGCAGACGCCGCCGACGGCGTGGCCGATGAGGGTCTCCGCCTCCTCGTGGGAGAGCATTTTGGCCTTGGTGTGGAACTGTGCCTTATACTTGGGGTTGGCAATTTTGGCGTCGCCAGCGGCGACGATGAGCACTACATGGTCGTCCACGTGAAAGGAGAGGGTCTTGGCAATGCGCTGCCCCTTCACGTGCAGTGCCTGGGCGGCCAACTCCACCGTTGCGCTGGACACTTCAAACTCCTGCACCCGGTCTTCCATGTTCCGTTCCCGGAAATAGGCTCGTACTCGTTCAATAGACATGCAAACTCACATTCTTTCTCTGTGTTTTCCGATTATTTCTCCGTCTTAGGCGCACCACTCTGACCATTGCTTTGTCCCTTGGGACGATGGTGACGGCGGCGATGGGAGCGGGATTTGTTCCCACCCTGTCCAGGATTGCCTCCGGTCGGGTTCTGCTTCTGCCCCTCTGGTTTGGCCTGCTGACCGGCGCCGCCTGCGTGGCTGCTGTGCCGACGGCGGGAGTGGTTATTGGACTTCTTTTCGCCGGATTTGTTCTCTCCTGCGGCACCCTGTTCCGGGTGCGCTGCCGCCGGACGTTCCTTGTTCCTGTTGGCGCCGCCGCGGCTTCTGCGACTGCGATGGGAAGTGGGATTGGAGCCTTCCGGCTTTTTCTCCTTGGGCCGTTCCTCCACTTCTGGTTTGACAGCAGATGCCGCCTGCTCCTGTGCCCGGAGCAAGCCAAGGGACGGCTCTTTCTTCTCCGGTGCGGGAACTGGGAACTCGTATCCCGGCGGGCGCTTGCCCTTGCCATTGCGGATGATCTCAATATCCTCTTTCCGGTACACCTTGGGGGTGTCCGGGTCGCTGTCCAGCACCACCTTCACCTGTTCGCGCAGCAACTGGATCTGGTTGACCACGCCCACGCCGTCCGGGGTGTTGACCAGAGACTCCAGCTTGGGCGTGTCTTTGAGCAGGTCTTCATAGGCGTCCTGCTCGTATTTCAGGCAGCACATGAGGCGACCGCAGACGCCGGAGATTTTGGTGGGATTGAGGGAGATGTTCTGTGTCTTGGCCATCTTGATGGACACCGGTTGGAAGTCGCTCAAAAACTGAGAACAGCAGAAGGGACGTCCGCAGATGCCCAGACCGCCCATGATCTTCGCCTCGTCTCGGACGCCGATCTGCCGCAGCTCGATGCGGGTGCAGAAGATGGACGCCAAATCCTTGACCAGGTGACGGAAGTCCACTCGGCCGTCGGCGGTGAAGAAGAACAAGATCTTGCTGCCATCGAAGCTGTACTTCACTTCCACCAGCTTCATCTCCAGCTTGTGCTCGGCGATCTTATCCTGACAAATCTGGAAGGCTTTTTTCTCCTTCTCCTGGTTGGCCTTCACCTGAGCGTAGTCCTCCTCCGTAGCCACGCGGAGCATGGGACGTAGAGCCGCGATCAGCTCCATCTCGTCGATCATGGTGTTGGCCAGAGCGCACTCGCCAAACTCGATGCCCTTGGATGTCTCTATGATCACGTGCTGTCCGGCTTGCACCTGGACGCCGTTGGGGTTAAAGTAATATAATTTGCCTCCGTCCTTGAAACGGACGCCGATAATTTCGGTCATCACATACCTCCTGATTATGGGTGATGGTTCTGCGCTCCGCTGCCCATCAAGATCTGCCAGCTTCGGGCGGCAAACCAACCGGCGCTGTGCCCCACAGACGGGTTAAAGGCGCACTGGTTCCGTGCCTCCTCCGCCAGCTTGGTCAGCGCCACCAGCTTGGCTCTGGGGATGGACGCCAGCTTGAGATTGGGATGGATCAACCCTTCCACCAGCCGCTGGGACAGCACCTGATAGCTCTCCTCCAGCTGGTCACGGGTCACCTTGTCCGCCACAAATTTTGCCACGCACTCCACCAGCGCCAACTCACTGTTGGCACAGAGGGCGTTCAACCAGGCTTCTCCCAGACTGGTCTCTGCCTGTGCTTCCTCATGGGGTGGAGTCAGGCGAAAATGGACGCAGCGGGAGCGGACGGTCTCCAGCAGGGACGCAGGCTGGTCGGTCAGAATGAGAAATGCCGTATAGGCTGGGCCATCCTCTAACAATTTCAGCAGGGCATTCTGAGCATTGACGTTGAGGGGCAAATCCAGGATATACACCTTGCACCGTGCTTCGTTGGGACGCACATAGGCGTCCTGCCGGAGCTGACGGGCGGCGTCCACCTTGATCTCCTTACTATCCGGCGACAAAAACCGTTGGATGGGGATGACGTCCGGGTGAATGCCCTGGGCAACCTTTTGGCAGCTGGAACACTGACCGCAGGGACGGTGCACCGCCTGGGGTTCCTGGCAGACCAGCGCCTGGGCCAAAATCCGTGCCAAGGTGTGCCGTCCCGACCCCTCTGGGCCGGAGAGGATGCACTCATGAGGGGGTTCCGCCATGGCGGAAAGCTGCTCTTTCAGAGACGCGTTGCCCTGCAATTCTTTCACGTTCATGCCGTTTCCCTCCTCATGGCTAGCGGCAGGGATATTCCTACCGGAGCACAGTTGTTTTCATTTTATTATAGCCCAACTGTTCCAAATAAGCTAGTATTTTTTCGTCTATCCGCTCTCCCGGCGCTGCGATGGGGACGCCGGGGGGATAGGGAGCGATCTGTTCCACCGCGATGCGGCCGACGGCTTGGGTCATGTCTACCGTCTCTTTTGGGGCGAAAAGTGCTTCTCTGGGTGTGCAGATAGACTGAGGTAGGGGTGGAGCGGAAACCGTGGAATGGGGGCGTGTTTTTTCGTGCAGTCCCAAGGCATCCAAGGCTTGTTCCAGCCGTTTGAACTCTTCCACGCCGTCGGCACAGGTCAAGATAAACACTACGTGTTCGCTGTCCGCCATCTCCGGCCAAATATTGCATGCTTGCAGGAACTTTTCCACCTGGTAGCCCTTTTCTGTGCAAAGAGTGAAGCGAGTGGGGTCTAATTTCGCGTCTGTCTCCGTCAAAGCGGGGTATTTTTTCCGCAGCTGTGCAACCATCTGTGCGGTCTCCTGATAACGCCGCTTGCCCTCTGCCAGCAACCAGGGACGAAGGGCGTCCAAGGCAACCATCATGGGGTAGGACGGGGAAGAGGTGGCGAAGATGAGACTAGCCTGGCGGAGCTGGTCTAAGGTGATGCCAGTGCCGAAAAGCAGGGCGGACTGCCCTGGTGCCGGGAGGGTCTTATGGGCGCTGACGGTGACCAGATCGGCACCGCGATAGGGGTTTTCCCCCAACAAAAATAAGTGCGCACCATGGGCGCCGTCCACCAGCAATTTCGCCCCGTGTCGATGGCAGACCTGAGCCAAGGCAGGGATGTCGGAAAGGACGCCGTAGTAGGTGGGGGAGGTGACGCAGACTGCTCTGCACTCCGGGTTAGCGTTTAGGGCCGCTTCCACGGCTTCCGGCTCTAAGGGGCCAGCGGTTCCCACGTCGGACAGCCAGGGACGGGTGAGCCAGACAGGGGTTTTGTCCAGCAGTGCCAGACCAGTATGGATGCTGCGGTGGCTGACCCGGTCGGTCAAGATGGTGTCGCTGTCGCTGAGCAGGAGCATGGTGTGGACGCCCTGAGTGGAACCGCCGGTGAGGAACAGGCAGCTGTCCGCTCCCCACGCCTCCGCCCACGCCTGCTCCGCCTGGACGATACAGTCTGCTTCTTCCCCGTACAAATTGCCAGTGGGGGGCAGCTCGGTGAAATCCAACATGGCGTACTCCGCTGGCAGACCGGGGATGGGCTTTCCTTTGTGGCCGGGCATGGCCATCCGCAGGGGATTTTGAGCGACAAATTGGGTCAGGGCATCGTAGAGGGGGGTGGACATAGGGGATTCCTCCTAACGGGGTTGTAGATTGGAAAAAAGACCCGCACGGCCGAAGCCGCTGACGGGTCTTTTGGATTCCATTACGTGATCACACGTTTTTGTCAAACACCACCACGATCCGGCGGTTGGGTTCGGTGCCGGTGGAGTAGGTGGAGATGGCAGGGTTGTAGCTCTGGAGTGCTGCATGGATCACATGACGCTCATAGGCGTTCATGGGCTCCAGCATCATGTTCCGACGGTACTTGAGCGCCTTGCCAGCGGTCTTCCGTGCCAGGCGCTGGAGGGATTCCTCCCGCTTCGCCCGGTAGTTCTCCGCATCAATGTGGATGCGGATACGCTTGGACTGACCCCGGTTGACCGCGTAGTTGGTCAGCTGCTGGATGGCGTCCAGGGTTTCACCTCGGCGGCCGATGAGAGCGCCCAGGTTCTTGCCCACCAGTTCCACCTGGTAGATGCCAGCTTCGTTGACCTGCAGCTTGATCTCTGCCGGGACTTCCAGCCGTTCCAACAGGCCGGTCAGGAAGGTCTCGATCTTTTCCTTTCGCTCCGGGTCGGCTTCCGCGACCGGGGCTTCCGCAGGGGCTTCTGCCGGTTCCGGTTCCACGGCCGGGGCAGGAGTGGGTTCTGCAACAGGCACCGGCGCTACAGCCACTTCTGCCGGAGCTTCCGGTTCTGCTGCTACAGGCTCTTCCACCACGGGGGCCGGTTCGTCAGGTACTTCATAGGTCACGCGGATCTTGGCCGGACAACTGCCGATGCCAAGAAAACCGGTCTTTGCGCGGGTGATGACCTCAATGGAAACGTCGTCATCTTCCAGCCCCAGCTCTTTCAGGGCTTTGTTCAGGGCGTCCCGTTCGGTCTTCCCCGTCGTTTCGATCCACTTCAACATAAGAAAGTTGTCATTCCTTTCTATCCATCCGCAGGGAGGCAGGTCCCGCTCATTGGGGGATTGACTCCCTGTTGTGAACGGTTATTCCTCGTCCTCGCCCTTGGCGTCCTGCTGGATCGCTTCAAAGAGCTGGTCTGCGTTGGGCATTTCGGCCTCCGGCGCAGCTTCCGGTTCTGCCGGAGCTTCTGCTTCCGTAGTCTCCGGAGCGGCTTTTTCAGCAGGTGCTGCTTCGGTCACGGGAGCTTCCGTGGTCTCCACAGGTGCGGTCCCTTCCTGTTCCGGGAGCACCGGTGCCGTCAGTTCTTCTGCTGCGGGTTCTGCCACAGGCTCCTCGGTCACTTTCCCATCGGGATCGTGATAAGGGGTCACGGTGTAGCGGTTGGGGTCATAGGCACGGCCGCGGGCGTAGGTACGCATCCCCACCCGGCTCTCCTTGGGAGCAGGCGCCTTCTTGGACTTGTCCGCCTTCTTCTTCCCACGGTTCTTTTTCCGTTCCTCTTCCTCCGCCGCACGACGGGCAGCGATCTCTGCCTTGCGCTGACGTTCCTTTTCCTTTTCTTCCTCCAGCCGCTTCTGGCGAGCCGCTTCCATTTCGGCGTACTTACCTCGGAGCATGCGGGCGCAGATGAGTTCCTGGACAGCCATGAAGATGGCGTTGAACGCCATGTAGACGCACATGCCGGCGGGCATGATGTAGCCGAACCACAGGTACATGAGGGGCATGACGAACAGCATCATCTTGTTGGTGCGGTCCATTGCCTCGTTGCCGGAACCCTTCTGGTTTTTGTTAAAGTTGTTGGTCTTCTGGGACAGTCTGGAATAGCCAACGTTCAGGACGGTGACGATGATGGGGATCAGGAACAAGCCGATGCTTGCCCAAGACACGCCATTCTCCCAGAACTTGAGCTTGGGGATCTGAGACAGATCCAGACCCAGGAAGTTGAAGTTGATGATCTCCAGCTTGGAAGCGCCGTCCCCCACTGCGGTCTGAACGGCAGAGAGCACGTCCTGGTGACCGTACATGAGACCGGCAACCTGCATTTCCTGATAGATCTCAGAGCCGCTGAGGGTATAGGTGCCCAGCTTCTCTACTGCCTGGATGGCGGCGGTGATCTGCTCCGTGGTCAGATGCATCATGTAGAGCATGGGACGACGGATGACATAGTACAGCGCCATCAGGATGGGCAGGGGGAGGAAGGACCAGAGGCAGCCGCTCATGGGGTTGACCCCTTCCCGTTCGTACAGCTTCTGCACTTCCTCGTTGTACTTTACTCTGTTGTTGCCGTACTGCTTCTGCAGCCGTGCCATCTCCGCCTGCATGGTGTTCATCTGCATCATGCCCTTCTTGCCCTTGTAGGACAGGGGGAAGAGGACGACTTTGGTCAGCAGGGTGAACACGATCAGAGCCAGGGCATAGCTGCCGCCGCAGATCTTATACAGCCACAATAGGAAGGTACCGAATACTTGTAAAATAGCAGTCATAGTTTTTCTCGCTCTCCTTGGGCGTAGGTCGTGAATGCGTTCATTCCACCGCACCCTCCGGAAGAGGGGGATGGAACCCTTCCGCTTCAGGGAACAGGATCATATTCTATGCACTTCTGCCGATGAAAGGGCTGACACTTGGCAAGGCGTTTGGCCGCCAGCAGGGAACCTCGGGCGGGGCCGTATTTCTCCACCGCCTCCTTTGCGTATTCGGAACAGGTGGGGATGAAACGGCAGCGGGCGGGGAACCAGGGCGAGATGGCCTTCTGATAGAACCAGATCAAGCCTAGCAGCAGTCTTTTCATTCGAATTTACCTCCTTCCAAATGGGGAGGGCTTTTTCTCGTTTAGGATTGTTTTTTCGGGCGGAGCAAGCCCAGCTTGCCGGCCAGCTTTAGGAAGTCCCGCTCCAAAGCCTGGTAACTGACAAAGACACTGCGCACCCGTGCCACCACCACCAGATCACGGCCGGGCAGGAACTCTTCCTCGTGGAGACGATAGATTTCCCGCAGACGCCGCCGGATGCGATTCCGGGTGACGGCGTTGCCCAGCTTTTTACCGGTGGTGATGCCCAGCCGATTTTCCTTCAGCCGGTTCTTTCGGGTGTAGAGCACCATCGTCGGCGCTACGGCCTGTTTTCCCCGGCTGTAGAGCCGACGGAAATCCCGATTTGATTTGAGGGAGACGGAGTACTTCACAAAACAAACTCCTTTACTGAATGTTATCCTTCCTTTTTGGAACACGGCAAAGAGCGCAGGGGCGCACTTTACCAGTAAATGCTTATCAGGGGTGGAAGATTGTTCATCATCCACCCCTCAGATGCAATATTTACGATCTGTTCCCATTTGTCAATCAGTAAGACAGTCTAGCGCGACCCTTGGCGCGGCGGCGGGCAAGGACTTTCCGACCATTCTTGGTGGACATTCTCTTGCGGAAGCCGTGTACTTTCTGACCATGAAGCTTTTTGGGCTGATAGGTACGTTTGGTTGCCATGAATTACACCTCCGTATAGTTATCTTGCTCAACAAGCCGGGAACAGATACCCGACCGTAGCGAACGTAATTTAGGCGCAAGGCTCCCAAGAGAGAGCTGATAGCGCATTTGTCATTATAAACGATACTTTTTATCCCTGTCAACAGAAATTTCACAATATTTTTCTTTCTTCCTGCAATTTTGGGATGGGATACCATATGTTGCGGTCAGAGGTAGTGAGGGACACAACTTTTGGAAAAGAAGTGTTTTTGCTTTATCTGCTAGCCTATACTAGGTTTAGGGGAAACCCCCGGCGAGGGTTTCCCCTCTTTTCGTCTGCGACGAAAATTC
>ERZ808246.1414-NODE-1414-length-17277-cov-6.284868_pt1 | contig 17277 bp, 11 predicted proteins | sample MGYA00521083_ERZ808246 | MGnify/ENA primary metagenome ERZ808246 (study PRJEB31516, sample SAMN03275577) | gut metagenome | biome: mammalia-associated habitat; material: feces | host: Papio cynocephalus | place: Kenya | collected 2012-07-07 ... | reverse complement strand
TCATCGCTGCCGGCTTAAATATGCGGCTTCATTTTTAGCGGACAGCAATAATTTTTTTCATGTTTCTATAGATGAAAACAAAGAGGGACTTTTGTCAGCCCCTCTCTTCGTTAAGTATATGGTGAAACCTATCAATCCAGAGCAACGAGTCTCCAGTCATCGACAGTCGGCCACTTGCTTTCTGTCACCTGTGAGATGTTCTTGACCTGAATGTCTATGGTCTTGCCCTCCGGATTTTCTATCGCGAACTCATGAGTTATGACGCCAGTGGCCGCAGAAGAGCCCACTTCTGTCCATGACGATGCATCCGAAAACTTATAAGAAAGAACTGTAATACATTCATTTGCAGAATCCTTACGGTACAAAAACTTAAGACTCGTCGAGCCATGAAGAGCGATTCCTTTTATAGCCAACATTGAGTTAGCCTTGGGAAATCTCACATAGGCACCGGAAGTTGTCTGAACAGTATATGTATATGCCGCCGTCTGCAATGAGGCGTTCTCCCCCACGCCATAACTATAATTAGCAGCATCATCAGGATACAAAGTGGACAATCCGGATTTGTCATATAGTGACTGGTTGATATTGGCAGTCCCCACTGCCTTAGTCCCGAAATTCTCTGTAAAGAGAATCTTTTCCGGCTTGCTGTAGGAAATCGTGGCTGTGTTGTACGACCCTGCACCGAAACTTATATCTCCAGACATCGTCTTCTCAAGTGTACAGATGCCCTCAGAACCGGAAATTTCAAGTTTAAGCGAACCTCCTGCCGGAATCGAGAATGGAGCGACTACCATATACAAATCAACGGCCTCTCCATCAGCGACAGTCTTTGTAATTGCTGAATATTCTGGAGCAGACTCGGTGCCTACATTCTCAACAACACTCAAAGCACACGTATATGCCTTTGCCGAGCCCATCTTGGAGGCGTCAAGGCGCGGAAGTTCTGAAGCATCATCACCCCAGTCCATTGTGAACGAGCCCGTTATGTATGAGCCACCAGCCGTAGCGTCGAGTGTAAGCCCATTAATTGTCGCGGCAGAGCCTGAATTGTTAACTACCGTGAACTTCATGAGTGCACAGACGTGGTTCAGTTTCAAGACAGGTGCTTGGCCTGATGGCACAGACATGGACTTCCCTGCCATTATGTCAGACTCCGAGACATGAGCTGCGGAGCCATAACCAACCTGCTGCGGAGAACGGTTAATGGTGTATCCCTTTGTTCCAAAAGGAGCTGCGCCGTACTGCATCCAGGGACTGCATGCATACCAATCATAGACATCCTTTCCTTCAACCAGCGACTTGGAAGTTTCCGAAGCGTCCTTGACGAACTTCCCTGAAGCCACATCAGAAATAAGGAAGCGACAATTTGAAGAAAACGATGCCTTCTCACCCGCACCGGCATTGAACACCGACATTCCATCTCCAGCGCACCAAGACACCGTCCAGTCATCGTTAAGGACGGTTTTCGTCCGATTATCTGCAATAGCCGAAACATTCCCGGAGACAGCGGAGAATCCCCCATTGACAGAAGCAAAAAGTTCAACACAATCTGACGCATCGGATGCACGAGTCTCATCTATCTGAGAATCAAGAACAAACGAATCAGCACATGAGCAAAAGAAAGGCGCGGTCACCGCAACTGCAAGAGCCTTAAAATAATCCAGTTTCATAGCATTTAAGTTTTAATCGTTCCACCAATCCTCATTTCCAGCGACCCATTTTGCGGGACTGTTCGCATCAACGCCGCTTGAGGCAAAGCCTCTTTCCGGCGCAATCATCGCCATTTCAATAAATTCAGGAGACAAATAGCCTCCCTCTGAAGGAAATCTTCCTGCTTTCGTGTTATTAGCATTCATGTTAATTTATTTTATAATATTTTGAATTTCACGCCTTTAATATTATCACTACTATTTCCGGCCATAAGCATGTAATCCCCCTTTTCAATGCCCCAGGTCATGTCTTTTCTGCAAAAGGCGAGTTCAGAAACGGGTATTTCATATTTTATGGTATGCTCCTCTCCGGGAGCCAAAGACACCCGAACGAAGCCCTTGAGTTCTTTCATCGGACGGGTTACTGACGCTGACTTTCTCCCCACATAAAACTGCACGACCTCTGTGCCCTCACGAGTGCCGACATTACGAACATCGACACTGAGTCTAAGAATTCCGTCCCCAGGAAGTTCAGAAGACGAAAGCCGCGGATAGCCTATTTCAAATTCAGTGTAGGTCAGACCGAAGCCGAACGGGAACTGCGGGGTCGGCGGCACGTCGAGATAGGATGAGGTATGCCCCATCACCGACTGCGGCTTTTCCCGCGGGACACGGCTCAAATCGCCTTCGGTTCCTTTTGCTATGTGGCTGGTATGTTTGTGGTTATAGTAAATCGGGATCTGTCCCTCGCAACGAGGGAATGTAACAGGAAGCTTACCGCTCGGCGCGGAATGTCCCCAGAGAAGATTGACAGCAGCCTTTCCGCCCATAGTTCCGGGATGCCACATATAGAGCAGTGCAGAAGAAAGGTCGTTTTCTTCTCCGACAACGAGCGGACGCCCCGCCAGCACAACTGTAACAAGAGGTGTTCCCACTCCGGCAATGGTTCGTAGAAGTTCCGTCTGATGCCCCTGAAGGCGCAGGGATGAAAGCGAGTGCGCCTCTCCTGACATCATCTGCTCCTCACCGACAAATGCAATCACGACATCCGCCCTACGAGCAGCCCTGCGGAGAACGGCAAGTCCCGCAACATCCTCATCCCGCGGATATTCCAACGCAGGAATATATTCCACCGTCACCGTTTCCGGAAGCATGGTACGCAGCGCCACAAGTGGTGTAACCGTACGGGACTTTTCTCCATCGAGCGACCATGTCCCGAGCTGGTCATAGGCAGCATCGGCCATCGGACCAGTCACAAGTACGCGCCTCACTTCGTCACCGAGAGGCAATACGCCGTCATTTTTCAACAGCACAGAAGACTCTTCCGCAAGACGGCATGACGTGTCAAGAACGGCATCGGAATAAAGTGCCGTATGCTCAGTCCGTCGGCTATACGGATAGTCGAGAAGTCCGAGACGAGACTTCAGCCGCAGCACTCGCCGCACAGATTCGTCAAGAACAGCAACATCAATCTCTCCTGATAAAATAAGTTCCTTAAGATTACGGAGATAGGAATATGACATCATATCCATATCGCAGCCAGCCGCAAGACATTGTTTCGCAGCATCCCTCTTGTCCACTGCCGAACCGTGCGGCACGAGCCCTCCGACAGAGCCCCAGTCCGAAACGACCATCCCGTCAAAGCCCCATTCACCGCGAAGCACATCCGTGAGCAGCCACCTGTTCCCGGTAGCGGGCTCGCCGTCATTGTCGTTGAACGAAGACATGAAGGACGCTATTCCAGCCTCTGCACAAGCCTTGAACGGAGGGAAAAAGGTGTCATACAGTGCCCTGCGAGGAATATATGTCGTGTTGTAGTCACGTCCGCCTTCAGCCGCGCCGTACCCGGCAAAATGCTTCGCACAGGCTGCCATCGAGAATGGGTCGGCAAGCGAGTCTCCCTGGTACCCACGCGTGACGGCAACCGCCATTTCAGAAGAGAGATAACTGTCTTCACCAAAACTCTCTGCAATCCTGCCCCAGCGCGGATCGCGGGCAATGTCCATCATAGGGGCAAATGCCCAACGTATGCCACATTCAGTGGCTTCCAAAGCAGTGTTTCTTGCCGCAGAACAAACCAACTTAGGGTCAAACGAAGCTGCCTGCCCGAGCGGAATCGGCAAGATCGTACGAAACCCATGCACGATGTCACGGGCAAAGACAATAGGGATCCCGGCCGGGCTCTCCTCAACAGCAATCCGCTGCAGAGAATCAATTAAAGACCTGTCAGTGATGTTCATGACAGAAGAAATCTCCCCGCGTCTGATTGCCGCACCAAGTTTTTTCAGGTCCGTCCGCCCATCGACTTGATTAAGCTGGCCTATTTTATCGTCCAGGTTCATCCGCGACAACATTTCCTCAACCCGCGCATCATCATACCGCTCCGTTTCTGAAGCAGCGCAATCAGTTTCAAAACCTCCGGGAAAACAAAGGAATGCCGAAATTGAAATAATAGAGTATATCTTTTTCATCGGTTTCATTCGAATCAATTACACTTGACAAACAGAACAGCATCTGCGCGGACAGGTCCATCGGAGTTTCTGTCCGTGATTGACACCGTAACCTCCGTGCCTGAGGCAATTTCATATTCACCTATCTCAACCCATGTTGTTGATGTCTGCCCAGAGACCTTCATTTCCGAACGCGGAAGACTTACGGGGCGGACGGTGCTGCCGTATTCCAGATCAACCTCCAGCGACGAGGATAGATTTCCACACACAGGCTGGTAGGCATAAACCGCATATTTCCCGTCGGAAGGGATAACTGCTGTGTATCGCACGCACGCGGAACCGTCGCCGGGCGCAGTCTCATAGTATGACAGCCCGTATCCGCCCGACTTGTCGTAGCGTTTCCAGCCAGATGTGGCAGAAACTCCGGAATCAGCGTCATCAATGAGAATGTCCGGCTGCGAGCCGTCCATATAGGGATTCTCATCAATCGCCACATTTACCGTCCGGCTATCAACATCCTGCACGTCGCAGCAATCCGCGTTCAGAGCCTGAACACATGCCAGAGCTGCAACCTGCCCGAGCACCATAAACACCGGTTCCATTCTTATCGAGCCATAGGCTATGTGACTGGCGGACAGACAAACAGGCACGAGAAGGTTGGTGCATTCGGCACGCCGCGGAGTCAGAGAACGGTAGGAAATTGGATACGGGAGTCCACCTCCGACTTCGACATTTCCCTCGTTCTTGACCATGTCCTTTCCTCCCCTATGTACTACAATCCTTTGGCAATTGTGAGAATCCATCTGGTACGCGGCCATTGCCACACCGTCAAAAGGCACTGCACGCCCCTCGCAGTCAGCTTGAGTGGCGACATATTCCCCGATCATCCTGCGGCTTTCTCGCACATAAAGCTGCGGAGTCCAGTGTCCAGTGCGCACATACTCGTCTTTCGGATAGCCCCATAAAAGCATCTTCGCACGCAGAGGCTCCGGGACTCGGGAATCATGACCGAAAAACCAAAGCAGCCCCTTGGTATATGATGTGTGCGCGGCCACTATGGAATCACGAAGTTCATAGCTAGCCTCAGGATAGAGATGGTTCATGCCTATCATGTCCGTCGAGAATCCTCCCCTGTTGTTTATGTCCGTCTTTCCTCCAGGCATACGGCTCCAGATGAACCAGTCATTAAGCGAAAGTTTCTCGGGACAAGCAGCAATAAGACGCGCAAGCAGTTCATATCTCGTTGAGTCGTAATCAGCCGGGCGTTCAATGGGAATCATGTTCTCACGCCTGTCGGTAAGACATATCCTGTAGTTGTAAGCCTGAACTTTATCATCACCCGTGCCATCCAGAGCGACGGCCTCATCTGAAATGCCCCACAGAAGTCCGCTCGCGGGATTACCAGGCTCGCGGTAGGGATCAATGCCGTCCGGAAACTGATGCCGCGTCATGAGTTCAACGCCGTTCAGCGTCTCACCATAGGTTTCATTAGACTCGCGCCCGACGGTGTAGCTCGCGCCCGAGCGTGCCATGAGGTCGCCCTCATAGGAACAGTCGATGAAATAGTGCGCCCGGATTTCAGATGTTCGATGCAGCGATGAAGACTCTTCAACGACAATTGAAGATACTCGTCCGTTCCTCAAATTAGAGGACACAATACGATGTCCGGAAATAAGGGATATGTTCTTTTCGGAAATATATGCCCTCATTATACTGTCGGCTACCGAAGGCTCGAAAATCCACTGTTCGAGAGTCCCGTAGTGCCGTCCGACCTTGCGGTAGAACTGCTTTGCCACACCTTTGACAACCTGTTTGTTGCCAATATCGGTGAATCCAAGACCACCGGTGGTCATCCCTCCTATATGTTCAGTGGGTTCGACAAGGGCAACTCTGAAGCCGCTGCGGGCGGCAGTGTAGGCGGCTGTAACTCCTGCTGAAGTGCCTCCATAGACACATATATCATATTCCTTAGGTGCGCAGCCGGCAAGAGCGGCCACACATAGTAATGTAATCAAAGTCCTGCCCATCATTCTCCCTTCAGGCTTATGTTATCAAATCTCAGATGCGCTCCGCCGGCATTCTCAGTGAAACGGAGTGATATGCTTTCAGTGCTTTCCGGGAAGCTGAAGTCCGCACGTACCTCATCAGTCTTTGTCGATGTGCAGACCTCATTCCACGCCGCGCCGTCTGCCGACCACTCTACCTTGACCGAACCACCGCACTGGAGATAAGACAGAGTGAGCGAGGTGCAGCCATGCAGTTTTATTCCCGAAACGCCAAGCCATCCCTTCTTGCCCTTACGCGCCCAAACGTATGTTCCGGAGATATGTTTCATCGCCGAATAGTTATACTTCGAGAGACAGATTTCAGCCCCGTCAGAACTGTAGGACACGGTCGTCCTGTCATTGTCAAGCACCGTCAATCCGGTCTTCACACCTTCAGTCACGTCAGGGTCGTTCCCGGAATAGCGGGCAATGGTCCCGGGGACGAACTCGCTTGCCGATTGTCCAGTTATGCCACCGGCGGAAGTGTCGAATTCGGTAGTGTTTGAAATACGCATCGGTGTGTCAAAAATCTCCGAATAGAGTGCCTTCGGCTGACCTTTTCTTACCGTAAGCTTATATTCCGCAACTCCGAAATTACCCTTGCTGTCCGTTCCCTCGAAAGTGAATGTCACCTCCGAACCTCCATCCGACTTCGGCAGGATATAGCTGAACTGATATGTGTCCGCCTTCGCCTCGCGGAATCCTGAAGTCTTCGTAAGTTCCGGAAGTTCCGCTCCGTCCTTCAGTGTCCGAATCTTCGCAAGCGGATAGCCTGTCGAAACAGTTACGTCAAATTTGAGAGCATCGCCGACAACTGCCTCATTTGCCAAGCCTTCCGGCAGAACGACATTCACTGTTTCTGAGATGGAGCGGACATAGACCGGATAATCGACGTATGCCCTGTATCCATCCGCGCACTCCGCCGTAAAGACAAAATCAACCGTCTGCCCTACCTGCTCAGGAGTAAAGGCGTATGAGAAACTATAGTTTGCCCTTACGGGAGATTCCGGATATTCGGCAAGCGAACCGTCAATGAGTTTCCCGTCAAGCCAGGTTCCTATGCTGCCAAGTCCGGACGCGCAGGACACGGTGAAGTCATAGCGGACATTGTCTTCCGGATAGGAGACAATCGGAACGCTTCCTGAAAGTTCGAATGACACGCGCTCATGCCCTGCGGGGCGAGTCTCGTCAGTTCCTTCGCACGAGACGGCCGCGATTGCCGCCAGCAATGCGCTGAATATCTTTATATTGTTGATTGTTTTCATGTCGGTTCTCATTTTACGCAAAATGGTATTACGGCAGAAGCCGCCTTGTGATTCTCGTCGATAACAAAAACGCAGAGCCTATAGTTGCCAGCTGCCGATGGTGCCCTGAAGACGACCTCCGGCAACGTATCGTCCGCAAAAAGACCGCTCATCCCGTCAGGAATACTGCCATCGGGCGAAGAAGTGCCCTCCCGGTAAATCATCCACCTGTACTTCAATGGAGAGCCGCATGGGGATGAGGCCCTGACAGAAGCCTTGTTCTCGGAATCAGCGGAGACCATAACACTGTCATCTGCCTTCTTCCCGTTCATAAGCATGGCGTTTCTGTCGGCAATCACCGGAGCGCGCATTTCGGGATATTTTCCAGCCCAGAAATACTGGAGCTCATCAACCGCAGCGAAAGAATTTCCGTCCTTGTCGAACAGCCCGTACCATGTAAGTACCTCGCCATGGTTCTGGTAGCCCCATACAAAGGCAAACGAGCCAAGGCATCCATTGTTGCGGTTTGCAAGCACGGCATTCTCGTAAATCTCTCTGTAACTCACGGCCTTCTCAGTGCTGGTTTCCTCGACGAGCGTACCGAATGAAGTCTTCGGAACGTTCATCCACGTACCCCTTTGCCCATACTCCGTAATCATCCATGGCTTGTCCCATCCGGCCGACGCAAGATTGGAAGCTATATCCATAGGATTAGGATAATATGAATTCACACACAGGAAATCAAGTTCCGGAGCCATCGACACGATGAGCGAGATGTTCTTGACATTCGCTCCGGCCAGAGCCGTGGTGACAGGATGGTTCGGATCCTCCTTGTGAATCATAGCCGCAATGTCATTGATAGCGGTCCAAAGCTTGGTGTTTTTATACATGGACTCCGCTTCGTTGCCGATGCTCCAGCACATCACCGCAGGATGATTTCTGAAACGCCTCACGAGAGAACGGCACTTTTCAAGCTGCGCGGCAACTTTTTCCGCATTGTCGTAGTCAAACCCGTTCCGCTCGCGTCCGATGAACAGTCCCATATTCACATATAGTCCGTTCCTGTAGGCTTCGCCGAGGATTGCGGGAGTGCTTTCCTCCGATGTGGAGTAGGTCCTGAAGGCGTTGCCGCCGAATTCGGTCACACGCTTGTAGAACCGGTTTGCCGCAGCTCCCTTGACGAAGAAATCTTCAGAATTCCTATACATTCTCCACACTCCATCCGTCTCCTTGAGTTCAAAAACGGTCGCCGAGTTGATTTCCGAACCCTGCGGGATTATGGTCTCGCGGGTCTTTCCGCATGAAACGGCACACAAAGCGGCCGCCAGCGGAATCATTATGGTTCTAATCATATTCATATCTATCGTTCACTTTTCATTTTCTAGGATACTCCAAAATCTGCCCGTTTGCGACAAGGGATTCGCGAAGCGCCTTATAGTCAAGAGCCTGCGGAATGCAGCGGATCTTGAGGGAAAGTACAGCGGCAATTGCGGCAGACTGCCCGAGAACCATATAGACCGGCTCCATCCTCAATGACGAATAAGCCACATGAGAGGCAGACATGCACACAGGCACAAGCAGATTCACGCACTCGTTTTCCTTAGGAAGTATGGTTCCGTATGCCACAGGATAAGGCTTTGTCCCGACGAACATTCCGCCTTCAATCATGACCCCATCAGGCACGGCCACATAGTTGACGAAATGGCAGTCAAGGGCGTAGGAGCCGAGTCCTATGACCGAAGCCTCAGCGTCGCCGCACTTTCCCTGCACGTCCTCTTGGGTCATCACATATTTCCCGACCATCCTGCGGCACTCGCGGACATACAGCTGAAAAGGGAAGCCGCCGTTGTCGACATACTCGTCCGCAGCCCAGCCCCAGCGGTTCATCTCGTTTCGCATCTCTTCCGGGACACGCTGGTCATGTCCGAGAAACCACAGCACGCCCTCGGCATAGCGCCGGTGAGCAAGTGCTATGCTGTCACGCGCATTCCAGTCCCCAAGCGGATAGTCATGGCTCGCTCCTATGTAGTCGAGATGATTCGTGTCGGTCTTGCGGTTAGGCATGGGAGTAAAGGTGATGATATCCTTGAGCTCCTTCTTCTCTCCGGACAGAATCCTTCGCAGCAGAAGTTCGTGGTCATCGGGATTATAGCCCGAAGGCTCCGTGAAGGGAATCATGTTGTCCGGATCGTCGGTGAGTGTCACACGGTAGCAGTAAGCCTGGGTACGGTCGTCAGCCGAGCCGAAATCACCATACCCGGCCGAAGGAAGCACCCCTGCGATGAGAGTGCCGTCATCCTTGAGAGGAGAGACGCCGAGCATGACATGATTCCGTATCCCCGCGAGACTTTCGCCATATTTCTCAACGCACTCGCGTCCTGTCACGCAGCTCACGCCGGCAAAGGCCATGAGGTCTCCCTCGTAGGATGCGTCAATGAAAACGGACGCCCTGACGGAGAGCCCGTCCGAAAATTTCAGCGACTTTATGGCTGCACCGCGCTTCAACACGGAATCCGGTCCGGGCAGACGATGCCCATACACGACACGGACTCCGGCATCTTCGAGCATTCGCTTCATAATCTCCTCTCCAACATGTGATTCATAGACCCACTGCATCTTACGAGTGTCATTCTTTCCGGAAAAGGTGCGTTTTTTTGTGGATTCCATAAATTCGTCACGGGTCTGGTTGTGCCATGCGGCATCATTCATATAGTATTTGTATATCTCACGATAGAACTCCTCTGCCAGACCGCCCACCGCAAGGTGCTTGTTTATGTCCGTCGCAGTCAGCCCTGAAGTGACCATACCTCCTACATGAGCGCACTCGGAGATGAGGACGACACTGCTGCCCATCCTCGCGGCCTGCACCGCCGCCATGACGCCGCCGGCCGTACCGCCATACACGCAGATGTCGCATTTAAGGTTCTTTCCGAAGAGCGGCATCGCCATTGCGAACGCTGCCACCGCCAATATCAATTTTCTCATTTTAAGCACATTGTCAAAATTCAGCATCATATTCTAATCTAATAACCGGGATTCTGCGGAAAATTTTCCTCTCCCATGTTTATAATTTCAGACTCAGGAATCGGCCAGCGCACGAAGTGCGGATTCGCCGGAAGATTAGTCCTGCCCTTTAGGGAGGCCGCGTAAATAGGATTGCCGGCATACTGCGAAACCTGGTCAATCAGGATTCCGAGCCGCTTCAGGAAAAACCACCGGTCATTCTCGAACGCCAGTTCGCGAGCCTCTTCGTTGATAATGTCCTGCATGGTCAGCATCCCTGTAAACTCGTCATTCCCGGCTCTCTGCCATGTCTTGTTGAAATAGAACTTCGCCTTCGTCTGGTCGCCCAGCCTCAAAGCAGCCTCCGCACCGACAAGATAGCTGTCGGCGAGACGATAGAGTATCACGTCCTTAAACCCGCGTTTCTCCGCCGGTGTCTTTGTCCAGACATCGCCCCATTTTGTGCAGCCGGGCATCGTGTAGCGCGGATCACCGCTGCCTCCCGTATGAGATGGAAGAAACTCCCCCGGCTTCACCTTAACGCTGTTGTAGGTAACCTCAACATTGCGGGTATTTCGGTAGCGGTGGATGTACCAGTCGTTCCAACGCCTATCCTTTGATTGATCATAGAGCGAGAGCAGATATGGGTTCGGAAGGATGCGCCCGAAGGTGTAGCCCCAGTTCTCCGCCGAGCAACTCTCGTCGTCCTTTCCACCCAAAGCGGTTCTATACTGCGCGATGAAAAGCGTGCAGAACTGGCTGCCCTTTGGTGTTACTGCGGAAAAGTTTCCTCCAGGCTGATCGCTCCATTGTTGGGTCATCAGCGCCTCGGAATGATTCAGGTCAGCTGCGTTAAACACGGCGGCCGGTGAATCGAGCAGGGAGAATTGCTTTGATTCCTCAATCGCGTCAATCTGGTCGAGCGCAGTCTGCCAGTCCTTCTTCCAGAGCGCCACCTTGGCTAACAGATGACGCGCCGTCGCCTGATTGAAGCGCCCGCTCTCATAAGATTTCCACGGCAGGTTCTCCGCCGCATATTCAAGGTCTCCATAAAGCAGGTCATATACCTCCGACGGGGCAGCGGCGCGATACTCGCGTTCATCTCCCACATTAGCACTCGTCACTGGAACGGTGTTCAGCCAGATGCGATCATAGACCCGAAATAGATGGAAATACGACTGTGCCCTGAAGCAGCGTGCCTCTGATATCGCGATTCTCAAATCCTCGCTGTCCTCCATCCGTTCCCCGTACCAGATGATTTCGTTGCAGCGCCCTATTATCTGATAGAGCGTCTTCCACAGGATGCCGACCTGCGAGGAAGAAGGCTTGAGATAACTCGGGTCATAAATTCCGTAGAAATTGCCCGTCCCGCCACAACTCGCGACAATGTCAGTTCCTCGTTCAAGCGCCCACCATGTAGGGCTCTCATTTCCGTTATTGTCACCGAAAAGCCCACGCTGAAGCGAATAGAGGGCGTTCACAGCGAGTTTGAGGCCTTCCGGAGAGGAATATATGTAATCGACGGAATACTGCGTCTTGTTTTCCTCCTTCAGAAATTTCGAGCAGGAGCATAGTATTCCCGAAAACACGAATAAAGATATAATTGTGCGGCGCACCGCCCTTATGGAAGAGCCTGCCGACTTGATAAATTCTTTCATCATCGAAATATAGTTTTAGAATGTGACGTTCAGGCCGAAAAGGAAAATCCGAGGTTCCGGATATGAACCCGTGTCCCCTTCCGGTCCATAGCCGAGCACGTCGGTCCGTGTCCAGAGGTTAGTGAATGTCATATAGAGGCGGAGTTTCTGCATATACGCCTTCTCCACAAGCCTTTTCGGGAAAGTGTATCCAATCTGAACATTTCGAAGACGGACATAGGTCGCGTCCTGATAGCCAAGCGCGGTGATGTATGCAGGCGGTTGGGTCATGTTCGGGGCGGGAGCCTCGTTGGACGGATTGTTGACAGTCCAGTAGTTGCGCCGGAGTCCGTTGCGCTTTCCGGTCATGTCGCCGCCGGTCTCGAACGAAGTGAGGTACTTGTTGTATATCGTCCCACCCACGGACGCATAGAGTTCCGCGGAGAGGTCTATCCCCTTCCAGCTGAACGAGGTCGAGAGTGTGCCTATCCAATCCGGGTCGCGCCTCATCACCACACGGTCGTCAACATCTATGCGTCCGTCGCCGTTGACGTCTCGGATTCTTATGTCACCAGGGTTCGCATCCGGCATGCTTGAGGAGGATATATCGTCACCGATTTGCCATATTCCGTCAAACACATAGTCATAATACACATTCATCGGCTCTCCGATAAACCATTTGTTGTTGACGTCGTTAGCCGGCTTGCCGTCACTGTCGAGACTGCCGTCGATTCTCTTTATGCGGTTGTCGTTCTTGGCAAAGGTGAGGCCAAGGTTCCACTCGAAGCCTCGCGCGCACACAGGAACTGTATTGAGCGTCACTTCCACGCCGCGGTTCTGCACCGCTCCCATGTTCACGAGCTGGTTGACATAGCCGAGGGACTGGCTCAGCGACTTATAGACAAGAAGATCCGTGGTCTGTGTGTCATAAAGTTCCACCGTTCCGCTCAGTCTTCCGTCCCAGAATCCGAAGTCGAGTCCAATGTTGGACGATGAGGATGTCTCCCATTTGAGGTCCGGATTTGGAAGGGTGCCACTTGGAAGATAGCCGACGGCCGTCCCGTCAAACTCGGTGAGATATTTGTCCGCAAGACCGAGAGTGGTGTATGGAGAAACGCCCTGATTTCCAACCTGTCCCCAACTTAGACGAAGTTTCAGATTTGAAATCCAGCCGACATTCCTGAGCCATGGTTCCTGATTTACTCTCCATGCAAACGAGGCGGACGGGAACCATCCGAACTTGTGGCTTGCCCCGAAGACCGACGAGCCGTCCGAACGAAGCGCAGCCGTGAAGAGGTAGCGGTCGTTCCAGTTGTAGCGCAGCCTTCCGAGGAAAGAGACCATTCTGCGCTCGGAAAGGCCGTATGATGGCACACCGAAATTCTGCGCTGAGCCTATCGCGTTCCAATAGAGATCGTCATTGGCGAAGTCCGTCCCGTTTATGCCCATAGTCTTGTATGTTATAATGTTCACGCTCTGCATGAGCGTTGCGTCGAGATTGTGCCCGCCGCGGAACTTTCCGCTGTAGTTCAGGATGTTCTCCACAAGATAGTCATTGTTCGTGCTCCTTGACACAGACGCACGTCCCTTTTGTCCAGCAGAAACCGCAGACGTGTGCCGCTGTCCGAGGTAGGAATCGGACTCCACGCCACGGGTGTTCATACTCGCGTTGAAACGCCAGCTAAGTCCCTTCACAATCTTCCAGTCAGCGAATACATTGTAGAGCTGACGGGTGGTGAGCGTACGATATTTTGAATTGTTAATATTCCACAATGGATTGTAGTGGGACTCACCGGCCTCGGTCACGTCCTTGCGAAGCGTCGTCCCGTCGTCCTCGTAGACCTTCGCAAGCGGAGGCATGGTTATGAAAGTGTTGAACGTACCATCGGCGGTTTGCTTCCAAGAATGGGAATATGTGAGATTCGCGCCTACAGATAATTTCTTCGTAAGCTTGTGGTCGATGTTCAGACGACCGGAGATCTTCTGGAATCCGGAATTTATGACCATACCGTCCTGAAAATATCCTCCTATCCCGAGCGCAAACTTCGTTTTGTCATTGCCGGACTGAACGAGGACATCATGCTTGTGTTGCACGGCCTTGCGTATCATGAGCTTCTCCCAATCGACGTATTCTCCAGAATTCTTCACCTGCCCCATCAATCCCGGGAAGCAGCTCGCTTCATCGTACGAACCATAGGCCTGGATGTAGGCTTCCTTTCTGTAGGCAGCCCATTCCTCGCCGTTGTAGAACTCGCAATTTCTGTTGATGTCCTGGACGGAGGCATATCCGCTGTAGCTCACCCTTAGTCGATCTGCGGTTCCGCGCTTGGTCGTGACAAGTATGACACCGTTAGCCGCACGAGCGCCGTAAATCGACTGAGAAGAAGCGTCCTTGAGTATCTCCATGCTCTCTATGTCGGCTGAATTTATGTCATCTATTCCACTCATAGGCACGCCGTCGACTATGTAGAGCGGTGAGTTGTCGCCCGAAAGCGAACGCCGCCCACGAATAAGAACCGCCGACGAGCCGCCCGGTTCCGCGCTGTTCGTCCGCACCTGCACACCGGCTGCAGCACCCCTGAGCATCTCCCCGACGCTCACAGTCGGAGTCCGGTTAAGCACATCGGCCTTGACTGACGCTATTGCTCCTGTCACATCGCTTCTTTTCTGAGAACCATAGCCCACAACCACGAGTTCATCAAGCTTCTGGAAATCCTCTCTAAGCACAAAGGTCTGCACCTTGTCCGAAGGTTCGGCCATTATAGTCAGTTCCGAATAGCCGAGGCAGGAAATGCTCAGTCTTTCACTCTTTCCAACAGAGATGGAGAAGTTTCCGTCAGAATCGGCAACCGCAGCTTTCCCGCTGTCATTCAATGACATCACAACAGCACCTATTACAGGGGCACCATTCTCGTCGGTCACGCGTCCGCGCAGTATCGGACTGACTTCCTTAGCCGTAGTGGCAGTACTTTTTTCCAAAACCGGCGAAAGAATAATATTCCCCTCCATAAGCGACCATCCGACAGGAAGCCCCGCGAAAATTTCATCAAGGACCTGCTTCAGCGATGCGTTCACGACATTCAGGCTAACCTTTGCCGACGGGTCGAGCGTGCCGTCGCTGTAAAAGAATGTGTAGCCGCTCTGACTCTCAATCTGAGGAAGAACCTCAGAAAGCGGTGCATCCTTCACGCTAAGCGTTATCCCGCCGCTCCACTGAGCCGCTGCAACGAACGGAAGCATTGCACAGGCCAACAGGACAATCATTTTTTGTAAGTATTTCATATATATCAGTTTGTGTATTAACGTGGAAAGATGAAAAACGAATTTGACCGCAAAAGGAACTCAACGTACTTCAATGATTTCATGTCCCGTTACGTTATTCCCGTCATGGGACGGCTGACGTCGGAATTTCATCCCAGCCGACAGGCTGAAATGATCAAGAACGACATCAAGCCGCTGGTTCACGAACTGTCCGGTAAAGCAGTGCTCATATATCCGTTCATTCTTAACATCAAAGCGCACATTATAACGGTTCTCTATCATGCGAAGAGCTTCGGCGGCAGGCGTATGGTTCAGATATATTTTCCCATATCTCCAGGACGACGCTACGGCCGAATCCGCTACAGATAGAGCAACAGTCTTTGTGTCGGCGTTCATCACCGCACATTGTCCCGGATATATTTTCAGAATGTGAGCCTTTTCTTCAGCATCGCTGTAGTGCATATTTATCGCCCCGTTCACAAGAGTCGTCTTGAGCGAGCGCCCCGGGTCATCATATGCATCGACATTGAACTCTGTACCGACCACCTCTATCGTCATGCCCGAAGTCTTGACATGAAATTTATGGGCAACGTCCTTTGCCACCTTAAAATAAGCCTCGCCGTGCAGCTCCACGTCACGGGTGTCACCGAAGCGTGAAGGATAACGCAGTGTGGAGCCGGAATTAAGCCATACACTTGAACTATCCGGGAGAGTTATTTCCGCAATCATCCCGGAAGTGGCGCGAACCTCAACAAACGTAGCCTCCTCAGAGCTTTCCCCGAACTGTTGGAAAAGACTCCATGCAGACAGCGCTGCAAGCGGAACACTCATGACAGCAGCCACTTTGCAGAGACTGTTCAAGAACCGGCGCCGGCGCTCAGCGACAATACTTACGTTCACCCGCTCCAGAGCCTTTCCTGTATTCAATTTCCTTGTGTTGCCGGCAACGTCAATCACAAAATCCAGAATGTCTTTATTTGAATTCATTTTCCTATTTTGAAAAGTCTGACAATCCTCAAAAACAACTTGACATTCAATAAGACTATTCAAAAACAATTTGTTCTAAAATTTTTTTCATCTATATGAATTTGCGTTCAAAGTGCCTACTTTTGCCTAAAAGAGCAATCATAGGGTACTAGAAATACCGAGCAACCGCAAAAAACGCTAAAACAAAAGAAAGATGGTCAAGAAGGTGGACCAAAACCTGAACGAGCTCTCAGAAAGAGTCAAGAATGGAGACAAGGCAGCGTTCGATGCCCTGTTTGTCAGGTCATACCCTATCCTATGCACCTTCGCCCTAAGATTTATCGATGACGAAGCAGAGGCCGAAAACATCGTTCAGGACGTAATGCTTTACCTCTGGGAAAATCGCATGAACGCGGCAATAAGGGATATAAATTCCTATCTTTTTACGGCTGTCCGCAACCGCTGTCTCACGTCGCTGAACCACAGGGATATAATAGAGAAGGCACACGATTCCATCCGTGTCCGTGCGGAGATGTCCATGGAAGGAATCCAGGACATAGACATAATAAACGAACTTGCACAGTGCCTGGAAACGGCTCTCGCCAACCTCCCCGTCGAGTACCGCGAAGCCTTCGAGATGAACCGTTTCCAAAACAAGAGTTACAAAGAAATCGCCGACATCATGCATGTGTCGCCGAAAACGATAGCATGGCGTATGTCAAAAGTTCTCGAGGAACTCCGCATACGCCTGCGTGACTTTCTTTAGGCCAACCGCAAGGCTTCAAGATATGTATCTTGTCAGTTCTGTCATTGTCTCGAAAATCCCCTGCTTACCCAAGCCGTCAGCAACTATTTCAGATACCTGTCACGAAGCCAGATTTCGAAGAAAAGGTCATACACACGCCATACTCCACGGCTACAGGTCAAAAGCCCCTTGTCAAGAAGTCCGTTTGCCGCGGAACTTACCGAACTCGGCGACGCGAGGGAATACTTGGAGACAAAATCTCCCGAAGTGATGCCGG
>ERZ808246.1413-NODE-1413-length-17278-cov-21.666492_pt1 | contig 17278 bp, 15 predicted proteins | sample MGYA00521083_ERZ808246 | MGnify/ENA primary metagenome ERZ808246 (study PRJEB31516, sample SAMN03275577) | gut metagenome | biome: mammalia-associated habitat; material: feces | host: Papio cynocephalus | place: Kenya | collected 2012-07-07 ... | reverse complement strand
CGCAGTCCCCTGCGGCCCGCCTAAACAACGACAACAACGAAAGGAAAGGAAACGAAATGAAATGGACAATCGATTGGCGCGGCATGCTGAAAGCCGCGCTGAAGGCCGTCTGGCCGTTCGTGGCGGGCGCCGCGGGCGGTCTGTTCTCCGGCTGTTCGATCTTCGGATCGGGCGTCGGCGCCACCGTCGGCTAGCCGCGCGGATTTCTCACGCAGAGATACGCGGAGAACGCAGAGAAACAACACCCTCTGCGTTCTCTGCGTCTCTGCGTGAGATATTTCACCCTCCCCCTGCGTTCTCTGCGTTTCCGCATGAGATAATATTTCCCGCCCTCCCCAACGGCAGGGCAAGCACGCGGGCGTGAAATGTGGTATAATATCCGCATGCAAATCGAGATACTGCCTTCACTTCTCGCGGCCGACTTCGGACAGTTCGCCGCCGAAATCCGCCGTGCGGAAGCATCCGGCGCCGAAGCGTTGCACTTGGATATCATGGATCCGCACTTCGTTCCGAACATTTCGTTCGGGCCGGACGTGGTGGCGCTCGCCCGCAAGACGGCGCCGGGCTTTCGCCGCAACGTGCATCTGATGATGTCGCGGCCGGACCTCTATCTGGAGAGATTCGCCGCGGCGGGCGCGCAAACGCTGCAGATACACATCGAGGCGGACTGCGATCTGCACACGGAGCTGGGGCGCATACGGGCCTTGGGGCTCAAGGCGGCGGTGGCGCTGAACCCGGAGACGCCGGTGGAGATTCTGGCGCCCTATCTCGACGAGGCCGACGGGTTTCTGGTCATGACGGTGCATCCGGGGTATGGCGGACAGACGTTCATCGACGGGTGCGTGCCGAAAATCGCCTGGCTGCGCGCACGGCGGCCCGCGGCGGACATCATGGTGGACGGGGGCGTCAACGACCGGACGCTACTGACGGCCGCGGGGGCCGGCGCGAACCAGTTCGTGGCGGGGAGCTTCCTCTTCAGGCAGCCGGACATGAAGGCGGCCGTGGATGGTCTGCGGCGCGGCGCACGGGAGGCTTTCGCATGCGCAAGATAGTTTTGGGCGTGACCGGTTCCATCGCCGCGTACAAGGCGGCGGAACTCGTGCGGCTTTTCGTGCACGCGGGCGACGAGGTATGGGTCGTCATGACGGAGGCGGCGACGAAATTCGTCGCGCCGCTCACCTTCCGGACGCTTTCGCGCCATCCGGTCGGAGTGGACGAATTCGCCGAGCCGGCGGAATGGAAGCCCGCGCACGTTTCGCTCGCCGAGACGGCGGATCTCGTGCTGGTCGCGCCGGCGACCGCCAACACGCTCGCCAAGATGCGCGCGGGCATCGCGGACAACTATCTGCTTTCGACGGTGCTGGCGGCGAAAGCGCCGGTCGCCGTCGCGCCGGCGATGAACACGGGCATGTGGGAAAACGCCGCCACGCGGGAGAATCTCGCGGCGCTCGCGGCACGCGGCGTGCGGATCGTCGCGCCCGAATCGGGCGAGCTGGCCTGCGGTGCCGCGGGGGCCGGGCGGCTCGCCGCGCCGGAGACGATTTTCGCCGCGGTAAAGGATTTGGGCAGATGAGATCCGGTCAAATGAAGAAGACAGCCGTCGTCGTCGTGCCCACCTACAACGAGAAGGACAACGTCCGTCCGCTCGCGGAAGCCGTCCGCGCCGCGGTCCGGCCACTCGCCGATTGGGACGTCCGGCTGCTCTTCGTGGACGACAATTCTCCGGACGGGACGGGAGCGCTCGCGGACGCGCTGTCCGCGGCGGACGGACGGGTCCAGTGTCTGCACCGCGCGAAGAAAGAGGGATTGGGGCGCGCGTACGTGGCCGGGTTCCGGCAGGCGTTGGCCCTGGGCGCGGACCGGGTGGTCCAGATGGACTGCGACTTCAGCCACGATCCGGCGGCACTCCCCCGGCTTTTGGCGACGGACGCCGATCTGGTCATCGGTTCGCGCTACGTCAAGGGCGGCGCGACGCCGGGGTGGCCCCTCGGGCGGCGGCTGATTTCGCGCGCGGGCGGGCTGTACATCCGTTTGACGACGGGGCTCCCGGTCCGCGATCCGACGGGCGGCTACAAGTGCTGGCGCGCGGACGCGCTCCGGCGGCTGGGACTCGAGACCGTCGAAAGCGCGGGCTACTCCTTCCAATTGGAGATGAACCATCGCGCGTGGCGGGCCGGGTGCTCCATCCGCGAAATCCCCATCGTCTTCCCCGACCGGCGGCGCGGGGAATCGAAGATCACGCCCGGAATCGCCGCCGAAACGCTGAAAATCGCATGGAAACTGAAAAGAATATGAACGGAAAGAAAACAAAGCCGCTGTTTCTCGTCCTGTCCGCGCCGAGCGGATGCGGGAAATCCACGCTGGTGGACATGCTCCTGCAGGAGTATCCGGACTTCGTGTACTCCATCAGCTGCACGACGCGCCCGCCGCGCGGGCACGAGGAGGACGGGGTCGACTACCACTTTCTGACGAAGGCGCGTTTCGAGCAGCTCATCGCCGGGAACGCGTTCATCGAGTACGCGAAAGTGCACGACAACTACTACGGGACGCTGAAGGCGCCCATCGAGGAAGTGCTCGCCGAGGGCAACTCGATGATACTCGACATCGACGTGCAGGGCGCGGCGAAAGTGCGCGAATACGTGAAAAGCCTGCCCAACACGGACGCGCTGAAGATCGGCTACGCGGACGTTTTCATCCTGCCGCCTTCGCTGGAGGAATTGCGCCGCCGGCTGGAGGGGCGCGGAACGGACACGCCGGCCGTCATAGAGAAGCGCCTGGCGAACGCCGAGGGCGAGATGGCGCGCGCGGGCGAGTACATGTACCGCATAACGAACGACGATCTCGGGCAGGCGTACAAGCGTTTCTGCGATTTGATAGACGCGCTCAGCGGACGCATGTAAACGTCCCGGAAATATGGTATAATATAACGGTCGCCATTCGTGGCGGCGAACATTCCATGATAAACTCTACGGAAGAAGCAAAGAAATGAACTATAGATACACGTGCCTGAATCCGATCGCGGACTGCGGGCTCAAGAATCTGGACGACCGGTACGTCCGGACGGAGAAATTCGAAGAGGCGGACGCCGCGTTCGTGCGCAGCGCGAAGATGGACGAGCTCGCGCCCGGCGCGAACCTGCTCGCCGTGGCGCGCGCGGGAGCGGGCGTCAACAACATTCCGCACGCCGCCTATGCCAAGAAGGGCATTGTCGTGTTCAACACGCCCGGCGCGAACGCGAACGGCGTGAAGGAACTGGCGATCGCCGCGATGCTCCTCGCCAGCCGCGACATCGTCGGCGGCATCGAGTGGGTGAAGGCGAACGCCGCGGATCCCGCCATCGGCAAGGCCGCCGAGAAGGCGAAGAAGGCGTTCGCGGGCACGGAAATCAAGGGCAAGAAGCTGGGCGTCATCGGGTTGGGCGCGATCGGGCAGAAGATCGCGAACGCCGCGGTCGGGCTCGGGATGGAAGTCTACGGGTACGATCCGTACCTGTCGGTCGACGCGGCCTGGAACCTGGACCACGCGGTCCGGCACTGCAAGAACGTCGAGGCGATCTACAAGGAGTGCGACTACATCACGATTCACGTGCCGGCGCTCGAATCGACGAAGGGCATGATCGACGCGGACGCCATCGCCATGATGAAGACGGGCGTCATCGTTCTCAATCTCGCGCGCGACGTGCTGGTCGACGAGAAGGACATGCTCGCGGCGCTGGAGAGCGGCAAGGTGCGCAAGTACGTGAGCGACTTCCCCAACGCGACGACGGCCGGCAAGAAGGGGTGTCTCGTCATCCCGCACCTGGGCGCCTCGACGGAAGAGGCCGAAGACAACTGCGCGGTCATGGCCGTCAAGGAAATGCGCGACTACCTCGAGAACGGCAACATCGCCAACTCGGTGAACTATCCGGCCTGCACGCTCGGGCCGGCGACGAAAGCCGGGCGCATCGCGATCTGCCACGGCAACGAGGCGAACGTGCTGGGGTCGTTCACGTCCATCCTGGGCGAGGCGAAGATCAACATCAGCGCGGTCGCGAACAAGTCGCGCGGCGAAATCGCGTACACGCTGATCGACACGGACACGCCCGTGCCGGCGGACATCGCGGCGAAGCTGGCGGCGAATCCCGCGGTCGTCCGCGTGCGCGTCATCAAGTAGGGGCGGGAGTCCGGGCGCATGGGATACGCGAAGAGGAGTGCGGCAGGCCGGGCCGGCGGGAACGTTCCCGCCGCGGCGGCCGCGTCCGCCCCGCGCGCGTCCGTTCCGCCTCCGGCCGCCGCGCCGCGTCCGTCCATCTGGAACATGAAACTGGGCGGCGGGAAGTCGCGCACGAAGATGAAGCGCACGGAGGTTTTGCTTTTCACCTCCGAACTGGCCGATCTGATCGAGGCGGGCATGACGCTGGGGCAGGCGTTGCAGGCTTTGGCGGCGCAGGGCGAAGAGGGTAGCGGGCAGCGGTACGTCTGCCGCGACCTGTGCGAGCGGATCGTGCGCGGCGAAAACTTCTCGAGCGCCCTCGCGCGGCACCCGGACACGTTCGAGCCGCTCTACGCGAACATGATCCGCGCGGCGGAGGCGTCCGGCGCGATGGTGGAGGTTCTGCGGCGTCTGGCGGACCATTACGAGCGTTTCGACAACATGCGCGGCAAGATCAAGAGCGCGCTCAGCTATCCGGCGATCGTGCTCGTGTTCGGCGTTTTCGCCGTCATCGCCGCGCTGGTGTGGATTATCCCGAAGTTCCAGAAGGTGTTCGATTCGATGGGTGCGACGCTGCCGCTTCCGACGCGCATTCTGATCGGGATGTCCGACGCGTTGACGGGCTACGGCTGGCTGATGGCGATCGCGCTCGCCGCGGCCGTCTGGTGGTTCGGGAAATGGAAGAAGACGCCGGCGGGCCGCCTCAAGGTGGACGGCTGGAAGCTGCGCGCGCCGCTCGTCAAGGGCATCGTCGCGAGCGGCGCGTATTCCGCGCTCGCCTATACGCTCAAGACGCTGCTTTCCAACGGCGTGGACGTCCTGCAGGCGCTGAGGATAGCGGAGGAGACGTGCGGGAACGCCGTCATCGGCGCGGCGCTCGGCGACGCCCGGCGGCGGGTGACGGACGGCACGTCCATTTCGGGGCCGCTCGCGGCGAGCGGGGTGTTCCCGCGCATGATGACGGACATGCTCGCCATCGGCGAACAGGCGGGCGACATGGCCTCCTCGCTCGAGCATATCGGCGTGCGGTACCAGAAAGACATGGACCGCAACATCGCGACGTTCACGAACGCGCTCGAGCCGATACTCATCGTCGTCATCGCCGCGATGGTCGGGTTCGTGGCGGTGTCCATTCTCATGGCGGTGTTCCAGGTGTCCGCCACGTTGGGCTGACAAGGAGGCGTCCGGATGGGAAGGAAGGCATTTTCGGGCAAGGGCGGAATCGACGAAATCGGCAAGAAGATCGGGAATCTCGGTCTCCTGCGCGCGATGGGGGCCTACAATTGGGCGCTCAAGCCCTGCGGGAGCGTTTTCCCCTATTTCTGCATCGTCACGATCCACGACAAAGGCTACGTGCGCGCGCGCATCTCGTTTCTTGAAGGCTGGCAGACCATGCACGACTACGTCCGCATGCGCTTCGAGCCCGACAGCGGCTACTATGTTTCGCAGACGGAATTGCCGCAGTTCGAGGTCGCGTACCTGCGCACCGGGAAAATAGTCGCCACGCGGCACGATCCGGGATGCTTGCCCTGGTACTTGACGCCCCGGCAGGAGGGGCTTGTGCGGCGGATGCTGTGGGAGACGTACGGCGTCATGCTGCGCATCGAGAACGACCGGTCTCTCGTCTTGAAGCACGCCGACGAGCGGGCCCTGTTCGCGCGCGTCGAGACGTCGCCGGGCGTATGGCGGGATGCGCCGATGACGATTCCGGAGCCGCCGCCCTACGAAGAGCGCGTGCCGGTTCCGCAGGACCTGCTCAAGCGCGCGCAGAGCCTGCCCGTGGACAAGGACTGGAAGGTGGCGGTCGACCTGCGCTACCTGCCCGACAGGTTGACCGAAGACGCGCCGCCGCGCGTCTGCTACGCCATCCGGGCCGTGGATCTGGCCGAAAAGACGCGCCTGATCGACGACGGCGCTTTCGTCGACATGCTGAACGGCGGGCTCAAGACCATCTGGCTCGACGCGCCCGTGCGGATATTGGAGCGTCTTGTCGAGCGGGGGCGGCTCCCGGGGGAGATACGTGTCGTTTCGGCGCGTTTGTTCCGTTTTCTGCGCCCGCTGTTCCTGGAATTGCCGGTCAAGCTTTCGAAACGGAAGTCCATCCCGGTCCTGGAAGAACATTTCAGGGCGTAGGGATTTCGTCTTTGCGATTGGAGAAACAATGGAAAACAGCAACGAAAAGAGACAGATAGTGGTCACGAGCGCCTTGCCGTATGCGAATGGCGACATCCATCTCGGGCACCTGGTCGAGTACATCCAGACCGATTTCTGGGTCCGCTACCAGAAACTGCGCGGCAACGCGTGCGTGTACGTCTGCGCGGACGATACGCACGGCACGCCCATCATGATCCGCGCGCGCAAGGAGGGAATCTCGCCCGAGGAGCTGATCGCCCGCTCGCATGCGGCGCATCTGAAGGACTTCACCGATTTCCAGATCGCGTTCGACAACTACTACACCACGAATTCGCCGGAGAACAAGGAGCTTTCGGAGCGGTTCTACGCCGCAATGGAGAAGAGCGGCGCGATCACGCGCAAGGTGACGCCCCAGCTCTACTGCGAACATTGCAAGATGTTCCTTCCCGACCGTTTCGTCAAAGGCGTCTGCCCGAAGTGCGGCGCGCCGGGGCAGTACGGCGACAGCTGCGACAAGTGCGGCGCGACCTACGGGGCGGAGGAACTCGGGAATCCCGTCTGCACGACCTGCGGTTCGACGCCGGTCGTCAAGGATTCGGAACATATCTATTTCGAGCTCGAACCGCAGCACGCCTACCTCGAGAAGTGGATTCCGGAGCACACGACGAGCGACGTCTCGAACAAGCTGCTCGAGTGGTTCAGGGAGCCTTTGCGCGGATGGTGCATCTCGCGCGACGCGCCCTATTTCGGCTTCGAGATCCCCGGCTGCAAGGGCAAGTATTTCTACGTCTGGGTGGACGCGCCGATCGGCTACATCGCGAGTCTGCGGAATTGGTGCGCGAAAAACGGCAAGGGCGACCTCTGGAACGACCCGAAGACGGAAATCTACCATTTCATCGGCAAGGATATCATCCGCTTCCACTGCCTGTTCTGGCCGGGCATGCTGCATACGGCCGGCTACAAGGGGCCGGACAAGGTGTTCGTGCACGGCTTTCTGACGGTGAACGGCGAGAAGATGTCCAAATCGAAGGGAACCTTCGTGAACGCCCGCACGTATCTGGATCATCTGCCGCCGGAAGCGTTGCGCTACTACTACGCGGCGAAACTGGGCGGCACGACGGACGATCTGGACTTGAATCTCGCCGATTTCGTGCAACGCGTCAATTCCGATCTGGTCGGCAAAATCACAAACATCGCTTCGCGCGGCGGTCAGATGCTGCAGAAAAAGCTTGGGGGACGTCTCGGGACGCTGGACGCCGAAGGTCGTGAACTTGTCGCGAAGTGCCGCGCGGCGGGCGAAACGATAGCGAAATTCTACGAGGACCGCCGTTTCAACCAGGTCGTGGTCGAGATCAGCCGTCTGGCCGACGCGGCGAACGAATATTTCGACCGCCGCGAGCCCTGGAAGACGGTGAAGACCGACGCCGAAACCACGCGCACGACGTTGACGGCCGCGCTGAACGCTTTCCGCCTCATGGCCATCTATCTGCAACCCATCCTGCCGGTTTATGCCGAAAAGGCGCGCCGGCTGTTTGGCGAGACGGCCTGGACGTGGGGCTCGACGCGCGAGACGCGCGAAGACTGCGAGATCGGCGCCTACGAGTATCTCGCCAACCGCATCGATTCCAGGCAAGTCGAGGCCATGATAGCCGCGGCGACCGTCAAACCCGCCGATTCGGGCGAGGTGGCGCACGAGTCGCGCGCGAGCAAGAACAAGGCGAAAACAACGCCTGCCGCGCCCGCGCCCAAGCCCGAAATCGCCTTCACCGACTTCGAAAAGCTGGATCTGCGCGTCGGGACCGTCGTGAGTTGCGAGACCGTGCCCAAGAGTTCGAAACTGCTCAAGTTCGTGCTGGACGCGGGCGCGCTTGGCAAGCGCACGATTTTCTCGGGCGTCCGGCAGGCCTACCCGGAACCGGACAAGCTGGTCGGCCGGGAGGTCGTTTTCGTCGCGAACCTCGCTCCGCGCAAGATGTCCGTCGGCGTTTCGGAGGGCATGATCCTCTTCGCGGGCGAGCCTGGCGTGAACGGCGGCGTTTTGTCGCCGGTCTCGCCGGCCGGGCCGGGCGTGCCGGCGACCTGAAGAACGGGGGCGTACGCCGCACAGCGCGAGAAGGGGGATTCGAGAGCGATGGCTGCTTTGAAAGTTGTCATGACAATGGCGTGGGCGCTGGCCGCGGCGGGCTTCGCCTGGTATGCGGCAAGCGTGGCGCGCGAAGTGACGTACGTGACGCTCGCCGACGGACGCCGCCAGGCGCGCGCGTTGCCGCTGGCGTTCAAGCTTCTCCTGCCGTACGTGGGGAACCTCGACCGTTTTCTGGACCGTCCTTTCTTTGCGCGCGCGATCGAAAAGAACGGCAGGGATCTTGTCTCGGCCGGATTCGAGGGGCTCCTCTCGGGGCGCGAGTTTGCCGCGTTGCAGATTCTGTGTCCTGCCGTCGCGGGTGTCGCATGGAGCGTTCTCGTATGCGGACTGGGCGCGATACTGCCGCGTTCGCCGTTCGCGGACGCAGGCTTCCCGCTCTGTCTGGCCGGGCTCGCGCTCTTTGTCCTCCAGCCCCGCCTGTGGCTGCGCAGCGCGCTCCGCCGGCGGCAGGAGGCGATCGCAAAGGCCCTCCCGTTCGTGCTGGACCTGCTGACGCTCTCCGTCGAAGCGGGCATGGATTTCATGGGCGCCCTGCAGCGCAATTGCGCCTCGCGGAGGATGGATCCCCTGAACGAGGAGCTTTTGCGCATGACAAAAGAGGTGCAGGTCGGACTTTCGCGCCGCGCGGCGCTCGCCAACATGGCCAAACGCGTCGGCCAGCCCGATTTGAAGGCCGTCGCTTTCGCGCTCGTGCAGGCCGACGAATTGGGCGTGTCGATCGGTTCGGTTTTGCGCATACAGGCGGAACAAATGCGCGACCGGCGTTTCGACCGCGCCGAGAAGCTAGCGCACGAAGCGCCGACGAAAATGCTCGGGCCGTTGATGCTCTGCATCTTCCCCGCCGTATTCATCATTTTGCTCGGTCCCATCTTGGCGCAGGCCTCCAAAGGCCTGCTGTAGACGGGGCGTCCAAGAAAGGAGTGTGCCAGACCATGGACAGGAAGATAGAATTGGTTCAAATCTCAGGCGCGGGCGCCGGACGCCGTTGTGCGGTTCCCGGGTCGGGCTTGCGCATCGGGCGCGCGTCGTCCAACGATTTGTGCATTCCCGACGAGGAACTTTCGCGCAACCATTGCCTGATCGAATTCGCCGCGGAAGAGCCGCGTATTGTGGATCTGGCTAGCGCGAACGGAACCTACGTCAACGGCGTCGCGGTCAAGTCCGAGCCATGCGCGTTGCATGCGGGCGACGTGATCGAGATCGGCGAAACGCGTCTGCGCGTGGTGGATGCGGGCGCGGAGGCCCAGTCTGCCACGGTCGATCTCGGCCTCGAGCCGCAAGCGGCTGGCGGGAATGCTCCGGAGACCGCGCCGTCCAAGCCGTCCGGGGGGCGCCGCGCACCCTGGATGCAGGCGATTCTGTGGGGGCTCGGGCTCCTTGTCCTGGCCGGCGCGGGATGGTTCTTCCTGTTCCCGCCTGAGCGCGAAACGGAGTCTCCCGGCGAGCATGCGCGGCAACTTCCGCTTGCGGGCGTCCAGAACGGCTTTTTCGCCCTTTACTACGAGAACGTCGAAGCCGACGGCTCGCACATCTTCCGCTATCAGATGACTATCGGTCCGGACGCCGTCCTGCGGGTCGTGAGCGATGATGTGCCCGGCGAGAACCGCCATGTCGACAAGAGCGCGAAATTGTCGCCGGAGTCCCTCGCGCACGTGGACGCCATTTTCAAGACGGCCGGCTGGCCGGAGCTGGACGCCGTCTACAGCGGCGTGGCCGTCTCGGAGGCGAACGAGCTGAAGTCGAGGCGCGTGCGCGTCGTGCGCGACGGAGGCGTGAAGGACGTGCTGGTCGAGAATGTCCCCGAACCGGCCGCGTTCACCGCCGTGCGCGAAGCGCTCGAGACGTTTTCGCGCAACGAGCTCGGAATCTGGGCGATACAGTATTCGCGCGAGAAACTGGTCGAACTCAGCCTCGCCAGCGAAGAAACGGGCGACATGAAATGGGATGAGCGCGATGTCGAATACGGCAATCTCGGCGCGGCAATCCAGGCGTACAGGGAGTCGTTGTTCTATTTGGAGACGGTCGACCCCAAGCCGCCGCATTTTGCCGGGGTGAAGGTCAAGCTCGAGAGCGCCGAAGCCGAGTTGGACGGCCGCTACCGTGAACAGCGCTTCCTCGCGAACAAGGCGATAAATCTCGGCGATTGGGCGGAAGCGCGCGCGCAATTGCGCGTTTTGTGCGACTTGATTCCCGACAAAGGCGATCCGCGGCACAAAGAGGCGAACGCCAAACTGATCGAGATTGACAGCCGCCTGCGTGCGGCGAAGAAAGGCGGTGCGAAATGAAAAAGACGGCATTCATTCTGGCGGGTCTGGCGGCCGCGATTCTGGGGATGCCCGCCCGGGCCGATTCGCGGGCCGGGCGCGTCGATTTCCGCAGTTCCCCGAAAGGCGCGAAAGTCCTTGTTGACGGCAAGGTGCGCGGCCAGACGCCGCTTCGGCTGTTCGACATCCGTCCCGGAAACCACCATGCGACGCTGCTCCTTCCGGATTACGAGCCGGCGGAACTCTTCTTTACCGTCCAGGAAGGCGCGTATTCGTCCCAGTATGCGGAGCTTGTTCCCGTAAAGGGGCTTCTCCTTCTGCAGTCCGAGCCTGCCAAATGCGACATTTCCCTGGACGGTCTTTCCCTGGGCACGACGCCGCGTCTTGTCACTTCGCTTGACGCCGGCGGCACGTACCGGCTGCTTCTGCAGAAACCGGGTTGGCAATCGCGCACGGTGGAAGTCAAGTTCGACGGACGCACGCCGCTTGTCAAAAAGGAGACGCTCCTGCTGGACAGCGGCACCCTGCAGATCACGAGCGACCCGGAAGGCGCATCCGTCACGGTAAACGGCATTGCACGCGGCAAAACGCCGCTCCTCGTCAAGCGCATCCCCAAGGGGCGCGCCACGGTCACGCTGACGCTGGACGGCTATGCCGAGGAAGTGCGCGAATTCGCGTTGAACGCGGGCGAGAGCCAGAATGTGTTCATACGGCTTGAAGGCTTGCCGGGCACGCTCAGGATCGCGACGGTCCCCGAATCCGCGCGCATTTACGTTGACGATGTCGCGCAGGGGAAGGGTGCGTGCGCATTGAACGGGCTCCGGCCGGGATCCTACACGGTGCGCGCCGAGTTGGAAGGCTACGGAACGGTCGAAAAGCCCGTTCGCGTGGGGAACGGCCAAACGGTCGTCGAGGAACTTCGTCTGCGCAACGTGATGGGTGGTTTCGACGTCCGCACGTCTCCGAGCGGCGTCAAGATCTATCTGGATGGGCGGTACTGCGGCCTTTCGCGTTCGTCCGACCCCTCCGCCACGCTGAGCGACCTTCTTCAGATCCCCAATGTCAAGGAGGGTGAACACACGCTGCTCGCCAAGGCGGAAGGCTACGCCGAATATGCGCGCGTCGTAAAGGCGGAATCTTCGCGCATCCTGCCGCTCAAGATAACCATGCGGCGCATCTTCACGCCCGACATCGAGCTTGAGACCGATACCGGAACCTATCGCGGCGTTTTGCTCGGACAGGACGAGACGTCTCTGCAGGTCGAGGTGGCGCTCGGCGTTTCGCGTACCTTCATGCGCGAAACCGTCCGCCGTGTCACACCCCTGTCCGCGGGAAACACGAAATACGAAAACGCAAAGTGAAAAAGCGACTGGACGTGCTGCTCGTGGAGAAGGGCCTGTGCGAAAGCCGCACGCGCGCCCAGGCACTGGTCCTGGAAGGCAAGGTGCGTGTCGCCGGGCAAGTCGAGACGAAGGCGTCGCGGCAGATCGACCCCGCGACCCCCGTCGCGATCGACGCCCCTCCCCGCTTCGTCTCGCGCGGCGGCGACAAGCTGGAAGGTGCTTTCGCCTACTTCGGACCGCTCGGGCTGGAGGCGAAAGGAAAGACGTGTCTCGACGTCGGATCTTCGACGGGCGGTTTCACGGACTGTCTTCTGCAGCACGGCGCGCGCAAGGTGATGGCGGTCGACGTCGGGACGAACCAGCTCGCCTACAAGCTTCGCGTCGACCCGCGCGTCTGGGTGCGCGAAAACTTCAACGCCCGGAACATGCGCGCGGCCGACTTGCCCGACGTGCCCGTTCTCGCCGTGACCGATGTCTCTTTCATCTCGCTCAAGCTCATCCTGCCGCCGATCGCCGACGTCCTCGCCCCGGGTGGCGAAGCGGTCGCGCTCATCAAACCCCAGTTCGAAGTCGGGCGCGGCCATGCGCCGGGCGGACTCGTCCGGGACGAGAACCTGCGTATCGCCGCGCGCGACGGCATTGTGGCCTTTGCCCGCGAAACGCTCGGGCTCGAACTCCTCGGTCTGCGCGAGTCCCCCGTCCGCGGCAAGGAGATGGGGAATATCGAATATTTGTCCTATTGGAGGAAACCGGAATGATCGCCAAGTTTGTTTTGGACAAGAAACGCGAAGGGCGGGCGCTCGGCTCGGCCGAAATCCGCGACTTCGTCGAGGGTTACACCCGCGGCGAAATACCCGACTACCAGATGAGCGCGCTCGCGATGGCGATCTGCTGCCGCGGCATGAATGCACGCGAGACGGCGGATTTGACGGATGCGATGATGTGCTCGGGCCGGTGTCTCGCCTGGGACGTCCCGACTGCCGACAAGCACTCCACGGGCGGCGTGGGCGACAAGCTTTCCCTCGTCATCCAGCCGCTTGCCGCCGCGTGCGGCGTTTCGGTGCCTTCGTTGACTGGGCGCGGACTCGGCATCACGGGCGGGACGGCCGACAAGCTCGAGTCGATCCCCGGCTACAACGCGGCGCTTTCGCTGGATGACTTCCGCCGCGTGGTCGGGGAGACGGGCGTCTCGATGACGGTGGCGACGGATGAAATCGCGCCGGCCGACAAGAAGCTTTATGCGTTGCGCGACGTCACGGGAACGGTCGCGTCCATTCCCTTGATCGTCGGCTCCATTCTCTCCAAGAAACTTGCGGAGGGGGCCCACACGCTCGTCTTCGACGTCAAGTTCGGTCGCGGCGCCTTCATGAAAACGCCCGAAGAAGCCCGTGAACTCGCGGAAGCGCTCGTGCAGGGCGCCCGGGCGGCGGGGCGCAAGTCCGCCGCGCTCTTGACGAATATGGATGCGCCCCTCGGCTATGCCGTCGGCAACGCCAACGAAGTGGCGGAGGCGATCGTCCTTCTGAAAAATCCTCCGCCGAACCTCGAGCCAATCGCCGCGCTTTGCGTCGAGTTCGCCGCGCGCATGGTCGCTCTCGAGAAGGGGCTTCCGTTGGACGCCGCCCGCGATCTCTGCCGCGTGCGTCTCGCGGACGGTTCGGCCTATACGAAATTCGCCGCGATGGTCGCTGCGCAGGGAGGCGATCTGGACGCTTTCGAGCGCCGCTTCGCCGGTCCTGTCGCCAAGTTCTGCGTCCAGGCGCCGCGTTCGGGCCATGTCGCGGCGATCGACGCCGAGAAAGTCGCGCGTGTCGCGCTTAAGCTGGGGGCGGGACGGGAAAAGGCGGGCGACCGGATCGATCCGCGTGCGGGCGTGACGCTGGCCGTGCGGCTGGGCGACCGTGTCGCGACGGGATCGCCGCTCGCGACGCTCGAAACCTCCGCAGGCCCCGAGGGGCTCGAAAGCGCCGCGGCGGAACTCCTGAAGGCCTTCGCTTTTTCGGCGGACCCCGTTCCTGCGCAGCCCCTCGTCCTCGCCGCTATTGATTGAACGCCCGAATGTGGTATAATAGTCCAAAAAGATGAGCATCCAAAGACAGAGCGACGAGCTGAATACGCGCAATGCCGCGTTCGACAACCGATTGCGGCCATCCGACTTCTCCGGCTTCGTGGGGCAAGCCAAGGTGCGCGACCGCCTTATGCTGGCGGTCGAAGCGGCGAAGAACCGCGGCGAATCGCTCGACCATGTGCTGTTCTCGGGCCCGCCCGGACTGGGCAAGACGACGCTTTCCTACATCCTCGGCGAGGCGATGGGCGTGCACGTCAAGACGACATCCGGACCCGTCATCACGAAGCCCGGCGACCTGGCGGGTCTTCTGACCTCGCTCGAGCCCGGCGACATCGTCTTCATCGACGAGATCCACCGCATGGCCAAGACGGTCGAGGAGTATCTCTACAGCGCGATGGAAGACTTCGCCATCGACATCCTGATCGACCAAGGCCCGAACGCGCGGAGCGTCCGACTTGAACTGCCGCGCTTCACGCTCGTTGGCGCGACGACGCGCATCGGCCTTATCGCCGCGCCGTTGCGCGCCCGTTTCGGACTCGTCAACCGCCTGGACTACTACCAGCCGCCGGAACTTGCGGAGATCGTCACGCGCAGCGCCGCCAAGCTCGGCGTGGATATCGACGCCGAAGGTGCGCTCGAGATTGCGCGCCGCAGCCGCGGGACCCCCCGCATCGCCAACAATCTCCTCCGCCGCGTGCGGGACTATGCGCAGATACGGGCCGACAATTTCATCTCTGGTCCTGTCGCCACAGCTTCCCTGGGCTTGCTGGAGATCGATCCGCACGGACTCGACGACATGGACCGCCGCATTCTGGAGACGATCTGCGTCAAGTTCGGCGGCGGTCCCGTGGGACTTTCCACGATCGCCGTCTCCGTCGGAGAGGAGCCGGATACCGTCGAGGAGGCGTACGAGCCGTTCTTGATCATGGAGGGCTACCTTGAACGGACTCCCAAAGGACGTGTCGCCACGCCGCTGGCCTATTCGCGCCTGGGACTCGAGAAATGAAAGAACCCGCATCTTTTTCGCCTTGGAGCGCCCGTGCCTTCATCTTCGACATGGACGGCACGCTGGTCGACAACTGCGACTATCATGTCCAGGCTTGGCAGGCTTTTTCACGCCGCCACGGCCGCATGCTGACCGAGCGCGAAATCGTCGACTGGATGGGCGCGCAGGCGGGCTATTACATCCGCAACATCGTGGGGCGTGATCTGTCCGCTGAAGATATCGACCGCCTGACGGACGAAAAGGAAGCTCTCTATCGCGCACTCTACGCGCCGCACGCCAAGCCGCTGCCCGGGCTTCGCGCGCTTTTGGACGCGGCGCACGCGAAGGGGATTCCCTGTGCCGTCGCAACGGGCGGACCGCGCGCGAACGTGGATTTCATCCTCGACACGCTCCGTCTGCGCGCGGACTTCGCCGCGGTTGTGGACGCTTCGCAGTATGTCCGTTCAAAGCCGGATCCGGAATGTTTTCGCGTCGCGGCGATGCGCTTGGGCGTTTCGCCGGCGGACTGCCTTGTCTTCGAAGATGCCTTTAAAGGCATCGAAGCCGCCCGCGCAGGCGGCATGCGTGTAGCGGTTGTCGTGACGACCAATACCCGTTCCGCGCTCGAGAAGGCGCATCCGGATTGTATTGTGGATACATACCAAGACTTCTTTCCTTCATCCCCCGCTTCACCTGCCGGGTAAGCTTGAGACGGGCGCCCAAATGCCTTGAAACGGCGTCGCCGTTGCGCCGGAACGGCATAGGCGTCTCGCCGGAACGGTCGCATGGCGCAAAGGAGTCCGTCCCAATGGGGATCTCTTTTTGCCGTGCGGACGGAAGGGACGGCCGCCCTTGCCATTTATTGGGAGATGGCTACACTTAACCTAAAAATCGCAGTTGAAAGGCTGGAATCGGGGCTGCAACCTTTGTTTTCAAGGGGGAAGTGGATTTGCCGTTTTTCGCCAAGCGGGTGAAAAACGGAGTCGTTCGTCGCCCCGCGCGTTCCTGTCGCGGCTGGCGTTTGCGTCGCGGTTGGGTAGGGAAGAACGCTGTCTACGCCTGATCGCACACGCGCTCCGGCGCAACGGGGTCACCGTTCCGGCGAGACGGCATCACCGTTCCGGCGCAACGGCATCACCGTTCCGGCGAGACGGCATCACCGTTCCGGCGCAACGCCATCACCGTTTCAAGGCAATTGGGCCCCGTCTGGAGCGTGCCGGGCGGGCAAAACGAGGACGGTCGCACGGGTCGCCCCCGGTTTTCAACCGCTATCTGAATATTTTATGATTGATTTCAACCGAAAATGCAAACTAACGGGCGCTTTCACGCCTGCAACCACTCCATTCTCGTGCCCATGAGAATTTTTTCTCATGGGCACGAGAATCTTTTCTCATGGGCATGAGAATTCCGTCTGTTCGTGACGCCACACGGACGGACAGGTGAAGGGGGTCTTCGCCTACACGGTCAATCGCGACACCCCGTCCCGCCCCGGACAAACGTCCTTCTCGTGGCTGCAAGAAGTCTTTTCCATGGACACGAAAAGGGCGTTCCCCTCCGCCGGCTTCGTTTTTAGCCGTTTGACGGCAGCCGCATGCGCGCTTCCCGCCGGAAGCAAAGTCCACGAACCCGATTCCTGCCTTCCTACTGCGATTTCTAGGCTTAACCTAAAAATCGCAGTTGAAAGGCTGAAATCGGGACGGTGAGTTTTATTTTCAAGGGTGATATGGAATTGGAGTTCTTTCTCTGCGAACGCCATGCCGGACGCGAGAATGCGGTGGAGAAACTAGGGATGGACTTCCACCAAACCGCGGACGGAATTGACGCAGAAGACGCGCGTGGCGCGGCGCAAATCGTCCCTCGTCAGCACGCGCTCGGTGCAAATGCCGCGGGCGAGCAAATCGGCGCGACCGACCCCGCCCAAAAGTCCGCAGGAGACGGGCGGCGTATAGAGGCGTCCGCCCAGTTCCAAGACGATGTTGCTGCGGGCGCCTTCCGTCAGTTCCCCCCGGGTGTTGACGTGGAGGACATCGAAGACATCCCCCTGCGCAATACGGGCGCGGTCTGCCGCGTACCACGGGCACCAGGTGGTTTTGAAGTACAGGAACGCGTTCGCCGGGTCCACGGGCGTTTCTGAAAGGACTGCGCGCG
>ERZ808246.1410-NODE-1410-length-17310-cov-4.105940_pt1 | contig 17310 bp, 16 predicted proteins | sample MGYA00521083_ERZ808246 | MGnify/ENA primary metagenome ERZ808246 (study PRJEB31516, sample SAMN03275577) | gut metagenome | biome: mammalia-associated habitat; material: feces | host: Papio cynocephalus | place: Kenya | collected 2012-07-07 ... | reverse complement strand
TTATTTCTCTTGCTTTAGTTCTTCAAATTTTTCCTTCATTGTCGGGTTATTTCTAGTTAATTTTTTAATTGTTAAATCTTGGGCTTTGTTATTGGCTATCCTTAAATTCCTTTCAGAACCAAGCAAATTGTCTTTGACTTTTTGTAGATGTGCGATTGTATTATCTATTTCTTTTATGGCCGAGTTAAATTTGTCGCTGGCTCTTTCAAAATTCGTTGCAAACCCTTTTTGGAATTCTGTTAAGCTATTTTCAAAATTCGTGATGTCGATATTTTGGTTTTGTATTTCCGTTAATTCCTTTTTATAGGAGAGGGAATTTTTCGCGGCATTAGCAAGCAATGTAATCATGGCAATGAAACATTGAGGCCTTATGACATACATTTTTTTATAACGATAAGAAACATCTACTATGCCTGAATTATAGAATTCGTTATTAGGTTCTAGCATTGAAACCAATACGGCATATTCGCATTTCTTTTCGTTTCTATCTTTATCAAGTTCTTTGAAGAAGTCTTCGTTTTTGTGTTTAGTAGAGGTGGTTTCGCTTTCGTTTTTCATTTCAAACATTATGGATACATATTCTTGCCCATCTTCATAATCCCTAAATATGAAATCACCTTTGGATCCACTTTCTATACTTACTTCGTTATCTTTTTCAAAGTAGGCATTTGGGAAAGCACTTGTCCTCAATTTATTGAATTCAATCATGCAATGTTGTTCCAATGTTTCGCCTACTAATTTCGTCGACATCTTGGACCTTAAGTCTTTGAAATACTCTATTTGCTCGTCTTTTTGTTTCAATTCGACGTTATATTGGGTTTTTAATTTTTCTAATTGCAGAATGCTTTCTTTTTCTTTTAGCAAGGAGTCGTTTTTAAGCTCGCTTATAACTTTTTCTTTTTCGCTATTTATTTCTTTAATGGAGGCTTGGGATTTTTCTTTTTCTAGATTAATTTGGTTGTTTAAATCTGATATTTTTTCTTTTAGTTCAAAAACTAGTTTATCTTGCTCGTTTTTGTTCTTTTGCAAGGCTAAGTTGATCTTGGATTCTATTTCCTTTTCTAGATTTTCCTTTTCTAACTTTAAGGTCTCTATTTCCTTGTCTTTATTTGAAATTGTTTCGCTTAAAGTAATTTTGCTTTCGGTTTTATAGCTAAGAAGTTTGTTATTGGCGTCGTTTATTTGGGTTTTTAGCTTTTCTATTTCTTCATTGTTTTTAGTTACGGATTCGCTTTTGACTAACTTTAATTCGGCATTATATTGAGCCTTTAAAGCAGATATTCTTTGCTCCAATTCCTTTTCAAATTCCTTGTTTTTGACTTGGCTTAATAATTCGGCGTAGTCTTTCTCACTAACTTCTATGACTGTTCCACATTTTGGACATTTGATTTCTTGCATGGTTTACCTCTATGTTTATATTTCCTATTTTATTATTTAAATAAGTTCTTTTTAAGTTCCTCATCATTCATTTTTTGAAATTCTTCTTCTAACTCCAAACCTAGTTGACCTAGTATAAATTCTAGTTGGGGCCTATTTATTTTATTATCGACAAACATCCCGCAGAAGGTTTCGGCTATTTCTTCTACCGTTTTTCCTTTCTTCTTTTGATAATTTACAAATTCTTCAAATTCATTTTTTGTCATTTTGGTTTCCTTTTGTTGGCAAAATATTATCATTTGTATTTATCTTTTTTATTTTTGCACGCGGAAACCGTTTTTAATATTTTAAATTATTTGGTTATTGTATAATCGATTATAGAACTAGTTTCCGCATGCAAGATTAAAATAATCTACGTAATTTAGTTTAATAATCTAGTCTAGGGTAGGGCTAACTTAAAATAAGGATAAATAATGGCAACGAAAAACTTTAAAGTTGAATTCAAAGAAAAATTAGTAGAATCTGATTTTGATGCATTGCTTGTCGCCTTGCCTTTCAAAAACCGGTATGGGCAATTTTTAAGAGACGTTGTTGCTTCTGATTCTAGTGGAGAAATAGAAGAATGCCTTGATAATATTAAAAATATTAATGTCGGGGACATTATTTGCTTGCCAAAGGGAAATGTTAAATCCAAACATTTATTGGGCCTTGCCTTGCCTTCTTCTAGTAGCGATCCAAAAGGTAATGTTTTATGGATTGGTTTGTATTCTCTTTTTAATTATTGTTTTATAAATCAATATAAAAACGTTATCTTGCCTCTTCTTGGAAGCGAAGCGGAAGGCTATAGCGAAGCGGAAGCTAATTCCATAATATCAAGTGTCTCAAGAGAATTTATACAATCACATAGGGGGATGCATATTACTTTGTCTTATCTTCCTGGAGAGAGCAAGAATGAAAGAAAGGGAGAAAAATATAGTAAACGTCCTTCCTCCTTGCTAATCAATTTAGATGAAATGAACATTACTTCATATTATTCTTATTTGCTTTCTTATGTTAAAAAAAGAAACGAAATGGGTTACCCCGTTTTATATATATACGATGAAAAAACATTCGAAGATGAATTAAATAATTTGGGTTTTGATGCCCCTCAAATTTCTACTTGGAAAGGACCTGCTAGGAAAAAGAATGCCAAAAATGATAACGACGTGTATTATCCAAAGCCATCCAAAGTGGCTTTAATGAGAATAATCTTACTTTTGGATATGAGTTATGAAGAGGCAATTAAGTGCTTTTTCTTTTTTGGCTACGGGCTTACTCCTTTTAATGAAATAGATAGGACGTGGATTGAATTCCTCCTCCTTGATGAGCGAGAAGATGTCTTTTGGTTTTCAAAAGAGCTTCAAAGAAAATTCGGAAAGGAAAACGGTTTATTTCCCATAGAGAAATAAGGAAGGGTATAGAAATGAAAGTATTATCTTGCGATCCATATAATGATTATTTCTTTGTTGGGGCAAATAGGGACGAATTTGTTAAAGAGGTTTATCCTTTATTAATGAAAATACGGTTTGATTTTTATCTAGATCATGCCGCCTGGGAGTTTGCCTCTTCCTATGAAGAAATAGAAAGAAGGCACCAAATTGCTTTTAAATTTAAAATGAATCCAAGCGAAGGCATTGATAAAGATAAGGCTAGGGTATCCTCGTTTTTAGAGATCGCTTCGACTCCCCTTTGGGATATATATTTTATAATCAATAAGACTTTTACTAAGCTTTTTGTTGTCGAGCCTGATTATCCTGCCTGTTATTTATGGAATGGCAATTCACCTTTTAGGAAGTGTAAGCAGTTTGAATTCTTCCATTTATCAATTTTGAATCAATCATCAATGCTAGCAGAAAATGGTCTTCCTTATGTAGAAACGCTTTGCAAAAAAGAACATTCAGACCCTTGCTTATTTATTAAAGAAGGCAAAAGGAAATCTTTAAAGGAAGAACAAATTATCATTGACGCATTCTTTAAATTTCAAAAAGGGATTTTTAATTACGAAGACTATTTAACAGTTGTTAACAGCTTAGGCTATGAATTTACTTCTTTTTATAAGGAAATGGATTTAGTAGGAAAATTGATGGAACCCCCTTTAGGCGAAGATTACCTTATTAACGAAGAAATATTAAAAGCAAGAAACTAAGCCTTTATAAAAATTATTTAGAAAAAGAATTCCAAACATTTTTATTTGGTTTATAAAAAGTAATATTTTTAAGACATCTTTAAAAATGTTTCCGCCAGCGAATGTGCTCTTTTTACTTTTATGTTTACTATTAAAGCAAAGGAGAAGTACGAATGAAAAGAAACCCATTGTTGTTTGCATTAGCTTTATTAATCCCTTCTTTTCTAGCCTCTTGCGACGATGAAAATTGGGGAGAATGGAAAGCGGACGCCCAATCGATATTTGTTTATTCCACCTATAATAGAGGGAGTTATAGTCTTATAAGTGAGTCAATTAAAGAGGAACGAGACTTTAAGATGAACTCCAATGTTTTAAGGTATAGGCTTGCTGGCAATAGCATAGATATTTATTATGATGTCGACTATTCCTATTATGAAGACGGAAAAACGGTTTCGGTTTCTAACAAAAAGAGAGAGTATCATAAAAATTGTTCTTACTCGATCACCTTCATTGATGTTTACGTAGTTAGCAATACCCGTCTATATTATTAACTTTGTAAGCTAAGTATTGCTTTATAAATAGGGAATGTCCTAGTCTTTCTTGTTAGAATTATTTTTATATTCATAATCGAAATAAATACTGAAATTATCTCTTTTACATGCGAAATTTTTTCCTTTTCTTCTCTTTTTGTATAAACATATAGCAATTTGCCTTGTCTTCTTTTAATTTTATTTAGAGGAAAGCTATGGATAAGTGGTATAAAAATATTTATAGAAGAAACTTGGTCGACATGCATATTAACGACGATAAGAAGATATATTTATCAAAGTTTAATGCCAAAGATTATTTTAAATATTTAAAAGAGGCAAAAATAGATAGCCCCATGATTTATTTGCAGTCTCATACGGGCTTATGTAATTTTAAAACCAGTGTTAGCAAAACGCATAATTTCTTTATTAATCATCCAAACGAAATAAAAAAGCTTATCAATTTATGCAAAGATAACGGGATGAAGGTTGTTGGTTATTATTCTCTTATTTTTAACAATCAAGCCGTAAATGATCATCATTCTTGGGAAATGATTGATAAAGATGGGCATACTTGGAGAGATCATGGGCAGCGTTATGGGCTAGCGTGTCCAAACAATAAGGAATATAGGAAATTTGTTACTAAACAAATCGAAGAAATTGCAAAAGAATTCCCTAATTTAGATGCCTTGTTTTTTGATATGCCTTATTGGGAAGTGTTATGTCATTGCTCTTCTTGCAAGGAAAGGTTTTATCTAGAAAAAGGGAAAGAAATCCCAAACGATTTAGATTGGGATGATAAAACTTGGAATGAATTTATTAAATCTAGGCAAGAATGGATGGCTGAGTTTGCTTCTTTTGTAAAAAAAGAAACAAATAGAATAATGCCTAGCGTTACCGTTGAATTTAATTTTGCCGCCGTCATAGGGTGTGATTATTTAGCTGGCTCTACAGAAGGAATAAACGAGCAATGCGAATTCACGGGCGGTGATTTATACGGTGATTTATATAACCATTCCTTTACTGCCAAATATTATAGAAGCATCAGCAAGAATCAGCCTTTTGAATACATGACTTGTAGATGCAACAAAACTTTAAGAGAACATACGATAAATAAAAGCGAGGAGACTTTGCTTGCCGAGATAATGTTAACTACATTGCATGGTGGGGCCTCCTTAATAATCGATGCGATCAATCCGGATGGAACTTTGGATCATAGAGTGGCAAAACGTTTAGGACGTGTATTTGAAAATGAAATGAAATATGAAAAGTATTTGCCATTTGGTAAGCCATTAGAAGAAGTCGGAGTTCTTTTCGATAGTAGAACCCAGTTTAAATACCACAATAGGCAAGACAATAAACATCTTTGCATTCAATTAAGCAAAACTTTAATAGAAAACCATATTCCATATACGATTATTGGACATGGTAAAGTAAATGAATTAAATAGATTTAAAATGCTATTTATACCCGGTCTAATTCATTTAGACGAAGACGAGATTAAAGAAATAAAGAATTATGTAAATAGCGGCGGACTTCTTTATTTAAGCGGGGATTCAAATTCTTCTTTGTTGAATTTATTTTTTGAAGGAAGAATTGAAGGAGAAACTAACCAAGATAGCCCTTATAAACCAATTTATAGAGGTTATGATGAAGTTAAAGCCTATGCATGCCCGACTAGAGATGACTATAAAAAATATTTTGGAATGTTTAATAGAAAATATCCTCTTCCCGCGACTTTTAAATTACCAATTTTAAAAGCAATTAAAGGGGACGTGTGTGCGAAAATAGTTCTTCCTTATACCGATCCAGATAATTACAACGAATTTGCATCCATTCATTCGAATCCTCCTGGGAAAGTTAGCAAATATTCTGCCATTGTTGAAAATACATTTGGCAAAGGGAAAGTAATTTATTCTTGCTTGCCTATAGAAGGCGATGATAGATGTAACTATAAGGATATTTTGTCTAAAATAATTAAAAATAATATTGCTTCATTGTTTAATATTGAAACAAGTAAATATGTCGAAGCTTTAATCTATGAAAACGATAAAGGCTATATCATCAATTTGTTTGATTTAAATTTTGCTAATGACGACGTTAGCAGAGCATATAAAATAACTCTACCTGATTCAAATTTCGAAGCCAAAGAATTAATAAAGGGTAAACGGATAAATATTAAAAATGGGGTTGTTTTTGGGTGTTTTAGGAATTACTTATCAATAATTTTAAAAAGAAAATAAAATCTTAAATTTTATAAAAATCACGGCAGGCTTTGCCTAACGCGTAGTTGAATATCTCTTTTTTTATGTATGTTTTTATTTTACCTTCTATAAAACATAAATTGATAAAATCGAAAGAAACGGCATCTTTTTCGTTACTGGTGGAATACGTTTTATTTTGGTCAAGAATAAAACGAACTTTTCTATTCTTAAATTTTGGATAAAACAAAAATAATGAATCTAACAGTTTATTAACAAATTCTTCCTTTTCCATAAAAGAAAAACTAAACGGAATAAAAGAAGACTCTTCCTTAAACAAATCTAATGGGCAAGAAAATAATTTAGATAATTTTATAATCGTTTTAAGCGAAGAGTTAAACAGTGCTTTATTGTTATAAATATAATTTGGTAATGTTTTTTTCTTTTATACCTGCTAGTATGCATACTTCTTTTTTTGAATATGAACTGTATGATCTAATGCTTTCAAAGACGCTTCTAGTGTTACAATTTTCAAGGTAATAGTCCTTCAAATGAGAAAAAGACATTTCATGATAAGGCTCAAATAACGAAAGCATTTCATTTAATGGCAATAAAAGAAAAATCGTTTTTATAGGTGTTGACAGCTTTATTGATAAATCTATATAGCCGTAACCCGCCCATAGGAATACAGGGTTTATTTTCGAATAGTCAATTTGAGTTTCTCCTTCGAATAAAGATTGAATGATTTCTTGGTCGGAAGTGCCTAAAAAAGAATCAACATCATTGTTTTCAAAATAGTCCAAAACTGAGGAAAAAATCATTTTGTATTGGATCATTTCCTTTGATATTCCGGCATCAAAATACAAATGGTTTAATAACCCCCCCAATTTATTTTTTAAAGCCCATACATCAACATTATTAATTTTTTTCATATTTTCTAATTATGTCCCTCATATATGTCATATTAATGCTTCTTTTTCTTTTTAGTATTTCATATTCGATAGATGCTTGTCTTCGAATTGAATCGTAAGATGAACTCTTTTCTATTTTTTCGTAATCGAAAAATTCTAGATTATTAAATGCTTTTTTTGAAATGAGTGCCGCTTGTTTCCCTAATTTCCCTAATTTCATGGCTTCTAAAAGCAGTTCTAACGGCAATTGATCATTGACAAAACCATATGAATAAGCAAAGCAGCTGTCATCGGCTCTATAGCCTATTATTATGTCATAATCATCGATTGAAACGCTAAATCGTTTAATTAGCCAGTTTATTATTTCTTTCTTTTCTTCTTTTTCTGAAAAAGAAAACCTGTGCGATATTAAAATAGTAATCCAAATCAATATATCTTTTTCTGTATTGGTTGTTAAATTGAGTATAGATAGACCATTTAAATTTAAAGTGTATTCATTAACGTATCCATCATTTAAATTTTTGCTGGCCCAAATATTAGCCATGGTTTTATCTTGTGTTAAATAAAATCCAACGCCATAATCATTGTTTTTATTGCCTAAACCATAGGTTGGCATTTTTATTATTTGGTTTGACCGTGGTATAGAATCATTTTACTTTTCATGTAATACGTATAGTTTGAAAACTATAAAACCTTAAGAAAAAATATCGGCAATAGCAAAAATCATAGTTTTAAAACTAAGAAAACATCATTTTAGTTTAATGGGTCCTTTTAAATTTTTTTATCAAGAAAGCGCTTTTATTATTTATATTTTTTCTACGCGTGCAAGAATAAAGAACCATAGGAATTTGTCTTCCTAATAAATAGCTTGAAACCAGCAAGGGAGAAGACTATGGGCAAAAAAGAAACGAACTATTTCCAAAATAATTTCGGAATTAACGTTTTTAACGATAAAGAAAAAAGAAAGTATTTAAGCATAGAAGCCTATAATGCTTTAAATGAGGCTACAAAGGAAAGAAAAGAACTCGATCCTTCTTTTGCTGACGATGTAGCCAAGGGATTATTGAATTGGGCGCTTGATAAGGGGGCAACCCATTATACCCACTGGTTTCAACCCCTAAATGGTTTAACGGCCGAAAAACATGATGCTTTTATTGGCAAACCTGATGAAGAAGGAAAAATATCTTTTGATTTTACTGGCAAGGAATTGATAAAAGGAGAGCCGGATGCTTCTAGTTTTCCTTCCGGTGGATTACGTGCGACTTTCGAGGCTAGAGGATATACGGTTTGGGATGCCACTAGCCCGGCTTTTGTTTTAGATGATGAATATGGGGCAATTCTATATATACCGACTGCTTTTTGCTCTTATAATGGCGAAGCTTTAGACGATAAAACCCCTTTATTAAGAAGCGAAGATTACTTAAATGAGTCAGTACTAAAACTTTTACATTTATTAGGATATAACGACGTTAAACACGTATATAGTTATGCCGGGGCCGAACAGGAATATTTTTTAATAGAGAGCCAAGATTATTTAAAAAGAAAAGATATTGTCTATACGGGTCGTACTCTTTTTGGGGCGTCATCTCCAAAAGGACAAGAGTTGGATGACCATTATTTTGGTCCGATAAGAGAAAAAATTTCTTCTTTTATGCAAGAGGTTAATGATGCTTTGTGGAAGCTAGGCATCCCTGCTAAAACCGAGCATAACGAAGTAGCCCCAAGCCAACATGAGCTAGCTTGTATTTATGCCCCATCTAGTTTATCTTGCGATCAAAATCAATTGGTCATGCGTTTATTGAAACGTATTGCCAAGCATCACGGCATGATTTGTTTGCTTGCTGAAAAACCATTCGAAGGAATAAATGGATCGGGTAAGCATAACAATTGGTCAGTTGGGACTGACACAGGGATTAATTTATTTTCACCAGGCAAAGATAAAAAAAGCAATCTAAGATTCCTTATTTTCCTTTCTTCTATTTTACGTGGCGTCGATATGCATGCTGATTTGTTAAGAGAATCGGTTGCTAGTTATGGCAATGACTTTAGGTTAGGCGCGAACGAAGCCCCTCCCGCTATATTAAGTATTTATTTAGGCAAAACATTAACTAGTCTTATAGAAGAAGTTCTTAATAATGATTTAAAAACTAGTGAAAATATTAAAAGTTTTATAAACGGCAGCAAGACGCTACCTTCCTTTCCTAAGGACGATATGGATAGAAATAGAACTTCCCCTTTTGCTTTTACGGGCAATAGGTTTGAATTTAGAATGGTCGGCAGCGAACAAAATATTGCCGAGCCTAATACTTTTTTAAACGTTGTTTTATCCGAAGGGTTAAATGAGCTCTCTGCTATCTTAGAAAAAAGCGTTGATAAAGAACAAGCTTCTTTGGAATGGATTAAAAAGACAATAAAAGAGCATAAACGCATTGTTTTTAATGGGGATGGCTATAGCAAGCAATGGGAAGAAGAAGCTTCCAAAAGAGGCTTGATGAATTTAAGGACAACTCCTGAAGCCATTAAGGCCTATATTAGGAAAGAAAATTTCGATATGTTGATAAGAAGTGGTGTATTTAAAGAAAAAGAAATACTCTCTAGGGTAAATATCAAATATCAAGATTATCATAACAAAGCCATTATTGAAGCTAAAACAATGTCAAGGATGGCCCATAAGCTATTCCTTCCTTGCATCCATAATGCCCTTAATAACATTTTGGAAGAAGAAAAAGAGATGGGGTCTTCTTTTCTTCCTATATCAAAAACAAAAGAAAAATTAATTGACGTCTTAAATTGCTCCTTCCTTGCATTAGAAAAACTAGATTCTTTAATTAAGGAAGATAGTCAAATAAATGTTGAGGAAGAAAAGGCATTCTTTGCTAGCACAAAGCTAAAAAAAGCCATGGAAGAATTACGCGCTCCCATAGATGAGGCTGAATTATTGGTCCCTAAGTCTTTATGGCCAGTTCCTACGTATGGAGATATTCTTTTCCATATTTGATTATTTAAATGCGTTTTGCCTTATAAGTATTTTTTTAAATCAAACGTATTCATCCATAAAAAATTGATTTTCTTTTTGTGAACAATCCTTAATACTGGGTTTATTTTTTTCGTACTCTTAATAAAGCATATTAGAAATCATTGCATTGGAATTTTTTAAGAATGTTATACATGTGTTATAATGAATCCGAAATATTTATGAACGAAAAAACTAAACAAAGAATTAGACAATTCTCGATTGATAGAGACTACGATCAGTTTCATAGTCCTGCTAACTTAGCAAAATCCATAAGCATTGAAGCTAATGAACTTTTGGAATGCTTCCAATGGTCTGATGAAAATTATGATCTTAACGAAGTAAAAGAAGAGTTAGCGGATGTCTTGGTTTATTGTCAAAACATGTTGGATAAATTGGGGCTAGATGAAGATGAAATTATCAATGCTAAAATGGCCAAGAATGAAAAGAAATACCCAATTGAAAAAGCCAAAGGCAAAAGCGATAAATACGATAAGCTATAAAGATTATGGAACAGATAGTTTATCAAGAAACGCTTCAGACTTTCATAGATCAATGTCTGGTTTCTAAAAATATTGCTTCTAAAGTAAGAGAGGGCATGTTCAATGCCGGCTATTCTTTTGTTATGCCAAATTGGGAAACGTCCTGGAATAATTCTTTGCCTGAGATTGCAAAAGTTTTAAAAGTCAGCAACGTTGATAAAGATGTAGACGTTGCCGTTGAATATAGATTGAAGAACAGTCTAGAAAGGTTAGATTTCCTCATTTATGGTTTGGGTTCAAATAATAAGAAAAACATGGTCATTGTAGAACTTAAACAGTGGTCGCAAGTAGAAGTGACCTCTTCCATGAATAAAGTCCATACAATGGTGGCCAAAGGACATTTCGAAGATCATTTTCATCCTTCTTATCAAGCGCTTAATTATGCTGGGCAGTTAAAGGCTTTTAACGAATATGTTCAAAATGAAAAAATGGGAATCGAATCTTGTTCCTATTGTCATTATATGGACAATGGATTTGAGACCATAATGGATGACATTAAGCTTTTCCCGTTTGTCGATTCATCTCCTTCTTTTTTAGAAAATGATGGAGAAAAATTAAGGACATTCATCGAAAAATACGTTAGTAAGAAATGCCATAATATACTTTATGAAATAAATAAGGCACGGACTATTCCTTCTGATGATTTTGCTTCTTTAGTCAAAGAGGCTTTAAAAGGAAATCAGATGTATACACTTGATTTTAGCCAGCAGACAGCTTTATCAACGATTGTCGATACAGTTAGGGAATGCATCTATTATGATCAAAAAAAGACCATTATTGTTAAAGGCGGGGCCGGAACTGGAAAATCAATAATTGCCATTAATGCCTTAGGACAATTAATAAGCCCGAAGAAAAAAGAAAATAGGATTACAACGATGTTTGTAACTGTTAACGCCGCCCCTAAAAAAGTTTTATATAATGGACTTATAAAAGGAAAAGAATACAAGGCTAGTGAATTGGAATCCTTATTTAAATACCCAACGGTTTTCGCGAATAGACCACGTAATGAAATACCTTGTTTGCTCATAGATGAAGCCCATCGTATTTTTAAAATGAAGGGGGGCGTCGGCTTAAAAAGCGGCACAAATATGCTTAAAGAGTTGATTAACGCCGCTAAAGTATCGGTATTTTTCATAGACGATAATCAGGCCGTTACAAAAGACGACTATGCTACGATTGAAATAATTAAAGATTTGGCCAAAGAGTGTCGTTCTCAGCTTATTATGGGTCCTGAATTAGAATTGACTAGCCAATATAGGGTACAAGGAGGGGCTGAATATATTGAATTTATCAAGTCTTTTTTAGGAATTAGAAATGGCATTTCAACTTATAATTCTTGCAATTCCTACGAATTTAAGGTTTTTGATAACCCGAATGAAATGTTTGATGCCATTAAAACCAAAGATACCGAATCAAGAATAAAACAGTCATTAGAAGAAGGGAAAACTTCTTACGCTAGTTTTAATGGGCGTTGCAGAGTTGTTGCTGGATATACTTACGAATGGAAATCTAACCCTTCAATTAGGGATGGTGTTAATGACGTAATAATAGAAAAAGATCATTTTGCCAAGAAATGGAACCTTAGGTATGGAAGTGGGCTAAGGGCTTATTCCTGGGCCGATGATCCTGATTCGATTGATGAAATAGGTTGCATACATACTTGCCAGGGTGTCGATTTAGATTATTGCGGGGTCATTATTGGAAAAGACATCACCTATGAAAACGGCGAAATTGTCTTTCACAAAGAAGCCCACCCAAAAAGTGATCTAGCAGGTATTAGGAATGCTAGCGATGCCGATGCTAAAACTTGGATAGAAAATACATATTATGTATTGCTTACTAGAGGAATCAGGGGCACTTATGTATATTGCGAGGATGACGCTTTACGCGAATATTTAAAATCAAAAATCAAATATAATTAAGCTTCTAATTTTAGTTTTGCTTTTCATTCCCTTCTAACAATAACTTTGTACTAGCTTCGTCTAAGGCATCTATATTCTTTAATTTCGAATTCATCATTTTGGTTCTAGTGCCTACTAAGCTATCTAGTTCATCTGCTGCCGCGTTTACTTTCTTTTGAGTTTTTTCCAAGGCTTCGGCAAATTTGCCGAATTCTGTTTTTACCGCACCTAGTAGCTTAAAGACATCCGCGCTTTTCTTTTGAATCATTAACGACTTAAATCCCATATTCAAGGAATTAATGAATGCAGTAAAGGTAGTGGGACCAGTTAAGTTTACGTTATATTTTTCTTGTATTTCTTCAAATAAGCCCATGTTAAGTGCTTCTAGATACAAGCCTTCTAATGGCAAGAATATAACGGCAAAGTTAGTTGTATTGGGGACGTCTATATATTTCTCGCTTACATCCTTTGCATATTTTAACAAATTGCTTCTTAATAATTTTTTTGCTTCGTTTATCTCGTCGATACTAGAGGATTCATGGATTTTTGAATAAGCTTCGTAAGGGAATTTCGAATCTACAGGCAATAATATTGTTTCATCTTTGTTACCAGGCAATTTGATTGCGAACTCTACTCGTTCGTTTGAATTCTTTTTTGTGACGACGTTTTCTTCATATTGCCCCGTAGTTAGGAATTCTCTGATGATGTTGCCTAGGATCACTTCGCCCATGATGCCTTTTGTTTTGACGTTGGTTAAGACATTTTTTAAAGAACCTACATCTGTAGCAAGGCCTTTTATTTCACCGACTGCTTTATTAACATCGCCTATGCCTTCTACAACGCTTTTGAAGGAATCTTTTAGTTTCTCTTCTAATGTCTTTTGAAGCTTTTCGTTTACCGATTGGTTTATTTGTTCTAATTTTTTGTTATTGTCTTCTCTGATTTCGGATAGATTTCTTAAGACTGCCTCGCTTAATATTTTTATCGATTCATTAGTATTCTTTTTAAAGTCTTCTAGTCTTTCTTTTATGGATAGGTTGAATTCGTTTACTGTTTTCTTTACTGTTTCGTTAAATTCTTTCATTTCCAAAGAGAGCTTATTCATTATCTCTTCTTTTTCTTTATTTGCTTCTAAGGTATGTTGTTTTGCAAAATCGGAAAGAAGTTTATTTGTTTTCTCATTGCTTTGGTTAAGAAGGCTAGTTGTTTGCTCCTTAAACGCGTTTAATTCTTTGACTAAGTCTTTTTCTATGGCGATGGATTCATCGACCTTTTTATTCAAATTATCCATTAAGGTGGAGTTTTTTTCTGCAACTAAAGCGCTAATGGAGACACTTAACGTGTTGATGGATTCAGCTACACTTTCTTTTATTTTCTTTATTTCGTCTTCCCCTAGGCTTAAATCACCTTTTTTCCTATTTTTTATAACGAATAATAAAATGATGATCGAAAATAAAACCATTAATATGGATAAAGATAAAATTGCATATTCCATTTCGCACACCTCTATTTTTTCTTCTTTATTGTAACACCCTTATTTCTTAAGCGTTATGTTTTAATAAAGTAGAAGTATGCATAATTCTAATTTTTGTTTTTATGCAAATCTTTCATTCCTTCTACCGTATCGCATATTTCCTTAAAGGAACATGTTTTGCAATCCATTTTTAAATTTTTCAATATGTGGTCAAAAGCAATTGTTATCGCTTCGACTTCTTTTTGTAATTCTAGCAAGGATGAAAAATCAAACGATGGGTCGGTAACGAATATTTGCTTTACGTACCTTAACGATTTTTCTTTCTTATAGGAATTTAAAAATGCCATTCCTATATCTTTAAACGAAATGCCATTTTCTATGGCTTTTTTCGATACACGTGCCCCTTCTTTTAAAGAATTTGTATTTATCCTTAGCATATATCCGTTTGGAAATACATTGTAACGAGAATATTCTAAATCCCTTAGCAATCTATACGTTTGCTGGTCTTCTTTTCCCTCATTTTCAAGTAAGAAGAATGAAAGATGGGCAAAACAAGATTCTTTATTAAGCAAGTTTAGATCCTTTCCAAACAAAAGGATTTCGTCCTTGCTTATAAGTTTTTCATTCGTAGTATAGCCCATAAAATAAGCGGATTTATCATTTGAACCAAGTTCAACTTTTGCATCATTGGAAAAGATAAAACCTTTCTTTTTTTCCATGGGAAAGTTACTTTCCAAAGGAAATGAAATCAACTCTTTATCTTTAAAAAGAGTCAATGCTTTTTTAATGATGGAATCATATAGATTCATATTATTCTAAATGACGGTTTCTCTTTCTTTTATCGTATTTTTTATTTATCCATTTTTGGACATGTGCTAGAAGCTTGGAGTCAAGATTAAAGAAATAAACTATAAATAAAACAATGAATAGAAACAGGATGAAAGCTAGTATTGAGCCAAGAACGATTAATAATATTATCCACCATTCCATATTATCTTCCTTCTTTCATTCCTTTTCTTCTAGCGTATTCAGCCGCGCCTAAAGCGCCCATTAACTGAGGGTCGATAGGCAAGTCTTTTACTTTTAAGTGAAGTACTTTTTCAATGGCTTGCTTTAACCCAAGGTTTTTAGCACATCCACCTGTTAAAGTAATTGAATTCGTTGCCCCGGCTTTTTTAGCCATGACGAAACATCTTTTGGCAACTGAGGTCATTATGCCTGCCGCTATATCTTCCATCGGTTTTCCTTCACCAACTAAGGAGATAACTTCGGATTCCGCAAAGACCGTGCATTGGGAAGTGATAGGAATGATGTTGTTAGCTTTTAAGGAAAGAGAGCAAAAATCATCCAAATCCATTTCAAAGCTACGTGCCATGGCCTCAAAGAAACGTCCGGTTCCGGCGGAGCATTTATCATTCATGGCAAAATTCTGGACGGTTCCATCTTTTGGATCGATGGCAATGCCTTTAATATCTTGCCCACCGATATCAATAATGGAAGTAATGCTAGGATCGGCAAGATGGACTCCCATCGCATGACAAGAAATCTCAGAAATGTTTTCATCGGCAAAAGGCACTTTGTTTCTTCCATAACCTGTGCCGATTAGATAGGCCAAGTCTTTTGTTTCATTAAGGCCTTCCACTTGCTTTATGGCTTCTTCTAAGGCAAGCCTGGCACTTTCGACTGCATTTATTTTTGATTTTAAGGTCACTTTAGCAACCATTTTTCCGTTTTCGTCAAGGATGACACATTTCGTATATGTCGATCCGGCATCACATCCACCAAAATATTTCATATTCTTTTTCCTTTCTTTTTACCAACGAACTGCATCGTCAAAATTAACTAATGTCGGGTCTAAAGGCTCTTCCCTTAAGACTGTTTTCATGTAACGGTTAACATCCTCTCTCATATCTTTTCTAGTAGCCTTTGTAGGATTCATTAAGGCATGATAGACCCAGACTATATGAATGCCTCTTTTTCTTCCTTCCTCTTCTAATAAGCCGTGGTATCCTGCCATGGATTTGCAGCCAATATGTTCATACATTATGACCATGTCGGCATGATATTCTTCGCAATATTGCCAAAGCTGTTCAACCCCGACTTCATAGCCTCCGTTTGAATGGTTACGCATAATCATGTTCATGTTGTATTCGCCTAAATCCAATAAGGCTTGTTCATGGTCTTCGTAGTTTATTGGCTTTGTTAAAGTAAAGGAAAGCATGTCGCAAAGGCAAACAATTCCCCAGCAATTTGAAAGCCATTGATTGAAGGCGGTGTAATATTGGGCATGCACTCCCCAAACCAAGGCCCTATGCCTTATTTCTTTGCAAGGCAAATTCTTTTCTTTATACCCTTCCTTAGCTAGTTCGGTAATCTTTTTATCGAACTTTAAGAAAGAGGGATCGCGCCCAGAGATAACCATGTATTCGGCATCGCGATAAAGCATGACGTTGTTGTTGACGACTTGAGGATAATCCGTTTTGTTTATTTCCATCCATTCTTCAAACAAGGCATTTTGGGCGTTATAGGTTTTCATATTTCTAGCAAAGGCATCCCAATCCCATTTTTCACCTGTATGTTTTTCAATGAAATGAATGGCTTCCACGATTTGGTCACGGGAATAGGCTAAGACTGATTTTTGTTGGTGACGCATAGGGGCCGCCATTGTAAAGGAAGGCAAATCATCGTGTCTATCCTCAATCTGGTTACCCATTAATGAGCCATCGCAAGTAGTATTGCAATGGATGGCACATACCCCACAGATGGGATAATCTTCATCTATCGCGCATCCTAATTCAGCACAGGGCATGGGACAAACATCGCCAGGGATTTGGAATTCCTCAGCCGTTTCTATGTAGTGAAGAACGCCATCTTGGGCAATTGTAGAACCCGTATAAATGGCCGGGACTTCTTTCGATAGAAACTTTAAATTCGGAAAGCCTGTAGCTATAACCATCATTCCGTTCTCGTCCATTATGACGAGCTTTTTGTTTAATTTGTCATATTTGCCATGCTTATTGCCAATACGTTTGTCACATTTAAACAAGGTATCCATGGTTTGGGTAAGGTGTTCGACTATCGAATCATATTCAATGTGTCCTATACGGAGTTGTTTTCCACGTACCCCTTCCATATGACGGTCTATATAGTCAAAGGCGGCTAGATAGTTGCCAAACCAACGATAAGTGAACATGGCTTTT
>ERZ808246.1409-NODE-1409-length-17315-cov-3.173291_pt1 | contig 17315 bp, 16 predicted proteins | sample MGYA00521083_ERZ808246 | MGnify/ENA primary metagenome ERZ808246 (study PRJEB31516, sample SAMN03275577) | gut metagenome | biome: mammalia-associated habitat; material: feces | host: Papio cynocephalus | place: Kenya | collected 2012-07-07 ... | reverse complement strand
CTATATTCATATTCTGGTGAAAGTCCTGTGATCTTTCCATCGCCCTTACCGTAAATCGTGGTTGGCTCGACGGCAATCGTTTCTGCCTCAACGGTACTCTGCTCTGCATCCTTAATCTTAAATGCAATCTCCTTCGTCGCTGTTGTATTTGCTGATTTCACAGTAACAATCAGCTTATAGGAGCCTGCATCTGCCGGAGCGGATGAGAGTTCCTTTTCACTTTCTGCATCGATATATGTATACGTTACATCAAATGGTGTCTCTGTCACAGAGGGCGTTCCTTTGATTATTTCTGCGACTGTCACAGGCTCACCATCATATGTTATACCCGGATCAGCAATGCCTTCCACTTCTGTAATTCCCTTTACATCAACATTTGCAATTGCCTTTGTAGTAAACGCAGTTCCTTTGCTTGTTGCCGGGTCATAGATTGCATCCCCCGCACATCTGACAAACACATAATACGTTGTTTCCGGCTTAAGACCGGAAAATACATTCGATGACTGCCATCCATCTGTCGGAGCTTCATTTGTCTCGCTGATTGCATATGTAACATCTCCAGCCCCGCCAACAGATTCATCTACAATCACCTGTGTAGCAAGAATATTGGCATCGGAAATCGTCGGATTCATATTTGCAAGTGTCTGTGGATTCTTCTCAATCTTCCACGTTTTCTTCACGATTCCTGTATAATTTCCTGTTCCTGATACCGTTATCATATAATTTCCGGCAAATACCTTTGAAGTATCACCACTCAAGGTATAATCCATATCCGGAACAAGCGTTCTTCCATCACTCGTTATGGTAACTGCTGGTGCCTGCGCAGTTGTTCCATCCGTAGCAACCACAAAAGAATCTTTATCCAATACTACATCATTATCTGTAATTTCTTTCTTTGTGATTTCAAACTCTATACTTGCTGTTTGATTGCCGCAGGTTGCTGTTGCCTTATAATAGCCAGCATTCTTAGTCTCTGTTGTACTTGCATAAGTGCCGTTTGCGGTTGCTTTGTATTCATATTGGATAGTTGGTGTTTCTGTTCCGGTAACTTTCTTCCACTCCTCTGCTTCTCCAGCTCCATAGGAAGCCTTTACTTCATCGCCGGAATATACCTTAGAATCAGCAGATAATGTCAATGAAACGCCCTTCTCATGATACTCACAATTTTCATCCGTACATTTTGCAACTAAACGGTTATCCTCCGCTGAGTATTCTAAAATATGCTTATCATGCTGGATTTCTATCGTTAATGTTCCATATTTTTTATAATAACCATCTTTGGAAATACAGTAATACACTGTATGTGTACCACTATTTTTAAATGAATATGGCGTTTCCCTATATGTTCCGTTCAGTGTATCTGAATAAGTAATTGTAGCTCCTTCGATGCTTGTTTCCACTTTAAGTACATGTTCTGTTCCATCATATACGCCATTATTCTCCGTCTTCGTAATAGACTGTTCGTCAAACATTCCCTTCGTTGTCACCTTAACACCCTCAGATACCAGAGAAGCAGGTGCACCATCCGTCGCTTTTACACGCGTATAAATCGTATACTCTTTCAATCCTTCCAGACCATTAAAAGCAACTTTTCCTGCATCATCCGCAGAGATCCATTCACCATCTTCTCCAATCCGATATTCCTGCCCCGGAACGGCATTTATTGTTATATTGTTGTTTGTTGTTATAACATTTTCTTTATCAATATCTGCAGGTGTATCGGTTGGCACCTCCGGTTCACACGGATTCGGTCTGGCTGCAATTTCAACATCCTTCGCTTCTGAATCTCCTGTATCGCCCTCGCCCTTTTGATAAATAGAAATCTGTTTGCCAATAAAGTCATAACTTTTTCCATTCTGATCCGTTCCACTTAACGGAATCTGACCATTTTCATCAGCAACAAATGTATAGGTTTCACCCGCACTTGACACAACATATGTCGCATTCGGAGTCAGTTCCCCCAATGTTTCATTTGTGTAGTTTGGCTTTGCTCCCGGAGCATCAAAGCTCAGGGAACCTGCCTGAATAAACACATATGAATCAAGCGCAGCATCTCCAACATCTGAGATGGCAAATTTTACAGTAACTTTATCTCCCTTATTTACCTTTTTTTGTGCGGTAAATATATTGGAAACTCCATTTCCATGCGAATTACCACTGATAAAACTAAGGTTTTTTCCAGACCTTGATGTATAATAATTGCCTGCTTTCAAATTTTGAATGGTCACCGATTTTCCGTCATCTAATATGGCAATATTTTCAAATTTACTATCATTTACACTTACGAACAATCCAAAAATATCATTATATGCAGCCGGTTGATCAAATTCACACGAAGCAAATGCATAATTAAAATTAAGCAGTGACCCCGTTGCCATCAGATCAAATTGAATGGTTGACACATGTCCATCCCCATAGCTATTTCCATTACTTTTAATTAACTCCAGCAAATCCGGATCAATATTGGTCACTCCATTATTCGACGTATCTAACGCAATACCCGATTCAATTCCAATCTCGCTCATTCCTCCACTGAAACCACGCACACTTCCAGTGCATTGCACATTCGTTGCAGTAATCCCATCGCCTAATATGGATGCCACCAGCTTATCTGCAGCTTCATTGTTAAACACAGACTCAGAAGCAGCACATACATTCATATTCGCTGCCGGAAGCAGACTAACCAGCATGGCTGCGCCTAGTACAACACTCATTATACGCTTCGCAAATTTTCTCATGTTTCTTTTTCCTTTCATATAATTCTCCTTTTTGTAAATTATTACGTAAATCGAATCACGCTTTTATCCATGATATTTCTCATTCTATCTCACACCGCATACCTTAAGTTTTCCATCTCTTCACTCACGGTTTCCTTCGTGATGCCTTCCGTCACATAGCCGCTCACACGAAGCTCGGTCAGTTCCTTCAGATACCGGTACTCACTCGCGACCGCAATCACATTCGTCCGCGGGCTTAAGTATTTCATCCGCTTAATCAGGAAATACCCTCTGCCGTCTTCATTCTCTGTGCTGATAAATGCAACCTCCGGCTGGTGTTCTGCCACATAATCAAGTGCATCCTGTGTCTCTTTAAATACATGGATTTCCGCCCCCTTATTTATCCCGCGGATGACACGCGCCATGCGCCGCCGCATCTTCCTGTCATCGTCATATATAATTATCTTCAAGCGCAATCATCCCCTTGTCAGTAAAATATAGCTATAGTATAGCAACTCAAATATGACAAAAATATGACAAACGTAATAGATATGTAAAAAATGACATCCATAAAAAAAATAGAAACAACGATACGTTCTATCGTGTCTCTATTCTTCTATTTCCACATCTACTTGATATCTTCGATTCCACGCCAGTCGTACTGCGTCATATATTCCCCGTTGTACGCTCGTATGCCCTCTGGCTTGCCATCTAAGTAATCATAATAATCACAGGAAATCTGTGCCGGATCAATCGCATATTTGTTCCAGCCGGTCACGAACACCGATTCCATCCCAACCGATTTCAAGGTATTGATCAGATCGCGTTTCAGCTTCTGCAGGTATACTCCTGTCTTCTCGTCGGTGTCTGCATCCTCCCAGAGTATTGCCCGGAGTTCTCCGGATGTCACGGCACTGCCCCGCCGGTCAATCAGATAGGCAAGCATCTCCCGCGTCTTGCTCCGCTCGAAGCTCAGGCTCTTTCCATTCACGAACACATCGAAATTCCCGAAGCATTTCGCAACTAATACATCCCGCTTCACTTCTTCCACCGGATTCCGCAGATTTTCCAGTTCTTCCTGTATCTTCTCTTTCGTTACTGGCTTTCCGACATACCCACTGGACCGAAGCCGGATAGCATCCTCCATGTATTGGTTATACCCTGTCACAAACACGATATTCACCTTCGGATACCAGCGTTTCAATTGCTTCGCCACCTCAACGCCGGATAATGTTCCCATCTCAATATCTAAAAAAGCGACATCGCACGGATGCTCCTTTGCATAGATGAGCAGCTCATCCGGCTCCTGAAATGCCTTTAACTCCGCTTCCGGTGCCGCCGCCTGTATGGCAGATACCAGCTGCTTATATCCCAATGCTTCATCATCTGCTGCTAATATTCTCATCCGTCTTCTCCTTCCTGGAACGGCACGCATATCTGTACTCTCGTTCCTACTCCTTTTTCACTCTGTATCTGCAGCGATCCATCACACATATCCCGCAGTCTTCTTCGCACATTTTCCAGTCCGACATGTATTTTATCATCGGTTGTCTTTTCCTTCGGATCAAAACCCGCTCCGTCATCCTCTATCGTCAGGCATATCTGATCGCCTGATTTTTCCGTCCGGATTGTCACGGTTCCTCCGCCTTTTTTCTTGCACAAACCATGCTTGACCGCATTTTCCACAACCGGCTGCAATGTAAGTGCCGGAAGTACAAACGCTTCCTCCCGGATATCATAACACACCTTCACACGGTCTCCAAACCGTTTTTTCTCGATTGCCAGATAATACTTTACATGCGCAAGCTCCCGGTCAAAAGGAATCGGTTCCTTCTCGCTCAACGCATTTAAGTTTCCACGCAGATATTCCGAGAAATCAATCGTCGTCTCCTTCGCTTCCGCCGGATCTGTCTCACACAAACCCGCGATGGAATTGAGTGTATTGTATATGAAATGTGGCGCAATCTGTGACATCATCACCGCTATCCGCATATCCGCCGCTTCTTTTTCCTTCCGTGCCAGATTCTCGTTCTGCTCCACCATCGCAGTGACAAACATTAGAATCATGGATATACTGATTGCGATATTTGTAAGCGATATTCCATAATAAAATGCAAGCGCGATTGTTCCAAGGAATGGGAGAATGATATACGATACCAGCGACAGGAAAAGCATCCGTCCGACTTTCTTCCGGTACTGCACCAGCATGGAAAAATCAATCAGCATCACCATCACCGGCAAAGCCAGCGATAGAAAATATCCACCGTTTCGATGATAGTAATTATGATCATCAAAGTAATAATACCAATGTGTAAACTGCGATATAATCACAAGCAAAACTGCCATTCCGGTGATCACATAACCAGCCCACATACGAACAACCGGTTTCTTAATTGCCTGCTTCTTATCTTCCCGGAACAGGCAGTTACACAGATAGCCATGATACATTGCGAGCAGAATATCACTGAATGCAAACACACAAAAATTACTGAAATATAACACCAGAAATGCATTTGCCCCCTGTACACCCCGGTATCCCCACGCGAGTGCATCACACAATAGCAGTACCGCACAGGATAATTCCATCATGATCATCCATCTGCGTTTCTCCCGGTCGAAGTTTTTGCTCATAAACATGCAGAGTGCAGCGATCAAAGAGAAGATACAGCCCCACACAAGCATAGCGATATGTAATGACGTTCGGTTAAACATCCTTTATTTTCCTCCAACATCCGCCAACTGTTACAACACGCAAAGTGTATCACAAATATCAAAGAATGTCGATTAAGTTTTATATAGGCTATTGCGCTTGGCACTTCATTGTGTTATTTTTGCCATAACAATATAATTCCAAGAAAGAAGGATTCCTTATGAATAAAAAATTTGCAGTTATGACTCTGGCTGTGGCACTCAGCGCATGCGCGCTTTCCGGATGTGGCACAGCTAAGACGCCGGATACAACCACTTCCACACAGACAACCGAAGCTTCCACCGATAGTACAACCGAAAATGCCACGGAAGAAACTACCCCAGAACAGACAACGGAAAGCAGCACCAGAGAAGCAGAAACTACAGAACAGTCTGGCAGCAACAATCAGCCGCAGACTGATGACTCTGCCTATTATTTCAATGATGTATACAAAGATATACTGGATAAATACAGAACCGCAATCAATGAAAAATGGGACTACGGAAAATGCGTGGATGAAGATATCAGCCCTTTAGTCACAAATGCAGATGCCTTGTCCTTTGATGATATCGGTGCCGCACTGATCGATATGGACAACGACGGATACGATGAATTGATTATCGGTGATGCGAAAGACACGACCAGCAAATCGGTTTACGAAATCTGGACATACGACGGAAGCACAGCAAAGAAACTTATCTCCGCCCAGGAGCGCTGCCTGCTCAATGTTGGGTATGCGAAAGAAGATAACCTGTACTTTATCTCGGCAATGGGTGCAAACAGTGCAGCAGAATTTGAATATGACTACTATACTGTACAAAATGGCAGCCTGCAAAAGGAACAGTCCATTATTTCTGAAGCTGTCAGCGATACCGAATCGAACTGGTATCAATGCGATGCAGGCTCTGATACACGCAAAGAATTGGATGAAGATACCGCCAATGCAATCAATGCCTCTTATTCCGATAATTGGATTCTGCCACAATATCTTTCGATAGAATCGAAATAATCCAAAAAGAAGCTGCACCTGATAATTCAAGTGCAGCTTCTTTTATATTTCAATTATTTGCGACCTGTCAAATGTCTTAATTTCCAACAGACGAATCCGGCTCTGCAGCCGTGCATGTGTCTCCACCGGATACAGCTCCATATAATCAATAAAATTTAAGAACCCATCGCATTGTACATTATTCAGATGTCGTGCATTATATTGAAATGTATTGAATTGTATTGAATTCCATTTTGTAGTATAATTCATATTATTAATGGGAATCTGTATCAAGGTTTCCCAAACAGATACAATGAGATTATAAGAATACAAACAGGATATTGTTATATGGAAAAACATGCCTTATTGATTGCGAATTCCGCATCAATGATCGATCATTTTAATAAGGATAACATCCGAATCTTACAGGATATGGGCTACACAATCTCGGTTGCCGCAAATTTTCAGGAAGGGAATTCCAGCACGGCTGAACGCATCCGTGCATTCGCAAGCGAGCTCGCCTCACAGGATATCGAGATCATCGATCTACCGATTCCACGGAAGATTACAGAGCTTGGGAAAGCGTTAAAGTCCATCCGGATTCTGAAACGTTATATGCGGAACCATCCTTGCCAGATCGTGCATACGCAGACGCCATTTGGTGGTGTAGTCGGCAGACTTGCCGCAAAGAAATTCCGCAAGGATGGAACAAAGGTGATCTACTTTGTTCATGGATTTCATTTCTTCCATGGTGCGGGTATCAAAAATTATCTGCTTTATTACAATGTAGAAAAATGGCTGTCCCATGTAACAGATTGCCTAATCACCTTAAATCAGGAGGATTATCAGGCTGCGAAACGGCGGTTCCATCACCCGAACGTCCATTATGTACCGGGCGTTGGCGTGGATACGGATGCGATTGCCTCCATCCATGTCGATAAAACAGATGTATGCCAGCGTTTTGGTCTGCCATCCGACAAGAAGATTATACTGACCGTTGCGGAACTGATTCCACGAAAGAATGTAGAAACTGCAATCCGCGCATTTGCACAGTCCAACCGTGATGATGCAATCCTTGCCATCTGCGGCAAAGGTGCTCTCGCCGAATCACTCGCACAGCTTGCACAGGATTTACAGATTGGTGACCGCGTCTTTTTTGCCGGATACCACACGGATGTATTGGATCTTTACCGTTGTGCGGATCTGTTCTTATTTACGAGTTTTCAGGAAGGTTTATCTGTCGCTGTTATGCAGGCAATGGCAGCCGGACTTCCAATCATTGCATCCGATATCCGCGGAGATCGGGATCTGCTTGCTGCAGAACCACACACGCTCAGCAAGCATTATTTACTGCCTGTGAAAGATGCCAATGCATATGCACAAAAGATCAACAAGATTCTGGATGATCCGACACTGGCACAGACACTTGGTCAGGAAAACCAGTCCAATTGCCGAAAATATTTTGACATCTCACTTGTTCATAAGCTGATGACAAAAATCTACACAGATTTATCAGTGTAAACCAACTGCCTGACCAGATTATATTATTAGAAATATCGTTTTTATAAAGGAGACTATTATGTATACAGTTCAGGTTCTGCTATCCACTTACAACGGCGAAGCTTACTTGAAAGAACAATTAGACAGTATCTTGAATCAGAAAAATGTTGCCGTGAAGCTGTTTGTCCGTGACGATGGCTCTTCCGATGGCACCGTGGATATCCTTCGTGCCTATGCTGCACTTCACGAAAATATCCAATATTTATGTGGCGAAAACTGTGGTGTTGTCGCTTCCTTTTTCCGTCTGTTTGAATTATCCGACCCAGATGTGGACTTCTACGCCCTCTCCGATCAGGATGATGTGTGGGACGAGGACAAGCTTTCCATCGCCTGCCAAAAGCTCGAACAGATGCGCAAAGCAAAATCTCCGAAGAAAAAAAAGAACGATTCCCAGATCCGTGCATTTGCCACACCGCTGCTCTACTGTTGTGACGCATGGAACACGGACGATGCGTTAAATCTACTTCCAGAATCTATGCAGACTGCTGGCAGAGAACTGATTCCTGACTTTCGGAATGCATTGATTGAGAACATCGCCCGCGGTGCCAGCATTGTATTTAATCAGGCTCTTATGTCCTATATCCGGATCAGCATGCCACAGGATATCTACATGCACGACTGGTGGCTTTATCTTGTTGCATCCTGCTTCGGGGAAGTCTACTACGACAGTGCCGCTCATTACAAATACCGCCAGCATGCAGGAAATGCACTCGGCGCAGCAGCCCCTTCCGGCTGTTCCAAATTCTTCCGTCGTCTGAAGCAAAGCCGTACAAATGGCGGGCACATCTCCAGACAGGCAAAAGCCTTTGAGCGGATTTATAATGTACCAGAAGAAAAAAAGCAGTTTTTACACATTCTTACGAAGTATCAGAACGTAAAGTCTTACCGTAAGATGGGCAAATCCGGCAAATATTTATTCCGTCAGAACAAAAAGGATAACCGTGTCTTTCAGCTTATGTTTTATTCTAACCATTTGTAATTGACTTCGTTTTCCTTTTCGTTTATAATGATTTTTGAATTTTTCTTAAGCAAATAGAATGAAAATATAAAAAACAAACGGAAAGAGGAATGAGCTATGGCAGTAAAGTACATTTTTGTCACTGGCGGCGTTGTATCCGGTCTCGGTAAAGGCATTACCGCGGCATCGCTTGGACGTCTGTTGAAGGCGCGCGGCTACAAAGTGATCAGCCAGAAATTTGATCCATATGTCAATATGGACCCGGGAACCATGAACCCGATTCAGCATGGCGAAGTATTTGTAACAGATGATGGTGCAGAAACCGATCTGGATCTTGGACACTATGAGCGTTTTATCGATGAGAGTCTGAACAAGGGTTCTAACGTGACAACAGGAAAGGTTTACTGGAGCATCCTGAACAAGGAGCGCCGTGGCGATTTCGGTGGTCATACGGTTCAGATCATCCCTCATATTACAAACGAAATCAAAGATCGTTTCTATCGCAATCCGGACGCAAAGGACAATGAGATTGCAATCATCGAAGTCGGCGGTACTGTCGGTGATATCGAGAGCCAGCCGTACATGGAAGCCATTCGTCAGTTTCAGTTGGATGTCGGACATGAGAATTGCATCATGATCCACGTCACACTGATTCCTTACTTAAAATCATCCGGCGAACTGAAGACAAAGCCGACACAGGCAAGTGTAAAGACCTGCCAGTCTCTCGGTATCCAGCCAGATATCTTAGTCTGCCGTTCCGACCTTCCGTTAGACAAAGCTATTAAAGATAAGATTGCCAGCTTCTGTAATGTTCCTAGTGAATGTGTCATCCAGAATCTGGATGTAGATGTATTATATGAAGTGGTTCTTGCTATGGAGCACGAAAAGCTTGCCGATGCAGCCTGCAAATGTCTCCATATTCCATGTCCGAAGCCAGACCTCGACGACTGGATTGCTATGGTGGACAACTGGAAGCATCCACAAAAGAAGGTACGTGTTGCTCTGGTTGGAAAATATGTCAGCCTGCATGACGCTTACATCTCTGTTGTAGAATCCCTGAAACATGCCGGTGTAGCTCACCGTGCAGACGTTGAGATCAAGTGGGTCGATTCTGAACTTGTAACAAAAGAAAATGTCGCAGAGATCTTAGGCGATGTATCTGGTATCCTGGTTCCGGGTGGTTTTGGCGACCGTGGTATTGAAGGCATGATCGAAGCAATCACCTATGCACGTGAGAACAAGATTCCTTACCTTGGCTTATGCCTTGGTATGCAGCTTACCATCGTAGAGTTCGTAAGAAACGTTGTCGGTTATCCAGATGCAAACAGCTCCGAGTTTAACCCAAGCTCCAGCCATCAGGTTATCCATATCATGCCTGACCAGAATGGAGTCACAGACTTGGGTGGAACATTAAGACTCGGTTCTTATCCTTGTGTACTTGATAAGAGTTCCAAAGCATATGAGTTATATGGTACTGACCATATCAACGAGCGTCACAGACATCGTTATGAAGTAAATAACGATTATAGAAAGGTTCTGACCGATCACGGCATGATGCTGTCCGGTTTATCTCCAGATGGTCATATCGTAGAGATGATTGAGCTTCCAGATCACCCTTGGTTCATCGGAACACAGGCACATCCGGAATTCAAGAGCCGCCCGAACAAGGCGCATCCATTATTCTTAGGATTTGTTGGTGCTGCGATTGCACATTCTGAGCAAGCATGATATACTAACCCCTGTCGGCAAACAAATTTTGTGACACAAAAGAAAAGAAAGGTTTTCGTAACCCCTTATGAAGGCAGGAAAATTCATCAGAAAATATAACCACATATGGACACTGCTCTACATCGTTTTCTACATGCCATGGTTTGTATGGCTGGAAAAAACAGTGACAACGGATTTTCATCTTGTATCGATGCCAATTGATTACAAGATTCCGTTCTGTGAATATTTTATTATTCCATATTTTATGTGGTTTTTGTTCGTTCCGGCGATTGTCGGATACGAGTTCTTCTACTCAAAGAAAGAATATTACCGGTGCTGTGCATATCTGTTCAGCGGCATGACGATCTTCCTTATCATATGCACACTCTGGCATAACGGTTTAAATCTGCGACAGGATATCTCCTACCGCAACAATCTGTGTGCCAAGCTTGTAAAGATGCTATACAAGACAGATACAAGCACAAATGTGTTCCCAAGTTTACATGTATTCAACACGCTTGGCTGTCTCGTCGCCCTGTACAAGAGCAAGGGTATGAAAGATAAAACATGGATCAAGGTGATTGCAACGATCATCGGTATCTTAATCATCTTATCTACGATGTTTTTGAAGCAGCATTCTGTATGGGATGTCATCGGTGCATTTGCGCTGGCGGCAATCCTCTATCCGATCGTATATGTGATCCCTTGGGGCAGAAAAAAACAGTGATAAACAAAAAATTCCGAAGTCTGTTATAAACAAACTTCGGAATTTTTATTTTTGTTTTAATTAAATCCAAACAACTTCTGGAACAGACGATATCCGGTTCTTGCAAACCATCTGCCCGTTGGTCCGTGCAGATTGAACACAATGCCAAACAATGTTGTTCGAAGCTCCTTGTATAATTCTGCATCTGTATCTTTCAGATACTTCCACAGTTCCTTTTTCTTCTTATACAGCTCCTTGTCCTTCGATACGACACAGATACTTGACGCCACACACATCATCATATCCAGGTACTGGAACAGGAACCGGTACATCTGTGGCGGAAGGTCTTTCCGGTTCTCACTGAAAAACTTAATCAGCGTCCGGTTCACCAGCATCTGCTGATCGATCCGCTTCATCATCGTCTTCTCATTGACCGACTGTCCTTCTCTGCCAATATAATAGTGATACAGGTCAACATTTAAGTACATCAGCTTCTTCACATGGATCATCGGTTCAAAAATATAGAGATTATCCACATAAAATGTATGCTTCGGAAGCTGCAGTCCGCAGTCCTTCAGCAGCTGTGTCCGGTAAATCACCGAATGCATCAGTACATACTGAAACTTGTTGAACCGAATCCGGCTGTCTTCCCAGCTTATAATCCGTTTCTCTGGCAAAGCACCGTGATAACGCATGACACGCTTCTTCCGGCGTTCCACCTTGTCATAGATATAGTTGGAGAGCAGACATCCAGATCCTTCTCATCTTCTACAAGCTTCTTCAGAACCTTCAGCACCTGCTTATAGGCTTCTCTGTCAAGCCAGTCATCACTGTCAACGACCTTGAAATAAACTCCGGTTGCATGGGCGATACCAGTATTCACCGCATCGCCATGCCCACCATTTTCTTTATGAATTGCCTTTACGATCGTCGGATATTTCTCCGCATAGGCATCTGCAATCTTTGCAGTGTCATCTGTAGATCCATCATCCACGATCAGTATTTCTACCAGTTCGCCACCAAGCAATGCGTGATCGACGCACTTCTTCATATAGTCCTGCGAATTATAGCAGGGAATTGTGATGGTTAATATCTTCTTATTCATAAATTATCTGATTACCTTGATCCAGCCTTCCGGTGCCTCAATACGACCCATCTGGATACCTGTCAGAGCGTCATACAGCTTCTTTGTATATGGTCCCATCTCTTCCATACCGCTTGGGAAGCAGATTTCCTTGCCGTGATCATTGATCTTTCCAACCGGAGAGATAACTGCGGCTGTACCACACAGACCACACTCTGCGAAATCCTTAACCTCATCGAAGTAAACCTCTCTGTGCTCTACCTTCATGCCAAGGTACTTCTCTGCAACTACCATCAGAGAACGACGTGTGATAGAAGGAAGAATACTGTCTGACTTCGGTGTTACCAATGTGCCATCCTTCGTGATAAAGATGAAGTTTGCTCCACCTGTCTCCTCTACCTTTGTACGTGTTGCAGCATCAAGATACATATTCTCAGCAAATCCCTGATTGTGCGCATCAACGATTGGGTATAAGCTCATAGCATAGTTCAATCCAGCCTTGATATGACCGGTTCCATGAGGGGCTGCACGATCATAATCACTGACACGGATTACGATTGGCTTTGCGCCACCCTTGAAGTAAGGGCCAACTGGTGTACAGAATACACGGAACTGATACTCATCCGCTGGCTTAACGCCGATAACCGGGTTGCTTCCGAACATATATGGACGAATATAAAGAGTTGCTCCAGAGCCATATGGTGGTACCCAGTCAATATTTGCTTCCACCGTCTTTACGACTGCATCTACCCACTTATCTTCCGGATATACAGGCATCTCCAGACGCTTGCAGGAATCTGCCATACGGGATGCATTTAAGTCAGGACGGAAAATAACGATCTGTCCCTTCTCTGTTGTATATGCCTTCAAACCTTCAAAACATGTCTGTGCATACTGAAGCACGCCTGCACACTCACTCAGAGTAACGGTTGCGTCATCTGTCAGCACACCATCATCCCATGCACCATTCTTGTAGTTTGATACGAAACGCTTATCTGTCTGCACATAGCCAAAGCCGAGTGAAGACCAATCAATATTTTTGCTCATGATCTATTACTTCCTTTCCCTCATGCGTATTATCTGCCCTTTATTTTACCACGCATATGTAATTATGCAAGCAGAAAATAGCATAATCGAGCGATTTTGCTTGTTTTAACTGTTCAAAATGTTTATTTTATTATTTTTTGAGTGCAATTGCCTCGATTTCAATCTTCACATCTTTCGGAAGTCTTGCAACCTCTACGCAGGAACGTGCCGGGCAGTCCTTCTCAAAAAATGTAGCATATACCTCATTTACAGCAGCAAAATCATTCATATCCTTGATGAATACGGTTGTCTTTACTACATGATCTGCATCACTGCCTGCCTCGTTCAACAATGCGATCAGGTTTCCAATTGCCTGCTTTGCCTGTGCCTTGATATCGCCTGTCTCAAGCTCACCCGTTTCTGGAATGATCGGAATCATGCCTGATGTATAAATCATATCTCCAACTGCAATTGCCTGCGAATATGGTCCAATTGCTGCCGGTGCCTTTGGTGTCTGAATCACTGTCTTCATAATATAAGTACCTCCTATTGTGGTGTTGCCCCCTCACATTCGTTCGGCGGCATGTCGTCGGCGCATCCTAAATATGTGCTTCGCACATATGCGCCCTCCTCCTAATCAACGAGTTCGATCGTCTTCTCTGTAATGCGGATCTTCCCCTCTTTTAAAAGGCGTCCACAGGCGCGCTTAAACGCGTTCTTACTGAGTCCGAACTCTTTCTTGATTATATCCTTATCTGCCTTATCTGTAAATGGCAAAACGCCCTTATAGCTTTTTATAACGGCATATACCATCTCGCTGTCCTCTTCCATCTGCGCATACGCAAGCTTCCGCAATGCAAGATCTGCCTTTCCGTCCGGACGGATCTTCACAATTCTGCCATGCACCTCATCACCGACACGTACCGGAGCATACAGTTCACTCGCATAGATCAGTCCCGGATATTTGTCGTCGATTGCCACAAATGCACCGAAATCCTTCTTGAACTCATACACAGTTCCAACGAAATCCTGTCCTTCCTCGTAGCCCTCGATCGGCTGCAATTCCTTTCCGACCTTCATCGAAACTGCCAGACGCCCGGACTTGTCCACATACATCCGAACCAGATAGGACTTTCCAGCTTCCACTTTCGCTGTCTGCTCCTTAAATGGAAGCAGTACATCGCGTTCCAATCCACAATCCATAAATGCACCTAAGCTTGTCACACTCTTGACCTGAAGCTTCTTCACCTCACCCACGGTAATCAATGGTGTATTCGTCGTCGCGATGATACGGTCCTGTGAATCGCGGTAAATAAACACACGCAAGGATGCACCCGCTTTTACGCCCTCCGGCACCTGCTTCCTTGGAAGCAGCACAGTCTCTGCAGTCGAGCTGTCCTCTTCACCGAGATATATGCCAAAGTCTTTCGAACGAATGACTTTCAAATCATTCCATTTTCCAATTTCTATCATATTTCCCTACTTTCTAAAAAATAGACCACAAACATGCGTGGTCTATTTTTTCTTGTCCTTATTCAACTTCAATACTTTGTTCTTGATAAATGCTGTCTCTGTTTCATCGGCTTTCTGAAATCCCAGGTTTTTCAATACGTCCTTCGAATTCGTAAGAGAAAACACAGACATACCTTTCTCGCTCATCTTGTCCTTATAGCCATTGAATACATCCACGATCGCATACATATCCTTTGTTCTGCGATCCGGGCTTGCAATCACGTTACGGATGCACCATGAATTAAACTCACTGCCCTTTTCTGGCACCTGTACATCGTCGCCCTTGACTTTCTTCACATATATGCTTTCTGTATCACAAATGGCCCACGGAACCACATATATTACGCTGCTCATACTTACTTCCTTTCAAACAGTTGTTCACTACGCAATCGATTTACAAAAATCTTTGTTTTCTCCTAGCGTTCAACGTAAGCAATCATATAGTATTTGTTTCCGTTTGTCAAACAATTATTTAACCAATTCCTGACAAGTAAGCGGAATTGTAGCATGTTTCAGTTTTTTATAATTTTTTTTAAAAAAGGGCTTGCATTTTTAATAGACATGTAATATAATACCAACTTGTGAGACACAAAAGAGTCTCCGAACTTCATAATGATGGGCTATCGCCAAATGGTAAGGCACTGGACTCTGACTCCAGCATTTTCCAGGTTCGAATCCTGGTAGCCCAGTTCATAAGACGGTCGAGATTCGATCGTCTTTTTATTTTGACTTGCGAGCCCCTATTTATCCTACGGATAATATATGCAACAGAATCCTAAGCAGACGCGCTCCCGCTCACTTCCGCACATAGCAGACACTAAACTCGCAAAGTATCAATTCTACGAATTGTCACTTTCCTCGTTAAGTGCTGATGTGCTCCAATGGTCTGCTTGAGTATTTGTTGCATATATCATCCGCATTTACACTTTGGCGGCTCGCATATTAACTATAGAATCTAAGATCGAATCTCTGGTCTTATCTGCCTTGTTAAATATATAGCACTGCACACACTCACATTCCGCTTCGCTCCATGTTCGTGTCGCGCAAAAAAAGCTTCCCGATTACTCGAGAAGCTTTAAGGTATGCGGCCGAGAAGATTCGAACTCCCGACACCTTGGTCCGTAGCCAAGTGCTCTATCCAGCTGAGCTACGACCGCATCTGTGTTGTTTCTCACAACAGATGATATTCTATCGTAGTTTCGACTAAATGTCAAGCGATTTCTTAACAAAATTAATTCAAATATCAAAATCCTCAAAAAGTCCAAACATGACAAATAGTGACTGCCTCCATAAAATCGGCATAACCGGTCATCTCAAAAAAGGATGCAGGAATCCAGCCTGTATTCCACCGTACAATCATCCTCCGCACAGACAGAAATCCAATAATCATCCATCCGAAGCATAAAGTACCGGTACGACGTTCCAATGACAGTCTTCTGCACCGGATCGATTTCAAAAGAATTGAGCGGCACGCTGATTCCATCGCCTGTAAGCTTCAGATATGACTCTTTCATCGTCCATAGATAGAAGAACCGCTCTGCACACAAACTGTCATCCGGATCGAACCCCGATTTTTCCGCCGAACCACCATGCGCACCTGCCGGCTCCTGAGATGCCGCCTCTATTTGTCCGGATACATAAGCATACTCCCGCTCGGTAAAGCAACGTCTGGCAACACGCAGATTATCCTTTCCCCGGATCTGCTCGATATCAACCCCCAGCGGCACATCCCCATATGCAAGCACCACATAATCCCCAGCATGGGAAATGTTAAAATAAAACTCCGGATGATCTTTTATCCACGGCTTTCCATTCTCATTTTTCTCAAGTACCAGTTCGTCAGGGTGGATTCCAAGCTGTTTCTCCACGAGTTCCTGCAACAGTAACCCCGCCACAACCGACACATATGCCGGTTTCTTTCTTCGAAAAGCCAATACCCGGGACTTTCGTTCCGGGTATAAGCGTTCGACCAATTCATCAAAATGTTGTTCTATATATGCACGATTTACTTTTACAACCAATACATGAATCTTCGTCATATTATTTATCTTCCAGTTCTGCAAGGATACGGAAAAGAATGCTGATTTCCTTTTCTCTTGCAAGTTCAAAATAGTTCTTGAAGCGAACGGATGACTCAATCTCACCTGTGATAGAGATACGTACAAGCAGATTACGTGCGGTCAGCATATTGCGGACAACCGTCTCGTATTCCTTGATTGTATCCTCATTGTACTTCAGGAATCCGTGATTCATCAGATACTTAATACGCTCTAACATCAAAACCTTGTGGTCATACATCACATGCAATGCGCGGATATCGAAATCCGGCTCCTCTGCATGCAGCTGCTTGTCAATCTGAGCAAGCACC
>ERZ808246.1408-NODE-1408-length-17325-cov-4.179560_pt1 | contig 17325 bp, 14 predicted proteins | sample MGYA00521083_ERZ808246 | MGnify/ENA primary metagenome ERZ808246 (study PRJEB31516, sample SAMN03275577) | gut metagenome | biome: mammalia-associated habitat; material: feces | host: Papio cynocephalus | place: Kenya | collected 2012-07-07 ... | reverse complement strand
GGGAAGTCCGTGAGGCTTCCGGAATCTTATAGGTTTTCAGCTTATAGACACGTCCCTTTGTTGTGAAAATCAGAAGCGTGTCCTTGATTGCCGTCATCAAAAGATCTTCCACGTAATCATCATCAATGGTATGTGCTCCCTTGATGCCGCGCCCTCCGCGATTCTGCGCGCGGAATTCATCCGCGGACGTTCTCTTGATGTAGCCAAGACTCGTCCTTGTGATGACGCAGTTCTCATTCTGAATCAGGTCTTCCATCTCGATCTCAGACAGATCCGCATGAACATTGATCTGGGAACGACGGTCATCGCCGTATTTCTCTGCAATCACATTCATTTCATCCCGGATCACACCGAGCAGAAGATTCCGGTCCGCCAGAATTGCCTGGAGACGCTCAATGGTCTTCAAAAGCTCTGCGTGCTCTGCTTCCAGCTTGTCGCGCTCCAGACCGGTCAGTGCGCGAAGCCGCATGTCCACGATAGCCTGAGCCTGCACATCATCAAGACCGAAACGCTCTGTCAACCGATTCTTCGCTTCCTGTACAGAAGAAGAGGAGCGGATGATGCGGACCACCTCATCAATGTTGTCAATGGCAATCAGCAGTCCCTGAACAATATGATCCCGCTCCTGTGCCTTATTCAGATCATACCGGGTTCTCCGGGTCACTACATCTTCCTGATGCTTCAGGTAGTAGGTCAGAAGATCCTTCAGCCCCAGGATTTTAGGCTCTCCGTTTACCAGAGACAGCATAATCACACCGAAGGTATCCTGCATCTGTGTGTGCTTGAACAGCTGATTCAGGATGATATTCGCGTTAACATCGTGCCGGAGTTCAATCACAATGCGCATTCCCTCGCGGTCCGACTCATCGCGCAGGTCTGTGATTCCTTCAATTTTCTTATTCTTGACAAGATCCGCAATATTCCGGATCAGATTTGCCTTATTGACCAGATACGGAAGCTCCGTCACAACAATCCGGCTTTTTCCGTTCGCCATGGGCTCGATGTCAGTGACGGCACGGGTGATGATTTTTCCTCTGCCAGTCATGTAGGCTTCCCGCGCCCCCTGCAGACCCATGATGATGCCGCCGGTCGGGAAATCTGGTGCCTTGATGATCTCCAGAAGTTCCTCGATATCGGTCTCCCGGTTCTCCTGAATCCGGTTGTCAATCATTTTCGTGCAGGCCGCCACTACCTCACGAAGATTATGAGGGGGAATGTTTGTCGCCATGCCGACAGCGATGCCTGTCGTTCCGTTTACCAAAAGATTCGGAAACCTTGCCGGAAGAACAGCCGGTTCCTTCTCAGTTCCATCAAAGTTGTCTACGAAGTCAATGGTGTCCTTATTGATGTCCGCCATCATCTCCGTGGAAATCTTCGTAAGTCTTGCCTCGGTGTAACGCATTGCTGCAGCGCCGTCGCCGTCAACGGAGCCGAAATTTCCGTGTCCGTCCACCAGACAATACCGCATAGACCACGGCTGCGCCATATAAACCAGCGCTCCGTAAATGGAACTGTCTCCGTGCGGATGATACTTACCCATCGTGTCACCGACGATACGCGCACACTTACGGTGCGGCTTATCTGGAGTATTGCCGAGTTCACTCATTGCCCAGAGAATTCTTCTCTGCACAGGCTTCATTCCGTCCCGGATATCCGGCAGTGCTCTCTGAACAATGACACTCATTGCGTAATCAATATACGAATTGCGCATGGTCTTGTTCAGATCGACATCATGTATTCTGCTGTCAAAAACGTTGTCTTCCATGAAGACTCCTTTATTACTCTGTCTTATACGTCAAGATTCTGTACGAACTTCGCGTTCTGCTCGATAAACTCACGGCGGGGCTCTACCTGATCTCCCATCAGTGTCGTAAATGTAAGATCCACTTCCGACTCGCTTTCCTCGTCAATGTTGACGCGGCGGAGAATTCTGCGCTCCGGATCCATTGTCGTTTCCCAAAGCTGCTCCGGGTCCATTTCTCCCAATCCCTTATAGCGCTGAATATGATTGTTGTTGTCCCTGCCGACTTCGTTCAGAATCCCGGCAAGTTCTTCATCGCTGTAGGCGTACCAGACCTTCTTATTGCGCTCAAGCTTGTAAAGGGGCGGCATAGCCAGATATACATGCCCCTGACGGATTAACTCCGGCATAAAGCGGTACAGAAAGGTCAGCATCAGAGTATCAATATGGGCGCCGTCCACATCGGCATCCGTCATGATAATGATCTTGTCATAGCGAAGCTTCGTAAGATCGAATTCTTCATGAATGCCGGTGCCAAATGCTGTGATCATCGCCTTGATTTCTTCATTGGCATAAATTCGGTCTTCTCTTGCCTTCTCCACGTTCAAAATCTTGCCGCGCAGAGGAAGAATTGCCTGCGTAAAACGGTTTCTCGCACTCTTGGCGGAGCCGCCTGCGGAATCACCCTCAACCAGAAAAATTTCACAGTTTTTCGGATCCTTGTCTGAGCAGTCTGCAAGCTTGCCGGGAAGAGACATGGTCTCCAGAGCTGTCTTTCGTCTCGTGAGATCCCTTGCCTTTCTGGCAGCTTCTCTTGCACGCTGTGCGAGAAGAGCCTTTTCGCAGATAACCTTCGCGACATCCGGATGCTGCTCCAGATAGTAGGTCAGCTTCTCACTGACAACGGAATCCACAGCACCTCTTGCCTCGATATTGCCGAGCTTTTGCTTCGTCTGTCCCTCAAACTGGGGGTCCTCCACCTTGACGGAAATGATCGCCGTCAGGCCTTCACGGATATCGTCGCCGGATAAATTCTGCTCGCTGTCCTTCAGAATTCCGTTCTTTCTCGCATAATCATTGAATGTCTTCGTCATCGCGTTGTGGAAGCCGGTCAGATGCATGCCTCCTTCCGGTGTGTTGATATTATTGACGAAGCTGTATTCCGATACATTATAGGCATCATTGTGCTGCATGGATACCTCAACGTAGACATTGTTCTTCGTTCCATCGAAATAGAGCACATCCTGATACAGAGGAGTCTTGCTGCGGTTCAGATAAGCAACATACTCCCGGATGCCTCCTTCATAGTGAAACACATCTTTTCTCGGCTCTCCGTTTTCCTGTTTTTCTTCCTCCCTGAGGTCCGTTAGTGTGATTTTCAATCCCTTGGTCAGGAAGGCCATTTCCCGAAGTCTTGCCTTAATGATGTCATAATCATAAACGGTCGTCTCCTGGAACACGGAAGGGTCCGGCTGAAAGGTAACGCTCGTTCCCGTATCCTTCGGATCGCAGGTTCCCACCACGTGGAGCTTTTCCTTCACATGGCCGCCGTCCTCAAAGCGGATGACATGAATCTTCCCCTCTTGACGGACGGTAACCTCCAGCCAGCTTGAAAGTGCATTGACCACGGATGCACCCACCCCATGCAGACCTCCGGAAACCTTGTATCCTCCACCGCCGAACTTGCCGCCCGCATGCAGGATGGTGTAAACGACCTCCACCGCTGTCATACCGGTCTTATGGTTGATGCCAACCGGAATGCCGCGCCCGTTATCTGCTACTGTGATGCTGTTGCCCGGATTGATGGAAACTTCAATGTGCGTGCAGTATCCTGCGAGCGCCTCATCGACGGAATTATCTACGATCTCATAAACCAGATGATGAAGGCCGCTGGATGATGTCGTACCGATGTACATGCCGGGACGCTTGCGGACTGCCTGGAGCCCCTCCAGAACCTGGATATCATCCGCCGTATAGGATCCGACATCCTTCGTGTCCTTGACGTTGTCATCCTTGTATTCCTTCTCATTCTCGGCGTATTCGCGGGCAAAGCCCTCTGACTGCTGCGCCTTCTGGTCCTCCTGCGCGGCCTCTAAAAGATTTTTGATTTCTTCTGCTGCCATTATTATACCTCATTCGTTTCCACAACCCTTCCCTCACAGATCCGGTAAAGGCGGTCAATGGAAAAACGGTGATTTACAAATTCATCCAGTCCCGTACAGGTAATAAAGGTCTGAATTCCGCCAAGAGAATTCAGAAGATAATTCTGACGGTTTGTATCCAGCTCCGACAGGACGTCGTCCAACATCAGAACCGGTTCTTCTCCGATCAGCTTCTTTACAAGCTGCAGTTCAGAAAGCTTCAGGGAAAGGGCACAGGTTCTCTGCTGTCCCTGTGATCCGAATTTGCGAAGATCAATTTCGTCACAGATGAAGGAAAAATCATCCTTATGCGGTCCAACCACTGTAGAGCCAATGTACTTCTCACGCTCCCTGACCTTTTGCAGCTCCTCTTCGAAATGATCCTCTGTTACATTCGGCTCGTAGCAAAGAGACAAATGCTCCCTTCCTCCGGATAGATTCAGATGTATTTCACGAATCATCTCATTCAGATCTGTCATGAACGCCCGGCGTCTCCGAATGATCTTTGTTCCGTACTCCAGAAGCTGGTCATTCCACACATCCAGTGTCGCTGCAAGTGACGGAACCTCAAGAATTTGTCGAAGAAGCTTGTTGCGCTGCTCTACCACCTTGTTGTAATGATTCAGATCATACAGATAGGACTCGTCCAGCTGACACAGCTCCATATCCATGAAACGTCTCCGTTGTGAAGGTCCGTCTTTGACAATAGACAGATCCTCCGGTGAAAAGAAGACGATGTGAAGGAGTCCGATCAGCTCAGATGCCCTATGGATTCTCTGACCGTTGATCGCAATGCCCTTTGCTCTGGCCTTTCGGAGATGAAGATCCACTTGATAGTCAATGCCGCCCTTAATAATGACGCACCGAACATGTCCCTCCTCACAGCCGAACCGGATTAAATCCTTGTCATAAACGCCACGGTGAGACTTGGTGGTGGCAATCAGATAGAGAGCCTCCAGAATATTTGTTTTTCCCTGCGCGTTATCGCCATAAAAAATGTTCGTTCCTTCCGAAAAATCCATCGAAAGATTCTCATAATTGCGATAATCCGCAAGTCTTAGTGACTTAATATACATCAGTTCTTCATGGAAGAGGAGACGGTGAAGCTTTTTCCTTCCGCTTCTACGGTATCACCATCGTAAAGCTTCTTACCGCGGCGGGTTTCCGTTTCTCCGTTGACCTTCACGTTCCCTTCTTCAATCATGTATTTGGCATCCACACCGGACTGCGCGATGCCTGCCAGCTTCAATGCCTGGCCGAGCTTAATAAATTCATCTCTGATCGTAATCTGATTCATGAATTCTACTTCGTTATGCTTTCTGCATGAATCCTCATCGCCCCTGTCATTCCGAAGAATGAAGGAAATGCCCACGAGATTCATACGTTCTTAATCAATATTGATGAAGTTCACAGGAAGAACCAGATAGCAGTAGTTCTTATCATCACGAATGAAGGCAGGTGCTCGCTGAGAGAGAAGATAAATATCAATTTCTTCATCGTCAATGGAGCGGAGCGCATCAATCAGGAACTTCGGATTGAAGCCGATGTTCAGGTCCTCGCCGTCTTTATCGATCGTGATGGTTTCATCCATGCTGCCAAGAGTCGTGTTAATCTTCAACTCGACAGTGGTGTCTGAAATCATCAGAATGATCGGCTTCTTATCCTCTTCCTTGACAAGAAGAGTGGCACGGTCAAGGCAGGAGAGGAATTCTTGACGGTTAATTCGAAGATGTGTCTGATAATCGCCGGACAGCATCTGGTCAATCTTGAAATATTCTCCCTCGATCAGGCGGGATACCACGATGGTGTCATCAAATTCAAACAGGGCATGGCGGTCCGTAAAATAAATTCTAACCATCTTGTCCATGTCGCCGGAGAGAATCTTACTGATGTCAGAAAGCGTCTTGCCGGGGATGATAACCTTGCGGTTCTCGTAGGTTTGCTTCAGCTCTACCTTACGGATCGAGATTCGATGTCCGTCCAATGCAACAACACGAAGAACATTGTCACAAATTTCAAACAGCTCTCCTGTCATCATCTTGTTGCTCTCACTGGAAGAGATCGAGAAGATTGTTCTTGCAATGACGTCTTTTAACGTAAACTGAGAAACTTCAATGCCATAGTCGCGGTTAATTTCCGGAAGATAAGTAAAATCAGAACCGTCCTTCCCAAGAATATTGAATTTGGCTTTCTCACACTGAATCGTAACCTTTTCTCCGTCGGTAGAAATATTGACGATTCCGTCGGGAAGCTTTCTTACGATATTCGAAAAAATATCTGCATTGACGGCAATGATTCCGTGAGAAAGAATGGTTCCTTCTACGCCGGTTTCAATTCCCAGTTCTGTGTCGTTGGCGATCAGTTTAATTTTCTCTGTTGATGCGTCAATAAGAATGCATTCCAGAATGGACATGGTTGTCTTACTGGGAACAGCTCTTGCGGCAATGTTGACAGCAGCGATGAGCTTATTTTTTTCGATTTGCAATTTCATAATGAATGTCCTTTCTGTACTGCGGCACATTCCGGTGTGGATATCCTGCAGAAAATGGATGCAGAAATTTCCTGCCCTTCTGACTTGCGCCTTCGGCGCTTATAAAGAAAAGGATCGTAGCAGTTCGTAATAGGCGCCGTTCAAATGTGTACAGCCTCAATGATTGTATCAAAAAAGCCTTTACTTATCAAATAAAAGGGGCGTGCCGCCAATGTGGACAGCGCGCCCGGATGCATGCGGAAAAGCTCTCTTTTTATCAACGAAATTCCGCCATTGGCGGCTTTTTCAGGCATTACTGGATGTTAAGCTTTTTCTTGATGCTGTTGATGTTGTTCTTTAATTCCTCGTTATTCTCCATATCCTCTTTGACCTTATCCACACCGTGCATGACGGTCGAGTGATCCTTCTTGTTCAGGAGCTTCGCGATGGAATCGAGTGTGGCATCGGTATATTCGCGGCACATGTACATAATAACCTGGCGCGGAATGACGCATTCAGCATTCTTCTTGCGGGAGGCCACCATGGAAAGCTTTACGCCGTAATGTTCGCAGACAATGTTGGCGATCATTTTGGGAGTAATCGTGTGCTCGGCATTCGGATAAATGATGTCCTTTAGTACATCCTGCACCATCGTAAGATTGATCTCGACATTGTTGAGCTTGGAATAGGCAATGATTTTGTTGAACGCACCCTCCAGCTCACGGATGTTGGATTTGATGTTGGTTGCGATGTATTCCAGAATTTCGTCTTCCACGGCAAGGTGCTGCTCTTCGGAGTTCTTCCGGAGAATGGCCATCCGTGTTTCATAATCCGGTGCCTGAATGTCAGCGATGAGGCCCATTTCGAAACGGGAGCGGAACCGTTCATCCAGCGTTTCCATTTCCTTCGGAGGGCGGTCGGAGGAAAGAACAATCTGCTTTCCTGCGGCGTGCAGCTCGTTGAAGGTGTGAAAGAATTCTTCCTGTGTGGATTCCTTTCCTATAATAAACTGGATGTCGTCGATGAGAAGAACATCCACCGTGCGGTACTTGTCGCGAAGCCTTGTCATCGATTGCGCATTTCCGCTTCGGATGGATTCAATCACTTCATTCGTAAACTGTTCGCTTGTGACATAGAGAACACGCATATCCGGATTCTGTTCCAGAATGTAGTGTCCGATGGAATGCATCAGGTGCGTTTTGCCAAGTCCTGCACCTCCGTAGAGGAAAAGAGGGTTGTAGACGGAACCGGGCGTTTCGGCAACGGCAACACAGGCAGACTGTGCGAAGCGGTTGTTGGCACCGACAACGAAGGTATCAAAACGGTACTTCACGTTGAGATTGGCGTCCTCAGCCTTCAGACTGATGCTGGTTTTCTTCTGAATTTCTTCTTCCTGTTCTTCGGTTTTCTGTGCGTTGTTCAGAACAAAAATGACACTTACCGGGTGATCGAGCTGTTCGGAAATCGAAGCCTGAAGAGGCTCTTTGTATTTCTTTTCATAATAAGAAAGCATAAGCGGATTATCGCTTGGAATGCAGACGCTTAAGGTATCCTGCTCGAGAGAGCCGAGCTTGAGATCCCGAATCCATGTATTATAGGAAACATCCGAAATACGATAGATGTCACGGATGTTCTCTTTGATTTCATTCCAATTGTTCCTGAGATCTTCTACATTCATGGTTTTGATGTTACCCTCGCTCTTTCTTGCTCTTTTCTATCCACAGTAGGTTCGTTCAAGACTCCACAAAGCTGTGGAGGCTGCGGTTCACTGTGCGGATATGCCGCAGCTTTTTATTCCGGAAAGCTGATTCGGCGCTGTTTTTACATCACATGCTGATTCTGTGCAGAATGTGCATATCGGAAAAAGTTATTCGCGTTTTCACAGTTGGGCTTTATAAGAGGCGGAAGAATAATGTGGATAAATCCGCTTCCATTTCCCGCAAAGGCGCTGAATTCAAGGCTTTCTTCGATGTGCAGATGTTATCTTATAATAATTCAAATGAAGTTTCAAACGCTGGATCTGGCGCCATTCGTGGCGAAAATCCGAAAAAAAAGAGACAAAATGTGAAAATGTGGATAACTTGGTGGATATCTTATCCACGCCCGAAAATGGCGCAGAAATCAGCGTTTTGAAAATACAGTGTTGAAAAAATCACGTTAAAACCGCGGGTTGTCCACAATTTATCCACAAAATGTGGATAAATATTTCAAAATCCACATTTTGTGGATGGATTGTGCACACCAAATGTTGGAGAAAAAAATTTATTTTTTCAATATCTGGTGGTGATCCAAAATGCCCGGAAAGCCTTGAAATATCACGTTTTCCGGTGTTGACAGTACACTCATTTCTACCATATAATATGAGAGCTGTTCGTAAAACGATTCTGTTATCAGTAAGCGTATATGGAATCGTGAGCCGCAGGTGGAGAAGCTATGACTGGATCTGGTCATATACGAAGTGTGGGGAATTTCTTCTATATTATATATGGAATGAGAACCGACTCTGCTTTGTGGCAACGCGATGAATGAATTTGATATTTTCGAATAAAGGAGGTGTAGCGAACAATGGCAAAGATGACATTTCAGCCGAAGAAGAGACAGCGCTCCAAGGTGCATGGTTTTCGTGCAAGAATGGCTAGTGCTGGCGGACGTAAGGTTTTAGCAGCAAGAAGAGCAAAGGGAAGAAAGCAGTTGACTGTTTAATCACTGCTCCAGGGGCCGCAGCAATGCGGCCCTTTGTGTTATGTAATTGTTCAGCACATGGCAGTTTCCAACGTAATAGATCGTTTACGAGTCTATTCATGTTGGAAACTGCCATGCGGTCAGACCCGGAGGGGTCCTGACCGGTGGCATCGAGGATTTTTGTAAGAAAATTCGAGATGTCCTGAACAATAATTACAGTGTTCAGGCTCAGCAAGGGGACTCGTGGAATCAATCAGGAAAAATGAAGATTTCAGGACATGCTATAAGTTCGGGAAATCCTATGCCAACAAATATCTGGTCGTTTATATAAGAAAGAACGGCACAGATCAGAACAGAATCGGAATTTCTGTCAGCAAGAAGGTCGGGAACAGCGTTGTCCGGCACAGGATCAAGAGACTTGTTCATGAAAGCTATCGGCTGCATGAAAAGGAATTCGATAGCGGTTCGGATATTGCAGTCGTCGGGCGCAGATCGGCAGATGGTGCCAGTTATTATGAGATCGAAAGAGCGCTCCTTTTTCTTTTGCGGAATGCCGGAATGTATCATAGTGAACGGAACTTAAGTCCGAAGAAGGCGCAGATACCTGCGGCAGAGGATAGCAGGCATGATTAAGAAAATAATGATTGCAGGAATTCGTTTTTACAGGAAGTATCTCTCCCCTCTGAAATCCACAAAGTGTCCGTATATTCCGACCTGCTCGGAATACGGACTGGAGGCAATTGAAAAATACGGTGCACTGAAGGGCGGCCTTCTTGCACTCTGGAGAATCCTTCGCTGCAATCCGTTTTCGCACGGCGGATATGATCCCGTTCCATAAGCAACAAGACAGCACCAACATCATTCGAAGGAGGATTTGATATCCTATGCTCTTAACACAGGACAACACATTTCTGATCGGACCCATTTCCACGCTCCTCGGATATCTGATGAACGGGATCTTCTGGGTTCTGGAGAAGATCGGTATTCCCAACATCGGTCTTTCCATCATCATCTTTACGGTGATGATTTATATGGCACTGATGCCTCTGACTGTCCGGCAGCAGAAATTCTCCAAGCTGCAGCAGAAGATGCAGCCTGAGCTTGCCAAGATTCAGGCGAAGTACAAGAACCGCAAGGATCAGGAATCCATGCTCCGCATGAACGAAGAGACACAGGCGCTCTACAAGAAATACGGCGTATCTCCGATGGGAAGTTGTGTACAGCTTTTGATCCAGATGCCTATTTTGTTCGCACTGTATCGCGTCATCTATAAGATTCCGGCCTATGTCGGACAGGTAAAGAACGCATTTTATCCGCTTGTCATCAATTTGATGGCGGATGCGGGATCCAAGGATTATCTGCAGGCAACTTCGGCTGCTGCGCAGTATGCGAACGAATTCAAGATGGACGACTTTGTAAACGGGGTCGGCCACACGGTAGAAAATGTATACATTGATGTTCTGAACCGTTTCTCCAGTGCTGACTGGGTTGCACTCGGTGAGAAATTTACAAATTTGACCGGCGACATCCAGACAACTGTTGCCAAGCTGGAGCAGTACAACAATTTCCTGGGACTGAACATCGGAAATTCTCCGTGGTTTACTTTTAAGAACGCGCTCGCAGCTGGGTCTGTTCTTGGAATCATTGCGGCTGTCATCGTTCCGCTTCTTGCGGCTGTGACGCAGCTGATCAACGTTGCATTGATGCCGATGCAGACTTCCTCGACGGGAGATCCGCAGCAGGATCAGATGGCCTCTTCCATGAAGACCATGAACTACATTATGCCGTTGATGTCGGCATGGTTCTGCTTCACGCTTCCTGCAGGTATGGGACTTTACTGGATTGCCGGTTCGGTCATCCGCTCTCTGCAGCAGATTTTCATCAATAAGAGCGTCGATAAGATGGATATGGACGCTTTCCTGAAGAAGCAGGAAGAGAAGAATCGCAAGAAGGCGGAAAAGCGAGGCGACAAGCCGACTGCCTATGAGCGTATGATGGAGTATTCCCAGATGAATACCAAGAATGGTCAGGAATCTCTGTCTGGTGCAGGAAGTACCGCTTCGAAGCATAAGACTCTTTCGGAGAAGGCTGGTTATCAGAATCGCAGCAATGGCAAGAATGCTTCTCCTGCAGCAGAGACTCAGGAGGTACGCAAGTACCGTAAGGGCAGTCTTTCTGAGAAGGCAAACATGGTTGCTGAGTATAATTCGGCAGCCAGAAATACAGGTTCCAGGAAAAAGTAACGGGGGGATCAGATCATGGCAAACGAGTATATCGAGATCAGTGAGAAAACACTGGATGACTGCATTACTTCTGCATGCCGCAAGCTTTCGATTACCAGTGATAACCTTGATTATGAAGTTGTGGATCAGGGGAGCCTTGGATTCATGGGATTCAATTCCCGCAATGCGGTGATCCGTGCGAGAGTGAAGGAAAATGAGCATGGATCTGCAGCGGCAGGTGGGGATGTTCTCGGAAATGTTCACGAGGAGAAGTCTCAGGAAGAGTACGAGACGGATAAGCATGCTGAAGCTTCCTATGAGAGAAGTTATGGAAAGTCCGATTTTACCAGATCCTCTTATGGCTCCGGAAGAGGTTCCTATGGCTCCCGTCAGGGAGGAAGAAGAGGAAGCTATGGCTCTTCCTATGATCGCCCGAAGAAGGATTTCACGCAGACTTCTATTTATGAGCATACATCGGTTCCCGCGAGAAAGCTGGAAGAACCGAAGGTAAATTACACCGATGATCAGATCGCAGAGTTTCAGGAGAAGGCAGAGAACTTCCTGAAACCGATGTTCCAGGCAATGGGAATGGAGGTTGCGGTTACCTTTGATTTCGACAAGGAAGAGAATATCCTGAACATTGATTTTGAAGGCGATGACATGGGAATTCTGATCGGCAAGCGCGGTCAGACGCTTGATTCCATCCAGTATCTGGTATCTCTGGTGGTGAATAAGGATGTGGATGGTTATGTTCATGTCAAGACAGACACGGAGGACTACCGTGCAAGACGCAGGAAAACTCTGGAAAATCTGGCGAAGAACATTGCCTTCAAGGTAAAGAGAACTCACAAGGCGCAGGCTCTGGAGCCGATGAATCCTTATGAACGCCGTATCATTCATTCTTCCCTGCAGGGAGACCGCTATGTCACTACTTACAGCGAAGGAGAGGATCCGTATCGCCGAGTTGTGATTGCACCGAAAAGATAAGCTTCTGAAAAAAGAATGCCGGGAACGTTGATTTCGCGTTCCCGGTATTTTTTTGTGAGTCGAATGATATAGAAATGGATCCATTCAAAATCTTCCCTAACATGATTTATATTTATCTTCGGATTTTGCTTTGAAAATTACCATACGAGTACCCGGGACGTTGTATTATAGTAAATGTTCCTAAGCAACGAAGAGAGAATGGAAATGGAAGAGTATGGCATTAACTTTTGACAAAGATCAGAATGATACGATTGCGGCGATCGCAACCGGAATGTCGGAGGCTGGGATTGGAATTGTCCGAATCAGCGGTCCGCATGCGGCTGGCATCATCCGCAGAATTTACCGCACGAAGTCTGGAAAAGAGATGACGTCGTGGAAGCCGAACACCATTCATTATGGGAAAATTATTGATCCGGAAAGTGGGGAGACGATTGACGAGGTGCTGGTTTCCTGGATGGAAGCTCCACACAGCTATACAACGGAGAATACTGCAGAAGTCAATACACACGGCGGGACGTATGTAATTCACAGAGTATTGGATGCGGTTCTGCGGGCAGGAGCGCGGATGGCGGAACCGGGAGAGTTTACAAAGCGGGCCTTTCTGGGAGGGAGAATGGATCTGTCGGAGGCGGGAGCTGTGATGGACCTGATTCAGTCACAGAACGAGTTCGCCCGCAAGGTAAGTCTTGCGCAGCTGGAGGGTTCTGTTTCCGGGAAGGTGAAGGAACTTCGGAGCAGTATTCTGTATGAGATTGCATACATTGAGTCTGCACTGGATGATCCGGAAAATTACTCTCTGGACGGATATCCGGAGCAGCTGGAGAAGAAATGCGAGTCCATTCTTTCGGAATTGCAAGCGGTGCTGCGGCGTTCAGAGAACGGAAAGGTTCTGCAGGAGGGGATTCGGACCGTCATCATCGGAAAGCCGAATGCTGGAAAATCTTCTCTGCTGAATCGTCTTGCGGGAGAGGAGAGAGCTATTGTTACCCCTGTCGCCGGAACAACCAGAGACACGCTGGAAGAAACGGTGCGGCTGGGAGACCTGACGCTCTGTGTTACAGATACGGCGGGAATCCGAAAGACGGAGGATCCCGTAGAGAAGATCGGCGTGGAACGCGCAAGAAAAGCGATGGAAACGGCACAGCTTTTTCTGTTTGTTCTGGACACATCTGCTGGGATTACGCAGGAGGACCGTCAGATTGCGCAGATGATCGAGGAAGAACTTACAACCGGAAGGCACTGCATTGTGCTGTTGAATAAATCCGATCTACCTGTACAGGTGGAAGAGGAGGAGGTCCAGAAGCTCTGGAAAACACGGAAAATGGAGTGCCTTTCGCTTTCCGCTCTCGAAAATACTGGTCTGGATGAACTTCGGAGCAAAATCGAAGAACTGTTTCATCTGGGAGAGCTTGCCTCTTCTACGGAGCTGTTTGTCACGGATGATTTCCAGAAATCGGCGCTCCGAGAAACAATCCGCTCCCTGGAACTGGTCATTCAGAGCATTGAGAACGGCATGAGCGAGGACTTCTTCTCCATAGATCTTCGAAATGCCTACGCATCCCTCGGACGGATGATCGGCGAAGAGGTGGAGGATGACCTGGTGGAAGAAATTTTCAGCAGATTCTGCCTGGGAAAATAAAAAAACAAAGGAAAAAAAGAAACCAACGAGTCTATTATTGCAACGAGGAGAGCATAATGGGAGTTACATTACAGAAAATCTGTGAAGAAAATTTTCTGGACGCATTCCATCTGAAGCTGGCCGAAGGACAGGATCGCTTTGTATCCCATCCGATCCGGAGCCTTGCGCAGGCCTACGTCTATTATCATCAGTGCACGCCGTTTGGTATTTATCATGGGGACAAAATGATTGGGTACGTTATGGTGATTTATGATTACGACGTGCCCGAGTATGACATCTGGCATATGATGATTGATGAATCGGAGCAGGAACATGGATATGGAACGGAGGCTCTGCAGAAGGTTCTTGATTACATTCGCACGAAGCCGTTCGGAGATTCTACGCGGGTTGCATTGACCTGCAATCAGGAGAACAACTGCGCACGGAAAATGTATCAGAATGCAGGATTTCGTCCTACGGGGGTCGTGGATGGGGACGAGGAGGAATACGTTCTCATGATTTCTTCGGAAAAATAAGTGCAGGAGCCTCGGGATTCAAAGTGTTTTGAATATAGAAAAGGTAAGTATATTGGAGCAGGCATGAATCAGAATGCATATCATATTGAAACGGACATTTGTGTGATCGGTGCGGGCCATGCGGGCTGCGAGGCGGCGCTTGCCGCGGCGAGAATCGGCTTTCGGACCGTGATTTTTACAATGAATGTGGACAGCATTGCAATGATGCCCTGTAATCCGCATATTGGCGGTTCCTCTAAGGGACATCTTGTCCGGGAGATTGATGCTCTTGGAGGTGAAATGGGAAGGAACATCGACAAGACCTTCATTCAGTCCAAGATGCTGAATCAGTCCAAGGGTCCGGCGGTCCATTCTCTCCGCACGCAGGCGGACAAGGCAGCTTACTCCATGAGTATGCGTGAGGTTTTGGAAAATCAGGAGAATCTGGAAATCCGTCAGGCGGAAGTGACTGATATTTTGACAGAAGAGATTTCGGCGGATGAGATAAAAGGAAAAGAGGGAGACTTTCCGCAGAAGAGAAGAGTAGTGGGGGTACAGATTCATCAAGGAACCATTTACAGCTGCCGAGCGGTGATCATCTGTACCGGAACTTATCTAAATGCGAGATGCCTTGTCGGAGAATCGATCACGGAAACCGGGCCATCCGGGATGCAGCGATCTACCTTTCTGAAGGATTCCCTTGACCGTCTTGGCATTGGACTTCGCCGATTTAAAACAGGTACGCCGGCGAGAATGGATGGAAGAAGCCTTGACTACTCCAAAATGACCATTCAGAAAGGTGATGAGAAGGTCATCCCTTTTTCCTATTCCACGGATCCGAAAGACGTGCAGATTGAGCAGGTTCCCTGCTGGCTCACTTATACAAATGAAGAAACACATGAAATTATCCGTGAAAATCTGGATCGTTCGCCAATCTATGCGGGGATTATTGAAGGAACCGGCCCGAGGTACTGTCCCTCGATTGAGGATAAGGTTGTTAAATTCTCGGAAAAGACCAGACATCAGGTTTTCATTGAGCCGGAAGGCCGAAGTACCAATGAAATGTACGTGGATGGAATGTCAAGCTCCATGCCGGATGATGTTCAGCAGAAGATGTACCGGACTGTTCCGGGACTGGAGAACTGCAGAATTGTCAAGAATGCTTATGCAATCGAGTATGACTGTATCAATGCCAATGATTTGAAGCTGTCTTTGGAAATGAAATCGGTGGACGGATTGTTCTGTGCAGGACAGTTTAACGGAAGCAGCGGCTATGAGGAGGCTGCTGCACAGGGACTTCTTGCGGGAATCAACGCTTCCATGAAATTAAAAGGACAGGAGCCACTGATCCTGAAGCGTTCGGAAAGCTATATCGGAGTTCTGATTGATGATCTTGTCAGCAAGGATAACCGAGAGCCATATCGTATGATGACAAGCCGCGCGGAATACCGGCTTCTTCTGCGCCAGGACAATGCGGATCTTCGGCTTCGGAAGTATGGCTACCGCGTCGGGCTGATTTCACAGGAACAGTATGATTATGTTTGCTGGAAGAAAAAAGAAATCCAGAAGGAAATGGAACGTTTAAGGAACATCAAGGTTGGGGCCGCTTCGTCCAATCAGAAGATCCTTCGTGAAATCGGAACCAGTGAGCTGAAAACGGCGGTTACCCTTGCCGAGCTTCTCTGCCGCCCGGAGATTACTTATGAAAAATTAAAAGATCTGGATCCGAATCGTCCAAAGCTTCCAGATGCAGTGACGGAACAGGTGGAGATTAATCTGAAATATGAGGGCTATATTCAGCGCCAGAAGAAGCAGGTGGAAGAATTCAATCGTTTGGAAAACCGCGCAATTCCGGAGAACATTGATTATGATGAAGTTCCAAGTCTTCGTCTGGAGGCCAGGCAGAAGTTGAAAGAACTTCGCCCGTCGTCCATCGGACAGGCATCCCGCATGTCAGGGGTTACTCCGGCGGATGTAGCTGTTCTTTTGATTTATCTGGAGAAAGAGAAGCAGAAGCCGGATACTGGAAATACGGCAAAACATAATACAGACCAGTCCGATGACCACCGTAAAATTTCGGAAGGCGAGAAGATTTAAACAGCAGCGAGGTATAAAATGACCAGAGTAGAAGAGCAGTTTCTCAGCCGTCTGGAGCAGTTCATTCCGGACTTCATGCTGCAGGAGAAGCAGATGCAGCAGCTTCGGGTATTTTATGAGAATTTGATTGAATGGAATAAGGTGATGAATCTCACCGCAATCACGGAAGAAGAGGACGTTTATACCAAACATTTTCTGGACAGCTATGCGATTCTGACATATGTTTCACGTGAAACATTGGAACAGAATCCGGGAGCACACCTGATTGATGTGGGAACGGGGGCGGGGTTCCCTGGAATTCCGATTGCCATTGCATTTCCGGAACTTCAGGTGACTCTGATGGATTCCCTGAACAAGAGAATTAACTTTCTGAAGGATACTATTGAAAAATGCGGTCTGAAGAATGTGACCTGTATTCATTCCAGAGCAGAAGAGCTAGGAAGGAATAAGGAACACCGTGAAAAATATGATTATGCGGTGTCTCGTGCCGTTGCAAATCTGAGCACATTGAATGAGTATTGTCTTCCCTTTGTTAAAGTTGGCGGTGTATTTATTGCCTACAAGGGGGACAAAGTGGCTGATGAGATGACGGCGGGCAAGAAGGCAGCGGAACTTCTTGGAGCAAAGCTTACCAGGGAGTTTTCCTTCTATCTGCCGGAGACAGATTATCGCAGGACGATCCTTACATTCACCAAGAAGAAGGAAACATCGAAGAAGTTTCCACGAAAGGCAGGGACACCGGCCAAGGAGCCCATTGTATAAATTGTGGTTTGTTAAAGCCTCGTCGCCGCCCTGTGAAGGAGGCAGTGCTGCGCAGCTGTTCTCGTCGCAGGGATTTTCTATGCGCTTCGT
>ERZ808246.1405-NODE-1405-length-17353-cov-3.846745_pt1 | contig 17353 bp, 12 predicted proteins | sample MGYA00521083_ERZ808246 | MGnify/ENA primary metagenome ERZ808246 (study PRJEB31516, sample SAMN03275577) | gut metagenome | biome: mammalia-associated habitat; material: feces | host: Papio cynocephalus | place: Kenya | collected 2012-07-07 ... | reverse complement strand
CGGCAGCCTGTAGTACCATTTATATTCATATACTGCGGCTTCTGCCTGCAGGACCTTTTTTAATTCTTCCTTCGTCTGTATTCTCACCTGAACTTCTTCCTTCTACCGTCCGATATTCTTCCGGATAAATTCCTGGTACCAGACCGCAAGCTGCCGGATATCATACCCTGCTGCCGCAATGCTCTCCTTCTGGCAGGTTCTGTCATGCGGCTGCATGGCCAATCGGACCGCCGTTTCCGCCCAGACCTCCGGTTTTTCTTCAATAGAAAGCTGCCGGACAATCCCTTCCGTCACAATGACATTTTTCGTGATGGTGTCGGAGATCAGAGACGGGAGTCCCGCCGCCTGCGCCTCAATCAGGGTAAGCGGAAGTCCCTCAAACCGCGAGGGAAAGACAAGGACATCCAGACAAGACATAAAGTCCGGCACATCACTTCGGATTCCGGTCAGAATCACCTTTCCTTCCAAATGAAGCTTCTGAATCTCCTCCTCAATCTCGGGTCTCAGATCTCCCTCCCCCAGACAGAAGCAGACCGCATCCGGATCCAGGTTTACAATCTCCCGGTAAATCCTCAGAAGATACATGTGATTCTTCGACGCGATGAAATTCGCAATGTTTCCGTAGACGTGCTTTCCTTCCAGGTGGAATTCCCTCCGGATCGTCGCTGCCTTCTCTTCGCTGTAGGAAAACGCCGGAATATCGATCGCATTGTGGATGACTTCAAAGCTCTGATCGCCGTACATCCACCGGCCGGCCTGTTCTGAGCAGGCAAGGCGGATATCCGCCGCATGCCGCATCAGCCTCTGCCCAATCCGGTGAAGCCGGATCTGCGGATCCGTCTCATTGTGCGAATGACAGACGGTCACGGCGCCTGCCCGCTTTGCAGCAAGGAGCTGTGGGGCAACCAGCGCGTTTGCCGTATGGCGGATCACCATCGGATAATGATTCTCCCGCACCAGTTTCCGGATCTCATGGAGATTGGAAAACGGTTTTTTCGTCAGCCGCGGCAGCAGGTAGACCCGTCCTCCCATCTGCTCAATCTCATCGGTATAATCGTTTTCCCTCTTCTGATGGACGATGAAATCAAACTGAAACTGACTCCGGTCGATATTGCGGTACAGATTCATAATAAAATTCTCCATACCGCCCGGGTACATGGCCCCAACGATATGAAGAATCCGGATTGGCTTGTTCATACTCATCTCTTTGCTCTCAGAGTTTTCTTCTGAAATTCTCCCCACCGGTTCTCTCCTGGTGTTTCCTGACACTTTTTCTTCCCGAAGTCTCTTCATCCGCTTACTCCGGATGCTGCCCTTCAATATTCTCTACCGTTACCACCACACGGCTCTTCTGAATCCGTGCATCTCCGGAATGAAGGGAATAAACCACCTCTGCCTCAAGTCTTCCCTCTTCCTCGTGAACAGCGATTTTCTCGGCTTCTACACCGAATTCCAGATCGCCTGCCGGTGTCCGGTAATGTGAGAGACTCCGTTTTCCCTCTTCAAATTCCATCTGCGACGGATAATCGCCCTTCCGATGGATTCCAAGATAATTCGTGCCGAATTTCACAAGGCTCTTGGACGGCTTCTCTCCCTCCACCGTCTGTTCCTCATAAGATACAAAATGGTGCCCGTTGCGGAAGTAATACTTCCCACGGGCACTCGTAATGACCGGCTCCTGACTGGAGCCGTCAATATCGTGATAACCTTTTATGGTGATTGAGACATCCTCTGTCATCAGAGCCTCCAGTAATCCCAGTCCGGAGCCGGATAATTACTCTTGTCAAAGATTCCCTTCAGATCAACGAAAACCTTCGTCTTGTGTTCCGGATTGTAGAACTTCGCGATGTCCTCTGCTCCCCAGTTCTCGAATTCCCTGTGCTTCACGGCAATCAGGACGGCATCCATGTTCTTCACATCATCCATTGTCTGGAATTCAATGCCATAGAGGTGCTTCGCCTCCTCGGCATCTGCTTCTGGATCCACGACAATCGGCGTAATGCCGTACTCGCCGAGCTCCTTATAGATATCAATGACCTTGGTATTTCTGGTGTCCGGGCAGTTCTCCTTGAACGTGAATCCGAGGATCGCCACCTTCGCGTGCTTCACCGGAAGATCGTTCCGGATCAGAAGCTTCACCAGGCTCTCTGCGCAGTACTTGCCCATGTCATCATTGATTCTTCTGCCGGAGAGAATGATCTGGGAGTGATAGCCGAACTGCTCCGCACGATAGGTCAGATAATACGGATCAATACCGATGCAGTGACCGCCGACCAGTCCGGGGCGGAAATTCAGGAAGTTCCACTTCGTGCCCGCCGCCTCCAGGACAGCCTTGGTATCAATGCCCATCTTATGGAAAATGATGGACAGCTCATTCATGAACGCGATGTTGATATCGCGCTGACTGTTCTCGATGACCTTCGCGGCCTCCGCAACCTGAATGGACTCCGCGCGGTGCACTCCCGCATCCACGACCAGCTCATACACCTTTGCCACGGTATCCAGAGTTTCGGCATCCATACCGGACACGATCTTCTTGATCGTGTTCAGGCGGTGAACCTTGTCGCCGGGATTGATCCGCTCCGGAGAATAACCGATCTTCCAGTCGGTTCCGCACTTCAGTCCCGACTCTTTCTCAATGATCGGGACACAGGTCTCCTCGGTCACACCGGGATAAACCGTCGACTCGAACACGACCACCGTTCCTTTGGTCAGATTCTGGCCGACGAAACGGCTGGCTCCCTCCACCGGTGTCAGGTCCGGCGTATGATCCGCATTGACCGGTGTCGGAACCGCAACAATGATGAACTTTGCTTCCTTCAGCCTCGCAGGATCTGCGGTAAACTCCACTGTGGTTTCCTTCACGGCTTCATTTCCCACTTCATTGGTGGGATCAATTCCGTTCTTATACTTCTCAATCTTGGCTTCGTTGAAATCGAAGCCGATAACATTGATCTTCTTTGCAAATGCGACCGCAATCGGCATTCCCACATAACCGAGGCCGACCAGCGCAAGCTTTTCTTCCTTATTGACGAGCTTCTCGTAAAGATCCATAGAATCATTCTCCTTTGTAACAAAGCAGCAGGATCCTGCAGCCGCTTTTCTGCGTCCTTCGAATTTCCAAGACTGCCGTTATAATCCGGCGGCTCTGCATCTGCTGTCCGCATCGAATCCATACCCAGTAAACTTTAACACCATTTCCGCGCAGCGTCCACTTCCCAGGACCTTGAGTCATCATCCGCGGCTTATGATTCCAATCACCATCGACATGAGAATCACCAACGCCATGATCAGCGTCACCGCCTTTTTCTTTTTATTGTTGGAATGAGTACGTTCCTGCCGGTTCTCTTCCTCCATCTGCGACAGCTTCGCATCAATGCTCCGAGAAAGCAGTGTTTTATTTTCCTGATCATTCTCTTTCACGATTTCTGCACTTCCTTTCCTGATTGATAACCGTTCTGCACATATCAATTTTCTGGCGTAAATAACCGTTTGTAGACATGCTCACGTCAAAAAAGAAGATACTATGACTTACGTCTGTGTTCTCACCCAAGAAGTCTCCTGTAATCCGCCGCCTCCATCCGCATCGCCCATTTGTCCTGTTTCTGAAGGGACTGCTTTCGCGCCTCATCTGATTCATCCGCCTCACGGATTTTCCGGATCAGATTGTTCCAATCGTCAGAAGCAACGATATTCTCCGCGGGTACATAAGACGGATTATGCACAGTTTCGCGAAATGCGAAAAGTACAGACCGGTGCAGCCAGGCATTCCAGACTGCATCCACAATTTCATTTCCATGATTGATATCCAGATAGAATTCGCTTTCCTCCAGAAGACGCCGTGCCAGCTTCTCGCCCATTCCCGGGTAAAGAAAAACATTCGGCTTTCTGCCCATTGCCATCAGCTTGTCCGACATCTCGGTCAGAGCTCCAATCCGGAACGTATACTGTGGAAGCGCCCCTGTCAATTCCGAAAGATGCTCAATAGCATCCGAATTCGTCAGGATACAGATGCTCCGCTTCTCCTTGACGGGATTTTCCACGGAATAGATCTGTCCCACCGGACAGAAAACATGCTCTGCCCGTTCTGCTTCCGCAATGCCGTTTTCCCCCGCATGATCCCGAATCTGTTTCCGGATTTTATGAAAAGTCTCAGGCGACTGCACCGCAATTCTCGTAACTCCCATCGGATCATTCAGTACCGTCACCATATTGCCGGGAAGCTTTCCGTAAATATCCTCCTGCCAGAACAGAACATCCCCTCCAGACTTCCTGTTCTTCTCCCGTTCCTGCATAGTCTGCGTCCCGGTCTGAGAACGGATTCCCGGATTCTGCTTTCCGAAGGCCGCTTCACCGGACCGGATTTGTCTCTGTACGAACAGCGGATAGCTCAGAGAATTGAAGAAAATTCTGCTGCAGTCCGCTTTCGTTTTCTTAAGATAATAAAGGATGAATTCCACCTTTCCACGAAAGAGGTGCTCTTCCGGCCTGCCGTTTTCTGTTTTTTCACGAAGAAGAATCATATGCGTCTGCAGATTTTCTACAAGGCGCTCCTCTCCGCCTTCCGCATAATAGCTCCTCAGAACCGCCCTTCCCTCTGCATCACAGGTTGTGCGTGCATACAGGTTTCCCGCATCGTCATAGTGATCCTGCCAGACGCTCTTCCCTGCAGAATCCAACCAGCTCACCGTCTGAATGTACCGGCGGCTGACCGGCTCTGCATAACGGATCTGCGCCCTTTTCGTCTCATAATCCCATACACTGCCTTCGGTGTCGGTACTGCGGATTTCCCACAGATCCGGCACCTCCAGTCTGCTGAAATAACGCGGGACGGCCTGTTTTTCTCTCTTCCATCCGCCAAAATACCGGTAAGGAGACTCCACGCCTTCCGGAAGAAAGCCGTCATCTTCCAGTGCGACCGTCCGAAACGAATATCCTGCTTTTTGCAGCGACTGATATAAAAGAGCCGCCTCCCTTCCGGGATGATCCATCAAAAAAATCATTTTCCTTAATCTCCGGATTTTCTGCTGCCCGCCGGTGTCAGTTCTGCATGAATTCAACAGACCGGCTTCCCATTTGGTCCAGCAGCTCCTTCCACTTCACGGCGACCTTTTCTTCCAGATACTCCTTTGCAATTTCATAGGACCTTCGCCGGAAGGCATCCTGATCTGCTTCCGTGAACAGGCGAAGAATTGCCTCCGCCAGCCGTTCTACCCGTACATCATCCTGCTCTTCGCGGGAATACGGCAGGAGATATCCATTCTCTCCATCTGCGATAAACGTCTGATTGCCGTAGGGAACATCAAATCCGATCATCGGGAGCCCGGAGCCCACTGCCTCCATCAGTGACAGACCAAAGCCTTCGCTAAAGGAAGCGGCAATATAACCCGAATACTCCTGATAGACTTCCGTCATATCCTGCTGCCCCATCAGGCGAATACAGGAATCCGCTTTTTGTTCTGTAATCAGCTTCCGCAGTTCCTGTTCCAATCCGCCCTTTCCATAAATATCCAGGGTAAGATCCGGAATTTTCTCTCTCGCCTTTGCTGCGGCCCGGATCAGAAGATCAATGTGTTTCTCGCTGGCAAGCCGGGATGCCGTACAAAGCGCATGCTGTTTTCTCGGCTTCTCCGGGCGTTTTAATTCCTTCAGATTCCCAACCGGGACTGCCGCAATGCAGGGGCTGCTTCCCCGATATTTCAGATACTGCTCCCGCAGGAGCTCCGCCTGTGCTTCGGTAGACGCCACATACGCCGCAAATTGACCTGTCTGGTCAAACGGATATTCGTAAAAATTATTCCATAAAATATCCTTCTCCGTTGTTGCCGGTGCATCATAGTGCTCCGCATGGATGACACAGACCTTCGGAACCGCACCGCTGCAGCGCAGAACCGGCTGACCGAGCTCTGTTGTGCGGTCGAGGATAATGACGTCTCCCTTCTGGAACGGAAGACTTTTCACCATCTCACAGATCAGCTCCTGCTTGGAGTACAGTATGCGGTCCTTCATCCGGAAAATCTGCCGCTCTCCGTCCATATGCTCCTCATAAGCCGTACTGCCATCCTCATTGTAGAATCGGCGCAGGAACAGGGTCATTTTCCCGTTCTTCTCTGCAAAGTATTCTGTAAAAATTCTTCCATACGAATAATACTCGGCATGGGTCAGCCGGTTTCCACAGAAAAAATCCGCCTTCTGAATAATTTTACGGTTCCCGTGTGCGTAATAGGCGTACACCATGTGAATCCCGTCCGCATAGTGGTATTCACGCCGTCCCGGGGCTTCCTTCACCTGGTACGCTGCTGCATCCTTCATGCCGTCCTCCGACAAGGGAAGCAGCTCCTCTTCAAACTGCAAAACGGAAATGGACGGCTCTGCCACCGCATAATCCGTAAAATACTGGTACAGCCAGATCACTTCCTCGTCCGGAATTCCGATATTCTCTGTCATCAGGGCGATGTTATCCACCCGGAACATATCCGTATAAATGAACCTGCACGGAATCCCGGCATTTCGAAGAACCGTCCCCCGGTATGCCTGTGCATACTCTACGCCGCTGGAAGCCCAACCGATTCCGCGATTAAAGTTATAAATCATAATAAACTCCAGATGTACATGCTATCCGTCAGTTTCAAGTTATGGTACCAGGACCTGCACGCTCCCATCCTTTTTCCGCACAATCTCACCCAGCAGAATATTTCGCATGGTCTCCCGGCACATTCTCTTCTGCATCTTCTGAAACGAGCGGTAGGCCTCTTCATGGTAGTCAAACATCACATTTCTCTGGGTATACCGCCGCCCTGCAATCGTCGTGCGGAGCTGCTGCAGATAATCCACCTCTTCAATCCATGCATCATCCACAGCTCGAAGCGTCATCATCCGGAAGAACCTGCATCGAAGCTCCGGTTCCGGAAGAGAGGCTATTTTCCGGTCAAGGCACTGTCTGGTCAGCTCCATCAGATAACGCCGGACCGCTTCCCTGGAACACAGTCCGGACTCTTCCGGCAGCGACTCCATCCTGTAAGAAAGATTGTCCAGCGCAAAGCGCATGACCGCAGCCGCATCCGGAATCGGATTTTTCTGAAGAAACTCATCAATGACCGCCTCTTCCATCTGCAAATACCGTTCCTTCTTCGGCTCTTTGTCCTTCAGAATCTCCTGGCGCAGGGCATAAACCAGATTTCGCTGCTTCAGCATGCTCTCTCCGAATTCCATCGTGCTGCGCCGCGCACCGCATCCCTTCTCCTCGCAGATTCTCTGTGCCTGATTGATAGTCCGGATCAGGCGCGGCGACCAGATCCGCCGGTCTTCTCTCCGGAAGCGCTCCAGAGAATCCGGGCCGTGATGAATGACAACATCATCTTCCAGCGAAACATAAAAGTGGGAATAGCCAGGATCTCCCTGCCTTCCGGACCTTCCTCTTGCCTGCAGCTCCTGCCTTCGGCTCTCCATCCGGCCGACCCCCAGAACGACCAGTCCCCCAAGCTCCCGGACACCCTCTCCCAGACGGATATCCGTCCCGCGTCCTGCCATTGAGGTAGCAACCGTCACTGCGTTTTTCTGTCCGGCTTCCCGGATAATTTCTGCTTCCTTCGCCGCGTTATAGGCATTCAGCACATTGTGGGGAATCCCCTCCTGGAGCAGCATCTCCGACACCACATCGCTCATGGTGATGGAACTCGTGATCATCAGAACCGGCTGCCCCGTGCGATGAACCCGGACGAGCTCCTCCATGGCCGCAAGAATCTGTGCACGCAGCGTCGTATAATACCGGTCTGGATAGTCCTTCCGTATTTTTCTTTTGTTCGTTGGAATCACCACGACATCCAGATGGTAGATCTGCCGGAATTCGTCCTCATCCCCTGCTCCGGTTCCGGTCATCCCGGCCTTCTTCTCGAACATGTTGAAAAAGCTCTGATAGGTCACCGATGCCATTGCCCGGCTCTCCTGCGTGATCGGCACATGCTCCTTGGCCTCCAGAGCCTGATGCTGCCCGGCGCGAAGCTTCGTGTCCTGCAGAATCCGTCCCGTTTTGGCATCCAGCAGATAGATCTTGTGGTTCTCTACCAGATACTGGCGATCCCGGAAAAACGCCGTGTGCGCCTTCAGCGCCAGATAAATATGACGCACGGTCTCAAAATTTTCCTCTGCGTACAGATCCTTCAGATAGAAATACCGCTCGGCACGCCGGATGCCTTCCTCGGTCAGCCAGGCATTCTTCTCCTGCGTCTCGTAATCTCTTCCCTCTTTCAGAAGTGACACAAAATAATCTGCCGTCTCATACAGATTCGACTGCACTCTCGGCGCCCCCGAAATCACAAGCGGTGTTTGTGCACTGTCCAACAGGACCTCATCCGCCTCATCTATGATGACATAATAAAACTCCCTCAGATACTGATCCTCCGGAGAAACTGCCAGATTCTCCAGCAGGTAATCAAAACCGAGCGCTGAATTCGTGGTATAGACGATATCAGCTCCGTAGATTCTCTTCTTGTCCTTCGATGTGAGCTTCTTCCCCGGCACATCACTGACACCGACTTCCAGACTGATCCCGAGAAAGCGGAACAACATCCCGAGCTGTGTGCCGTCCCGGACCGCCAGATAGCTGTTCGTTGTCACCAGTATGCATCCTCTTCCCGTCAGTGCATTCAGATAAAGCGGCATCGAAGCCACCAGCGTTTTCCCCTCGCCGGTCTTCATTTCCGCGATTCTCCCCTGATGCAGCGCGATTCCCCCGAGCACCTGCGTATCATACGGATACATCTGAAGAACACGCTTTGAGGCCTCCCGCACCACGGCATAAGCCTCCGGAAGAAGATGATCCAGCGTTTCTCCATTCTGGAGTCTTCCCCGGAATTCATCTGTTTTCGCTCGAAGTTCCTCATCCTGCATCCGGGCCATCGTCTCTTTGTAACGATTCACTTGATATAGAATTTTCCGCAGCTTCCTCAATCTGCGCGCATTCCGAAAGCTATCCATATTCAGTCAGTTTCCAGCTCATACAAGTCCTTCATGCTCTTCAAAAACAGAACTTCCGCGGACTGTACATACTCCAGATTCAGGGCTGCCTCTTTCCCCGTCCTTCCAACGGCAAGGAGCCTTTTCTCCCGGAACCGCTCCCATTTTTCCTTGTGCAGCCACTGATCCGAAAAAAACTCCCCGCTCATAACATACTCCGTCGGGGCTACCGTAAAATTGGAAATCCCCCAGATCTTCCGTTCTTTTGGAAAACGGAACATACCTCCGGACAATTCCGGAAGAAGAATGTTCATCGTATCGGAACAGATATCCGGATTCCAGAGCTGTCCAAACCAGCCCTCTGCGGATTTTTCCTTCTCTTCCAATGGAAGGATCTCCACATGATGAAAACGGAGAAAGACAGAACCGGTCTGAATCAGCTGCAATTCATAGCTGTACGTTCCCTTCGGACACTCCAATATGCCTTCCTTCTCATCCAGCGCCAGGAAGGAAATGGGATGCTTCTGCTGATCGAAAAACTGAAAGCGAAGAAGAATGCCCTTTTCCGGCCGACATGACACATAGCTCCTGACCAGATATCTTCCTCCCTCTTCCAGAACGGGGAGCTGTGATGCCAGACGTTTGGCCTGATAATCCGCCTGAGAGTACCACGTGCGAATCACCGTCCCGGATGGCATACGGCGATTCTCATATTCCACAATTCCGTTTTCATGGAAAGCGACCCGGCTGCCGTACAGATAAGTGTCCGCCGCGTGATCATCCCAATGTATCAGATAAATCAGTTTCTCCATCTGTTCTCCGTCTGTTGCCTGCGTTCTTCCGGCTATCTTTCTGTGGCCCGGGCCGTTTTGTCACTGCACCTGTTCTCCTGCAGAATCTCTCCCGAAATCTTCCTGCAGAATCCGGCGGTACTGCGATTTGAACCACTGCACAATTCCTTCCGTATTGTCATTGTGCCGTCCGATCAGCCCTTTTCCATAGATCTGAACCCTTTTGTCCTTCAGATGCAGCAGGATATCTTCATATGCCTTCGGATCATAATCATCCTGCTCCATGTAGGAAATTGCAAATTTCGTGTTCCGGAAATCCGTTCGGTCAAACCGGTCCCACATCCGGTGATTCAGCTGCTCCACCGCTTCATCTGTGGTATCCCCTTCCAGATTCATCAGAACATCCAGTGATGTCGGGAAACCGCCCGGCCGCAGAATTCTCTCATCCGCTGCGATGGTCCCCGCATTCATCAGCGGCTTGCCGATCACCACGGCATGGGGGCGAAGCGGTGCACTGTAATACATGGCTCCATAGGTTCCCATCGACATCCCGGACAGAATCAGCTGCTGCTCCGTAAATCCAAGTTCCGACAGCGCATCCCGTATGGTCTGCTCCAGACTGGTTTCGTATTCCCCGGAGCCCAGATAGAATTTCCCGCCCTCCAGCCGCGGATCCGTCAGAAGAAGGAACGGAGCTCCCATGGACCGCATCATTCGCCAGCCTTCAAAACCCTCCAGTGTACGGTAGCCGGAGAAGTAGACATTCAGCGGAGGCTTCCGGTCCATCACATCAAGATAAGAAAAGAACTCTTCTCCCCCTGCGTCCGCATGTCGGACATCTCCTGGAAGAAACGTTCCCACCGTGCCTGCAAGCTCACGATAATGCAGCGCTCCCACGCGAATTCTCCCGCTTCCCTTCGCCCACAGATCCACGGACAGATATCCGTTGAAATCCTTCTTCAGTACAACAGGCTCTGCGAGCGGCCCATCCACGCTCTGCAGGTCCATGAGGACATCCGCTGCTCCAGCCTGCCACTTTCCCAGACGGAGCTGATACGTGACACTCTCATCACATTCAATCTCTGTCCACAATTCATACAGACTCCCCGTATCCTGAATAAGAAGATTCATGCTCCACGACAAGACCGGCATATAATCCGCACCGTAATAATCCTCTGTTTCCAGCCAGGAATGTCCCTCGTACCGCACGGAAGAACGAACCGCAGCAGCGATCCGGATATGTTCCAGACCGAGCTTTCTGCTGTCCTGTCCTCCTGTCGCAAACACTCTCTCATCATCCGGCATGGTGTTCTCCGCTTTCCCCAAACTCAAACGACTCGTCCTTCACTGCCAGCTTCCACTGCTGTACGAGTGACCCTCCGGTGTACTTTTCGATTTCCTTCACACAGTAAACAAGTGCCTCATTCCAGTGCACAAGTTCAGAAAGATAATATTCCAGCGCCCCTGTAATGTAATGGATATTCTGAATAATATATCCGTCCTTCTGATGCTGAACATAACGTGTAAAGCGATAATTGACCTGTGGAATTCCCGCGCTGATTCCCGCAATCTGCAGATACAGGTCCGGCTGATCACGCACATCCAGAATCAGCCTGACATCGTATAATTTCTGGATCAGGTCATGTTCTGTCTGATACGAGACGATCTCCACACGGTTTTTCTTCTCTTCCACCTTTGCTGCATCTTCCGCTTCTTTTCCCAGGCAGATGCCAAGACCGGTAAATCCGTTCTTTTCCAGAATCTGCTCCAGCTCCCAGATCAGTTCCTGCTTCCGTTCTTCCTGTTCCGTCTGCGTTGCCACCTGAAGAACCACCCGTCTGTTCTTCTCCATATAGGAAAACACCTGGGTCATCGCCGTTTCCAGCAGGAACCCCTCCAGACCGTCGACCGGCATAAAGATCTTCAGTTCACGGATTCTCTGACTCTTCCCCAGAGACAAACGGGTGTCAAACGGGGAAATATCGTAAATCTGCATCTCCGTTCCGGTTTCCTCCCGGATTATGCCCGCAGAATGTTCCGTATCCGTCACAGCAAAACGAGCCCCGGCGAGATCTCGCTTAAGTGCTTCCGCATTTTTCAGGTCGAACCGGTCTTCAAAATAGGAAAAAACGATTGCCTGGCCCCTGCGCGCCCGGAGAATCATCTGATTATGCACTTGATTGGCCGCAACGACCACCGTTGTCTCCGGATCCATATCAAGGAAATGTCTCCGAAGGATTTCTTCCATCATCTGATCTGCTGACTCATATATCTTTCGGCAAAAACGGCCCGACGCAGCCGGAAGAATCGTCACATGCCCTGATCCCTTGTCCTCCAGAAACTGCGGTGTTCCATCCTCGTCGCAGTATTCCTGCTGCTCGTTTCCGCTTTCATCGCAATAAATGCTGCTGGAGCGGAATCCCCTGTCATCATAAAAATCGCACCGTCTTACTCTTTCATGCGAATAATAATCCACCCGGACGAGATTTCCGTTTTCTCCGAATGAAAGTTCTGCATAACGCTCCCTCCCGAGGAAACCGACCATTGCAAACGGTGTGTACCGCCACAGAAGATTTCTCGGCCATTCAAGGCTCTGCCAGGAAATCACTCCAAGCTTCCGGACAGCAATTCCCTGCATCTCATCATAGAGATTCCAGACCTCCATCGGATACAGATTCTGCCTGTGCAGAAACATCCGAAGGCCCGGCGCATAGGCCAGCGACATCAGCTGAACCGGCTCGCTGGCCGCACGAAACATCCGGATCTGATTGATCGTATCATCGAATGCATACGCATCACCAGGCCGGTACCATGGAGATTCATTGGCATGCCACTTCTCATTCCCGGAATACCACGAGGAAACAAAACAGAACATCACAGCCCCCATTGTATGGTTTGATAGGTATTCATCACACGGATCGTGTGAACCTCGCCCATGACATTCAGCATAATGCCGCACAGAATCATCACCGTCATCGGCAGCATGAAAACAGGAGAATTCATTCCCAGGTACCACTGCAAAAGGAGTGGTCCTGCCATCAGTACACACATCACCGCAGAACTCACCAACGACACGAACCAAAGCCTTTCACTGATGACGCGCCTTGTTGCTTCTCCCGGATGCACTCCCGGGATATAATCGCCGCTCTTCTGCAGATTTTCTGCCACTTCCCGCGGATCGATATAAATTCTCGCCAATGCACAGTTCATTCCCGTCAGAAGCAGTGCAAAAAACAAGATGCCCCAGCCGCTCTGCAGATTCAGATTCTGTTTCAGCAGCTCCGTAACTTGATTGGCTCCAAAGATGAATTCAAAGAAAAGGCACAAATAATATGGCAGTGCAAACAGCGTCATCACATACATCACCGCCATTGTACCGACCGGATTGAGTTTCACGGCAAGATCACTGTCCCCTGAAAAGGAATTGTGAATCATCACATGACGGATCGTAAGATGCATCTCCGCATTCTCCATCACAAGCGTGACAAGAATAATCAGTATAATGACACCTCCCATGATCAGAATCACCGGAATGATCGGATAGCCTGCCTCCGTAAAACCACTGAGAAACTGTAACAGCGACTTGCCGATATTCTGCACAATATTCGCCAGAATGAGTGCCGACGAGCCTCCTATCCCCCACTTCTGACAACGTTCCGACATCCAGACCATCGAAAAGGTTCCCGCTGTCAGGACAATTGCCGTCATTCCTTTCAACAGGAAAACCGGGCAGCCATAGTATTCCGTATATGTCAGCTGAGAGGCCCGCATCATCGACTGCAGAACAGTAACAATCAGCGTCACAGTGCGCATCTGACGTATCATCCGTTTCTGCGATGTCTGCTCACTCTGCCCTGTTATGGAATGAAACAGGCTGACCACGATCATTGCCGTCATATACGGCATGAAACCGACTGCCAGAACCGATCCTGCCACTGCGTCATTTCCCATCGCGGCACTGATAAAACTCTGGAGGCCATGCACGGTCTGTATATGACTCTCCCTCACAACCCACGGAATCGTGACTTTTTTCCCGAACAGATAGCAGGACATCATCAACACGGAAAAGAATGTCTTCCCGAGAATTGGATGCGGTTTTCTGCTCATATCCGCCTCCGCTTCACTTTCTCCTTCTCAATTTCTTACGGACAGCCGCCCACAGTGTGAACAACGCACCGCTGATTCCTGCAAACACGGCATTTGTACTCATCCTTCCTTCATCTCCGGTCTTCACATAGCGGGTGCGATTTGCTCCGAGGACCTGTCCCTTCTCTTCCTGTGTCCTCTCCTCTCCGGAAACCGCAGGTTTCTCTGCCCGTTCCCTGCTGACGCCAAGAACTCTCGAGTCCGTCGGAGCTTCTTCCGCAGGCTCTCCCGGATCGACTATATTCTCGGAACCGGAACCACCGGATTCCGACTCTGAAGTAGAAATACTCGAAGAAGTGCTTTCGCTCGCGCTCACGGATGCACTCTCACTTACACTTGCCGATGTGCTCTCACTCGTGCTGATTGATGCACTCTCGCTCGCACTTGCTGATGTGCTCTCACTTGCACTCGTGGATGCGCTTTCACTCTCACTCGCCGACGTACTCTCACTTGTACTCGTGGATGCGCTTTCACTCTCACTCGCCGACGTACTCGCACTCGTACTTGCTGATGCACTTTCACTCTCACTCGCCGACATACTCGCACTCGTGCTGGTTGATGTACTTTCACTTACACTTGTCGACGTGCTCTCACTCGTACTTACAGATGCACTTTCACTCACACTCATGCTAGCCGACGTACTCTCACTCGTGCTCGTTGAGGCACTCATGCTCATGCTAGCTGACGTGCTCGCACTTGCACTTGTCGATGCACTCTCACTTTCACTCGCCGATGTGCTCTCGCTCGTACTCGTGGATGCACTCTCGCTCGCACTTGCTGATGTACTCTGGCTCGCACTCGTGGATGCACTTTCGCTTATGCTAGCTGAGGTACTCGCACTCGTACTTGCTGATGCACTTTCACTCTCACTCGCCGACATACTCGCACTCGTGCTGGTTGATGTACTTTCACTTACACTTGCCGATGTGCTCTCACTGGTGCTGACAGAAGCACTCTGGCTTGTACTTGTCGATGCACTTGTACTGGCGCTAATAGAATTACTCTGACTCGCACTAATCGAATTACTTACACTGGTTGAATGGCTCTGGCTCGTGCTTTCACTTGTAGATGCACTTGCGCTCGCCGATGATGACTCGCTCTCCCCGGAATCATTTCTTGACGCCGAATGCCATTCTCCACTCTGAAGTGTTACCTTCTGTCCAATAACCGTTCCTCTGCCAGAACCGGCAAGCTCTGCATTCGGGGCCAGAATTGTCCCAAAAACATGATCAAGCGTAATTTTTCCTTTGAAATTACCAAAATTAAAAATAATCTTATCAAACAGCTGCACCGCGTACTTTGCCGAATCTGTGTTGTCCCATGTTTTCGCATGCTCCAGTTGCAACTCCTTGCCATTTACCAGAATTTTGACACGGGAAAGCGTCAATGTTGTGTTGACCTCATCCTCTTCTGTTCCCGTATACCTGATATTCAGGATAATTTTATTCAGAATATTGCCATTTTCATCTGTTGTAAAATTAAGCTGTAAATTATCTGTTCCGAAAACATTCTGGGTTTGCTCAGACATTCCGTCATAGGTGCCCCTCACATTTCCCCACTGGTCCTTGGAAAATTTGATTTCGGATACAGCCGTTTCCCCCTTACCTGACGGTACATTAATCTCTGTCTTCTGATCCTGACGGCTGACGAGATTTGTATTCGCATCTACCTTCGATAATTCCGATGCATTTTCTTGAATTTTATCCATTTGGATCGGAGAATCGCCGGTCGTAAATTCCAGATTTCTTCCCTTTACCGCATCGATCTGAACCTCATATACTCTTCGATTGCCGTTTTCATCGTACTGGAAAACATAGGCATATCCAGAAGGAGCCGTTACCGTGTTTCCCCACTGATCTACATAAGAGCGGATATATTCCTTTCTTGTCTCATCATTATTGACGTAATATTCAAATTTGCTCCTCTCCACGCCATTTACAGTCACCCTGGCATTCGAGAAAATAAGTTTATCTGTGGCCGTCCCCGGCATAATCCGGTTGCCGGATCCGCTTAAATCTCCAATGTAGGTCGGTTGGAGTTTCTCATCATACTCTTTGTCGGCACCCAGCTCATCTTTGTTGTATTCAATTTTGTTTCCAGCAAAATCTGATTGAATATGGTCATTAATAATAATTTTATCGCCGTAAATGCTGTAGTCGCCAACTGCCTCTGAAATTGCTCTCAGGAAGTCATCCGCAGACATGTTCACCGGTTTTACAGTATCCTGAAGTGAAGACAGCAGAACAGTCCCATTCGCTGCTACAAATTGCTCCTTAATGGACTGAATAAGATCATCATGATCCAATTCAGATTCAGCCCTCGTTTCAGAGCTGCTCCCGCTCTCCATTACAGATACCGACTCACTTCCCTCCAAAGATTCTGAATCCGTAACGCTCTGCGACTGTTCCTGTTTCTCTGTAAGCGCCTCCGTGCCGTTTACGGACTCACTATTTTGCGCAAAGTTCTCCTGTGACATCAGGGCAGAATTTTCTTCTGTCGAATTTGCCTCCTGCGCACTTTCAGAATCCATCGCCGATGCTTCATTTGCACCCGAATCCGCCGCAGATTCTTCCTGCGAATTGGCAGTCTGGCTATTCTTTGCTTCACTTCCACCGGCATCAAGAGAAGATACCTCTTCCGATGCACTGCTCACCATTTCACTTTGTGCAGATTCTGCGGGATCCACAGAATCCTGCACAGACTCTTCTCCTGATTCTGTCGCAGAATTCTGTACATTCTCAGACTGAAGCTGATCATCTGTCTCCGTCACAGACTCCTGTACATTCTCGGGCTGTGGCTGCTCTTCTGTTTCCGTCACAGGTTCCTGCGCCGTCTCCGACTGTAGCTGCTCTTCTGCTTCCGTTACAGGTTCCTGCACAGCCTCAGACTGCGGCTGCTCCGGTGCCTCTGTAGCGGGCTGCAATTCTACGACTGCCTCATTGCCGCCTTCCTGCTCCAAGGTGTATTCATCAGTCTCCGCAGCAAAAACATCCATACCCTGCGTCACGGCTCCGCCACCGATCGCAACGCCAACAGCAAACGCACCCTTCGCAATGTTTGAAAAGGTGTGCTTGCTGGTTTTCGTATTATTGGTAACATTTTTTCTGCCAGTCTTTTTGATCATAGTTTCTCTCCATTCCTGACATCATTCAGATCTATAGAAGTATCAGATAGAATTTCTATATTTATACCCCGCTGAGGCAAAATCCGTGAAGACGGTTTTGCCGAATGCGTCAGCATCCCATCCAAAAGATATTTTTCCCCTGTACGACTATTGCCAAAGTAAGCATTCGGTCACTATAGCTGCATGGAATAGACCGCACACAGGTCTAAGATATTTTACCAAATCCGTCATCACAGAACAGGTCATATTCGTTTTCCTTTTTGTATATTCTGTGAATTTTCCCAATCGAGTAGGGGTGGTATGTCCACCCCTCTCACACCACCAGTACGTGCCGTTC